>Ga0299906_10004755_pt1 | contig 11105 bp, 7 predicted proteins | sample RVTome_14_FD_200259 | JGI IMG/M metagenome (GOLD analysis project Ga0299906, IMG submission 200259) | Soil microbial communities from uranium-contaminated site in the Upper Colorado River Basin, Wyoming, United States - RVT145D125 (version 2) ... | reverse complement strand
TTTGTGTAGGACTGCTCTGATACATGGCATCTTGCCAGTCTACGCTGTGCAATGCATCAGGCGTACGCCAAATGGGCAATCCAACATAGGTATTTGTCGCGTCATTATCCTCCACATAATTCGACAAGGTAGCCCATTCCTGAGCGTTTAACAGGTCATATTGCTTAGGTTTACTTTGGAACGAAGTATAAGCATCTACGGAAACCTGCACTTTGTCCTTCAGTCCTTTTTTGGTTGTGATGATCACCACACCGTTGGCTGCGCGGATACCATAAACAGCGGTTGCCGATGCGTCTTTCAATACATCGATAGTGGCTATATCATTTGGGTTAATATTATTGATACCGCCAGAGGTAGGATACCCGTCTACCACATATAAGGGGTCATTTCCTCCGGGGGCTAAACTGCCAATCCCTCTGATCAGCACACTCATGTTACCACCGGGAGAAGCGTCGTTATTCATTACTTGCACACCAGCAGCGCGGCCCTGAAGGGCCTGGTCTACTCGAGTTACAGGAATTTTTTCGATGGTCGCAGCACTTACTGAGCTTATAGCGCCCGTTACGTCCTTGCGTTGTTGCGTACCGTAACCAATGACCACAACTTCTTGAAGTGTTGCGATGTCGGGAGTCAACGCGACATTAATCACGGTCTGCGTTCCAACCATAATTTCTTGTGACGAGTAACCGATACTACTTATTACAAGTACCGCCGAGTTGTCGTCCACGCGTAGCGCGAATTTCCCTTCAGCGTCAGTAGTGGTACCTCTGGTGGTACCTTTAATAATGATGTTCACTCCCGGGAGTGTTGTGTTGTCATCCGAGGAAGTCACTGTTCCGGAAACTTCCTTGGATTGTGCCCACAGGTCGGAGCTTAGTACCAGAAAGGAAAAGACAAGGGCCATAAGCCTAGTCCATGCCTTCACCTCAAACGAGAGTAGTAGTTTTCTTTTCATTCATGATAGAGTTAGTGGATGGTAATTACAAGTCTTCAAGGTTGGGGAATTACCTTAGAATTGAGGCATGGGAAATTTTGCAAAAGACAATGCAACGTTCTCACAATCGGATGAAAGAAGGAAAATCAGGTGAAATTGCGCTTTCCGGAGATCTGACCAAACACAAAGTGCGCCTTTAGCAAAAAATACCCTCGTCTTTTGAAGAATTACCCCTTTGTTCGCAAGGTCTTTTCGGGGAGTTCAACCCAATGACTAATCATAAATAATATGAATAAGTTCTTTTAGTGGAGATTCCGAGCACTTTGATCACTTTATTTCACTAGCCTGTGATCACCTTGTTTCGCATCCCAAAACAATATATTCCAGTAATGTTTGACCACCATTTTCGCGTGATTACTAACCTGTTACAATCCCGAAGTGATTTGGCGCAATTAGTTAACTAATACTGCTCATGTCCTAACGAAATGAGATGGTCAAGGGTAGCAAAATCTCCAGTAAGGACGATAAAGGAGAAATAGTTGGGGTCTCAGACCATAAAAAGCTGATGGATGATATCCCCAACAAGATCAAAAACTATTTGGGGATAATTGCAGAGGTTAATCTTTACAACGAAAATGAGAAATATTTCATTGAGATTATCACTCCACCATACACCGTAGCTGTTTCATTAAGAGGTCGGTATTATCAACGAAGTGGAAGCACCAATACAGAATTGATAGGAAGTGCTCTGACTGATTTTCTCTTAAGGAAGTCCGGTCAGACCTGGGATGAGATCATTGAGTCGCGCGCCACCATTGAGGACATTGATCAAAAGTCAGTTGATCTTTTTTTAGAAGCTGCTGAAAAGTCAGGTCGCATGCCTGAGGTGAAAGGGTTAAGCCTAATGGAACTATTGGAGAAATTACGCGTAGCTGATGTCGGGAAGCTAAAACGTGCTGCACTCATTCTATTTGGCAAAGATCCCGGAAGATTTTACCCGAACCTAACAGTAAAGATGGGCAGGTTTGGTAAGACTGATGATGATTTGAAATTTCAGGAAACCGAAGAAGGTAATTTGATACATCTTCTTCAGGAAGTACCTAAACAACTCGGGCATAAGTTCCTGATTAAAAACATAAGCTTTGAAGGTTATTGAGAATCGAAAAAGGTGAATATCCGGCAGCAGCCTTACGCGAAATGTTATTGAATGCTTTGGTTCACCGGAATTATATGTGAGCCATGATCCAAATCAGAATCTATGATAATAAATTGAGCATCTGGAATGAAGGCACATTGCCTGCGGGAATCACCTTTGCTGATTTAAGAGGAAATCATCCGTCAAAACCAAGAAACCCGATTATTGCAGACGTCTGTTTCAAGGGTGGTTATATTGATGCATGGGGACGCGGAACTTTAAAGATTATAACTGCATGTAGGGAGGCCGAACTTCCTGAACCTGAAATGAAGGAAGAATTTGGAGGAGTTATGATAACGCTTTTCAAAGATCGTTATACCGAAGAGCAGCTAAGGAAAATGGGATTGAATGAACGGCAGGTGAAAGTGGTATTGTATGTGGTTGAGAATGGAAGTATTACTAATTCTGATTATCAAAAAATTTCTAAGACATCTGAACGGACTGCCCTACGTGACTTGGATGATTTGAGTGCCAAAAATATTCTTCAAAAGAAAGGCGAAAAGAAAGGGACTTATTATGAACTGGCCGGTTAATTGGCTGCTTGCTGGCGGATATGGCGGATATATGACGGATAAAACTGTTAGCTCATAATGGGCTCACAACTTAATATTTAATTGGCCGATTGGCCGGAAATAGGCCGCGAATTGGCTCAATGAGCTCACAATCGGTCTACAATGGGCTCAATTGACCGAATTGGCAAAGGATAGGCCGCAAATTGGGACCACCAAAGCCTCAACCAACTAATTGAAAAAGAGAAACAGGTCTGGAATCATGAATTCTTCTCCCTTTCAGTTTTTAAAGGACGAGCGGATGTCTTTGCCATTCGTTGGGAAAAAGGGAGCAAAAGCGGCTATATGCCTGCCCAATCTTTCGATCCCTATTTTTATCGGGCTCATAAAGCAAAAGGCGGAACATTTCAGAACTACCAGTACAAAACTTACTTAGCGCTCACCGATGAGCTCAAAAGACGTTGTCAATTGCCGATTCGGGGTAGTGCCGGCTGGTGAATGCAATAGCTTCAAATGGCCCGAGGGGGACTACTACACTAACGAAGCAAGAATTGAAAGACTATGATAATTTTTTTCCGCTCTCTCTAAATGGCCTGTTATCCATGGCAATGACCCGTAATTGACTACTCTAAGGTTGGAAGCTTGAACCGCATTACCACTTCTCCTGTTTGCTTATCGATTTCAATTTTCTGGTTTTCTATGCCCATATCCTTACCGGTGGCGATCTTAAACAGGCTGGTCAGGAACTCCATGCCCTGATTCATTACCTTTTCCATAGATTCAGCTTGTTGAGCAGTTTTATTATTTTCTTCTTCGATGGGGATTTCAGCAACAAGTTCTTCTGACACGATGTCCTGAAGCGCGTCGACATTCCCTGTCTCAAGCTGTTTTTCGATTTCATTTTCGGGAACAGTAGCGTTGACAAAACCATCCATTACTTTTTCAAGTTCCTGAAGGAATTGTGCTTTGCCCGATGCTGAAAAATCCAGTGAATCCAAAATGTTACCTTCGTTTAGCACGCTTTCAAAAAGATTTTGCTTCAACGTAAGCCCTGATGCAACGCTGGTTTCAATGGAATTTCGGGTAATAAAATTGATTACTGTAAGATTTTTACTTCGCTGTCCCAACCTGTCGATGCGGCCAATCCGCTGATTCTTCTTGGCTGGGTTCCAGGGAGGCTCAATGTTTATTACGGTATCCGCTACTTGCAGGTTGAGTCCGGAGCCACCGGCCTCGGTTGACAAAAAAACCCTGCACTTTGAATCCGTCGCGAACTTTGAGACAAGCCTGTCGCGATGTTTAACCGCCACTTTCCCACTTAGCTGTGCAAAGCCTATTCCACATTCGTGCAACAATTTTCCAATGAGATTAAGCATGGTTATCCACTCAGAAAAGATGATCACCTTCCGCTCGCTTCTCGCCAAATCAAGCTTTTCCAACAGCACTTCCTTCAACTCTTTCAGTTTCGGAGAAATAAATGTTTCCTTGTCCACCAAGTAGGTAGAATCACAAACCATTCGCATATTCGCCATCAATAGCATTAGCTTCTGCTGATCGTATGGTGAAAGATATTTTTTTCTAAGAATCGCGGCTATTCCTTTCGCATAATTGGCATGGTACATTTGCTGATGCTCGTGCAGCAAAACTGGAATAGTAATTTCCGTGATGTTTGGGAGTTCCTTGAGTACCTTACTTTTTTCTCTCCTGAGAAGTATTGATTTTAGCCGTTTACTAAGCTCTTGCAAATTATAGTAGCCTGTAATCTTATTTTTATTGGTTGTATCAAAATAACAATGTTGGTATGAGAATTCCCATAGTGGAGTTAAGAAATGGGGATCAACGAACTGAACGATAGAGTAAAGGTCGATAAGCCTGTTCTCTATTGGAGTGCCAGTGATGACCAGGGCGTGCTTTTTCTTAAGCAGCTTAACGCTTTGCGCGGTGATCGTTGAGAAATTTTTGATTTTTTGGGCTTCATCAAGAATAATGAAGTCAGGATCCATCCGGTTTATATCCTGCCAGTCGCGGAGTACTGTTTCGTAATTCAAGATCAGGAAATGGGCATTACTTTTCTCATACAGCGAGGTGCGTCGTTCAGGCAATCCGTCCACTATTTCAGCCTCTTCGGTTGAGAATCTTTCTATTTCCTGGCGCCATTGTTCCTTTAGTGACGCGGGACAAATTACCAACGTACGCCTGAATCCAAAGATCGCCTTCTTCATAACAGCCGTTGCCACCGCCTGAATAGTTTTTCCCAGCCCCATCTCGTCGGCTATGATAGCTCCCTGTCGAAATGTGGCAAACAACACACCCTCTTGTTGATAAGAAAACAGTGGCACCTTTAACAGTGAAAAGTCCAACTTCGTTTCTTTCTTAACAGTTTGGAGCATTTCAGCATCCCATGCTTTTTTTACTTTTTCTTCCACCTCCTGCCGGATGACAATTTGTGGAAAGTGATTTGCGTCCCTGATAAATAGTAAAAAATCTTTTACAGATCCTTCATCTATACAATTCTTCTTCCCGAAATACTTTTGAATAAGTTTGGCGATTTTCGGATTTAACGAATGCGGATAGTTCCAAGTAATTCGATAATCATTTAACGGATCAAGGTAAATCTCGACAAACGGGTACCTTTTACTTAGCCTGTTGTAGAGCTTTCGGTTTGATTTGATCTTTTCGAAAGCATACATAATATGTTTGGTGGTTCCTAACTTATTCGTTCTCCAGTCAGGATTATCAATGTAACCTGTCTCCCGATCAAAATCACGCAGTGTGATTTTATACTTTACCCCCTTTTCATTTGTTAAGACATGTTCACCGTAAATATTGTCGGCAAATTTTATCTTATAGTTGCTCTTGGCTGCCTTTTCCTTACGCTCACTCAACACGCGTTTAATCATTCCCTCCCGTGTGTATACTTTACCTTGAAGGGACGGTTTAGGATCCAACCTCTCCATTTCTTCCTTTACTAGCATCAGCGCGGCAATACTGTATTCGTTCCATACATGGCCCTGATTGTCTGGATAAAAGTGGATCTTCTCGTTAACCACTTCTATACTTATCTCAATATCCTCATCATCATGATCAGTTATCAGCACATCAAATGCTTTGCCCGATTGGCTCATCACCTGGCAACATCCATCATTATATAATTCCTCGGCCTTCAAATAAGCGCCATTGTCACCATTTTTTTGAAATTGTGTGAGTTGTCTTTTTATTTTTTTGATCATAGAATTATGGTTAATGGAACTGGCCCGCACTGATCTAATGAACTGCTCTTGATAATTATTATCACGGTTAAATTCTGAAAGCTTTAAAATACATTCTTTACGAACAACCTGGTAAAATAGCTCGAAAAAAATTGATTACTCAGTTTCTTCTATTCAGTCGCCGGCAACTCAAATACTTGGTAGCATTCGTCCGACTGACCTCATCATCAGTATGTTTAGAAAAATTTCATTTTTCATTTTGTTAAAGTGAGCGATTCATAGGTCCTCCACAAATCTGGTCCGACTTTCTGACCATCGGGGGTACTGATAATCAACCAAGTAACCTATCCTTTTGCTGACCTTTTTGGCCACCAGTACTATATTGTTTCCGGGAACGCGTTGCGCTAATCATTATCCCCTGCTGGAACCAACCGAGAATAAAATCGTTTATCCTACGGAGATATTTTCGAGCCCGAGAATTAAAATTGTCTGATTTCGGTTTCAATATTTACCTTGTTCACACGGTAACATTATTTTTATGAAGATCCAAACCCTGGCGCTCGTTTTATGCATATCCGTCGTAATCCTTTCCTGTACATCAAAATCAGATGACCCCTCGCGTATGCAATATCCAATATCAAAGAAAACAGATTCAACCGATATCTACTTTGGAACTTCTGTTGCCGACCCCTACCGTTGGTTGGAAGATGACCGGAGCATTGCTACCACCGATTGGATAAAGGCCGAAAACGACGTGACTTTCGGTTACCTGGAAAAGATACCTTATCACCAGGTAATCAGAGACCGCATGGAAAAAATTTACGACTATGAACGTCTTAGCGCTCCCTTTATTGAGGGTGAGTTCAAATACTTCTACAAGAATGATGGTCTCCAGAATCAAAGCGTTTTGTATCGCAAGAAAAATTATGAAGACCAGCCCGAAGTCTTCCTCGACCCGAACACTTTCAGTACAGAGGGTACGACAAGTTTGTCGGCTATTTCATTCACGCACGATGGGTCATTAGCCGCCTATCTAATCTCGGAGGGCGGCTCCGATTGGCGAAAGGCGATCGTCATGCGAACGGCCGACAAAACCATCGTGGAAGACACACTCCGTGACCTTAAATTTTCAGGCCTGGCCTGGAAAGGCAACGAAGGATTTTATTATTCCCTTTACGACAAACCGGATGGAAGTGAACTTTCTGCCAAGACCCAATTCCACAAACTCTTCTATCATAAGGTAGGAACACCACAGTATGATGACTTGTTCATCATGGGAGGAGAACAGACACCACGTCGATACATTGGTGCATCGGTCACGGAAGATGAACGATTCCTCGTCGTGACTGCAGCAAAGAGCACATCGGGGAATGAATTCTATGTACAGGACTTGCATGACCCGCACGGGGCGCTGATAAATATTGTGTCAGGCTTCGACAACGATCATTCTGTTATTGATAATGCCGGTTCACGCCTCCTTGTTTTGACCAATCGCAACGCTCCGAATGGCCGTATCGTTAGTATTGATCCGCAGAACCCGTCTCCGAATTTTTGGAAAGACGTTGTTCCGGAAGACAAAAACGCAATTAAGGAAGTAAGTATTGGCGGGGGGAAAATTTTTGTTAACTACCTTAACGATGCGAGCACTTTGGTAAAACAATTTGATTATCTGGGCCACCTGGAACATGACGTAAAGTTCCCGGAATTGGGAACAGCAAGTGGCTTTAAGGGAAAAGCGTCGGCTAAGATAATCTACTACCAGTTCACATCCTTTACGCAGCCGACGACCGTTTATAAATACCAAATCTCTACCGGGAAGTCGGCGATATACGAAAAACCTACCGTGGACTTTAACCCGGATGATTTTGAAACCAGGCAGGTATTCTACACGAGCAAAGACGGCACAAGAGTGCCCATGTTTATTGTTTTCAAGAAAGGATTGAAACTCGACGGCAAAAATCCCACCTGGCTATATGCTTATGGCGGATTCAATATAAGCCTGACACCGACGTTCAGTGCATCCCGTATCGTTTGGTTGGAAAACGGGGGTGTGTATGCACAACCCAATCTCCGTGGCGGGGGTGAGTATGGAGAGAAATGGCACCTTGCCGGGGCAAAGTTGAATAAGCAGAATGTTTTTGACGATTTTATAGCGGCCGGAGATTACCTTGTTGATGAACGATACACTTCACACGAATACCTTGCTATTTCCGGAGGATCAAACGGCGGGTTGTTGGTAGGCGCTACCATGACCCAACGCCCGGATTTGGCAAAAGTAGCATTGCCGGCGGTGGGTGTTATGGACATGCTTCGGTATAACAAATTTACGGCGGGCGCGGGATGGGCCTATGATTATGGTACCGCAGAAGACTCCAGGGAGATGTTTGAGTACCTCTTAAACTATTCTCCCTTACACGCCATTAAACAAGGCGTGGCTTATCCGGCTACCTTGATCACAACAGCCGATCACGATGATCGTGTCGTACCCGCACATTCATTCAAGTTTGCCGCAACCCTGCAGGAGAAACAAGTTGGGGACAATCCGGTGATGATACGTATTGATACGAAGTCGGGACACGGCTCATCCAACCTTTCCAAAGCACTCGATGTGATGGCTGACCAGTATGCCTTCACCTGGTTTAATATGGGTATTGTACCGCCTTTAGCCAAAAAAGATATGTAATGCGCACGTTGATTTCGTCGCTCCGTTTTATATCGACAAGATTTATTATAGATTGATTTTCTTATTACTTTTTGGGCATGAACAGTACAACCAAAATCAGGAGTGGTCAAAAGAAAGATCTTCCGCGAACGATGGAACTCATAAATGAGCTTGCGGCATTTGAAAAGGCTCCAACTGAGGTCACCAATACAGTCAAACAAATGGAAGTGGACGGCTTCGGTCCGAATCCGATATTTGGATTCTTTGTTGCTGAGCATGAAGGGCATATTGTGGGACTATCTTTATACTACTGGCGCTACTCTACCTGGAAAGGGAAGAGACTCTATCTGGAAGATATCATCGTGACCGAGGCCTGGCGCGGTAAAGGTATAGGAAAACTACTGTTCGACGAGACCATGCGTCACGCACTCAACGAGGATTGTACAGGCATGATGTGGCAGGTTCTGAACTGGAATGAGCCCGCCATTGAATTTTATAAGAAATACGGAGCAACCCTGGATGATGAATGGACCAATTGCTCTTTAGAGAGCAATCAAATTAAGGCCCTCATGGAGTCATAGCAGCGGTTAGATAAGGCCGCGTTACCCAATTTCCTCCAGCAGTGTCATAAAAGCCACGTGCTTATCCTGGAATCTGGCCCGATGAATTTCGATCAATGTAGGCGCAAACTTGTCAAAATACTCTGTAACGTGGTTGATGGTTTCCGCAAAATATTGAACACTGTAAGACACACTGTCCTCGGCCTGATCATGTAGCACTTTGTAGATTTTGTACCCGACAAACATTCCTGTTTCCAAAACCTTTGGGATATGCTCGCTTTTCATCCAGTCAAGCCATTCAAGCTCTACATCTTTATCTATCCCGACAGTAACATTGTATAAGAACATGGCACAAAGGTATTGTACTTCGAATTCTAAACATAGAATTATGAATTGATTTACTTGTGCGCGTCACCGGGATCAATACGCCCACTTGTTTTGCCCTGGCGTTGCTAATTCAGATGAATTATGGCCAATAAGACATGCTGTACCTTCATATTTATCATTGTTGTATTGCCGCTACCGCTTCAGCGCTGGACCAGGAACCAATAACTGACCGACAATGAACCTATTCTTATCGGGTACAAACCTCGGTAGTTTTTGAGGTATCGTCGTCCATTGCCCGGACCACATTTTTTGTTTTTTCCATTGGTGGAAGAAACAAAAAACCTGATGAGGTCGTCGCTATAGCCTGCCAATTCAATTTCAAGTCCGTCGAGTCGCCCGTATCCTCGCATACCATTGTAACTGCTGAAATCAAACGAACACCAGGCGGCAATCGCGATATCTCCAACGTTGTGCGAAGCTTTCTCGGCGCGACGTCTGCTCCCTCGTTCAGGAACGACATCATTATTCAAAAAGGAGCACCAAGTGATAACACGTTCTTCGATGGCGTCCAGATCCCGGTCATAAAACCACTTTCAAAACGCAGGGACCATCCGGTAGACCGTCGGAATTATCCATGTTGATTTATTAAACGCAGTGAACTATTACATTCTTTAATTTATCCGCAATATGTACGATCAATTTTTCCCAGCAATTGGCGTGATAATAGAATTGTAAGATGTGCTTTCTCGTCTTGTTTCTTTCCAGTAAATTATGCCCAAAATCTAAGCTATGGCTACAAGATCCATTACCTTCTGCTACCTCCTTTTCCTCCCGCTGGTTACCGCTTCTGCCCAACAATTAATAGTGGAAGAGCGGACAATTGAAAATGAGGAATCCACGCAACTTCAATCATGGACGGCACGCGTAGACCAGGATATGGGCTACTGTATGGACACCTACACAAAGTTCGTCAAGGAACTCTTTAACACCAAGGTTGACAAACGTGGTAAAACAATTTTAGTGGCGGAAAAGACTGTCTTCCCGGAGCTATCAAAGCTTCGACTGGACCAGCGCGCCATTTTTGTAACCGAGTCATCAGGAACGGCAATTTCGTTCACGTTCAGTCCAGGCTATGATATACATTTCGGCAGTGAGACTTTTTCTACCGAATTCAAGAAAGCAGAAAATTTTGTCAAGGGTTATGTAAGGTATCATTACAAAACTTTCTACAATGAAGGCATTAAGTCGATTCAGGACCAAATTAAAAGTAAACATAACGACATCGAAACGAACGTAAAAAGAAGTGATCGAAATGCCAAGACCATAGCAGATAATAAATCAAATGGTGAAACAGACAAAATAAAGGCCAGAAACGATAAGCTACAACGAGAGATAGAAAGTTATAAAGCCGATACTGAAAATAAAGGCAAGGAGATTGCGGCATTGGAAGAAGACCTCACAAAACTTAAAACCAAACTATCAAACGTAGAAGAGTTCAAGTAAGCTTTCATTTACGGGAGGCTCATGATAGAAAAAAAATGGAAGGTACTCCCGCCCGGCACAACACGTGCCATACTGAATGGCTATAGCTCAAATGTCCTTTTCGAAAAGAATACGTCCGCTTGTCAACAGCAAGGCAAAACCAACGGTGAAAAGATGGGCATACGATGGGGCAATAAAAAAATGAAAAGCCAACCCTCGCCACATAC
>Ga0299906_10004754_pt1 | contig 11106 bp, 7 predicted proteins | sample RVTome_14_FD_200259 | JGI IMG/M metagenome (GOLD analysis project Ga0299906, IMG submission 200259) | Soil microbial communities from uranium-contaminated site in the Upper Colorado River Basin, Wyoming, United States - RVT145D125 (version 2) ... | reverse complement strand
GCTCCCATCCATGCGCCGCAGAGCCGGGAGGAGGTCGGCAGGCTTGCGTCCAGCACGCGTATGTGGTGGAAGGACGTGCGCTCATGGAAGCCGGCCGGTGATGCTCTCGCGCATCGCGAGCTGGCGGAGCTTGCCGCCTTTGCGGCGGCCCGCGGCATCGATCTCTACGTGATCAATCTCCCCGAGCATCCAGATGTCGTCACGGTTTACGAGGGGAACCTGCGTGCCGACTACCTGGCGATGCTCGAGGGGGCATTCGGCGACCGCTTCCTGAATCTCGGGGATTATCTCCCCGTCGAGCAGTTCAACGATTCGGAGCACCCCGGTTACGTGGGCGCGGTGCGTCTGTCGCAACGGGTGGGCGAGTTCATCGCGCACCACCGGCAGGGGCCCGGCTGAGTCGCATCGGGCTCGACAATGGCGTCCCCAAGCAGCATAATCAGGCCATCCGCCTCGCTGGATGCCGTGCCAATGACCGATCGGAGGCCACCGATCCCATGCCCGCGTCGATTCACAGAGGACGACCAGCCGGTAGCGGGAGCATTGCCTGCCGGACCCCGGCGGCGCGAGGGCGCCGGTGAAGGAGCTCAAGCGGCTGATCTCCAGCGATGACCAGGCCGCTGCCTGGCAGCGGCTGCGCACCCTCGCCACCGCCTCCGGCTCCTATTCCGAATTGCGTTCCCTGGGCCGACTGGCTGCTGCCCTCGGGGTGGAGTCGGGCACCGCGCATGGCCTGCAGAGCCTCCGCCTCGCCCTGGTAGGGGGCGGCACGCCGGAGCTGCTGGCCGATCCGTTACGCGCTGCGTGCGTCGGCAGCGGCATCGTCCCCGAACTGCATGTCGGCGGCTACGGCGACTTTCCGGGGGAACTCCTCAACCCGGACAGCGCGCTCGCCCGCTTCGCCCCGCGCATCGTCATCGTCCTCAACACCTCCCATGAGCTGCTCGGACGACTCGAATTCGGCGCCGATCGGGATGCGATCGACGCGATCGTCGCGCAGGAGTGTCAGGCGATGCTCGGCGCGGCGAGGGCGTTCAACGAGCGGACCGGAGCCGAGGTCGTGCTGCACACCCTGCCGGTCCTGGACGAATCTCAATTCGGCGGCCTGGCCTGGAAGATCCCGGGCGCGGCCGACAACTTCCTGGCCCGCTTCAATGTGTCGCTGGGCGAGCAGGCCCCGCCCTCGGTCCATCTGATCGACGCGGCAGGCATGGCGGCGCGCCTGGGAAGCCGTAACTGGTTCGATCCCCGTTTCTGGTATCACGCCAGGCAGCCGTTGTGCTTTGCGGCGGTGCGGGCCTGGAGCGACGCGGTCACCGCCCTCGTTCGCGCCATCCTCGGGCTGTCCCGCAAGGCGGTCATCCTCGATCTCGACAATACGTTGTGGGGAGGTGTCGTGGGGGACGACGGGGTCGAAGGACTGAAGCTGGGAGAGGGGACGGGCGACGGCGAGGCATTCAAGGCATTTCAGCTGCATCTTCGGCATCTGCGCCAGTCGGGCATCCTGCTGGCCATCTGCAGCAAGAACGAGGAGTCGATCGCCCTCGACGCGATCGACCGGCATCCGGAGATGGTCCTGCGCCGCGACGACTTCGTCGCCATCAAGGCCAACTGGCGTGCCAAGCCCGACAACATCCGGGAGATCGCCACGCAACTCGATCTCGGGCTCGACGCCTTCGTCTTCGTCGACGACAACCCCGCGGAGCGCGACCTGGTACGTCGCGAGCTGCCCGCGGTGGCCGTGCCCGAGATGGGGGACGACCCCGCCTACTTCGCCGACGTTCTCTCCCGGGGAAGGTGGTTCGAGAGAATCAGCATTACCGAGGAAGACGGCCGGCGGACGGAAGCCTATCGTTCGCGCGCCCGCGCCGCCGCGTCGCAGGAAGCGGCGACCGATCTCCCCGCCTACCTGCGCTCCCTCGAGATGAAAGCCGTGATCCGACCGTTCGAGGCCATCTCGATGGAGAGGATCACGCAGCTCACCAACAAGACCAATCAGTTCAATCTCACCACGCGCCGCGTGGTGCAGTCGGAGATGGAGCGCTTCGCCCGCGACGCGAGCTGGATCACCTACAGCGTGCGTCTGCGCGATCGCTTCGGGGACCACGGCTTGATCAGCGTGTTCTTCGGCGAGATCCGCGCTGCGCAGCTGACGATCGAGGGCTGGCTGATGAGCTGCAGGGTCCTGAAGCGGGGGGTCGAGCAGGCGCTGTTCGCGGTCGTGCTGGAAGAGGCGCGGCGACGCGGCGTCGAGGAGATCATCGGCATTTATCGGCCGACCGACCGCAACGCCCTGGTGCGTGATATGTATGGCGACCTGGGGTTCGAAAAAGCAGCGGAGTGCGCGCGCGAGGTGCGCTTCAGGCTCGAGGTGGCGAGCGCCCGCAAGCCGGAGCACTTCATCGCGCTGGCAATGGAGCAGCCCGGGCGTCGATCGACCCCACCGCTGGAGCAATCCGTGCAGTAGGAGGCACGATCATGCAGCAACAGGAGGTGTTGTCCCGACTGGGCGAAATCGTCTCCGAGGTGCTCCAGCTCGACCATGTCGAGCTCGACATGACGACGACCGCCGACCAGATCGATGGCTGGGACTCCGTCTCCACCATCGAGATCATGGTCGCGGTCGAGGAAGCGTTCGGCATCCGCCTCAAAACGGGCGAGATGGCGTCGATGAGCAACGTCGGCATCCTCGTCAACCGCATTCTCGCCGGCTAGGAGCCTGCCCCCGTGGCCCGATCCGCGCTGCGGGTCGGACGAAGGCGACCTGACTGGATCCGGCGGCCCGGGGCCGGGTCCGGCATAGGGCTCTCAGTGCCCGGTGGGGCCGTCTCCGACATCCGGTCGGGTGGCGACGACGAGGTACCAGCGGAGCGCCGGCTCCGCCGCCTCGCCCGGCAGGATCGCTGTCGCCCCGGGCACCACCTTGCGGGAGGCGAATGCCGGCAATGAGGTTACCGGCGGCGGGCCGGGGTCGGCCTCGAGTACCCGGTAGAGGACGCAGGGATCCTGCGCCTCGATCCCATCCCATGACAGCACCAGGTCGGCTCCGTTGACAGTGAGCATGAGATTCTGCAGCTCCGGCAGCGGCGACGGGCCGCAGACCTGATCGTCGACCGGGTTGTTCGGGTCCGTCTCGCCGGCCGACACCGCGCCATCGGCGTTGCGATCCTCCGCCCCATCCGGGGCTCCACCCCCGTCGGTGTCCCAGGCTGCCGGGTCGGTCGTGGTAAGCGGATCCATGTCGGGGAGGAAGACGCCGGCCGTCGTATCGGTGTCCTGATCCGCCACGACGACGCCCGCTTCGAGTCCATCGGGCAGGCCGTCATCATCGGCGTCCGGGTCGAGCGGGTCGGCGACGCCGTCGCCATCGCTGTCCACGGACGGCGCCTGTTCGTCGCCGTCGACAAGGCCATCGTCGTCGCTGTCGGCGTCGCGCACCAGCAGGCCGCAGGCGCAGCCGTCTTCCGCAGCGTCGGTCAAGCCGTCCCGGTCGCCGTCGACGCGCAGCACTACGGTCGGATCCCCGAAGTACGTCATCGCCTCCAGGTTCTCCACCGCCACCCCCTCGCTCACGAACGCTTCGATCTTCGCTGCCGTGGCGGCGAGGCCGAGGGTCTGCACGCGGTCCGTGAACAACTGCCGGAAGAGGATGTCGGACATCTCCTGGTAGTCGACCAGCGACGCCAGCGCCGCCGGGCTCCAGACGCCGATCGCTCCCCCGGTGGGGCTCAACAGGATCTGCTCCGCCAGGGAGGAGACGTTCGGCGCCCTCGGCCCGGCGTGCAGGCCGTTGATGCAGTTCAGCGTCGACAGGAACGGCGGCCGGTCGGCATTGGTGAGTTGCGGCACGTGAACACTGTCCAGGAAGATATCCTCCGCCGCCCAGTTGTGGATGTTGCCGTGGCCGAGATAGCTGCCGGCGAGCGCCCCCTGATTGATGGTGCTGAGAATGGTCTGAGTGGTGACGTTGGTCCCGAGCAGTCGCAGGTAGGCGCGGGTCGCCGGGATGCGGGTCCCGGACAGCTGCAGCGAGACCACATCCTCCTGGATCGCCTCGAAGGTCGGCTGATCGTTGTCCGCCACCAGTAATACCTGCTGATTCAAAATGTCCGGGTCGATGGAGGCATAGGCGATGATACGGGAGACGGCGTCGCTCACCTCCAGGGCCGTCTGGGCCGGGATCCGCCCGACGACGAGATCCGGCAGGGGATCCGAACCGGCCACCGTGACGAAGTAATTGTCGGTCGAGGCCAGTCCCAGCGTCGGCGCCTGGAACGTTCCGGTCGGCATCAGCGGCGGAACGCTTCCCGACATCAACTGCCGGGGATCGAGCGTGGCGTTACCGACCAGCAGCAGGAACGACGGCGGCGGCGCCTGCCAGGCGCCGAAGGCGGTCGCAACGAGATCCCGGATCGCCCCTGCCTCGGCCCGGCCGAAGGAAAACTCGTCGAACGCATCCTCCACGTCGATCAGCGACACGCGCATCCCCTCGTTCGTGCGGGCGATGACCAGCGGATCGAGGGCGCTCAGGAAGTCGCGGTGCGCCACGATCATCAGGTCGGCACCGTTGGATGGATCCTGCAGGTTCGACGGATGGTCGACGAGAATCGCGCCGCCGGGCAGAGCGACCCCCGCCCGCGCCAGGAAGCGGCGGCTCCCCCCGAGGGTATCGGTGAATGACGCCGTATAGCTTCCGGACGAGCCGGCGACCTGCACGCCGCTGAGCAGCACCGGCGCGTCGTGATCGGTGATGTCGTAGACGACGATGTCGGGAGTGGTGAACCCCGCTACCTGGTGCGCGACCGGCGCAGCGAGATTGACCGTGAAGGCCAGCTCATCGTTCACCGCCTGGAACAGACGGAGATAATCGAACTCGATCCAATTGAGGAGCACCTGGTTGAAGCTCGGGCCGCTCACCCACAGCCGCACCGTGTTGGCCGGCATCAGGTTCGTCACCGCCGTGTCGACCTCGTGGGTGACGTCGGGGCTGGTCCAGACCTCGCTGTCCAGCAGCGCGGTGCCGTTGAGACTGAGGTCCGTCGTGTGGGAGGCGCCGCCCAGGTGATAGACCCTGGCCCGCAGATGCACCGTGGTCGCAGCCGGGTCGAGGCCGGGCAGGGTGATCAGGTTGAACGGCTCCCCGAGGACCGGGTCAGGGAAGTCACGGAAGCCGGAGCTCGACTGGATCACACGATCCCAGCCGAAGTGGTCCCCCTCCCCGTCGGCGACGGAGGTGAACAGCCTCTCGTTGATCTCGAAGCGCTCGGTGTGGAGAAAGGAGACCGGGGAGGTGCCCCCCGCCGGCGCCGCCCCCCGGGTCGGCATGGCGATCCCGCCCGTTTCGTCGAAGGCCAGCCGGTAGATGTCAGCCTCGGTCTCGGGGTTGCCGGAGATCCCGACGCCGTGAAACTCCACCCGATCGCCGGAGCCGAACAGCCCGTCGCCCCCGTCGATCACGCTCACCGGCAGATCGACGCCCCCCGCCCGCAGCGAGACGCTGCCGATCGGTGTTCCGGCTGGGTCGATGCCGGCCGTAACCAGATCGGCGTAGGAGACTGACCAGATCCCTTCGCTCTTCACCGGGATCTTCGCCGCCAGCGGCGCTCCTCCGGACGCCACACCGGCCGTCTCGACGACGATCGCCGCGGCCGTATCGTTCTCCGCTTCTCCGGGTGACGGGACCGGCCGCACCGCCTCCCTGTACGCCTCCGGGTCGACGCTCGCCTCATTCAGAATGATCGACCGGTAGAACTCATCCCGGATGACCCGCTCGGCGGCACCACGCGTCGCCGGGTCGCCGTCCCTGCCCGTCCTGACATCCAGCTCGGACCGCGAGCGGAACAGGCGAGACTCGTTCTCCGTGAACACCAGCCGGGCAGTCAGCTCGGGATGATAGATGGTCCCTTTTCCCTCGGGATCCGCGGTCAGAGGATGAAAGACCAGTTGCACGACCCGGCGTTCACGCAGGTAACCGTCGATCCGGACCTCCACCGGGTCGCGGGCCTCCCCCTGCGGAGAATCGCCCTGCGCGACGTTCGCTGCGGCGCCGGAGGGGTCGTGAACGAACGGCAGCGCAACACCGCCGAGATCGTCCTGCACGAATGGAGCGGGACGCCCCGCCATGCGTGTCGCACGCGGGTCGTCGATCTGGAGGATGAACTCCGCCGAGGGGGGAACTGTCAGGAGAACGGTTCGGAACGGCAGCGACGGTTCCCCGGGAACGCTGGTCCGGGGCAGGCCGGGGATGGTGAGATCGACGACCAGGCTCGACCCGGAGTAGCGCGTCCCGGTCCGAGGGGCCGGGAAGCGGATCCGCACCGCGATCTGCTCTCCGTCGGACCGCAGGAGCTCGGCCGGTGGAAAGCGAAAGCCGCCCTCCCGGGCGACCGACGGATCGGCGGTGACACACAGGAGGGCGGCAATGACAAAGGCGTACCCGGACGGTTTATTCACCCCTATAAGATAACGCCTCAGAAGGGTTGATCAACGCCGGGCAGCTTGCCGTTGTAGGCCTGGGCCGGGCCGATGATGGCGAGGATCTCGTCCTCATCGAACGTCTCGATCACCGGTGTCTGGTAAGGCCGGCGGGCATCCAGGTCCTGATTTTCTCTGCTGCTCCGATCGTGCTCCTTGTTCGATTTCATTACTGTACCTCCATGCGGAAGGTGTCGCTGCTGCCGGCGAGCCGCCAGTACAGCACGCCGTCGACCGCCAGCTCTCGCATCTCACGGAGCAGTCGCGGATTGAGCTTGAATTCGTTCGCGCCCGCCTGGATCGGCGTGCGCGCGCTGATCGTCCTCGAGGCCTCGAAGCCCGGGTCCGAAGAGATCTGCAGCAGGCCGGCGCCGTGCATGATCCGGACGCTGTCGTAGCCGAGGCGCAGACCGTGCTCGAGCGCGACCGCCTCGCCGTAGCCCGGGGCCCGCAGCCTGACATCGGGATCCTGCGGGTTGGCGACGGTTCGCTCGATCGCGTGCAGAGCGTTCTTGCCGCTGAAGTCGATATCCTCGAGACGGTACTGGTACTCCACGCCGTCCATGGCGGTCAGGTCGGCGAAGCTGTACCGGGCGCCCGACACGCTGTCGCCGGCGCCGGGGATGAAGGTCGGGTTGACGAAGATCCAGCCACCTGCCCCGCGCACCTCACGGCGCAGGACGTTGAACCCGGCGTTGCTGATCTCGAGGGAGGTCTCCCACTGCAGCCCCACCGTATTGCCGCCCGGCGACAGCCGGAAATTCCGGATCACCGCCAGCAGGTCGTCGTCGGGCGTGCACGGCCCGATGTAGGCGCTGTCCTGTCTCACGCAGGCGCCGCCGCCCGGGCAGTCGGTATCGTCCACGCACACCTGCCCATGGTTGTCGCCATTTTTGCAGGCGAACACGTTGCTGGTCGGGCTGTCGCACGCCTGGAAACGTCCGGCCGCGTTGCGGTTCCTCTCCCCGGGCGCAGGCGTGCTGATCTCGGTCAGGATGTCGCAGAGGTTGTAGCTGCCGGTGTAGGTCAGGTTGAAGTAGAGCGTCTCCCCGGCGAGGATCTCGATCGGGTTCCCCCCGTTGGGGCTCAGGCTGCCGTTGTGAACGTTGGCGTCGAAGTTACCGAAGCCGCCCGCCTTGTAACCGAACCCGTCATTCTTCGCCTGGGTCTGGCTGTAGCCGGTATTCCAGACCGTATCGACGACGTCCGGGGCCAGCGGCACGACGCTGTCGAGCGAGAACGGTGAGGTGATGGTGTTGGTCAGGTTCCAGAACGCGGCCGTGATCGTCGCCGTGTCGCAGGTGGTGTTTTCGATCTTCAACTGGAGCTGGTTCGCGGCCGTCTTGGTGAAAGTGAAAAGCGCCGTAGCGGGCGTTCCGCCGCAGGTTCCGCCGTTGTCATCATTGTCCTCGGCTCCAAGACCGCCGATCTGGACGACGACCGAGTTGCCGATGGCGTCGGCGCAGGCATCCGGCATCGTCGTACGGCATTCGTCCGAGACGTCATCACAGACCTGGGCGGAGGCGACCGGAAGGAAAGCGAGGAGACTGACAGCCAGCGGCACAAACTTCGGTACGAACTTCATGAGCACCCCCATGCCCTCTCTCGTTGTGAAACCATCTGTTGCCAGGCCACCTGACCTTTCCCGGCTTGGGCGGCCTCGATGGCGGATTACGAACCACCCCCACCCACACCAAGCGCGGGCGTGAATGGATGGACTCTGATGTCTATCGAACTGACCGGGATTCTACCATCAATATGCCGTGGCCGCAACGATAATCTCATGAAGTAAAATTGATATTCTCCTTTGGTGTCAATGAAAAATCGATAACGACGGTCTCTTGACATAGAGGTTATTGGGGAGAAGCCAACCAATCAACCGGAGCCGGATCGACATGCGTCGATCTCGCCATTAAACGATTCTGCCTGAACAGGTTCAACGGGAACCGGCAACCGACGCCGGAAGTCTTGTTTGTTCAGATCGTTGCGTCTCAGGCGGGATGCGCTGCTGCACGGTATCAAGGGGGCGCCGGTCGGTCTCCAACCTGTTTCAGACCCTTGAAGGTGCGAGCCAGAAGCGCGGCGGTCGACTCGATGCCGGACGGCTCCAGCTGGAAGCAAGGCACGCCGCCGAGCGCTCCCATCAGCTCGATCACCGCGCCGCTGGCCTTCCCCCGGAGGCGCCGCATCAGGGCGCTCCCCGGCTCCCGATTCAGCATTTCCTGCAGCAGGCCGAAGGTGGCTTCACGAACCGTGATCGGACGCAGCGAAGGCGTCGCGGTGTAGGTCTTGTCGGAACCGTAGCTGCGGAAATGGAACAGCAGCTCATCGTCCGCCCGCTCCAACTCCCGTTCGATGTGCGCGATGGCGCTCGCCCCCAGCACCACCAGGGTCAGCTCCGACAGGTCCCCCTCGGTTCGCGAGCGGCTCAGGATCACGCCGGGGTCGGCAACGAGCCGGGCGCGAAGCGCCGCCGGGTCGCCCACCATGCCGAGGGTGATCTCCACCGTGGATCCGCCCGGGTCGTACGGGTTCATCAGTACGACCCCTCCCGGGGGAAGCGCCTCCTTCGCCATGCGGAGGCCCACCTGTTCCGCGGTCACGAACAGCTTCTCTCCGAGACGGAAGGCGCCTGCGGGGTCCGGGCGACCCACGTCGCGCGCCTGACCCAGCCGTCGGGGAAACGGGTGAATCAGACCGTCGTCGAGGCTCAAGGGCGCCAGATCGTCGCTGAGGAGCTCATAGCCGCGATCGATGAGCGCCCGGCACAGCGACGACTTGCCGGACCCCGAAGGACCGCCGATCAACCAGGCGCGGCCGTCTCCCGCCACCACGGCGGCGTGCAGCAGGTAGACCGTGTCGAATGCCCGGACGAGGGTGGTGTAGAGCAGATTGTAAACGTGCGGCGCGCGCCATCGGCCAGGCGCCAGCCGAACCTTGCGACGGCCGTCATCATAAAGCCCCTCGGCGTCGCTGATCGTCACCGTGATGTCGGTGTTGACGTCGTTCGGGCTTGCGGTGCCGACGAACGCACAGAAGACGGCGAGGAACTGCTCGAGCAGTTCATCGACATCGGAGGAGATGGTCAGCCGCACGCCGAGGGCGTGAATCGTCCGGACGGACATGGAGCAAGGCTCCCGCAAACGACACAGAGGGGGCGGGCACGCGATCGCCCGGTGGAGAATATGTGCAATGATGTGCGGTATGCAACCGCCGGTGACAGGTATCCTCGCATGGTCAACGGTGCTCCTCCTGCCGGCGGCAAGCGGGGGCAGGGTATGACTTCGGAGCTCGGCGGCAGGCCGCGACACGCGGATGGATTCACCGGCAGGGATCTCGGCGACGAGTACGTGATTCTCGACCGGGCGGGGGATCGCTTTTATCAACTGAACGGCACCGCCCGGGAGATCTACCTTCTCTGTGACGGCTCACGCACGGCGGACGACATCGCCATCGCCATGACCGGATCCTACACCGTGACCCTGGAGACCTCGCGCCGGGACACGGCGAAAACGATCGCGGAGCTGCAGCGGGCGGGAATCCTGGCTCCCTCCTGAGGCGACGCCAGGAGACGATCGCCGTTCTTCACCCTGCGCGCGACACCGCTCCACGCCCCTCCTGCTCCCGTCTCCCCCACGTCCGGACCCCGGCGTGGGTCCTCGCCGGGCCGCCTGCCCGCTCACGAATGGTGCAGCGCCTGAACCGCACCGCTCGAGCGCTTCCCGGCCGGATCGCACGAGATTGCGTCGATCGGCGTCCCCCGGCACCCTGCGGGCGGCTCAACCCGGGCCGAAATAGGCTTTGATTATTCCCTCCGGGGGTGCGAAGATGCTGCTCGCTTCGTGGCGCCTGGCTTCGCCGGCGGAACATCGCGACGAGCGCAGGCGCCGTGAGGCGGATCGACTCAGCACGCTCCTGCTGCAGCGGCAGGCGCTGCATGCCATCTCTCCGATGACCGACCTGCCGCCGTTCATCCTGCTGCGGTGGAGCCGACTCGCCGGTCTCCGCCAAGTACCAGATCGTCAGCGACGGTTACACTGACAGGCCGTCAGACGGACAACGTCCCGCGTGTGTAAATTGTACAGATTTCTGTCCTTTTAATTCATCGACTTGCACGTGTCGTTACAAAACGTAACTTGATCCGCGGTGGCACCAGGATTGCTCTACTCCCCACGGCGTGGTGGCTCGTGAGAGCCGGCCTCGACATGGTGGGGAGAGGTGAGATGGGCTCAAACTGGATGCGGCACCTTCTGATATGGCTCGCGGTCCCCGGCGGCGCGCTGGGGTGCTGGCTGAGCCAGGCCTCACCGGCATGGGCCGCCACGGAGGTGGTTCTGTCCTGGGACGCCAACACCGAACCTGATCTCGCCGGATATCGGATCCGCTACGGAACGTCCCCGGGGAATCACTCGCTGGGGGTCGTCCAGATCTCCGCCGGCACGACGACCACCGCCATCAGCGGCCTGACCTCGGGGCTGACCTACTACTTCGTGGCGCATGCGTTCGATTATTCCAATAACGAGAGCTTTCCCTCCAACGAGATCCCTGCCGTCCCGGTGACGGTCGCAGGACCGATTCTGACGCTCTCCCTGAGTGATTCACCCGACCCGGTGGCGGCGGGGGGGAACATCA
>Ga0299906_10004753_pt1 | contig 11106 bp, 11 predicted proteins | sample RVTome_14_FD_200259 | JGI IMG/M metagenome (GOLD analysis project Ga0299906, IMG submission 200259) | Soil microbial communities from uranium-contaminated site in the Upper Colorado River Basin, Wyoming, United States - RVT145D125 (version 2) ... | reverse complement strand
ATTTAGCCCTGACCCAATACAATAAAGGTGATCACACAAAGGCAACTCAGTCCGCCATCAACGCGATCGACAATAACCCAAGTCATGCAAGTAGTCACCTGCTTCTTGGATATCTGATGAACGGGCAGAAAAACAAAATACAAAGCATTTTATCGTTACACTACTTTCTCTTGTTGGAACCAAACTCAAAACGGTCGGCGCAGGCACTTCAGATATTGGATGAACAATTCTCCGGCAACGTTGAAAGAGACGGTCCAAACAATGTCAACATCTTTTTATCACCAGAATCTTTAGACAAGAAAAATGAATTTGGGGCTGCCGATATGATGATATCTCTGTTGGCGGCATCCAATGGGCTAGAGGAGAATAAGGGAAAATCAGACGAAGAACTATTTATTACCAACACAGAATCATTTTTTAAAATCCTGGGTGAACTTAAGAAAAAGAAGAACAAAGGCCTTTGGTGGGAATTCTACATTCCTTTTTACTACGAACTTGCCAAATCAAAACACATTGATACCTATTGTTACTTTATTACCCAATCTACAAATGATAAGGCTGCCGATTGGCTCAAATCAAACTCAGACCGATTGGAAGAACTAAATGGCTGGTTGCGCCAGTGAGTAACGCGAAAATAGCGAATATCGAACCGAGAACTGGCTGTCGGGATAATCAGGCTTATTACAAAGGATAATCATGGAGAGTAGCCGGGTCAACTACCTTTTGTTTAAATATTTGCTACTATTCTTAGGAATAATAATTATGACCATACCTGTGGTTTCATTCCTTTTTCCGGAATCGATATCAATCAATGAAAAAAATGGTCCGGCCGATGCCACTACCACGCTCATAAGCGTACTAGCAGGAATCTTGATTATTCTCATCTTCTATGTCATTAAAGATCGATTTGTCATCGTCGAGCTCAACAATCAAACCATAAGAATTATCCAGGGTACACATGAGGAGACGGTTACCTAGCCAGAGGTTGATTCTATCGCGTGATTCCGATTTATACACCCTCCCCTATATAAGCTTAGAACAAAGGTCAGCGACAAAGCCTATTGGTTCAATACCACATCAGACTATATTAGTATGGGAGGATTCACCAGCGATATCAGTGATATGGGTGCCCTTATCAAAAAAAAGAAAAGAGAATTGGGGATCTGATGGCATGGAAGGACGACTCGCTAAGAATTCCCAGGTAAATTTAGACAGCCCATTTATGACGAATAGTTGTGCGTTATGCCAAGGCCATTTTCGTACGCGTTTGTACGTATCCGTACACCGGGGTTTATCCAGACCCCTAAAATTGGCTCATTTATAATTTCGCACGATTGGCACGATTATTATTCCTACAAATAGGAAAATAGTATGCCGGATGAAAAAATACCAGCTCGGTGAGTTCGAGGAAATCGTTATCCTGACCATAGGCATTTTATATAAAGAAGCCTACGGTGTTGCTATTAAAAACGAGATTGAAACCAGGCTTTCGCGACAAGTTAGTATGGGTGCCATGCATTCCGCCCTGGTCCGGCTGGAGGACAAAGGTTACATTAAATCATTTACAGGCGAAGGTACTGAAGAGAGAATGGGGCGACCAAGACGATATTTTCAAATTACAGCGCTGGGGAAAAAGGCCATGGAGTATTCCAAGGATACCAGGAATGAGCTATGGCGGGCAATTCCCAAAGTTGCACTGGACTTGAAAATAATCGGATAGATCTTCAAACAAAACCGACGAAATGCCTCCCCGCTTTTTCCTGCACTTATTCCGTTGGTATTGCCATCCAAACCTCGTGGATCATATCGAAGGTGATTTATTGGAGGTATACGGTGAACGATTAAAGAGGATTGGAAAGAGAAAGGCAGACCTAAGATTTATTATCGACGTGCTGCTCCTGTTCAGGCCGGGTATCATCAAGCCCGGAGAAGGATACAAAAATTTAATCAACTACAGTATGCTAAAAAGCTATTTTAAGATCGGGTGGAGAAACCTCCTTAAGAACAAAGGATATTCGTTCATCAACATAGGCGGGCTGGCCGTGGGAATGGCGGTGGCCATGTTTATTGGTCTATGGATCTATGACGAACTGGAATTCAACAAACATTATAAGAACTACAGCAGCATTGCACGCGTCATGAGAAACCTCAGTATGAATGGGGAAATATTATCGACACCGATCTTACCGAGCGCCCTCGGCGATGAGCTTAGATCCAAATACGGAAATCATTTTGATTACGTAGTGATGGCGTCGAGTACAGACCAGATCCTTTCGACACCATCCGTCGGGCAGTCGGGGGAGACAAAATTAACGCTGCATGGGGAGTTCATCGAAACAGCAGGACCAGAAATGTTCACGCTGCATATGCTTCATGGTTCCAGGTCCGGGTTGCAGGATCCGCATTCGATTTTACTTTGCGAGTCTGTCGCCAAAGCCCTTTTCGGAAACGATGACCCTATGGGCAAGACGCTGAAGATGAATAACAGCGACCGGATGGACGTGAAGGTTACCGGCATTTATGAAGATTTTCCCTACAACTCCGAATTCTACGGCATGCAGTTTTATGCGCCGTTTGAGCTTTTTGTTTCCGCCAACCCATGGGCACAATCCCTGAGCTTTACGAACGACTTTCTTAATATCTATGTGATGATCGGAAATCACACCACCTTCGAATCCGCTTCAGATCAGATCAGGGATGCAATCCTCAACAACGTCCGGGAGGACAAAAACTATGTGTCCGTCAACCCACAACTTACCTTGTTTCCCATGAAGGACTGGCACCTGCGGTCAGTATGGAAGAATGGTGTTATGGCAGGTGGCGCTATCGAGATCGTTTGGCTCTTTGGTATTGTCGGAGGATTTGTATTGCTGCTGGCTTGCATCAACTTTATGAATCTGAGCACAGCACGGTCTGAAAAAAGAGCCCGGGAGGTTGGCATCCGCAAAGCCAGTGGATCGGCACGCATTCAATTGATGAGTCAATTCTTCAGCGAGTCGCTCTTGGTGGTCGGCCTGGCCTTTGTCGTCGCCCTGGTTGGCGTATCATCTTTGCTAAACTGGTTCAATGAATTGGCAGGAAAGCAAATGGAAATGCCCTGGATGAACGTTTACTTTTGGCTAAGCAGTTTGATTTTTATTTTGATTACAGGATTGCTTGCCGGCAGTTATCCTGCGCTTTACTTATCGTCCTTTAATGCTGTCAAGGTGTTGAAGGGATCTATGCGTGCGGGCCGTTTTGCCGCCATTCCCCGTAAAGTTCTTGTTGTTACCCAATTTACAGTATCAGTCACGATGATCGTCGGCACGATCATCGTCTATCAGCAGATTCAATTTGCCAAAGACCGCCCGGTAGGCTATAGCCGGGATGGACTCCTCTTGATCCAGAAGACCTCACCGGATTTCTATGGCAAACACGACGTGCTATTGACAGAATTAAAGAATACCGGAGTAGTGTTGGAACTGGCGGAGTCATCAAGCCCTCCAACGGCCATCTGGCACGAGAACGGTGGTTTTGACTGGACTGGGAAGGACCCGGCGTTTATACCTCAATGGGGAACGCTGACAGTAACCTCCGAATATGGAAAGACAGTAGGATGGGAGTTTAGAAATGGTCGCGATTTTTCAGAAGAGATTGCCAGTGATTCGGCTGGCTTTGTAATCAATGAAGCCGCCGCTAAATTACTGGGTTTTGATGATCCTGTCGGTGAAACGATCCGTTGGGGAGGCGGATGGCGAAGCAAATTCAACAGCTTTACCATCATCGGCGTCATTAGAGATATGGTGATGAAGTCCCCGTTTGCGACTCCGCTACCTTCCGTATACTTCTTGAGTAAAAATGGCCTGAATTGGATCAACATCAGGCTCAATCCACAGACCAGCGCTGCCGAAGCGCTTCCTAAGATCGAAGCTGTCTTTAGGAAAATAATTCCTTCCGCACCGTTTGATTATAAATTTGCAGACCAGGAATATGCATTAAAATTTGCTGCAGAAGAACGCGTTGGAAAATTAGCGTCTGTCTTTTCCGTGCTGGCTATACTCATCAGTTGCCTCGGGCTATTCGGACTTGCATCTTTTGTTGCCGAACAACGCACCAAAGAAATTGGTATCCGTAAAATAGTGGGTGCTTCTGTTTTCAATCTTTGGAGGATGTTATCCGGAGACTTTGTGATCCTGGTCGCCCTCTCCTGCCTGATCGCGATTCCAATAGACTATTATTTTTTGGCAGCCTGGTTAAAACAGTATGAATACCGAACCGAAATATCCTGGGAGGTCTTTGCAGGGACCGGTATGGCTGCGGTCATCATAACGCTGCTGACCGTAAGTTACCAGGCCGTGAAAGCCGCCACCATGAACCCGGTGAATAGTTTGCGATCGGAATGATAAAAGGTCATTTCCCCGCGCGTCTTGTCACCGCATATCCAAGCAAAGTTCATGAAGCATGCCGAAGGTGATTTGAAATTCATAACTTGCCTGCTGTGAATATATTGTTTGTTTGCAGTAGAAATAGATGGAGGAGCCTGACTGCCGAGACAATCTTCAGGAGTAATCAAAAACATCGCGTAAAATCAGCAGGGACCGAAAAGATGGCGAGGATAAAAGTTACACAGAACCTCATCCTCTGGGCGGAGTTAATTTTTGTTATGGAAAAGAAACATAAGGATCGCCTGAACGAAAAATTTGGATCTATTATGGATAATAAAGAGATTGTTATACTCGATATTCCAGACGTTTACAGCTATATGGACGTTGAATTAATGGAGATATTAGAAGCATCGGTCTTGCCTTATTTAGACAAGGACGGTGATAGTTTTGAGCAAATGTGAACAAACCAGATAAATCAGTAATGAAATCAATTTGGGCAATTAGCCTCCTCATCGTTTGTGCTTCGGTTTCAAATGCCCAAAAATGGGACCTTTCTCCTGATAACATTAATAAGGCAATTAAAGACGCTTCCGGCAACCTCGACAAGGACAAATTCAGACCGGCGTTTCACCTCACCCCGCCGGCAGGTTGTATGGGCGATCCTAACGGCGGCATCTACCACGACGGCTGGTATCATATATTTTATGGGTTACAACCTTTTGCATTTCATCCGGGAGCATGGTATTGGGCTCACGCACGTAGCAAAGATTTATTGCATTGGGAGGACATGAAGACGGGCCTGACACCCGCATTTAACTCAGGCCTTAATGCTGTGGGTTCAGGATCGACCATTATTACCGCTGATGGTAATAAACTTGCCTTTTACAGCTCGAGTAAAAAAGGAAATATGGCTTTCTGGCAAGCGCAGTTCACGGATAATACATTGTCGGAATGGAAGCATCAAGGCAAAAACCCGGTGCTTACCCTCGAATATCCCAATCTGCCCCCGTTTGACGGCTTTTGGCGCGACCCGTTTGTCTTTAGTGTCAAAGGCCGGACATTCCTGATTGCCTGTGCTGACCTCTTTGATCAAGACTACGTACCCGTACCTATTTTTGAGGCAAAAAACATGGAGCTGACGGAATGGGATTATAAAGGATTACTATTGACCGTACCCAAGCACAAATACAGAAACCTTGAAGTGCCCGAACTAAGACAGATCGGCGACAAATGGATATTTATGGCTTCCACGGATGCGCCTATCGACCGGGTTAACTACTTCACCGGCGATTTTGACCTCGCATCCCTGACTTTTAACATCGAATCTGAGGGAATCATTGACTACAGCGGACACTATTATGCTCAGGAAACCATCGTTGACGATGCCGGTAATATATTCCTGATGTCCTGGATGCCAGGTTGGGACAGGGAGTGGCTACCCTACTATATGAATGAACCATTGAAGAACAGCAATCCATTATGGAATGGCTGCTTCGCACTTCCCCGAAAATTAAGTCTTGAAAATGGCCGATTAATCCAACAACCCCTCGAGGCACTTAAGGCATTACGAACAAACCATCGGCAACTTGATGCCAGGGAACTTCCGGTGGCCAACTCGGTAACCGCCATAGTTGTCATCGAAGAATTGAAAGGCAACCAGATGGAAATCAACGTCAGATTCAACCTGCATAATGCCTCATTTTGTGGAGTCAATGTACTCGCCGATAAGGAAGGACAGGGTGGTTTAGCTATTGTCTGGAGTGGGGATTTACTAAATGTTGATGGCGTGCACGTTCCTATCGAGGATTGGAAAGCGGGCGACTCTATAGAACTTCAAATATTCATTGACAAAAAGCTGGTCGAGGTATTTGTCAATGGAGGGAGGTATTGTATTTCACGCCAGGTAAAGGAAGAAAATGTGAAAGGTGAAAACGTTGCGCTGACATCTCTGGGTGGAACTGCAAAACTTCTATCGTTAGAAGGCTGGAGTTTAACAGCAACAAAATAGCCTAATTATAATTAACTACGCGCCGGCCTGTTGATATTTCCAAGTCGCAGATTTGGCTATCTTGTATTAGGAAATTTTAAGTTAATCAAACCGCCAGATTCATACTATGGCGCTACCAAAAACGTAGTAGACAAATTTGTGTTGGGAAAAAAACAAGAATTGAAACAACGAATAGCGCATATAGCATTGGTCGTTGACGACTATGACGAAGCCATCGCGTTCTATACCAAAAAGTTAGATTTCCTGCTCATTGAGGACACCAAATTAAGTGAAGAAAAGAGGTGGATATTGGTTGCACCGAAAGGCGCGAAGGAATGTTGTTTGTTGCTTGCAAAAGCGGCTGATAAAAGACAAGAGGCAAGTATAGGAAATCAAACCGGAGGTCGGGTTTTTCTGTTTTTATTCACCGACGACTTTTGGAGGGACTACCACAAAATGCTGGACAGAGGAATAAAGTTCGTAAGACAGCCGGAACAAATGGATTACGGAATGGTTGCGGTATTTGAGGACCTGTATGGGAATATGTGGGACCTGTTGGAGCCTAACGAAAACAATAAAGGGGTACTGGATTGAAATACTGCATTTTGGCAACCATGCCGAGACCGTTGTGCCAACAATTAAGCCCGAACCATGAGACACGGCCCTATAATATTCACAATACTTCTACTAGCCTGCGGCGCTAAGACGGGCGAGATAAGGACTGAAAACGACGAAGAAACATTTGACATGTTCATTGACGCATTTACAACAGACTCATCGTTCCAATTGACAAGAGTGAAATTTCCGCTGGAAATTGTGACCTGGGGAATTGACGAAAGACAAACGATTGACAAAGTAGCATCTGACAATTGGAGACACCTGAGATTTGAATACAAGACCGGTTACGCAACGAGAAAAATTGACGCATACACCCAAGAGATAACGATCAGCACTGATAGTGCAAGCATTAGCCTGAGGGGAGTTGACAATGGGATTCGCATTGACTATGTTTTTAAGAAAGTTGAGGGACAATGGACTTTGATGATTGTGAGGGACTACTCAAACTAAATGCAACGTCCGGCAACAAGAATACTTGCAATCGTAGGAAAACATTTATGGCAATGACAACAAATACAACCCAAGAAAAAAAGCTGCTCTATCATGGCACGAAGGCCAACCTGAAGCCGGGAGATATTATTGAAGCTGGCTTTGGTTCCAACTATGGCAAAAGGAAGGCAGCGACGTATGTATATCTCACGGCCACCCTGGACGCTGCTATCTGGGGAGCAGAACTTGCGGTTGGGGATGGACCCGGCCGAATCTATATCGTTGAGCCAACGGGCGAAATTGAAGATGACCCTAATCTAACAGACAAGAAGTTTCCGGGCAATCCCACAAAATCATACCGCTCCCGGAAACCTATTAAAGTAACCGGAGAGGTTACCGACTGGAATGGACACACTCCGGAGCAGCTCAAACATATGAAGGACCACCTGGAGAACCTTAAACGACTGGGTATTGAAGCCATCGAAGACTGACACGCAAAGGATTTGAATTGAGACTGAAACTATCATTGAAATATTGACCTGCTCCACGCACCGTCATTCCCGCTCACAACACCCGCGCCAGGCATACCAATGAAAGACTCGACCAGTTAGGCATGCCAACTCACAAAAAAAAAGAGAGCGTCAGCGACGCCCTCCAATAAATTAAATCGACTATTTCTTTTCATTTTCAGAAATTGAAATGGCCATGGGTATCCCCTGCCGAACGGCATAGAACTCTTCTTTGTCCAGATCGAAATAGTCCTTCCCAAACATTTCATGGGCTCGTTCCTGGTAATGCTGATGAAAACCCTCCTTCACATAGGTGAGATTTAATAAGTAAGTACCATAGGTATCGTCATCGTCAAAGCGAGCTCCGACCACATAGTCAGACGATTGCTTTTGCATATGACCACTCACAAAACCATATACGACCTGCTGATTGACCACACCCTCATCATTGCCAAGATCAATCTTCAACACGTCCAATGTACCCTCTGCCTCCAGGGCTGAAATGTCCGGTTCCATCGGTGTGCCATTCTTCACAGCGCCTTCCAACGTGGGTGGCAAAAGCAGGACGGATTCCACTTTTGCCCCTGTCTCCGTTTGTGCCAGGTAAAGAATTTTTCTTCGATCAGCGATCCGTAATTCTTGTTGTACACTCCTTACAAACCCCATTTTCTGGTTACGGTCCACCCTCATCACAACATAACCCTCCATGGTCGGAATGCCCTCTGCAATGACGTCGGATATTTCATCTAACGCGCGAGGTTCTCCATTGATGGTAAGTTTATCACCCGTAATATTGAAGCTCAGGGCATCCGTTGTATCGCCGTGAAAAGCAAATCCCGTGGCCGGTAGCACCGGCAGGTTAATTCCCTCGGTAAATGTACCCGCCGACCGGAGAGAGATTTCCTGCTCTTCCAATTTTGAATTGCACTGAATGATTATCGCACAACAAATTAAAGTTGCTGCTATGGCTATGGCTACTTTCACTTTGCCCTGCCATCCCGATTTCTTATGTGTCATCATGGTTATTCTTTTTTTGATAAATGATAAGTTGAAATTGTGTACCAACCCGAAAGAGTTGTTGCTGATCAACTGCTTCAAAAGCAAAGTCTGGTACTCAACCAAGGAATAACCCGCATTAATAATTTTATTATCGGCTATGTATTCATGCGTTGTTTTCAGGGATTTAATAAGCCGCCAAATCACCGGATTAAACCAAAAAAAGGCGGCTAAAAGTTGAACAAAAACTAAATCAATAGAATGCTTCTGCTGAATATGCGTTCGCTCATGAGCGAGAATCTGGTGGAATTCCGGTGTGCCTACCATTTCATCATGAACAAAAACATAAGTGAAGAAGGAAAAAGGCGCTGTTGGAAACGGGACTTGAATAACTTTCACTCCCTCCATTTCGACATGCGTATAGATGGCGATCATTTTCCAAATCCATCGCAACGTCCAGAAAGTCCTCGACAAACACACGCCCGTTCCAACAACATATAACATCAAAAACCCAATAAGTGGATACTTCCCCCAGTCCGTCCTGGACTCGGGTGGCGTCCCCGGAACAGTGGTTCCACCGCCACCCGAGCTGTTATGCTCCCACAATGCCATGGCTTCATAATACGACGTCCTGATTTTGCTTATCTCCTCCAGCGGGTGTTCAACCGCTACAACCTTAGTAGGATTGAAATCAAAACTCAACCATGGGAAGAGCAGGGAGACCACAAGTATAGCCAACAGAAAAAAACGATTGAGGCTAAAGAAAGTCTCTTTCTGCAACACCAACACGTAAATCAAATAGAAGAATGCCAACACGACACTCGATTCCAGCAGGTACATGATGAGCTTAGCCATTTTTCCTGGATTTCAGGTCCTCCAACATTTTCATCGCTTCGTCCAAGTCCTTCTCATTCAGCTTTTTACTTTCTGAAAAGAAGTTGACCACTTCTGTAAGTGAATTGTTGTAATAATCTTTCACGAGCCGGGACAACTGACCTTTGCGATATTCTTCCTTTTCTATCAGCGGATAATACTGATGTGTATTGCCATAGGCATTAAAACCTACGATCTCCTTTTGCACCAGCACCCTTACAATGGTGGAGACGGAATTGTATGGTGGTTTGGGGTCGGGGTATTGTTCGATGATATCCTTGATAAAACCTTCTCCAATACGCCAGAGAATCTTCATGATTTTCTCCTCAGCCTTCGTTAAAGTGACCATGGTCGTTTTTGAGTTTGTTAATCAGCAAGACAATATTATAACTTATCATTAAGTTACGCAACTTATTTATACGTTATTTTACTTAAAACTAAGTTTACAATAGGTAATAAGCTGTAAATCAATGCATTTGAAAGGGGGTGCTGGGTGCCTTCGAAGTCCTCAGCGTCCTCCAACGCGTGACACAGCAGGGGAATGCAAATCGATGTATTGGCTAAGCTGTGGTACCGTGCCGAAATTCTCCCTGAGACTGGAAGGGAAAATCGATGGATTTTGCGAAGTTCGGGATGGGCATTGCCGCCCTGAGTGGCACAATCGGGATAAATAAATTGCGTTACACGATAGGAAACCAACACCAATGATCCATAACAATATCAAGGTTATTTTTCGGCAGCTGACACGAGATAAGTTATTCTCTATTATTAATCTCATCGGATTAACTACCGGGTTAACGGCTTGCCTGTTTATCGCTCAATTCGTCTGGTTTGAATCCAGTTTTGAACAATTTAATCAAAACGCAAACCGCACGTATCGCGTCAATCTTTATAATACCGCCAACGGCGTTTTCGAAGGCATTTCAAATGGCACCGTGTCAGGGCTGGCCTATGCCATGAAACAAACGCTTCCCGGTATAGCGTCCATTGGGCGGATAAGCTCTGGTGAAGCTGCCATGGTCTTTAACCCCAATGACCAAAAAAGAAATCTTGAAAGTAATATCGTATTTGCTGATCATTCAATCATCGACATCCTGGCCATCAATCTCGTTGCCGGTGATAAACTCAATATTCTCAAAACGCTGCAATCCATCATTATATCCAGGGCTGTCGCTATCAAATATTTTGGCACTCCCGATGTTGTTGGCCAGTCGCTTGAAATCGGTTTTCCCGGTGCTAATATTGACATAAGACCTTTTTCGATCGATGGTGTATTCGAAGATATTCCAGCAAACTCCAATCAGCATTTTGATATCGTATTGTCACCTAA
>Ga0299906_10004752_pt1 | contig 11106 bp, 9 predicted proteins | sample RVTome_14_FD_200259 | JGI IMG/M metagenome (GOLD analysis project Ga0299906, IMG submission 200259) | Soil microbial communities from uranium-contaminated site in the Upper Colorado River Basin, Wyoming, United States - RVT145D125 (version 2) ... | reverse complement strand
GCGACCGCGCCGACGTTGGCGAGGAACCCCGACGCGAACACCAGCGCCTCCTCGTAGCCGAAGAGCGCGGCGAGCTCGCGCTCGAGGCGGTCGTGCAGGTCGAGGTTGCCGTTCAGGAAGCGCGAGCCCGTGCAGCCGGTGCCGTAGCGGTCGATCGCCTGGCGCGCCGCCTCGCGCACGCGCGGGTGGTGCGTGAGCCCCAGGTAGTTGTTGGAGCCCATCATCACCACCTCGCGGCCCTCGTAGGTGACGACCGGCCCCTCCGAGCCCTCGAGCGGCAGGAAGAACGGATAGATCCCGGCCTTCCGCGCGAAGATCGGCTCGACGTATTCGTAGCAGGTCTGGAACAGATCCACGGGACCCCCCGGCCTCCCTTTCCCTGTACGGAGGTCGGCGCCGAGAATCAAATGCCCGGGCCGGGGGTCCCGGCGCCTTGTCATCCCCGGCCGCCTTGCGCTAGCAGGCTCCGGGGGCTCGGCAGCGATGCGCGACACGGTCTTCATCCACACCAACCGCAAGCAGCGCCTGGGGGCGCTCGTCTCCGCCCATTCCCTGAAGGCCCGCTCCGCCGGCCCGGACGCCTTCGACGTGCGCATCCTGTGGGCGGAGGAGGCGCCGTTCATCGCGGTCCGCGACGGCCAGGCGTATCTCCGCGAGGGCCGGAAGGTGGTGTGGGTCGAAGACGACCTGCAGTCCTTCACGCCGCTGCGCTTCGACGTGCCGCGCGTCATGGGCTACGCCGGGCGCGCGGTCGTGATCGACCCCGACGTGTTCGCGATCGGCGACGTCGGCGAGCTGCTGCGGCGCGACATGGCCGGCTACGCCGTGCTCGCCAAACGCATGCCCGCCGACGGGCGGAAGCCGCTCCACTGGGCGTCGAGCGTGATGCTCCTCGACTGCGCGCGGCTCCGGCACTGGCGCTGCGAGGAGGACTTCGGCCGCCTCTTCACGTTCGAGCGCGACTACGTCGACTGGATGTGGCTCCTGCTCGAGCCGCCGGGTGCGGTGGGCGAGCTCGAGGAGGAGTGGAACCACTTCGACACCCTCGACGCCACGACCAAGCTGCTCCACAACACGCACCGCCGGACGCAGCCCTGGAAGACCGGCCTCCCCGCCGACTTCACGCCGCGCGGCCGGCACGCGGCGTCGGAGCGCCCGCTGCTCACGCGCGCGCTCGGCCGGCTGCTCGGAAGGCCGGCGGGCGGCCCGCGCGGGCGCTACAAGCCGCACCCCGATCCCGCGCAGGAGCGGCTGTTCTCGCGCATGCTGCGCGAGTGCCTCGCCGAGGGCGTGATCCCCCGCGCCGTCGTCGAGGAAGAGATCGAGCGCCGCCACGTGCGGCGCGACCTGCTCGACCTGGTGGCGAGGGCCTAGGGACGCGCCGGCGCGTCCGCGAAGAGCGCGCGGACGCGGGCGGCCGCGCGCCCGGTCTCGTCGACCGGCGGCGGCGGCGGCGTGCGGAAGGACTGGCCGAGCGGGAGCGCACGGCCGCCCTCGACGAGCGCCGCGTGCAGGCGGCGGAGGTCGCGCGGGTAGCGCACCCAGCCGCGCCCCGGCAGCTCCGCGAGCCAGCGCGCGAGGCGCCAGTCCGCCGTCCGCGGATGCTCGGCCGGCGCCAGCACCAGGCGGCGGAGCAGATCCTTTGCGTATGAGCCGAGGGGACGCGCCTCCGGCAGCTCGGCGATCCACACCCGCCGGCCCGTGCTGCACGCCTCGGCGAGCATCGAGGCGCTGTCGCCGGTCACCACGAAGGCGTCGGCGAGCGCGAGGTAGGCGAGATACGGGTTGGCGCCGCCCTCCCGCGTCCAGCGGTGGACGTAGACGGGCACGTCGAGCGCGCCGGCGAGCGCATCGGCCGTCGCCGCGGGCGTCCGCCGGCTGGTGCTGACCAGCAGCGACCCGCCCTCCGCGCGCGCGAGCGCGCTCGCGGCGCCGCCGAGGCGGCGCGCGGCGGCCGCGTCGAGCACCCAGGGCTTGGCGGTGCCGCCGACGAGAAGGGCAATGCGCGGGAACGGGAGGCTCGCGAGCCGTGGCGCCCACTCGGCGGCGGCGCGGGCGCGGGCCTCGCGGTCGACGCGATGGAGCGGCATGGAGAGGTGAAGCACGTTCGGCCGCGCCGGCAGCCGATACTGCGGTGTCGTGATCACGAGATCGAAGCGCGCGAGGTCGGCGCGCGGCCTCCCGATCTGCACCAGGCGGGTGCCGGCGCCGGCGCGGCGGCGGATCTCCCACGCCACGCCGACGCTCCGGCGGCCGCAGCCGATCACCAGATCGGGCCAGGGCGGCGCGAGCGCGCTCGACGCCGCGACGTCGAGCGGGAAGCGGTCCTCCCCGAAGAGGCCGCCGAAGCGCCCGCGCTCGCGGTAGTGGAGCTGCTTCACCTCCGTCCCCCACCCGAGCGCCTCGGCGAGCGACCGGCACTGCGCGTTGTCGCCCGGCTTGTCGCCCGCCAGCACCCAGACGCGGCGCGCCGCCGCGCCCGCCCGCTCGGCCGGGAGCCCACTCACCGTGCCGGCGCCCGCTTCCGGCACACGACCAGGCACGGCTGTAGCCAGATCTCGCCGGGAAGGTCGTCGGTGACCAGGATCGGCTCCAGGCCGTGGGTCGCGAGGTCGGCGATCCGCCCGCGGAAGTGATCGCGCGCGAGCAGGTAGGCGCGGCGGAGCCCGGAGTCGTTGCAGTCCCAGAACGGCTCGAGCATCAACGTGTGGCGCACGCTCACCCGCGCCATCTCGGCGAGCGCCTGGGGTCGGACCTGCTCCATCTGCTCGAGCGCGAGCGACGAGTACACCAGGTCGAAGCTGGCGTCGGCGAACGGAAGCGCCGCGGCGCTCGCCTGGTGGAGCGCGACGGCGCGATGCGCGCTCGGATCGACGAGCGGTTCGGGCGCGAAGCGCTCCAGCACCTCCGGGACGCGCGCCTCCCGCCCGACCGCGCGCGCGACCGCCAGGCCGCCCGCGGTGAGCTCGACGCCGGCACAGCGTACCTCGGGAAAGCGGCACGCGAGCGCGGCGAGATTGAGGCCGTTCCCGCAGCCGACCTCGAGCACCGACCGCGGGCGGAGCCAGGCCACCGCTCGGAAGAGCACGAGCAGGCGCGCCCGCGCCCCGGCGGCGCTGGTCGCGAACATGCGATCGCCGCCGTACTGCCAGGCGGCGCCGGCGGCCGGCCGCGGCTCCATCTCGTAGGGCGCGAGGCGCTTCCGCGACCACGACGCGTCGTACTCCGCGGCGATCCGCCGTTGATCGCGGCGCCGGCCGCCGAGCCACCCGAGACAGCGGCGCCGCCAGAGCTGCCGGCGCGTCTTGCCGGTCTTGCGCGCGACCTCGGCCGCCCAGGCCGGGTCGGCGCCCGTGACCCGGCGGGCCACGAAGGGCTCCATCGCCGCCAGGATCCCGGCCCGGTCGACTCCGAGCCCGGCGGCGGCGAGCGGTGTGAACGTGGGCGGCACGCGACGCCGCGGAATATGGCGAAGCCCGGCGCGCGCTGCAACTCGCTGATCGAGCACGGCAACGTCCCGCCCGCCGTCCGGGGACCGCGCCGACGTCGCCTGCCCGGGCGGCGCGACGCGCGGCCATGACGCCCCCGCCCTTGCGCGCGTTCCCCCGAGTCGCTAACGGACGCTCCGTGCTCACGCCGGTGCGCATCGCCGCGGCCTCGGGACTCGACATCGCGCGCGCGCTCGGGCGGCTCCCCGGCGCCGGGAGGCGCGGCCGGAAGCGCGTCAAGAAGGCCCTGAATCGCGTCTACGCGCGCTGCGAGGAGGAGGGCCTGCTCGAGCGCCTGCCGCCCTTCGTGGAGGACTACCTCGACACGTACCCCGAGCTCGCCACGCTCGAGGCCGGGTACGAGGACGTCCGCGCCGAGTGCGAGCGCCTGCTCGGGTTCCGCGAGCAGCTCACCGACATCTCCGCGCTCGGCGGCGACTACACGGCGGGCGGCATCCACACCATCCGCTGGAAGGCCTTCGTCCTCAAGTCGGGCTCGTTCATCGCGGAGAACTGCGCGCAGGCGCCGCGGACGGCGGCGCTCCTCCGACAGCTTCCGAGCGTCTACAACGCCTTCTTCTCGATCCTCGAGCCGCGGCAGTACGTGAGCCCGCACTGGGGCTACTACAAGGGCTTCGTGCGCTATCACCTGGGCGTCGTCATCCCCGGGGACAACCGCGATCGGACCTGCTGGCTGCGCGTCAACGCCGAGCGCTCCGACAACGCCCGCCGCGACAAGGCGCTGATCGAGCGCGGCCCGCGCTACTACTGGCGGAACGGGCGCGGGGTGGTGTTCGACGACACCAACCTGCACGACGCCGCCAACGAGAGCGACGAGGTGCGGGTGGTCCTGTGGCTGGACGTCGCGCGCCGGCTGCCGCGCGCCCTCGCGCTCTACAACCGCGCGCTGCTCTCGACGCTCTACCTCGAGCCCTCGATCCGCCGCTTTCGCGAGAACGCCGTCGTGCGCCTCCGCGGCGCGGCGGGCACTCCGGTCTGACGGCCGCCGGCGCGAGTCGCGCGCCGGGTCGGGTCGGACGGCCGCGGACGCCGCCGCCTCAACCCTCGGCCGCGTCGCGCGCGCCGCCGTCCGGCGCCCGCACCAGCTCGATGCGGGTGCCGGCCACGCGGTAGACGTAGTCGGCGACCTCCACGAGATGGCCGTGGTGACAGATCGCGACCACCGTCACCGAGCCGCGGAGCGCGCGCAAGGTCTCGCAGATGCCGCGCTCGGTCGCGGGGTCGAGGGCGGTCGTCGCCTCGTCGAGCACCAGGAGGATCGGCTTCCGCACGAGCGCCCGGGCAAGCGCGATCCGCTGGCGCTGGCCGCCCGAGAGACGGAGCCCGCGCTCGCCGACGACGGTCTCGACGCCGTCCGGCAGCGCCGCGACGAAGTCGCTCGCGCCGGCGGCCGCGAGCGCCGCCGCTACGTCCTCGGGGGGCACGGACGGATCGCCGAGGGTGACGTTCAGCGCCACGCTCTGGTGCAGCATCAGCGTCTCCTGCGGGACGTAGCCGATCCGCCCGCGCCAGTCGCGCGCGGCGATCGCGGCGAGCGGTACACCGTCGATGCGCACCTCGCCGGCGTCGGGTTGCAGGAGCCCGATCACCAGGTCGACGAGCGTCGTCTTCCCCGCTCCGGACGGACCCGTGATCACCGTGAGCGCGCCCGCCGGGATCACCATGTCGGCGTCGCGGAGGACCGGCTCCGCCTCGTGGGCGAAGCTCACGCCGGCGAGCCGGATCTCGCGCGCGAGGCGCGCCGGGCGGTCGCCCCGCGTCACCTCGACGGCGGCGTGCGCCTCCGCGATCAGGGCCTCGAGCGACCAGAACGCGGCCTCGCGGACGGCCATGCGCTGCAGCCCCTTCTGCACCTTGCCGAGGTCGCCGACGATGCGGGCGCACAGGAACACCAGGATCACGACCTCGGCGAGCGGCATCGCCGCCACGGTGAGCCCGGCGTAGAGCGCGACCGCGAGGAAGAGCAGGATCAGCGGATCCTGCAGCGCCTCGAGCACGGCGCGGCTCATCACCTCGCGCTCGAGGGCGCGGTTCAGGCGCTGGGTCTCGCCTTCCAGGACCGGCGCGATCAAGGGCTCGCGGGCCATCGCCTTCAGCGGCTTCACCGCCTGCAGGCTGTCGGTCAGGCGGGTGAGGAGGGCGCGTGTGCGGCTGGTCTGCCGCTTGCCCGCGCGCCGCGACGCCCGCACCAGCCGGTTCAGGATGAGCGTGATCACCGAGCCGGCGGCGAGCGCCGCCAGCGTCGCGGGCCACGACACCAGGCACGCCACCGCGGCGAACACCACGCACTGGACGAGGAGCGCCAGCACCGTCGTGCCGTGCAGGTAGGCGTCGGCCGCCGCCTGCGCCTCGACCGCCACCGCGTTGGCGATGGCCCCGACCGGCTTGTGGACGTAGTACGACCAGCGCGTGGCGAGGAGCGCGCCGATCAGCTTCAGGCGGAGCGAGGTCGCGACGTGCGCCACCGCGTAGCCGACCTGCCGGTTGGCGAGCAGGAGAAGCACCGCCTTCAGCGCGATCCCGGTGAGCACCAGCGCGAAGAGCGTGTGCGTCGTGGGCGCGATGCCGGCGGCGCCGAGCGCCGTTGCGAGGCCGCGCTCGAGCGTGGTGTCGCCGGCGGTCGGATCGCGCGCCGCGATCCGGATGACCGGCAGCAGGCTCGAGATGCCGATCCCCTCGGCAAGACCCGCAAGGACGAGACCGAGGAGCGCCAGCAGGGTGCGCCGCGGATGGATGCGGACGATCGCCAGCAGCAGCCTCACTCCGCGGCTCTTATCAAGCGGCGGCGGCGAGTGGTACCGACCGCGCCGCACCGCGCCCGAGCTGCCTTGCTTCCTTGACCAGGCCGGTGCCATCCCATATGCGGCACGACGAATGACGACGCCATGGAGCCGCGGGGGGGCGGCACCCGCGACCGTCGCCGGACAGCCAGCCGAGGACGGCGGACGCGCCGCGGTGGAGGTCAGGCCGGTGCTCACGCGGCAGGACCTGCGCGCGTTCCTCGAGCTCCCCTACGCGCTGTACGCGGACGACCCGGCCTGGGTGCCGCCGCTCCTCAGCGAGCAGCGCCATCAGTTCTCGCCCCGGAGCGCCTTCTTCCAGCACGCGCAGGTGCAGCTCTGGGTCGCCTATCGGAACGGCGAGCCGGTGGGACGCATCAGCGCGCAGATCGACGAGCTTCGCCGCGAGCGCTACGCCGACGCGACCGGCCACTTCGGCGCGCTCGAGGCCGTCGACGATGCGGAGGTCTTCGCCGCGCTCTTCGGCGAGGCCGAGGCCTGGCTCCGCGCCCAGGGCATGCGGCGCGTGATCGGCCCCTTCAATCTCTCGATCAACGGCGACATCGGCCTCATGGTCGAGGGCTTCGACGACCCGCCGGTCTTCCTCACCGGACACGGCCGCCCGTACTACGACCCGCGCGTGCAGGCGCTCGGCTACCACAAGGCCAAGGACGTCGTCGCGTACTCGCTCGACCCGTCGGTGAGCCCGCCCCGCACCATGGTCGAGTCCGCGCGCCGCGCCCGCGAGGCCGAGCGCGTGCGTATCCGCCCGGTCGACAAGTCGCGCCTCAAGGAGGAGGCGGCGGTCATCAGCACGATCTTCAACGACGCCTGGGAGCACAACTGGAGCTTCGTGCCCTTCACCGAGGCGGAGTTCGCCGAGCTCGCCGGCGCGCTCAAGTTTCTGGTGCCCCGCGAGTTCGTGCAGTTCGCCGAGGTCGACGGCGAGCCCGTGGCCATGCTCGTCATCGTCCCCAACCTGAACGAGCTGATCGGCGACCTGAAGGGCCGCCTGCTCCCCTTCGGCTGGCTGCGGCTCCTGTGGCGCATGCGCTTCGCCCCACCGCGCTCGGCGCGCGTGGCGCTGATGGGCGTGCGCCAGCAGTACCGGAACAGCTCGCTCGCCATGGCGCTGGTCTTCGGGCTCATCGAGGCGGTGCGGGTGTCGCACCGCACGAGCGGCATGCGCCACCTCGAGATGGGCTGGGTGCTCGAGGACAACTTCGCACTGCTGCGCCTGATGCGCATGCTCGGCGGGCGCCGCTACAAGACCTATCGCGTCTACGAGAAGGCGCTCTCCTGAGCGCGGCCCGTCCAGCGCCCCGGTCCTTCGTCGCCCTCGTGATGGCGGGGAGCCGGCGCGCGGGCGATCCGCTGGCGACGGCGAGCGGCGTCCCCCTGAAGGCGCTGACGCCGGTCGGCGGCGTCGCCATGCTGGCGCGCGTCCTGGCGACGCTGCGCTCGGCGGCCGCGGTCAGGCGGATCGTGGTGTGCGGCCTCTCGGCGGCGGAGGCGGGCGAGCTCGCCGGCGCGCGCCCGGGCACCGGCGCGCCCGTCGAGCTCATGGAGGGCGCGGCCACCCCCGGGGCGAGCGCCGCGCTCGCGATCGCGACCCTCGGTCTCGAGCCTCCCCTCCTCATCACGACCGGCGATCATCCCCTGCTCACGCCCGAGACGCTGGAGGAGTTCTGCGAGCGCGCCGCCACGCTGAACGCCGACGCCACCTTCGGGCTCGTGCCGGCCGGGTTCGTGCGCGCCGCGTTTCCCGGCATCCGGCGGACCGCCTATCGCTTCCGCGACGGCGGCTTCTGCGGCTGCAACCTCTACGCGCTGCTCACCCCGGCCGGCTGCGAGGCGCCGGCGCTCTGGGCGCGCGTCGAGGCGCATCGCAAGCAGCCGTGGCGCATGGTGGGCTCGCTCGGGTACGGCCCGCTCCTCCGCTTCTTTCTCGGGCGCCTCGCCCTGGAGGATCTGACCGGCCTGGTGTTCGCGCGCACGGGTCTCCGCGTCCGGCCGGTGTTCCTCAGCGACCCGGCCGCCGGCTTCGACGTCGACACCCCCGAGCAACGGCGCGTCGCCGAGGCGTTCCTCGCCGCGCGCGCGAGCGGCGCGCCGCGCGCGCACGCCACGCACTGACACGGCGGGCACGCGACGACGGGAGCCGCGTCGACGGACGGCGCGGCTACGCGACAGCGGCCCGGACCTCGCGCGTCACCGGAGCCGCCGCGTCGCGCTCGCGCGTGATCCGGGTGTAGAGGTCGAGCCGCGGGTCGAAGAGCCACTGCAGGAGCACCCGCGTCAACGAGCGGTGCGCGTGCAGGTGGTCGTAGAACTCCGGCGCGAGCGCCTTCACCTTCGGCAGGTGCACCCACGGCACCCGGACGAGGTCGTGGTGCTCGTTGTGGTAGCCGATGTTGAACGCCACGCGATTCAGGATCCCGTAGTACGAGTAGGTCTCCTGGCCGGGCACGAAGGTGTAGTGCTCCTGGATCCAGCGCGCCCCGAGCGGGTGGAGCCCGATCCCGAAGAAGGTCGAGAGCAGCACGTAGGCGAGGCCGGCCGGGCCGCACCAGTACCAGACGAGCAGGTCGGTGGCCGCGATCGCGACCACGTTGCCGGCCATCCACGGCTCGGCGAACGGCCGCCGGATGCGGAGCGGACGGACGATCTCGACGATCGCGAAGCACAGCAGCCAAAGCGCCTTCCGCACCGGCCCGTTGCCGACCAGCCGCGCCTCCCACCGGAACGCCAGGTCGGCGTCGAAGGCGTACTCGTCGAGGTGCGAGTGGTGGAGCAGGTGGTACGTCCGGAAGGACATCGCGCTCGGGAAGCCCTGGCCGACGTTGCAGAGGATGCCGAGCAGCCGGTTCCGCCAGGAGCCGCGGACGATCAGGTTGTGGGTCGCGTCGTGGATCAGGACGAAGAGGGCGTGGCTCACGAAGGCGCCGATGAGATAGGCGGCGGCCAGCACCCAGGGCCAGCGCGCGTCGCGCAGCAGGAAGGCGACGGCGACCTGCAGCGCGACCAGGCCCACCACCCAGGCGGCCGACGCCGGATACGGCCTGAACAGGCGCCGCAGCTCCGGGTGACGCCCGAGAACCTCCCGGGCCCGCGCGGGGTGCGGGTTGGGCTGGTCGGTGACGACGAACCCGCGACGCACGGGTGGGCTCAGCGGCCGTTGCCCGCGGGGGCGACCTGTCGGAACGCGGCGGCCTCGGGCGCGGGGACGCGCCCCTCGGCACCCGCCCAGCGCGCCGCCGCACCGAGCGCCGCGCGGACGGCGAGGTGGGCCGCCACGCCCTGGGCGCGCGGCAGGTCGTGAGGATAATCGATCTCCGCCCACGGGGCGCCGCCGACGCCTACCAGGTGGACGTGGCCGCGGCCCGCGAGGAGGTTCACCGCCGACAGGTACCAGCGGTGCGGCGCCTCGGGGTCCCGCAGCACCTCGGCCAGCGCCTCCGTGAAGAGCCGCGGGCCGGGTCCACGGTAGAGCGAGAAGCCGATCGCCTCGCCGTCGGTCTCGGCCGGACCCAGATCCTTCCCCACCCGGCGCACCCGCGTGCCCTCACAGCGCACTCGCATGTCGTCGGCGTCGTACGCGTCCTTGCGCGCGACCGCCATCGCGACCGGCGTCTCCGGGCTGGCGAGCAGCCGCTCGATCACGACCGGGTCGGCGAGCGTGTCGCCGTTCAGGAGGAGGAAGTCCTCGGCCATCTCCGGCGCCGCGACCGCGCAGCTCACGATGTTGTCGGCGCGGTCGTGGAGCTCGTTGAAGAGCGTCCGCGCGTGCATGCCTGGGGGCGTGATCGCCGGGAGCTCGCGGTCCACCGCGGCGGCGCCGAAGCCCGTGACGACGACGGCGTGGTCGACGCCCGCCGCCGCCAGCATGTGGAGCTGCCACTCGAGCACCGTACGCTCGCCGACGCGGAGCAGGCACTTCGGAAGATTCTGGGTCAGGGGCAGCAAACGCCGGCCCTGACCTGCGCTGAGGATGATCCCTTTCAACCCTCTCCCCTGGAGGTGGCCCCCCACCTGACCCGTGACCGCTCGGATCACCTCGTCGGTTTACCGAACCGTGACGAAGGTGTGACAGACAACGAGCCCACCGTCAAACGCCCGCGGCCCGCCCCCCGGCGGGCGTTTCCGGCCCAGGAGGCTGACCTCCTAGCGGAAGGCCCGCGCCCGGTAGAGGCGCCAGGCCTCGGCACCGAGCGCCAGCCAGCGCCAGCGCCGCCGCCGCCATCCCTGATCGACCGCCACGCCCGAGTGGCGCTGGATCTTCCAGAGCACGTAGTCGACGCCGCCCTCGAAGATGAGCGCGTTCCGCATGATGCGGAGCAGGAAGAGCGCCTTGGCCTGGCGGCGGCGGAGCCGCCACGCCCGCGCCGCCCGCCGGCGCTCCGGCGCCGGCACGTCGACCCGGAAGCGGCGCCGGCCGTCCGCGACCTCGCCGGCCGCGGCCCACGGCAGGAGCGGCACCGCGAGCGCCGTGGCCTTCTCGAAGCGCTCGGCGTCGCGGACGTAGAGCGCGGCGGCGGCGTCCGCGCGTTCCGGCCTGATCTCCGCCGCGTAGGTCTCCCGCCAGGCTTGCGTCCACAAAGCCCGGGCGTCGAACGGCGCCGCGACGAGCGGCACGCCGAAGCGCACGAAGGTCAGCACGGCGCCGGCGAGGGCCGTCGCCACCGCGTCGCGCGCGCGCTCGTCGGCGGCGTGGACGAGCGCGCACGGCTGGGCGAAGCGCGCCCAGAAGTACGGCTCGGCGGCGGCCGGCGCGGTGCGGCGCGCGAGGTCGTCCAGGGTCAGGACCGCGTACTTGC
>Ga0299906_10004751_pt1 | contig 11107 bp, 9 predicted proteins | sample RVTome_14_FD_200259 | JGI IMG/M metagenome (GOLD analysis project Ga0299906, IMG submission 200259) | Soil microbial communities from uranium-contaminated site in the Upper Colorado River Basin, Wyoming, United States - RVT145D125 (version 2) ... | reverse complement strand
CACCTGCGGCTGGTTGATGATCGCGAAGCCGTGGAGGTTCCCGGTGCGGCCAGGGTTCGAGACGGTGAAGGTCCCGCCCTTCAGCTGATCGGCGGTCAGCTTCTTCGAGCGCGCACGGTTCGAGAGGTCCTCGATCGCGGCCGAGAGGCCGGCCAGCGAGAGCCGGTCGGCGTGGCGCAGCACCGGCACGACGAGGCCCTTTTCGGTCTCGACGGCGATCCCGATGTGGATGTCGCGCTTCTCGACGATCGCATCCTCGAGCACCGAGGCGTTCAGAGCCGGGAACTCGCGCAGCGCGCGCACCGTGGCGTGCACGATGAACGGCAGGTAGGTGAGCGGCAGCCCGTGCGCCTGCTGGAAGGCGCGCTTGTGCTGGTCGCGCACCGCCGCCACGCCGCCCAGGTCGACCTCGGCGACCGTGCCCACGTGCGGGCTGGTGCGCTTCGAGTAGACCATGTGCTCGGCCACCAGCTTGCGCAGCGGCGACATCGGGATCACGCGGTCGCCTTCCTGGATGGCGTAGTGGCCGAAGCGCGCGCGCGCCGCGGCATCGCCGTCGTCGCGGCCGCGCGCGGGTGCGCGCCCGGGCTTCGCACTCGCGCCCGCGGGAGGCTCGGCCTGCTCGCGCCCGGCTCGCTCGACGTCGGCCCGGCGCACGCGGCCGGCGACACCGCTCGCCTCGATGCGCGCGAGATCGACGCCGGCGTCCTCGGCCGCACGCCGCGCGGCAGGGGTCGCGCGCGCAGCCTGCGGGGCCGGCTCCGCTCGGGTCGCCCCAGGCCGCGCGGCCGGTGCCGGTGCCGTCGCCCGGGCCGCGCTCTGCACGGCCGCCGCGGGCCCGATGCGCGCCAGCTCGGCGCCGACCGCGACGGTGGCGCCCTCGGGCGCCAGGATCGCCTCGATCACCCCCGCCTCGGGCGCCGGGATCTCCGCGTCCACCTTGTCGGTGGTGACCTCGACGAGCGGCTGGTCGCGCTCCACGCGCTCGCCCTCCTTCACCAGCCAGCGGGCGATGGTGCCCTCCAGCACGCTCTCGCCGAGCTCGGGCAGCGTCACGACGACCGACATCGGCTCCTCCTCCGAAAACGAACACGGGGACTATAGAAATCCTGAACGAGATCGGCGCGCGGGCCCGCAGGCTACAGTCCCGGCATGCAGCGCAAGGCCCTGCGCGACACCCTGGCGCGGCTCCACGCCGAGCTCGACGGCGCGGGCGCGATCGACGCCGAGCTGCGCGCCGACCTCGAGCGCGCCCTCGCCGAGATTCGTGAGGTCGTCGAGCACCCCCCGGCGCGCGCGGCGACCCAGCCACCGCTGACCCGGCGCCTCGAGTCGCTGGCGCTGCGCTTCGAGCGGTCGCACCCGCTGCTCACCGAGGCGCTGGGCGGCGTGGTGCGTGCACTCGGCGCGATGGGGATCTGACGAGCCGCGCGGTCAGAAGTTGATTCCGCGACCCTCGGCCGCGAGCGCGGCCTCGAGAATCGCCTCCGAGAGGGTCGGGTGCGCGTGGCAGGTGGCCGCGATCTCGCGGGTGGTCGCCTCGAGCGTCATGGCGAGGCCGATCTCGGCCACCAGCTCCGTGGCGCCGTATCCGATGATGTGCGCGCCCACGATCTGCCCGTAGCGCGGCTCGGCGAGCAGCTTCACGAAGCCCGCTGGGTGCGCGGCCGCGAGCGCCTTGCCCGAGGCCGTGAACGGGAAGCGGCCGACGCGCAGGTCCTCGCCGTAGCGCTCGCGCGCCTGCGCTTCGGTGGGCCCGATCCAGGCCACCTGCGGCTGCGCATAGATGCAGAACGGGATCGTGGCGTGGTCGAGCGGGAGCGTGCGCTGCCCGGCCAGGAACTCGACCGCGGCGATGCCCTCCTCCGACGCCTTGTGCGCGAGCAGCGGGCCGCCGACCAGGTCGCCGATCGCGAGCACGCCGGGCACGGCCGTACGACTGCGCTCGTCCACCTCGACGAAGCCGCGGCTGGTGACGTTCACGCCCGCGGCCTCGAGCCCGAGCTCGGCCGAGAGCGGCCGGCGACCGATCGCGACGAGCAGCTGATCGGCCGCGATCTCGTCGGCGCCCTTCTCACTGGTGAGCGAGACGCGCACGCCCTCGCCGTTCGACTTCACGCCCTCGAAGCGCGCGCCGAGCCGCACCTCGATGCCCTTGCGCCGGAACTCGCGTTGCAGCACCTCGGCGAGCTCCGGGTCCGCGCCGGGCAGCATCTGGGACGCCATCTCGAGCACCGTCACCTTGGCGCCGTACATGGCGTAGACGTACGCGAACTCGACGCCCACCGCGCCCGCACCGACCACCACCAGTCGATCCGGCCGGCGCTTGCTCGCGAGCGCCTCGCGCGAGGTGAGCACGCGCTCGCCGTCCAGCGTGACGCCGGGCGGCACCCATTCCGTCGAGCCGGTGGCGAGCAGCAGTTGACCCGCCTCGACGCGCTCGCCCCCCTCGACGTCGAGCGCACGCGGCCCGGCCAATCGCCCCCGCCCGCGGATCCAGCGGATCTTGTTCTTCTTGAACAGGCTCTCGACGCCCTTCGCGAGCCGGTCGGCGGTCTTGCGGCTGTGGTCGATGAGCTTGCCGTAGTCGAGCGTGAGCCCGGATGCCGTGACGCCGAAGGTCTCGCCGTGACGCGTCAGGTTCTCGACCAGCTCGGCGCCGGTGAGCAGCGCCTTCGACGGAATGCAGCCCCAGTTGAGGCAGACGCCGCCGAGCCGGTCGGCCTCGATCACCGCGACCTGCATGCCGAGCTGCGCGGCGCGGATGGCGGCGACGTAGCCGCCCGGGCCTGCACCGACCACCGCGAGGTCGAAGGCCGCCATGCTCTACGCGACCGGCTTTTCCACCTGGCGTACGGGCAGCTCCGCGGTGTCGAGATGGCGCCCGCGCCGCGTGACCTTCTCGGCCTGCACGCGCGCCTGGAGCTTGATCAGGGCGTCGAGCACCGCCTCGGGCCGCGGCGGGCAGCCGGGCACGTAGATGTCGACCGGGATGATGGTGTCGATGCCCTGCACCACCGCGTAGTTGTTGTAGGGGCCGCCCGAGCAGGTGCAGGCGCCGAAGGCCATCACCCACTTCGGCTCCGCCATCTGGTCGTAGACCTTCTTCAGGATCGGCGCCTGCCGGTGCGTGATGGTGCCGACCACCATCATCAGGTCCGACTGGCGCGGCGAGAAGCGCGGCAGCGCGCAGCCGAAGCGATCGAGGTCGTAGCGCGGGCCGGCCACCGACATGAACTCCATCCCGCAGCAGGCCGTCACGAAGGGGTAGAGGAACATCGAGTACTTGCGCGCCCAGTTGAGCACGGCATCGGCGTTCGTGGTGAGGAAGGAGTCGCTGCCCTGGCGCAGCACCTCGACCATCTCCTGCGCGCGTTCCTGGGGCGAACGGCGGCCGATCTCGGCGGCTTTGAGCAGGGGCATCGCGACCTCCCGGACGAGGGGCGAATCTAGGTAACCGAGCCAGAACTCGCACGTCAGAGCGTCTCGGGGCGCGGCGGCGGCTGTCGTGACTCCGTTCGCCTTCGGCTCACTGCGCGCCGGTGCTCCGCACCGGCTTGCGGCTAGCTACCCTGCGTCCCGATGTCGCAGGCGTCTTCGGAGATCGGAAACCGCCGCCGCACGCTCGCGTGGGGGGTGCACCTGCTCACCGCGAGCGGCGCCGCGGTCGGCCTCGCGGCGCTGCTCGAGACGGCGCGCGGCGCGCCGCGCGCAGCGCTGCTCTGGATGCTCGTCGCGCTCGTGATCGACTCGGTCGACGGCACGCTGGCGCGCCGCGCGGACGTGGAGCGCTGGGTGCCGCGCATCGACGGGCGTCGTCTCGACGACATCGTCGACTACCTGAACTACGTGATCGTCCCGCTCTTCTTCCTGGCCTGGAACCTGCGCGTCGAACCGCTCTGGCTGGCCGCGCTGCCCGCGCTCGCCAGCGCCTACGGATTCTCGCAGGCCGAGGCGAAGACCGAAGACGGCTACTTCCTGGGCTTCCCGTCGTACTGGAACGTCGTCGCGCTCTACGCCTTCCTGCTCGACGTCTCGGCGCCGGTCACCACGGCCTGGCTGGTCGGGCTCTCGATCGGTGTGTTCGTCCCCCTCAAGTACCTCTACCCGAGCCAGATGACGGCGTGGGGCCGCGTGGTGAACGCGGGTGCGGCCATCTGGATCCTCGCGTCGGCCGCGCTGCTGCTCTGGCCCGAGCTGCCGGGCCACACGCTCTGGGCCTGGCTCACGCTCGCCTACCCGATCGCGTACGTGGCGCTCTCGTTTCATCTGGGTGGCTTCGCATGGAATCGCACGAGATGACGGCGACAGTCGGTTTGTTGCTCGCTCAGCTCGGCACGCCCGAATCCCCGAGCACGGGCGACGTGCGCCGTTATCTGCGCGAGTTCCTGTCCGACCCGCGCGTGATCGATCTGCCCGGACCCGCTCGTTGGCTGTTCGTGAACTTTGTCATCGCTCGCTTCCGCGCGCCGCGCTCCGCGCAGGCGTATCGCGCGATCTGGGGGCCGAACGGCTCGCCGCTGCGCGTGCACACCGACGCGCTCGGCGCGGAGCTCGCGAAGGCGCTGGGCGAGGGCTTCCGGGTCGAGGTCGGCATGCGCTACGGCGCGCCGTCGATCGAGCACGCCCTCGAGCGTCTCGTGGATTCCGGCGCGCGGCGCATCGTGGTGCTCGCGCTCTACCCGCAGCACGCCGAGTCGTCGCGCGGCAGTGCGCTCGCGGCCGTCGAAGCCTGGCAGGCGAAGCGCGCCGAGGCGCCGGAGCTCCGCATCCTGCCGCCGTTCTTCCGGGAGGAGGGCTTCGTGAACGCAGTCGCGGCGGCGGCGCGGCCGGTGCTGGCCGAGCTGCGGCCCGATCACGTGCTGATGAGCTACCACAGCCTGCCCGAGCGCCACGTGCTGAAGGCCGACCCGAGCCGGGAGCGCTGCCTCGGACGGCCCGACTGCTGCGTGCAGCCCGGCGCCACCGACAGCTGCTACCGCGCGCAGTGCTTCGCGACGTCGCGCGCGGTGGCGCTGGCCCTCGGGCTCGCCCCCGAGCGCGTCTCGACCTCCTTCCAGTCGCGGCTCGGGCGCGCGCGCTGGATCGGCCCCTCCACCGACGACCTGCTCATCTCCCTCGCCGGGCGCGGGGTGCGCCGGCTCGTCGTGCTGTGCCCGTCCTTCGTGGCGGACTGTCTCGAGACGCTCGAGGAGATCGGCATCCGCGGGCGCGCGCGCTGGAACGAGCTGCACGGGCAGGCGTTTGCCCTCGCGCCCTGCGTCAACGCCACGGCGCCCTTCGTGGACTTCGTCGCAGCCGAAGTGCGGAAGGCGGCCGGCTAGCTAGCGCAGATCCGCCGCCGCACGCGCACCGGCGGCCAGCGTTTCGCCGAGCGCGACGCCGTCCCAGCAGGCGCCGGCGAGAGCGAGCGGCGGGAAGTGCGCGAGGCGCGCGCGGATCGCGCGCACGGCGCGCACGTGCCTCGGCCCCGGCTGCGGCACCGCGCGCGGCCAGCGTGTGATCGCGAGCGCGCGGGGCGTCTGGCGCAGGCCGAGCGCGCGATCGAGGCCCGCGTGGATGCGGCGCAGCAGCTCGTCGTCGGGGGCGTCCACCGCGCCCGGCCAGCGCAGGCCGCCGATCATTGCGGTCACGAGCTCCTGCCCGGGCGGCGCGCGCCGCGCGAAGAGCCGGCTCATGAACAGTGCGCCGAGCAGGTCGAGGCCGACGTCGCGCGGCACCAGGAACCCGAAGCCCTCGAGCGGAAGCCGGCTCGCACCCGCTTCGAGCGCGAGAGCGACGCTCACGATCGGCGCGAAGCGGAGCGTGCGCTGGAAGGCGGCGGCTTCCGTGTCGAGAGGTGCGAGCAGCTCCGCCGCGCCGCCGGCGTCGGCCGCGAGCACGACGGCACGTGCGCGGAGCGACTCGTCCTCGAGCTCGACGCGCCAGCCGCCGGCCTCGGGGGCGAGCGCACGCACGCGCGCGCCGAGCTGAAGGCGCTCTCCGAGCCCACGCGCGAGCAGCGTCGCGTGGCCGCCGAGCCCGCCCTGCGCGGACCACGTGCCGGGGAAGCCGCGCTGCGCGCCGCGCCGGAAGGCGCGGCGCAGCGCCCCGCGCGCGATCGAACCGCCCTCGCGCTCGGCCGCGACCAGCGTCGGGAACACCGCTTCCGCGCCGAGTGCGTGCTCGTCGCCCGCATACACGCCCACCAGGAACGGCGCGATCAGGGCATCCAGCACCTCGCGCCCGAAGCGTCGCTCGACGAATGCGGCGACGCTCTCGCTGCCGCCGTCGCCGCGCGGGATCCACGGCTCGCGCAGCAGGCGCAGCTTGCCCGCGCGCGAGAGCAGCTGGGTCCTCGCGAAGCGGAGCGGATCGAGGGGGACGGGCACGAGGCCTTCGGGCCGCAACAGGAAGCGCGCGCGGCTCTCGGGGCTCGCCTTCTCGAGCGCCGCCTCGAGGCCGGCGCGCTGGAGCAACGCGAGCGCGCCCGCCGGCATGCGTGTCGTGTTCGGCCCGCGCTCGACCAGGAAGCCGTCGATGCGGTCGCTGCGCATCACGCCGCCCGGGCGGTCGCCCGCGTCGAGCGCGCACACCGATCGCCCCCGTGCTTCGAGCTCGAGCGCCGCGGCGAGCCCGCCGGCGCCCGCACCGATCACGATCGCGTCGACGTCGCTCATCCGTGGGCGAGCGCGCGCGCGGCGTCGGTGAAGGCGCGCGCGCCCTCGATCGGCGTATCGGGCAGGCAGCCGTGGCCGAGGTTCAGCACGAGGCCTCGCGCAGGCCTCGCCGCTTCGGAAATCTCCTGGACACGCGCGAAGATGTGCTCCCGACCTCGAGTCAACTCTCGGGGGTCGAGGTTGCCCTGCAGGCTCGCCCGCCGGCCCGCGCGCCGCGCCGCGCCCGCCATCTCCACGGCGGATCCGATCGAGAGCACGTCCGCGCCGATTTCGAGCGTGAGATCGAAGAGATGCGGGGCATCGTTGGCGTAGAAGATGAGCGGCGCGTCGGCGCGCTTCACGCCCGCGGCGATGGCCTTCGCCCCGGGCAGGAGCCAGCGCTCGTACGTCGCCGCGTCGAGCGCGCCAGCCCAGGTGTCGAACAGCTGCACGACCTGCGCACCTGCCTCGACCTGCGCGTTCAGGTAGTCGACCGTCATCGCTCCGAGCCGCTCGAGCAGCGCCTCGACCAGACCGGGATCGTCCTGCATCAGCCGGCGCAGGTTCGGGTACCGGCGCGTGGCGTCGCCCTTTCCTTCCACGAGATAGGTCGCCAGCGTGAAGGGCGCCCCCGCGAAGCCGATCAGCGGGATGTGCTCGGCCGCGAGCTCGCGCCGCAGCCGCCGCAGGATCTCGAACACGTAGGGCACCGTCTCGCGCGGGTCGCGCAGCGCGAGTGCGTCGACCTGCGCGCGCGTGCGGATCGGCTCGGCGAGGACCGGGCCGGGTGCGAAGTCGAGCGCGACGCCCATGCCGAGCACCGGAACGAAGATGTCGCAGAAGAACACCACCGCCTCGCTTCCCACCAGCCGGATCGGCTGGAGCGAGACCGCGACCGCGCGTTCGACGTCGCGGCACATCTCGAGGAAGCCGATGCCCGCGCGCAGCGCGCGGTACTCGGGCAGGTAGCGGCCGGCCTGGCGCATCAGCCAGACGGGGGGACGATCGACCGGCTCGCCGCGGCAGGCGCGCAGCATGCGCAGCGTAGGATCGAGCGACGGCAGCGCCAAGACGGGGCTCAGTATCCCGACAGCGTCGCCCAGCGCGCGCGGTGGAAGGCGGCGTCGCCGAAGGTCAGCTCGGCCGCGCGGGCACGCTTCATGTAGAAGCCGATGTCGTACTCGTCGGTCATGCCGACGCCACCGAACATCTGGACGGCCTCGTTGGTGGCGAGCACGTAGGCGTCGGAGCAACGCACCTTCGCGAGCGACACCAGCCTCGCGAGGTCCGCGTCGTCCGTGTCCACGGCGCGCGCTGCCGCCATCACGGCCGACTTCGCGAGCTCCAGCTCGATGTAGACGTTCGCGGCGCGATGCTTGAGCGCCTGGAAGCTCCCGATCGGGACGCCGAACTGCTGGCGGTGCTTCAGGTGATCCAGCGTCAGCGCGAAGGCCTGCTGCATGCCGCCCAGCATCTCGGCGCACAGCCCGACCGTGGCGCGGTCGACGGCGCGCGCGAGCAGGGCATGGCCGCCGCCCTGTACGCCCAGCACGGCGTCTGCGCCAACGGCCACGCCGTCGAGCCTCACGAGCGCGGCGTTGCGGCCGTCGACGCGCGACTGGCGCGTGATGCGGAGCCCGGCCGCGGCCTTCGGCACCACGAACAGCGTGATGCCCTCGGCGTCGCGGGGGCCACCCGTCGTGCGCGCCACCACGAGGAAGGCGTCGGCCACGTGCCCGTCGAGCACCTGGATCTTCTCGCCGCGAAGCCGGAAGCCCGCGCCGGCGTGCTCGGCCAGCGTCTCGACCGCCGCGAGCTCATAGCGGCTGCTCGCCTCCTGCTGCGCGAGAGCGAGGATCGCTTCGCCCTTGCAGACGCGGGGCAGCCAGTCCCTGCCCTTCGCCTCGTCGCCGGAGAGCAGCAGCGCCTGGCCGGCCAGCAGCACGGTCGACAGGAACGGCTCCGGCGCCAGCGTGCGGCCGAGCTCCTCCAGCACCACCGCGAGCTCGGCGAAGCCGAGGCCCGCGCCTCCGAACGACTCCGGAAAGGGAATCCCGATCCAGCCGAGCTCGGCCATCTCGTGCCAGAGCGCGCGCGAGAACCCGGTTGCGTCGTTCGAATCGCGCAGCTCGCGGACGCGCGCGATCGGCGACTTCCCCTTCACGAAGTCGGCGGCCGTCTTCGCGATCAGCTCCTGGTCTTCGCTGCGAACCATCTCCATGTCTGCTCCGTCCCTAGTCGGGGAGGCCGAGCACGCGCTTCGCGATCACGTTGCGCTGCACCTCGGAGGTGCCGCCTTCGATCGAGTTGCCGCGCGAGCGCAGCCAGTCGCGCGTGGTGGCGAGCTCCTCGGGGTCGAAGCCCGGCCCCTCCCAGCCGATACCCTGCGGGCCCGCGATCTTCACCAGCAGCTCCTGCCGGCGCATGTTCACCTCGGTGCCGTAGACCTTGAAGATCGAGCTCTCCGGCCCGGGCTGGTGGCCGGCCTTCGCGGCGTCCTTCGCGCGCTGCATGGTGAGGGCGAAGGCGCGCGTGTCCATCTCGAGCTGCGCGAGCGCGTCGCGAGCGACCGCGTCGGCGAGGCGCCCGTTCTCGCTGCCGAGGTAGTGCTTCGCGCGCTCGCCGAGCGTGCCGCGGCGCCCGCCCGCGCCGGCGCCCGAGCCGAAGGCCTCGGCCACCATGCTGCGCTCGTGACCGAGCAGCGCCTTCGCCACCGTCCAGCCCGCATTCACCTGGTGCACGACGTTCTGCTTCGGCACGCGCACGTTCTCGAAATGCGTCTCGCAGAAGGGTGACGAGCCGCTGATCAACAGGATCGGCCGCACCGAGACGCCGGGCGCCGCCATGTCGATCAAGAGGAAGGTGATGCCCTCCTGCTTCTTGGCCTGCGGATCGGTGCGCACCAGCGCGAAGATCCAGTCGGCCTTGTCGGCGTAGGAGGTCCAGACCTTGGTGCCGCTCACGACGTAGTGGTCGCCGTCGTCGACCGCGCGCGCCTGGAGGCCTGCGAGGTCGGAGCCGGCGCCGGGCTCGGAATAGCCCTGGCACCAGCGGATCTCGCCGCGACAGATCCTCGGCAGGTGTTCCCGCTTCTGCGCCTCGTTCCCGAACGCGAGCAGGGTCGGGCCGATCATGGTCAGGCCGAAGCCGATCAGCGGCGACGGCGCCTTCACGCGGCGTATCTCCTCCGCGAGCACCTTCGCCTCCTCCTTCGAGAGGCCGCCGCCGCCGTACTCGCGCGGCCAGGTGGGCGCGGTGAAGCCGCGCTCCGCACAGCGGTCGAGCCAGAGCTTCGCGTCGGGGTTCGCCTGCCAGTCCGACTTGCGCCCGCCCCAGACGCCCTCGAGCTCGCTGCCGCCCTTGCCACGCAGCGAAGCCGGGCAGTTGGCTTCCAGCCAGCCGCGGGTGTCGGCACGGAAGCGCTCGAGGTCGGACATGGGGGGCTCTCCTCACGACGCAAGGCAGCCATCTTAGCGGCACTGCTACTGCAAGCGCCGCCAAGCTTTGCTTGCAGTGAGCCGGAGGCGAACGGAGTCACGACAGCTCGACTCCGCGTCCCGAAGCGGCTGCGCGTGCGAGCCCTGGGTCGGTCTTCTGGCTAGCTTCCTTCGAAATGCGCATCCTGCTGGCCAACCCGCGCGGCTTCTGCGCCGGCGTCGACCGCGCCATCGAGATCGTGGAGGCCGCCCTCGCACGCTTCGGACCGCCGGTCTACGTGCGCCACGAGATCGTGCACAACCGCCACGTGGTGGACGGCCTGCGCGCCAAGGGCGCCGTGTTCGTGGACGACCCGGGCGAGGTGCCGCGCGGCGCGCTGCTGATCTTCAGCGCGCACGGCGTCTCGCCGGCGGTGCGCGAGGCGGCCGAGCGCCAGGGCCTGCGCAGCATCGACGCCACCTGCCCGCTGGTGACCAAGGTGCACGTCGAGGCGCGCCGCTTCGCCGAGAGCGGCCACGAGATCGTGCTGGTGGGTCACGCGGGGCACGTCGAGGTCGAGGGAACCATGGGACACGCGCCCGAGCGCATAAGGCTCGTCGAGAACGTCGCCGACGTGGAACGCCTCGCGCTGCGCGAGCCGGCGCGCCTGGCCGTGCTCACGCAGACCACGCTCTCGATGGACGACACGCGTGACGTGCTCGATGCGCTGCGCCGCCGCTTCCCCGCCGTGCAGCTACCGCGCAAGGACGACATCTGCTACGCGACGCAGAATCGCCAGAACGCGGTGAAGGCGATGCTGGGCGCGGTCGATCTCCTGCTCGTGGTGGGCGCGCCGGAGTCGTCGAACAGCAACCGTCTGGTCGAGATCGCGTGCAAGGCCGGCGTGGCTGCGCATCTGGTGGAGACCGCCGACGACATCCGGCCCGCGTGGCTCGACGGCGTGCGCAGTGTCGGTGTCACGGCCGGCGCCTCGGCGCCCGAGGTGCTGGTCGAAGCAGTGATCACGCGACTGCGCGCGCTTGCCGGCGACG
>Ga0299906_10004750_pt1 | contig 11107 bp, 8 predicted proteins | sample RVTome_14_FD_200259 | JGI IMG/M metagenome (GOLD analysis project Ga0299906, IMG submission 200259) | Soil microbial communities from uranium-contaminated site in the Upper Colorado River Basin, Wyoming, United States - RVT145D125 (version 2) ... | reverse complement strand
TACCAGCTCGGCATGACCGGCGTGCCCGTCTACAACGTCAACAACAACTGCGCGACGGGCTCGACGGCGCTCTTCATGGCCCGGCAGTTCGTCGCCGGCGGCCTCGCCGACTGTGCCATGGCGCTGGGCTTCGAGAAGATGGAGAAGGGCTCGCTCGGCATCAAGTACACCGACCGGACGAATCCCATGGACAAGCAGTTCGAGGTGATGATGGCGCTGCGCGGCTTCGAGAACGCGCCGCCCGCGCCGCAGTTCTTCGGCAACGCCGGCCGCGAGCACATGGAGAAGTACGGCAGCACGCCCGAGCAGTTCGCCAAGATCGGCGTCAAGAACCACAAGCACTCGGTGAACAACCCGTACTCGCAGTTCCGCGACGAGTACACGCTCGAGCAGATCCTGGCGGCGCCGATGGTGTACGCGCCGCTCACCAAGCTGCAGTGCTGCCCCACGTCGGACGGCTCGGGTGCCGCCATCCTGGCGAGCGAGGACTTCGTGACGGCCCACGGGCTCGAGGCGCAGGCCGTCGAGATCGCCGGCATGGCGATGACCACCGACTTCGAGAGCACGCTCGCCGAGAAGAGCTGCATCAAGCTGATCGGGCAGGACATGACGCGCGCCGCCGCCGAGCGCGTCTACGAGGAGTCCGGCCTCGGCCCCGAGGACGTCGACGTCATCGAGTTGCACGACTCTCGGCCAACGAGCTGGTGACCTACGAGGGCCTCGGGCTCTGCGAGCCGGGCCAGGGCGGGGAGCTGATCGACTCGGGCGCCGTCACCTACGGCGGCACCTGGGTCGTGAACCCGTCGGGCGGTCTCATCTCCAAGGGGCATCCGCTCGGCGCCACCGGCCTGGCACAGTGCAGCGAGCTCACCTGGCAGCTCCGCGGCCAGGCCGAGAAGCGCCAGGTCGCCGGCGCCAAGACGGCTCTGCAGCACAACCTGGGGCTCGGCGGCGCGGCCGTCGTGACGATGTACCGGGCGCCGCACGCACGGTAGCAGAGCGCCACGGTACGTCCGCGGCGGCCTACGGCCCGCAGGCGCAGAAACCGGTGCCTTCCGGGTCCGGGCGGCACGTCGCGGTCGGGTCGGTGCAGGTCCCGTCACAGGTCGGGAAGGGCGACCCGCCGGTGCATGGCTCGATGCAGAAGCACTGGCCGGCGAGCGGCGTGCAGAGGAAGGGACCGGGGCACGTACCGCCGCACGTGGGCGCACCGCTGCCGCCGCTGCAGAAGAACGGGATGCACAGCTCGATGCCGGGGCCGATCAGGCATTGCCAGGAGTCCGGGCAGGTGCCGCCGCAGGGCGGATCGGGCGGGTCGGTGGTGCCGCAGCCGCAACCCGAAATGGAGGCCCCGCCGCAGCACTCGAACGTCGTGAGCTGGCACGTCAGGCCGTCGGGGCAGTCGCCGTCGCCGCAGACCGGATCGACCGTGCCGCAGCCGGTGCTGCCGGCGGGCAGGCAGCTACAGCTCGGCGAGGGGACGCCGCCGATGTTCGTGCACTCCTCCCCGGCTGGGCACTCGCCGTTGCACACCGGGGCGGTGTCGCCGCAGGGCTGATCCGGCGAGGCGCACACGCAGCCGAGGAACGGGTTGCCGCCGCAGACGCCGTTGCCGGGGCACACACCGCCGCACGTCTGGCTGATCTCGCACGGCGGCGCGAGCAGGGCGTCGATGTCCAGGCAATCGGTGACCGCGGGGGTCGGGGCGCGGCGAGCGACGAAGACGCCCGGCTGGTCCCGGCGTACGGCGTCGCCCTCGAAGACGGCACAGGCGCGGGCCTCGCCCATCGCCACGATCACCGCCACGGCCTCCTGCGGCTCGGCCAGGGCGAGCCCGATTCCCCGGGCCACGACCTTGAGCCCCTTCGCGTCGAAGCGGACGCGGCGTACCGACGAGGGGCCGGCCGGCGCCTCCGAGTTGCGGTACACGTAGCGGCCCGCGGCGTGGGCGCGTGCGGACCAGCCGGGCGTGCCGAAACCGCTCGGCGCGAACAGCACGGGCTGCTGCCACGGCGCGATACGGGCGATCAGTGCGACGGCGAGGCCGGTGTTCTGCGCGGGATCGCTCGGGTCGCCGGGCGCCGGGACGGTGAGGGCGGCGTCGCGCACCAGGAGGACCAGCTTCTCGCCGCTCGCGCTGCGCTTCAGCACGACTTTGGTGCCCATGACGGCCACGTCCGCGGCCCAGCAGGGGTCCTGCCCGACGAGCAGCGTGACCCACGTGATCAGCGCGACGGCGATGCGGCGTTGCATGGTGGACGTTCCCCCTGACCCATGGTGCTACGTCGGGCCCGCGGCCGACGTCAAGGCATGGTGCATGCAAACGTGGTCGGCTATGACCCGCGTGCGCGTGGCAGGCAGTGGACGCAGACGGGGAAGTCGCGGCCGTGAGGCCGGTAGCCTGGTCGCCGGTCGCCTGCTCGCCGGGCTGACCGCGTTGACCGCCCTGGCGGCGGTGGCGTCTCCTCCCGGGCCGCGTGACGCCGGGGCCGGGGGCTTCGTCGGTCGCGCCGCTTGCGCGCCGTGCCATGCCCGCGAGGCGGAGCGCTTCGCCGGCTCCCATCACGACCTCGCCATGGCGGAGGCCGACGCCTCGACCGTGCGTGGCGACTTCGCCGGCGCCACCTTCACGTATGCGGGAGTGACGACGCACTTCTTCCGTCGCGAGAGCGAGTACTGGGTGCGCACGGACGGGCCGGACGGCTCGCCGACGGAATACCCCATCGCGTACGCGTTCGGCGTGGAGCCGCTCCAGCAGTACCTGATTGCGCTCCCGGGCGGACGCCTGCAGGCGCTCTCGATCGCCTGGGACACGCGGTCGCGAGCTGCCGGGGGCCAGCGCTGGTTCCATCTCTATCCGGACGAGGCCGTGGGCCACGCCGACCCGTTGCATTGGACGAAGCCCGCTCAGAACTGGAACGACCGCTGCGCGCGCTGCCATTCGACCGACCTGCGCAAGGGCTACCAGGCGGCCGGCGACCGCTACGAGACGACGTGGGCGGAGATCGACGTGTCGTGCGAGGCGTGTCACGGTCCGGGGGCCAAACACGTCGCCTGGGCCGCCCGGGTGCCGCGGCCGGGGGGGCCGAGCAAGGGGCTGCGCGTGCGCCGGGCGGGGGGTGGGCGCTGGGTCTTCGACGGCGCGAACCCGGTTGCGCGGCGTGCCGGACCCGGCGCTGCCGGCGACGAGGTCGAGACGTGCGCGCCGTGTCACTCGCGGCGCAGCGATCTCGGCGACGGTCCCGCCGTCGGCGCCCCGTTCCTCGACGGCCACCGGCCCGCGCTCCTGGACGACGGCCTCTACTTTTCCGACGGGCAGATCCTCGACGAAGTCTACGTCTGGGGCTCGTTCCAGCAGAGTCGCATGCGGGCGGCCGGGGTCACCTGCAGCGACTGCCACGAGCCGCACGCGCTCTCCCTGCGTGCCGAGGGCAACGCGCTGTGCGGGCGGTGCCATGCCCCGGCCCACTACGATGGCCCCGCCCATCACGTGCATCCCCAGGGCTCGGCCGGCGCCCGCTGCGTCGCGTGTCACATGCCGAGCCGCACCTACATGGGGGTCGACGACCGGCGCGATCACGGCTTTCGGGTGCCGCGTCCCGATCTCTCCGCCGCGCTGGGCACCCCGGAGCCCTGCACGACCTGCCACGACGACCGTGACGCGGCCTGGGCGACGGAGGTCCTGGCGCGCCGCCGGGCGGGGGGGCCGCCGGCGGCCCACTTCGGCGAGGCCATCGCGGCGGGCCGGCACGGGGCCGCGGATGCCGAGGCGAAGCTGGTGCGCCTGGCGAATGCCGCCGGGGAGCCCCCGATCGTTCGCGCCACGGCCGTCTCGTCGTTGGCAGGCTACGCGGGTCCGGACACCACGCAGACGCTCGTCGCGGCGGCGCAGGCCGACGAGCCGCTGCTGCGCTTCGCCGCCGCCGGGGCGCTCGACGGCCGTGATCCCCAGGTCGTGATCGCGGCGGTCGGCCCGCTGCTACGCGATCCCGTGCGGGCGGTGCGCCTCGAGGCCGTACCGCCTCTGGCCGCCGTGGCCGACCGACTGGCGGCCAGCGGCCTGGCCGAGGACTTCGCGGCGGCGCAGGCCGAGCATCGCGCGGTGCAGCTCGCCGCGGCCGACCGCCCCGAATCCCATCTCGCGCTCGCCCTCGTCGCGCTGCGCCGCGGCCGGGCGCCGGACGCCGAACAGGCGCTGCGGACGGCGATGCGCCTCGCGCCGTACTTCGTCCCGGCGTACGTGAACCTGGCCGACCTCTACCGGATGCAGGGCCGTGACACGGAGGCGGAGCCCGTCCTGCGCGCCATTCTGGCCGAGGTGCCAGAGAGTGCCGACGCGCAGCACGCCCTCGGCTTGCTGCTGGTGCGCACCGGCCGCGCCGCCGAGGCGCTGGAGACCTTCCGGCGTGCCGCCGCCCTGGCGCCGGAGGACACGCGCCACGCGTACGTGCTCGGCGTGGCGCTCTACTCGCTGGGCGACGCCGCCGGGGCGATCGGCGTGCTGCGCGCCGCGCACGAGCGCCGTCCGGGCGACGTCGAGGTGCTGGTCGCGCTCACCACGATGAGTCGTGACACGGGCGACCTCGGCGCCGCGCGGCGCTGGGCCGCCCGCTTGGTGGAGATCGTGCCGTGGGACGCCGGCGCCAGGCGCCTCCGGGCCGAAGTCGGGGAATCGCCCTGAGGTCGCCGCCGCGTTTGCACGCGAACGGAAAAGGTGACCATGCGAGCCGCATGACTCCTCACCGGACCTTCGTCATCGCCGCCGTGTGGCTCGCCGTCGCGACGGGCTGCGCCATGACCGGACCCACGAATCAACCGGAGGCGCCCGCCGTGGCATCCGTCACCAAGACGGCGCCCGGCTCCGTCGAGCAGACCAGCGTCGCCAGCGTGACGGCGATCGTGGAGAAGGTCGACGTCGCCGCCCGCAAGGTCACGCTGCGCACGGCGGACGGTCGCAAGACGACGCTGACCGTCGGGCCCGAGGTGAAGAACCTGCCGCAGGTCGAGCGGGGCGACGAGGTGATCGTCAACTACCTCGAGTCGGTGGCCATCGAGGTGAAGAAGCCCGGCGAGGGCACGATGGGCACGGCGGCCGGCGAAGACGTGGAGACGGCGAAGCTGGGCGAGAAGCCGGCGGGTGTGGCCGCCCGCACGGTGCAGATCACCGCTCGGATCGTCGCCATCGACCGCGAGGCCGAGGAGGTGACCCTCGAAAACGAGGCCGGCGACCGCGTCACCATCGACGTGCGCAACCCGGAGCACTACGCCGTGATCGCCGTCGGCGACCTCGTCGAGATCACGCACACCGAGGCGATGGCCATCTCGGTCGAGTCCGTCTCGGGCCGGTGACGAGCACGGCGGCGAGGGCGCGGAGACGTGGTGGTGCCCGCGGCGCCGCCGTGGTGCTCGCGTTCGTCGCCGGGTGCGGCTCGGGCGGTTTCGCCCCCGGGCCGGCCGAGTCGCTGCGGCGCTTCGCGGCCGATGCGACGCCGATCGCGCAGACCGACGTCACGGCCGAGGACGGTGGCTGGCGCATCACCCGCAGCGAGGCGGGCCCGGTCCCGCTCTTCGAGGTGGCCGATTTGGCCGTCGAGAACGTCGTCCTGCTCTATCGCGCACGGATGCGGGCCGAGGGGATCACCGGCAAGGCGTATCTGGAGATGTGGGTCCGCTTCCCCGGCCGGGGCGAGTTCTTCTCGCGCGGCCTCGCGCAGCCCCTGCAGGGCACGTCGGGCTGGGCCAGTTACGAGATCCCATTCTTCTTGAACGAGCCGGGACTGCGGCCCGACCTCGTCAAGCTGAACGTCGCCTTCGAGCACGGCGGCGGCACGGTGTGGGTGAAGGACGTCGAGCTGCTGCGGGCAGCGCTGCCTGGCTGAGACCGGGGCTGCGCGGCACACCGACAGTCGGATCAGTGACCCGCCGGCTGGCCGCGCGGTGCCGTCCCGCGCTGACGCTTGACCGGCACGGTGACGCCGCGTAGCCGAGTCACATGCCCGCGGGCGTCACCATGGTCGCGGACGCCGCGGCGCGAGCGGTCGCGTCGCATGGGTGAGGCGAATCCGACGTTGCGCGTCCTGGAGCGCATCGGGGACGTCCCGCCCGCCGCCTGGAACGCCCTGGTCGGCGGGGGCTCCCCGTTTCTCGAATGGGAGTGGCTCGCTGCCCTCGAAGACGCCGGCACGGTGCGGCCGGAGGCCGGCTGGCTGCCGCAGCATCTCACGCTCTGGGAAGGCGACCGGCTCGTGGGTGCCTGTCCGATGTACGTCAAGGGACACAGCATGGGCGAGTTCGTCTTCGATCACGCCTGGGCCTCGGCGGCCGAGCGCGCCGGGCTGTCGTACTATCCCAAGTTGCTGGTCGGCGTGCCGTTCACGCCGGTGACCGGCGCCCGCTTCCTGGCCCGGGCCGGCGACGCGGCGCGGGTCGCCGGGGTGCTGGGCGCCGTGCTCGAAAGCGTCTGCAAACAGCAGGACCTGTCGTCCGTGCACGTGAACTTCTGCCTCCCGGCGGAAGCGGCGGCGCTGGAGGCGCGCGGCTGGCTGCGCCGCACCGGCTGGCAGTACCACTGGCACAACCAGGGGTTCGGCGACTTCGACGGCTACCTCGCCAGCCTGCGCAGCAAGCGCCGCAATCAGGCCCGGCGCGAGCGTCGCGAGGTCGCCGCGGCCGGCGTCTCGATCACGGACCATGTGGGGGACGCGATTTCGGCCGACCTCGTCCCGACGATGTACCGGCTCTACCGTACCAACGTCGACGACAACCCCTGGGGGCATCGGTATCTCAACGAGCGCTTCTTCGAACTGGTGTACGAGCGCTTCCGCTCGCGCCTGTGCTTCGTGGTGGCCCGGCAGCGCGGGGAGGTCGTTGCCGGCACCTTCAACGTGCGCAAGGGCGACGCGCTCTACGGTCGCTATTGGGGCGCCTTTCGCTTCGTGCGCCATCTGCACTTCGCCGTGTGCTACTACGCGGCCATCGAGCACTGCGTTCGGCATGGCCTGGCGCGTTTCGAGCCGGGGGCGGGGGGCGAGTTCAAGCACCTGCGCGGCTTCGACGCCACCGAGACGCTCAGCGTGCACCACGTGCGCCACCCGCGCTTCCGCGACGCCGTCGCCGACCATCTCGCCCGTGAGCGCGAGGCGGTCGGCTCGCAGATCGCCTGGCTGGACGAGCGGCGGGCGCTCAAACGCGATCGGCCGTCGCCGCCGCGCTCGTGAGCGCCGGAGGCGGAACGAGTTGCCACAGGCCGAGCGGTCGGCCGTCCCGCCCGCGCAGCGTCTGGTCGGGCGCCGGCCGGAGAGACGCGAGCAGCTCGTCCGCACCGCCCTCGCGCCGCACCGCGGTCACCAGCGCCTCGCTCGCGACGACGTCCGCGTGGAGCAGCCGCGTGAGCCGTTCGAGCCGGCTTGCGACGTTGACGCTGTCGCCGACGACGGCGAACTCGAAACGATGCGGGCCCCCGATGTCGCCGAGGACGACGGGCCCGTAGTGGACGCCGACGCCGATGCGAACGGGCGGCTCTCCCGCGGCGAGGCGTTCGGCGTTCCACTCGCGCACGGACGCGACCATGGCGTTGGCACAGCGCAGGGCGTTCGTGGCGTCCTGCCGTCCGCGTCGCGGCGTGCCGAACGTCGCCATGACGCCGTCGCCGATGTACTTGTCGAGGGTGCCGTCGTGGTCGAAGACGGCCCGCTCCATGCGCCCATGGAAGTCGCGGAGAAAGCCGATCACGGCCTCTGCCGAGCGACTGGCGGCGAACGTCGTGAAGGCCACGACGTCGGCGAACAGGATCGCACAGTCCTGGCTGGTCGTCGTGGCGAGGGGCAGGTCGGTGGCGGCGAGGTCGTCGACGAGATTCGCCGAGAAGTAGCGGGCCAGGTTGGTCCGGGCCCGCTCGGCCAGGGCTTGGTGCTCGACCAGGGCCCGCACGCGCCACACGAAGACCGCGAGGCCCCACGAGGTGAGGAGCAGCATCACCACCTGACGACCCCAGCGGCCGACGTTCACCAGGTAGGGGTCGCCGACTATCTCGACCCGCCGCGCCGGCGACAGCGCCAGCCAGGCCTCGTGCGTCCACAGCGTGTACGCCCCCGGCGACGTGTAGACGATCAGCGCGCCGATCGACCAGCACAGGGCGCTCGCCACACCCGTCCACCAGACGAGGCGCGGCGAGTAGCTGAACGTCGCCCCGACGATGAAGAGGTAGAAGTAGACGTCGTTGCCGAAGGCGAAGCGCTGGGGCAGGGGATTGGGCGTGTCGTCGAGCGGATTCGGGGCCAGGATCGCCGTGGTGAGCAGGGCGGCGTCGCACAGCGCGAGGAGGTAGGCGTGCCAGGGGCGCCACCGGTCGTGCCGGCGCAGCAGCACGGGGACCAGGCCGATGGCGGCGAAGCCCACCACGTAGACGAGAAAGAACGCCGCCATTCGTAGCGGGTTCTCGAAGACCAGCCACAGGCCGACGAGCGTCAGGGTGCCGAGACGGACCTGCAGAAAGAGCCGGAAGCCCCGCGCCTCCTCGGCGGCGAATGCCACGGCGAGCCGACTCTTGGCCTCGACGGCGTTCGCGTCGTGCTCGCGCACGTCCTTCCTCTGACCTGCCGGGGGCCTGGCCGTCAACCCGGGGCGCGCGCGCGTTCACTCACTCACGTCACTGGTCGGGCTCGCCGCCGTCAGCGCGCCGCACGTGCGGACCAAGCGGGTCCGCTCACGCCGCGTGGCTCGCGGACCCGTCGTCGGCCACGGCGACGGGCAACGTGACCGTGAAGCGCGCGCCTTCGCCCGGTGCGCTCACGAGCGCGATGCGACCGTCGAGCTGCTCGACGAAGCGCTGCACGATGTGCAGCCCGAGGCCGGTGCCCTCGAAACGTCGGGCGTCGGAGCCATCGGCCTGGCGGAACAGCTCGAAGATCACCTGATGATCGTCGGGATGGATGCCGATGCCGGTATCGCTCACGTCGAGGACCAGGTGCCCGTCGCGCAGCTCGAGGCGCACGTCGACCCGACCCTGCTCGGTGAATTTGAGGGCGTTCCCGACCAGGTTGCGGGCGATGACCTTGAGCTTGTGCGGGTCGGTCGTCACCTGAACGGCCGGCAGGTCGGTCGCCCAGCCGAGCTCCACCCCGTCGGCCCGGGGGAAGGTGGCGCAGGCGTCGCGCACGTCATGCCAGAACGCGGCCAGCCCGAAGCGCTCCAGCCGCACCGGAGACTGGTCGGCGTCGAGCCGTCCCACCTCGAGCGTGCTCTCGATGAGCGTCAGGAGTTCGCGGCCCGCCCCTTCGATACGGTTCAGGTGCGCGACACGGTCCGCGTCGGTGAACGCACAGTCGCGCGTCATCTCCGTGTAGCCGAGGATGACGTTCAGCGGCGTGCGGAGTTCGTGCGAGACGGTGGAGACGAAGTCCGACTTGAGGCGGTTCATGCGGCGCAGGTCGGCGATGGCCTGGGTCGTCTTGATCGCCAGCGCGGCTTGCGCTCCGATGTCGCGTGCGAGCTGGCGTTCGCCGGCCAGAAAGGTGGCATGGTCACGCCGGATCCACGTCATCACGCCCACCGGCTGCTCGCCGTGGTCGAGGCTCACGTAGAGGGCGGTCACGCCCGGGAGCGTCGCCAAGATCTGTCCCAAGTCGCTGTCGGGTGCGTCCTGCGGCATCGTGACGAGGCCCCGGGCGCTGATCTCGCGGGTGAGCGGCGAGTCGACGGGGGTCTCGAAGCCGAGCAGCGTCTCGAAGCGGTCGCGCAGCGGGCCGGCGACGTGCGTGACTCGGTACCGCTCGGCCGGTGTCACGCGTTGGGCGACCAGGCAGATCGACGCGGGGATGAGCGCGAGGCCGTGCCGGACGAGTTGGGCGCCGGCCACCTCGGGATCCTGCGTCCGGGCCAGGTCCTGCCCCATGGCCGCCAGATGCGCCTGCTGCCAGGCGACCTCGTGCGCGCCGCGCCGGTAGCGGTCGAGCAGGGCGGCGCCGACCACGCCGACGATCGCGCCGCTGATCACGATGGAGAGCAATCCGGACGCGAGCGGCTGCGGCTGGATCCAGGTGATGACCGCGAACTCGACGATCGCCGCGGCGCCGAGGACGATCTGCGGCGACATGCCCCAGGGGAGCAGCACCGCCAGTCCCATGAGCACCATCGAGAGGCTGGCGCCCGTGATCGGGAGGCCGTTCGGGACGAGGAACGGATAGCCGGCCAGGACGAGGGTCAGGCTGAGGCCGAGCCCCAACGACACCGCGCGTGGATTTCGCCGCCCGACCGGGAGGCAGGAGATCAGGCCCACCAGCCCGATGAGGACGATGAGCGTGTGCGTGAAGTCGCGGCGGGCGGCCATCTGGGTGGAGTCGGCGATCTCCAGATTCAGTGACGCGACCAGCGTCCCCCCCAGCGCGAGCGCGATCGACCAGCGCGAGCGCGAGAGCAGCGCCGCGTTCAGGTCCTTGTCGTAGGCAATCTGCCAGGCAGTCCTCGGCCGTCGGCGAGTCATCGCAGGAGGGTAAACAGCAAGGCGCGTGCCATGGCCGCCGTCCCACGAGGTCCCGCCGAGACCGTGATCACGGCCCGGGAGCGGCACGATCTTGCCACCAGTGGCGACGGGGGCGCCCGCCGGCCGGCGGGGCTCAGGCCGACTCGACGGGCTCGGGGCGGGCGGGTCGGAGCGGCGTGCAGGTGATCGTCAGCTCCCCGTCGGCGACCCCGATCTCGGCCCGGCCGCCGTCTTTGAGCTGCCCGAAGAGCATCTCGTCGGCGAGCGGTCGCTTCACCTTGTCCTGGATCAGACGCGCCATCGGGCGTGCCCCGAAGGTCGGGTCGTAGCCGTGCTCGGCGACCCAGCGGCGCGCCGCTGGGGTCAGCTCGATGGTGACGCGCCGCCCGGTGAGCTGGCTCTCGAGCTCGGTGATGAACTTGTCGACGACGCGTTCGACGGCCTCCGGCGCGAGGACGCCGAAGTGCACGACGGCGTCGAGTCGATTGCGGAACTCCGGGCTGAAGAGTCGCTCGAGGGCCTTCGCGCCCTTCTCGGCGTTCGAGACCTCGCCGAAGCCGATCGCCGTCTGTGCCATTTCCTGGGCTCCGGCATTCGTGGTGAGGATCACGACGACGTGCCGGAAGT
>Ga0299906_10004749_pt1 | contig 11108 bp, 11 predicted proteins | sample RVTome_14_FD_200259 | JGI IMG/M metagenome (GOLD analysis project Ga0299906, IMG submission 200259) | Soil microbial communities from uranium-contaminated site in the Upper Colorado River Basin, Wyoming, United States - RVT145D125 (version 2) ... | reverse complement strand
GGAACTTGCTGAAGGCGATCGAGACCCACTTCGCGCGCCACGTCGGCCCGGTCGCGAAGGTGATGGTGAGACGCGCGGCCGGCCGCACGCTCGACATCGACGAGCTCTACTCGCTGCTCGCCGAGAACCTGACCGCGGTCGCGGACCGGAAGAGCTTCCTCGCGACGCGCGCCGAGCTGCAGGGAACGCTGCCGAAGAAGCCCGCGGCGGGCACGCGCACCTCCTACGAGCCCGGCTCGACGCATGCCTCGCGCATCTCGGCGCCGCTCACGCCGGAGGCGATCGACGCCGCGCAGCACCGGCTCGCCGCGTACGTCGGCCCGATCGCGAAGGTGATCGTGAAGAAGGCGGCGACGCAGGCGAAGACGTCGCGGCAGTTCTACATGCTGCTCGCCGACCATCTCGGCACGGCGGCCGAGCGCCAGAAGTTCCTGGACGAGGTCGGCGTCGTCTGAGGGGCGCGGAAAAAGCTCGGCCGGCGCCGCGCGTCGCGCGGAGCCGGCCGGGGAGATCGGGACGGCGCCTACTTCTTCAGGTGCTTGTTGACGAGCTTCGTCATCTCGAACATCGAGACCTGACGCTTGCCGCCGAAGACCTCGCGCAGCTTCTCGTCGGCGTTGATCATCCGCCTGTTGATCGCGTCCTGCAGCTTGTTGCGCTTGATGTAGCCCCAGATTCTCTTCGTGATCTCGGTGCGCGCCTGCGCGATCGGCCCCACGACCGCGGCGAGCGCGGCGCTCGGGGTCATCGGCATCATGAACGCCGCGCTCGGCTTGCGCTTCGCGCCCGACTTCTTCCGCGCCGCCGGCCTGCGGCTCATCTTCTTCGCCGGTTTCCTCGCAGCTTTCCTCGACTTCTTTTTCGTCGCCATCTTCAAACCTCCACTAGCGTGTCGTCTTCGTCGAAAGGATCTCGACCGTCTGGCATCGCCGCCCCTCGCGAGCGGCTCGGCGACGAGAGGATGCCCCAAGCGCGGGCCACCGCGCAAGAGGTTTTTTGCCTCGGTCGCGGCCCGATCGCACCCCCCGGTTTGCTCGTGTAAGCTCGTTCCAGCTCGGGCGGCGACGCCCGTCGCGCGGCGCTCGCCCCACTCGAACCGGACCGGAGGAATGACGATGGGATGGATCTCCCGTTTCACCCCCGCAGCGCGAGCCCTCGCTCTCGCGGCGGCGCTGGCCGCACCGGGCGCCGCGGCCGCGCAGGGCGCGACCCCGCCGCCCGGATCGCCGGCGCTCGCGAAGGCGCCCATCGTCACGCCGATCGCGGCGGCGGGCGACTTCTGGCCCGCCGAGGACTATCACCAGGATTTCTACAAGAAGAATCCGGCGCGCTACAAGTACTACCGCGCCGGGTGCGGACGGGACGCGCGCCTGATGCAGCTCTGGGGGAAAGCCGGGGATTAGCGGGCCGCTGCAGCGCGGGGGCGAATCGGGCCGCCGAGTTTGATCGCAACACCCGGATGGCGGGGCGGCCTGCGCCCGCCTAGACTGCGCGCCATCATCATTCGCCGGACCGATTCCCCATGAATTCCCTCGAACTGCACGGCCACCGCGAGCGGTGGCGCGCGCTCGCCCGGCGCGACGCCGCCGCCGACGGACGCTTCGTGTACGCGGTGAAGACCACCGGCGTCTTCTGCCGCCCGAGCTGCCCCTCGCGTCGCCCGCTCGCGCGGAACGTCGTCTACTTCGACAGCGCCGGCGCGGCCGAGCGCGCGGGCTTTCGCCCCTGCCGGCGCTGCCACCCCGAGCGCGAGGTGTCGCCGCGCGACGACACCTTGGCGCGCGTGCGCGCGAGCTGCCGTGCGATCGAGGCCGCGGAGGCGCCGCCGCGCCTGAGCGCGCTCGCGGCCGCGGCGGACCTGAGCCGGTTCCACTTCCAGCGGCTCTTCAAGCGCGAGGTCGGCGTGACGCCGCGGGAATACTACGTCGCCCATCGCCGCGCGCGCCTCCAGCGCGCGCTCGCCGCCGGCGAATCCGTCGACGCCGCGGGCGACGGCGCGGGAATCGGCTCGGCGAGCCGGGTCTACGAGCGCGCCGACGCCCTGCTCGGAATGTCGCCGGCGGTGTACGCCCGCGGCGCCGCGGGCGAGCGGATCCGCTGCGGGTTCGCGCGCTCCGCGCTCGGCTGGATCGGGGTCGCGGCGACCGGCCGCGGGGTGTGCGCCATCGAGCTCGGATCGAGCCGCGCCGCGCTCGCCGGGCGGCTCGCGGGACGCTTCCCGCGCGCCGCCATCGACGCCGCCGACAGCGCGCTCAGCGCGTGGGTCGCGGCGGTCGTGGCGTTCGTCGAGCGGCCGGCGCAGCCGCTGCGGCTGCCGCTCGACATCCGCGGGACCGCCTTCCAGCAGCGGGTGTGGCGCGCGCTCCAGTCGGTGCCCCCGGGCGAGACCACGAGCTACGGCGCGCTCGCGCGGACCATCGGCCGGCCCGGAGCGGCGCGCGCCGTCGCGCGCGCCTGCGCGACCAACCCGGTCGCGCTCGCGATCCCATGCCATCGCGCGGTCGCCGCGGACGGCGCCTCCGGGGGCTACCGCTGGGGCGTGCAGCGCAAGCGCGCGCTCCTCGGGCGCGAGCGCGCCGCCGCCGCGCGCGGGCCGGGCGAGCGCTCGCGCGGCGGCTGAAGCCGCGATGCGGGCTCTCGACGTCGCCCGCCTGCTCACGCTGGCGGCGCTCTGGGGCGGCTCGTTCCTGTTCATGCGCGTCGCGGTGTTGCCGCTCGGCCCCATCGCGACCGCCGAGCTGCGGGTGCTGCTCGCGGCCGCGGCGCTCCTCGTCTGGCTGCGCGTCGCCGGGATCCGGCTCGACTGGCGCCGGGACTGGCGACTCTACCTCGTCGTCGGGACGATCAACTCCGCGGCGCCCTTCGCGCTGTACGCGTTCAGCGCGCTGCATCTCCCGGTGTCGTATCTCGTGGTGCTCAACGCCACCACGCCGTTCTTCGGCGCGCTGGTCGCCGCGGCGTGGCTGGGCGAGCGCTTCACGGCCCGGGCGGCGCTCGGACTCGCCGCCGGCGTCGGCGGCGTCGCCATGCTCGTCCGGCTCGGGCCCGTGCCGCTGGCGTCACCGGTCGTCTGGGCGATCCTCGCCAGCCTGCTCGCCGCGCTCTGCTACGCGCTCGCCGCCGCCTACCTGAAGCGGCAGGCGCGCACGCCCGCCCCGGCCGCGGTCGCCGCGGGCAGCCAGCTCGCGGCGACGGTCGCGCTTCTGCCGCTGCTCCCGGCGATGCCGCCGGTCGCATGGCCCGGCTCCGGCGAGTGGTTTGCCGTGGTCATGCTCGGCGTGCTGTGCACCGCGATCCCCTACCTGCTCTACTTCCGGCTGATCGCCGACGTCGGCGCCACGCGCGCGCTGACGGTGACGTTCCTCATTCCGGCGTTCGGCATGCTGTGGGGCGCGGTGTTCCTCGGCGAGACGATCACCGGAACGATGGCCGCGGGGTGCGGCCTCGTGCTGCTGGGGACCGCGCTCATCTTCTCGCGGCCGACCGCCGTGCGCGCGCCGGCGCCGGATGCCGCGGCCGAACCGGACGCGGCGGCAGGCGAGCGCACCGTCCGTTAGCCGCCCGACGAGCGTCGCGCCCGAGCCGGCGGCGCGGCAAGCGCAAGGTAAAATCGCGCGAGCCCTCGACCCGCCATGGACATCGCCGAACGCCGCCGCGCGTACACCCGCGTGAGCCTCGACGTCGACACCGTCGCGCGCAACCCGCTCGACCAGTTCGCGCAGTGGTTCGACGACGCGCTCAAGTCCGAGCTGCGCGAGCCGACTGCAATGGCGGTCGCCACGGTCGGTGCGGACGGGCGGCCGGCGGCGCGCATGGTGCTGCTGAAGAGCTTCGATGCCCGCGGGTTCGTCTTCTATACCAACTACGACAGCCGCAAGGGCCGCGAGCTCGCCGCCAATCCGCACGCGAGCCTGCTCTTCTACTGGGGCGAGCTCGAGCGCCAGATCCGGATCGAGGGCGCGATCGAGCAGCTCGCGGCGGCCGATTCCGACGAGTACTTCCGGACCCGGCCGCTCGGCGCGCGCATCGGCGCCTGGGCCTCGCCGCAGAGCCAGGTGATCGGCAAGGGCGCGCTCATGGCGCGCGTCGCCGAGATGGGCCTGCGCCACGGGCTCGACCCGACGCGACCGCCGCACTGGGGCGGCTATCGCGTCGTCCCGCACGAGCTCGAGTTCTGGCAGGGACGCCCGAGCCGGCTGCACGATCGCGTGCGGTACCGGAAGTCCGCCGGCGACGACTGGATCATCGAGCGCCTCGCCCCGTAGACCGGGCGTGGAACGACCGGAATGCTGGCGCCGGCGGGGCGGGTCGGTGTACCCTTCCCCGCTCCCCCATGGCCAACCAGCTCTCGCTCTTCAAGGGGCCGTCGTCGGTCCCGGGACGCACGCCGGGCGTCGGTCCGGCGCGCGTGAACGGCGAGCTCGCGGCGCTCGCGCGCGAGTTGCCGGAGAGCGTGCGCCTCGGCACCTCCTCGTGGGCCTTCCCCGGCTGGGCCGGGATCGTGTACGAGCGCCCCGCCTCCGAGAACCTGCTCGCACGCGAGGGTCTCTACGCGTACGCGCGCCACCCGTGCCTGCGCACGGTGGGCATCGACCGGACCTTCTACGCGCCGCTCCCGGCGCTCGACTTCGCGCGCTACGCCGCGCAGGTGCCGGCGCAGTTCCGGTTCGTGGTGAAGGCGCCGAGCCTCGTCACCGACGCCTTCCTGCGGGCGGAGCAGGGCCGGCCGCAGGCGCCGAACCAGCGCTTCCTCGACGCCCGGTTCGCGGTCGAGCACTTCGTGCGCCCGGCCGTCGAGGGTCTCGGCGACCGGTGCGGCCCGCTGTTGCTGCAGTTCCCGCCGCTCGGCCGGGACGCGACGCGGTGGCCCGCGCGGTTCGCCGAGCGGCTCGCCCGCTTCCTCGGGGCGCTGCCGAAGGGTCCGCTCTACGCGGTGGAAGTGCGGGACGGCGAGCTCCTCGCCGACGGTCTCGCCCACGCGCTCAACGCGCAGGGCGCACGCTACTGCTTCAGCGTCCACCCGCGCATGCCCGCGCTCGCCGAGCAGGCCCGGCGCCTGGGAGAGCTCGCGTCCGGGCCGCTCGTCGCGCGCTGGAATCTGCGTGCGGGGCTCGAGTACGAGGCGGCGAAAGCGCAGTACGCGCCCTTCGACCGGCTCGTCGACGACGATCCGGCGACGCGGGAGGCCCTCGCGCGGCTCGCCGCCGGGACGGTCCGCGCCGGGCATCCGGTCTTCGTCACGGCGAACAACAAGGCCGAGGGCTCGGCCCCGCTCACCGTCTTCCGGCTCGCCGCAGCGATCCGCGACGCGCTCGCCGCGCGCTGACGCGCACCCCGCCGGCGCGCGGCCGGCACCGCTTCGCGTTACGATGCCGGCGCCCCCGGGGGGAGGCCATGGCGACGAAGCGGCGAAGGCTCAACAAGAAACCGGTCTGGGAGCGCGGCTACCTGTCGCACGGGTTCTGGCTCGGAAAGCGCCGGCTCGGCGTCGTGAAGCTCGAGCGCGATTCGCCGGCCGCGGGGAAATACCGCTGGGAAGCCGGCATGCACGCCGGCATCGCGGCCACCCTCAAGGAGGCGAAGCGCGCCGTCGAGGAAGCGGTCCTCCTCGGGACGGTGCAGCTGCCGCTCTTCGACCCGCCGCAGCGGGGCTGACCGATTTCAATGACAATGGCATAGCAGCCCGGTAGTATCCCGGGGCGAATGCGCCGCGCGCCCCGCCCCGATCCCCCCGCCGTCCACCGCGCGGCGTGGCTCCTCGCGCTCGCCGCGCTCGCCCTGCCGGCGCCGGCGGCCGCCGGCGTCGACGCCGCGGCGCTCGGGATCAGCTTCTTCGGCCTGTCCTACCACTTCGACCGCGACCGGGCGCGGGCGCTCGGGATCGACAGCGGGTTCAACCCCGGCCTCGGGGTGCGCTACCGCTTCGCGCAGCGGGAACGCTGGCGCTTCGAGGTCGAAGCAGCGGCCTACTCCGACTCGGGACGCAACCCGGCGACGGTCGCCGGCGTGGCGGCGCTCTGGCACGTCGGCCGCGGGCTCCACGCGGGCGGCGCGCTCGCGCTCTTCAAGAGCCCGACCTACAACAACGGCCGGGCTTTCGTCGCGCCGATTCCGCTCCTCGCCTACGACTGGGGGCCGGTCACGCTGAACGCCACGTTTGTGCCGAAGTTCGAGCGCTACAACGACGTCGCGACGCTCGGATTCTGGGTGACGTTCTGGCCGAAGCGCTGGTGAGCGGCTCGCCGCCCGCTACGGGCGGCCCATTCTTCCCGACTCGTCGACCGACGCGAGGCGATGCGCCCACCGCGTGGTTTCGGGCAGGCGATATCGCGTCACGCACGCCATCGTCCAGCGCACCGCGGCCGCGAGGCCGACCCGGTGCCCGATCGAGACGTAGACCGGATTCACGCCGGCGCGGGTGCGCAGCACCGCGCCGATCGTTTCCCCGGCGTCGACGAGCGGTGCCCAGGCCCCGCGGCGATCGGGCGGCGCGCGGTGCGCGCCGATCAGCCGCGTCTTGGCGACGCCGATCGACGGCGTATCGAGCAGCAGACCAACGTGGCTCGCGATGCCGAAACGACGCGGGTGCGCGATCCCCTGCCCGTCGTAGAGGATGAGATCGGGCGCCACGCGCAGCCGCCCGAACGCCGCGAGCACCGCCGGCGCTTCGCGGAACGAGAGCAGCCCGGGCACGTACGGAAACCGCGTCGGCCGCCGTACGACGGCCTTGTCGACGAGCTCGAGGCCCGGAAACGCCAGCACGGCGACGGCCGCGCGCGTGACCACGCCGTCCCGCTCGAAGCCGACGTCGACGCCCGCGACGTGCCGCACGTGGGCGATGCGGCCGGCGCGGACGACGCGGTCGCGGAGCCGGGATTGCAGCGCGATCGCCGCCTTGGGGGTCTGACTCCAGCCGTGCAGCCTGCGGGCCTTCACGCGCGCCGACCCGACGGCTTCGCTACCGCGCCGCCTTCTTCACCTTCGCGAGGAACTGCTTGCGGAACTTCTGCACCTTGGGCGCGACGACCCACATGCAGTAGGACTGCCCGGGGTTGCGGCTGAAGTACTCCTGGTGATGGCGCTCGGCGATCCAGAAGTCGACCGCCGGCGTGACCTCGGTGACGATCGGGTCGTCGTACACCTGCGCGCGCGTGATCTCGGCGATCACCTCCGCGGCGACCTGCTTCTGCTCGGCCGAATGGTGGAAGATCGCCGAGCGGTACTGCGTGCCGGCGTCGTTGCCCTGGCGATTGAGCGTCGTCGGGTCGTGGATCACGAAGAACACCTCGAGGAGCTCGCGGAACGAGAGTGCCTTGGGGTCGAACGTGATTCGGACCACCTCCGCGTGGCCGGTGGCGCCGGAGCAGACTTCCTCGTACGTGGGGTCCGGGTTCCGGCCGCCCATGTACCCGGATTCCACCGACTCGACGCCGGCGAGATCATCGTAGACCGCTTCGAGGCACCAGAAGCAGCCGCCGGCGAGCGTGGCGACCTCCTTGCCGGCGGGGGCTGCGTCGGGACGGATCGGCTGACTGGCCATGGTGCGCGTTTCCTTAGTGTGGGCGGGAGCCCGCGTTGGTCGCTCCGGCGGGCGATTCCTGGCGCGGGGATTGTCCCCGATCCGGCGCGCGCCGGGTTCCAGTCCGGCCGATCGCGAAGAGTGGCACACTCCCGGGCCCTGGATGTCGGGGGTAGAACACCCGCGACCACTGCATCTATGGGTTTCGCTTGCGCGACCGAACTTCAAGGAGTACGTTAAGAAGCGATTCCAACCCGTCTGATCTGGCTCACGGCATGACCCACTGTCGCTGCCATGATTGCAACCGCGTGGAGAGGGGATGATCCGGCGCGCCGACCGGCGTATTCTCCTCCGCTTCCCGTGAACGCTCCGCTGCACACCGAGAACAAACATGCAACCCGTTGAAACAACAAACGCAATCACAAAAACCCCGACCCGGACGCCGCTGCCCGAGCAGGAGATCTCGAGCGAAGTGCTGGTCGAGAAGTACGCCAAGGGCGCCGAACGCACCGTCGACGAGGTGCGCCGCCGCGTTGCGCGGGCGCTCGCCGCCGCGGAGACCGAGGACCAGCGCGCGCACTGGGAAGCGAAGTTCCTGGACGCGCAGGAGCGCGGCTTCGTTCCGGCCGGACGCATCAACTCCGCCGCCGGCACGACGCTCACCGCGACCCTGATCAACTGCTTCGTGCAGCCGGTCGGCGACTCGATCACCGAGGTCGTCGACGGCAAGCCGGGCATCTACACCGCGCTCGCGGAGGCCGCGGAGACGATGCGCCGCGGCGGCGGCGTCGGCTACGACTTCTCGTCGATCCGCCCGAAGGGCGCGCTGGTGCGCGGCACGATGTCGCGCGCGAGCGGCCCGGTGTCGTACATGCGGGTGTTCGACCGCTCCTGCGAGACGGTCGAGTCGGCGGGCTCGCGGCGCGGCGCGCAGATGGGCGTGCTCCGCTGCGACCACCCGGACGTCGAGGACTTCATCCGCGCCAAGGACCAGGGCGACCTCACCAACTTCAACATCTCGGTCGGCGTCACCGACGAGTTCATGCGCGCGGTCGAGGCGGACGGCGAGTTCGAGCTGGTGCACAAGGCCGCGCCGCCGCAGGACGCGCGGGAGGCAGGCAGCTACCAGCGCGCCGACGGGCTGTGGGTCTACCGCAAGATCCGCGCGCGCGCGCTGTGGGACGGGATCATGCGCTCGACCTACGACCACGCCGAGCCGGGCGTGCTGTTCCTCGACCGCATGAACAAGGACAACAACCTCTATTACTGCGAGACGATCGAAAGTACGAACCCGTGCTCCGAACAGCCGCTGCCCGCGTACGGCTGCTGCGACCTCGGCTCGATCGATCTCACGAAATTCGTCAGACGCCCGTTCACGGACAAGGCCGAGTTCGACTTCGCCGGCTTCGGCAAGGTCGTCGAGGTCACCGTGCGCATGCTCGACAACGTGCTCGAGGTGACGCCGTGGCCGCTGCCGCAGCAGCGCGACGAGGCGATGGCGAAGCGCCGGATCGGTCTCGGCTTCACCGGCCTCGGCGACGCGCTGATCATGCTGCGCCTGCGCTACGACACCGCCGAGGCGCGCGCGATGGGGTCGAAGATCTCCGAGGCGATGCGCGACCGCGCGTACCTCGCCTCCATCGAGCTCGCGCGCGAGCGCGGCGCGTTCCCGCTGTTCAACGCCGACCTCTACCTCTCGGGCGGGAACTTCGCGTCGCGGCTCCCGGCGGAGATCAAGCAGAAGATCAGGCAGCACGGGATCCGCAACTCGCACCTGCTCTCGATCGCGCCGACCGGGACGATCAGCCTCGCGTTCGCCGACAACGCGTCGAACGGCATCGAGCCGGCCTTCTCGTGGACCTACTCGCGCCGCAAGCGCATGCCCGACGGCACGTGGAAGGCGTACCAGGTCGAGGACCACGCCTGGCGGCTCTTCCGCCATCTCGGGGGCGACGTGCGCAACCTTCCGCCGTACTTCGTGACCGCGCTCGAGATCTCGGCGCAGGCGCACAAGGACATGGTGGCAGCCGTCGCACCGTATAACGACACGAGCATCTCGAAGACGGTGAACGTCCCCGAGGACTACCCCTACTCGGAGTTCGAGGATCTCTACCTCAGCGCGTGGCGCGCGGGGCTCAAGGGCCTCGCGACCTATCGCCCGAACAAGGTGCTGGGGGCGGTTCTCTCCGTCGAGCCGCAAGCCGAGCCCGGGCACAAGCAGCCGCAGGACGTCGTGCTCTCCGAGGCGAATCGCCGGCTGTCGATCAAGAGCCTGCCGATGCCGGTGCTGGCGTCGCTCGCCTGGCCGAGCCGGCCGGCCCTGCCGGCGGGCAACCTGTCCTGGACGTACATGATCGCGCACCCGGGCGGCGAGTTCGCGCTGTTCGTGGGCCACGTCGACGAGGGCCGGGAAGGGGCCCTGCCCGATTCCTTAAGAGGCGCGCGGGCGTTTCCGTTCGAGGTGTGGGTGAACGGCGCCGAGCAGCCGCGCGGCCTGGGCGCGGTCGCGAAGACCCTCTCGATGGACATGCGCGCCAAGGACCGCGCCTGGCTCGCGCTGAAGCTCGACGTCCTCGCGAAGACGCCCGGGGACCATTCGTTCGAGCTGCCGTTCCCGCCGCACGGCGAGCGGAAGCTCGTGCCGAGCGTCGTCGCCGGCGTGGCGCAGGTCATCCGCTGGCGCTGCGACCAGCTGCACGCGCTCGACGAGCGGGCGCCCGACCTGCTGTCGCCGGAAGGCCGGCCGCACCCGGTGCTCGATGCGATGTTCGCCGTCGAGGAGCCGAAGACCGGCACCGACGGCACGCTCTCCTGGTCGGTCGACATCCGCAACCCGGCCTCGGGCGAGGACTTCGTCCTCGGGGTGAAGGAGATCACGCTGCCCGGCAGCGTCCTGCGGCCGTACTCGATGTTCCTCGCCGGCCACTATCCGCGCGCGCTCGACGGGCTCGCGCGGATCCTGTCGCTCGACATGCGGGTGCTCGACCCGGCGTGGGTCGGGATGAAGCTGCGCAAGCTCCTCAACTACTCCGAGCCGCTCGGCGACTTCATGGCGTTCGTGCCCGGCGAGCGGCGCCAGCAGACGTGGCCGTCGACGGTCGCGTATCTCGCGCAGCTCGTCATCCACCGCTACGCGATGCTCGGCGTACTCGACGAGCGCGGCTATCCGACGCGCGAGATGGGCGTGCTGGAGGCCCCGCGCGACGAGCGCGCGCCGAAGGTGATGCAGGGGGCGCTCTGCACCGAGTGCGGGAACTACACCGTCATCCGCAAGGACGGGTGCGACTTTTGCACGGCGTGCGGAGCGGTGGGGGCGTGCGGTTAGCCTAGACCCGCGAGACAAAGTCCTCTTACCCCCGCCCCCTTCGACCGCCCTCCCCCAGAGCTCCCACGCTCTGGGGATAGGGCGGTGAGGGGGAATTTCCTCTTCTCGCCCTGGTTCCTTGCCGCTGGCCGGTGGGATGGCACGCCAATTGCGGCGATTCGCCCAGACATTCAGCCGACCCGGGGGGTGGCGCAGCCATGACCAAGATGCTGACCCGCGAAGGGAATGCGCCGCCCATGGATTCCTCGGCGGCGGCGAGCGGCG
>Ga0299906_10004748_pt1 | contig 11109 bp, 10 predicted proteins | sample RVTome_14_FD_200259 | JGI IMG/M metagenome (GOLD analysis project Ga0299906, IMG submission 200259) | Soil microbial communities from uranium-contaminated site in the Upper Colorado River Basin, Wyoming, United States - RVT145D125 (version 2) ... | reverse complement strand
TCCTCCCGTCGCCCAGCGCGAATCTTCGGGCCGAGTTCTGCGTTGCGAAACCTCGCCGTAGCGCTGCTATGGCTGCGTTTTCGCGCCTTGACCTCGGCCCGAATCTCCGCATCGGGCTCGGTCCGGAGTATTTCAGCAATCTGTTAGCGGACGCAGCATTTCGGCCCGCTACGCTTCACCGAGACCAACCGGAGAATGCGGGGTAAGATTGGCCGATGTTCGAGAAGCGAAGAAATCGAGTGCGCGACGCGATGGGTCCGGACGCGGTCGCGATCTTCCAGGGAGCGAGCATGATTCCGCGCTCTCGGGACACCGAGTATCCCTTCCGCCAGGACAGCGACTTCTGGTACCTGACGGGCTTCGACCATCCGAACGCGACCGCATTGCTGCGGACCGATGGCGGACCCGAGTTCACCTTGTACGTCGAGCCTCGCAACCGCGAACTGGAAACCTGGACCGGTTATCGACCCGGCATCGAAGGCGCGCTTGCGGATTACGGCGCCGACGAAGCGTATCCCCAGGCGGAGTTCGTGAACCAGCTCCCGGATATCGTCCGGCGATCCAGACGAATCTACCACGCCCTCGGGCGCACCCCCGAGATCGATCGCGCAATCACGAGCACGCTCGATGGGATGCGCCTGCGCTCGCGCAACGTCGACGCTCCCGCAGACGCGATCGTGGATCCCCGCTCCATCGTTCACGAGATGCGCCTGTACAAGGAACCCGCCGAACTGGAAATCATGCGCCGCGCCTCGGCGATCAGCCGCGAGGGCCACGAAGCGGGCGCCAGGCTCGCGCGAAGCGGCGCCTACGAATACGAAATCCAGGCCGTCATCGAGTACACCTTTAGGCGTCTAGGTGCGCGAGGCCCGGCTTACACGACCATCGTCGGAGGGGGGAACAACGCGACGGTCCTCCACTACGTGACGAACAGCGAGAAGCTCCAGGATCACGAGATGATGCTGGTCGACGCAGGCTGCGAGCTGGAGGGATACGCGTCGGACGTGACCCGCACCTATCCGGTAGGCGGGCGCTTCAGCGCCGCGGGCCGCGCCGTCTACGATGTGGTGCTGGCCGCGCAGCGCGCGGGAATCGGCGAGTGCGCACCCGGCAAGAACCTCGCCAACGTGCACGCGGCCTCGGTGCGCACCATCGTGGAAGGCCTCGTCGATCTGAAACTGCTCGCGGGCGATGTCGACGACCTGATCGCGCGAGAAGCCTATCGCCGCTTTTACATGCACAAGACGAGCCACTGGCTCGGCCTCGACGTTCACGACGTCGGCAATTACGGATCCGACGGCAATCATCGACCCCTCGAGCCGGGCATGGTCTTCACCGTCGAGCCCGGAATCTATGTGGCAGCGGACGACGAAGATGCAATTCCGGAGTTCAGGGGAATCGGCGTCCGCATCGAAGACGACATCGCGATCACCGAAGGCGGTTTCGAGAACCTGACTCGAGCCATCGCGACAGATCCGGAAGACGTAGAGGCGCTCGTCACGGATCGCTGAACCCGATGCGAGCGACTGAACCCAGCAACCGATCCGGAGGATGGAGCGGCATGGCCGACATCGAAACTCTCCTGAAGGAGAAGCGCACCTTCAAGCCCAGCGCTGAGTTCACGAAGAGCGCGAACTGGAACAGACGAACCGTCGGCGAGCATCGCAAGCTCGGCGCGAAGAATCCCGAACGCTTCTGGGCCAAGATGGCCAAGGAAAACGTCAGCTGGTTCACCCCGTGGAAGAAGGTCCTGCAGTGGAAGCCACCGGCTGCCAAATGGTTCGTCGGAGGCAAGTTGAACGTCTCCTACAACTGCCTCGATCGACACCTGGTCGGCGAGAATGCCTGGCGGCGCAACAAGGCCGCGATCATCTGGGAAGGCGAGCCCGGCGACACACGGGTGCTGACCTTTGGCGCCCTGCATCGCGAGGTATGCCGATTCGCGAACGCCCTCAAGGGACTCGGCGTCAAGAAGGGCGACCGCGTCGCGCTCTACATGCCGATGATTCCCGAACTCGCAATCGCAATTCTCGCCTGCACCCGAATCGGCGCGATCCACAGCGTGGTGTTCGGTGGCTTTTCCGCGGAGGCGCTGCGCGATCGCATCGAGGATGCGGGCGCGCACGTCGTCGTGACTGCGGACGGCGGCTACCGGAAGGGTGCACCCCATGCGCTGAAACCAGCCGTCGACGAGGCCGTCGCGGGTGTCGACGCGGTAAGGCACGTCGTGGTCGTCCGAAGAACGGGTGAGAAAGTTGCCTGGCAGTCGGGGCGCGACCACTGGTGGCACGATCTCATGAAGGGGGTCAGCTCGAATTGCGCCCCGGCAAAGCTCGACGCCGAGCACCCGCTCTTCATCCTCTACACGAGTGGAACGACGGGAAAGCCCAAGGGAATCCTCCACACCACCGGCGGCTACCTCACGCATGTCACGACGACCGCCAAAGCAATTTTCGATCTGAACGACACCGACACCTATTGGTGCACGGCCGATATCGGCTGGATTACGGGGCACTCGTACGTGATCTATGGAATCCTCGCCAATGGCGTGACGAGTCTGATGTACGAGGGTGTTCCGACCCATCCGGGGCCGGACCGATTCTGGGACATCATCGAACGCCATCAGGTGAGCGTCTTCTACACGGCGCCGACAGCGATCCGAACCTTCGTCAGGCTGGGTGACGAGCATCCCGAGAAACACGATCTCTCATCGCTGCGCGTGCTCGGCACCGTCGGCGAGCCCATCAACCCCGAAGCCTGGATGTGGTACCACCGCGTGATCGGCGGCCGCCGCTGTCCGATCGTCGACACCTGGTGGCAAACCGAAACGGGCGGAATCATGATCACGCCGCTACCCGCCGCCACAGAAACGAAACCCGGCTCCGCGACCCTGGCCTTCCCGGGCATCGACGCCGACGTCTACACCGAGGAGGGCGCGCCCGCACATCCGCCGGACGGCGGATTTCTCGTCGTCAAGAAGCCGTGGCCGGGAATGCTTCGCGGCATCTGGGGCGATCAGAAGCGCTACAAGGAGACCTACTGGAAGAAGTTCGAGAACACCTACTTCGCGGGCGACGGCGCCCACCGCGACGCCAAGGGTTACTTCTGGATCATGGGCCGGATCGACGACGTGATGAACATTTCGGGACATCGGATCGGAACCATGGAGGTGGAGAGTGCGCTCGTATCGCACGCCAAGGTCGCCGAGTCAGCGGTGGTGGGCCGGCCCGATTCGATTACCGGCACAGCCATCGTCGCTTTCGTCACTCCCAAGAGAGGAGTGACTTCCGGTGACGACCTCGTGAAGGAACTGCGCGATCACGTCGCAAAACAGATCGGCGCGATTGCCAAGCCCGCGAACATCCGCTTTACCGACGCATTGCCCAAGACCCGCTCGGGCAAGATCATGCGACGATTGCTGCGCGACATCGCATCCGGCAAGGAAACCGTCGGCGATACCAGCACGCTCGAGGATTTCAGCGTGATCGCGAAGCTGCGCGAGGCCGACGAGGGCTAGGCGTTCGGCCTCGACTGCGGCGCTGGATCAGCGGCGGGGCGTCGGCTTCTCGTGATTTCGATCGCCGCGGCGAATCGTGACGTCGTCTCCATCATCTTCGTCAGTATCGACGCTCCAGACCCGGCCACCCCCCAACTCGCTGCACGCATCGTTGCAGGCTTCATCGAGACCGTCATCGTCGTAGTCGTAACCCATCGCGTGGCTGACCGCGCCGTTGTTACACTGGCACTTGACGGTTGCAAATGCAGCTGCGGGGCCGAGTAGGCAGATGAGAAAAACGGCAATTCCCAGCGTGAGGATGCTCCGATGGATCATGTTTTGCGGTCTCCTGAAAAGTGATATCCGCAGAATCGACGCGACGTGACGCGCACTTGAGCATCGCGCACGGACACAGCGCCATCGCAAAATTCAATCTCGATCAAATAGAGGGCGTGCGTCAGGGCGTTTATGAATCGAGCCCAGACGGGTTGCTGCCGCGGCGGCCCTCGTACCAGCGGCCGTTGGTGCCGCGGCTGACCGATACGACTCCACCGAGTTCGGGGCCCTCCGACAACGGCGCGTCCAGCAGTCGCTCACCAATCGTTCGAATCACACCCTTGTGGCTGACGACGAGTGCGCTCGTGGCGCCGCTCGCGAGCAGCGCCTCGAGCCCGCGCGCCACGCGGGAGCGAAACGCCTCGCGGAGTTCGCCGCCCGGATACTCGAAGTTCGCAGCGCCCGCCTGCCAATCCCGATACAGGGCCGGATTCGATTGCTCGATCTCCTCGGCCGTCAATCCCTCCCAGTGGCCAAAATGGACTTCGCGAAATTCGGGATAGAGCCGAATCGGTGCACCACCGGAAACGATCCGCGCGCCCTCCCAGGAACGCCGCAGCGGGCTCGCGGCCACGAGGTCGAAGAACTCCGTCTTCATCTGTCGCGCGGCCTCGCGAAGCTGGGCCCGACCCTCATCGTTGAGCCTGACGTCTGCGCTGCCGTGGAAGCGAACGCTCGATTGTCTCTCGGTTTCTCCGTGACGAACCATCACGATGCGGCGCAGCGAAGACATGGTCCTCCCTCGATCCAGTCGACCGAGGATCGGCGAGGCGCGCGGCGGCGTCAATACGCGAGCGCGTCTGGTAGACTGCCACAGCTCATCACACGGACGATCGGGGGGATTCGTGACGGGGAGAGGATGGCTGGGGATTGCGCTGGCGGTGTTGCTGCTGGGCGGCGGGGCGTTCGCATGGGTTCGCTTCGAGGGTGACGCGCCCAGTGTGGAGGGCCCCGCGTCGCTCTTGATCGGAAGCACCGGCAGCGTGGCATTCGACATCGGAGACCTCGGATCGGGATTGCGAGAAATCCGGATCAGCGTGCAACAGGCCAACGGTGAGAACGTCGCGTTCGAGCGCAGCTTTCCGGGCGACTGGAGAACCGGCAGCCGCTCGCCGGGCACCCCCGAGCGGTTCGAGATCGAGATCGAACCGAAGGCGCTCGGACTCGTTCACGGCGACGCGAGCCTCACGGTGATCGCGCGCGACTGGTCGTGGCGCAATGGCTTTCGCGGAAACGAGACCCGGCAGCAGATTCCGCTGAAGATCGACCTGGCGAAGCCGCAGATCCAGGTTGCCAGCGGTCTCACCTACGTGTCGCGCGGCGGCTCTGGATCCGTGAGCTACTCGATCAATGAAGAGACGACGCGCGACGGCGTGATGGTGGGCGAGAATTTCTACCGCGGCTTCGCGGCGCCGAACGCAGATGCGTCGTCCAAGCGGCGTTTCGCGCTCTTTGCAGTCCCTACCGATGCACCAAAAGGATCGAGCATCGTCGTCGTCGCAGAAGATCGGGCGGGAAATGTCGCGAACGCGAACTGGTCCGTGGTGCTCAAAGAGCGCGTTCTACCGGATGCCAACATCACGCTCCCGGAGCGATTCCTCGAAACCAAGGTTCGCAACCTCGCGGAAGCCGCGGGTATCCCCCAGGACGATCTGATTCGCGCGTTCGACCAGATCAACACGGAGCTGCGCGCCGCCAACGAGGCGAAGATCAGAGAGATCGTCGCAAACCCTTCCGAGTCGAGGTTGTGGAACGGGTCGTTTAGTCAGCTTCGAAACTCCAAGGTGACGAGCAAGTTCGCCGAGCAGCGCTCCTACTTCGTCGACGGCCAACAGATCTCCAAGTCAACGCATTTTGGTTACGATCTCGCATCGACCGCGGGCGCGCCCATCGAGGCGTCGAATTCGGGGCTCGTGATCTTTGCGGACGACCTTGGCATCTACGGAAACTGCGTGATCATCGATCACGGCATGGACCTTTTCTCCCTCTACGCGCATCTCTCGTCGATGAGTGTTTCGGTGGGCGACCGTGTGGAGAAGAACGGCACCCTGGGGCTCACGGGTGCGACCGGGCTCGCGGGTGGCGATCACCTCCACTTCGCAATCCTGCTCGGGGGCACCTACGTCGAACCCCTCGAGTGGTGGGATCCCCTATGGGTAAAGACGCACATCGACGCGCAGCTCGCAACGCCGACCCACTAGGGTTCCGAGTCGGCCGCGGAGCCGTGCGACCGGTGCCCGCGTGAGGCTTGCGCGCAAACGACTGCTCGACTGGTACCGCGCCAACAAGCGCGCGATGCCGTGGCGGGAGACCCGCGACCCCTACGCGATCTGGATTTCTGAAGCGATGCTCCAACAGACCCGCGTCGAAACCGTGATTCCCTACTGGCAGCGTTTTATCGGCCGATTTCCCGATGTGCACGCACTTGCGACTGCCGATCTCGACGACGTACTCGGGGCCTGGGCGGGCCTCGGCTACTACTCGCGCGCGCGCAATCTGCAGGCCGCGGCGCGCCTGATCGATGAGAACCACGGCGGAAAACTTCCGGACGACGCTGAGACCCTGCAGACGCTTCCCGGAATCGGTCGCTACACGGCGGGTGCGGTGGCGTCGATTGCATTCGACCGACCGGAGCCGGTTCTCGACGGAAACGTCAAGCGCGTGCTCACGCGTTTGCTCGGAATTCGCGAAGACATCGGCCAGCCCGCGATCGTCGAACGACTCTGGAAGGAGGCTGGAGCGCTCGCCCATGGGCCGCATCCGGGCGACCTCAACCAGGCCTTGATGGAGTTGGGTGCAACGGTCTGCACGCCGCGCATGCCGCGCTGCGAGAGTTGTCCGGTTTCGCAATTTTGCGACGCATGGGCGGAAGGCGACGCCGAGTCGCTCCCGATCAAAGCGCGCAAGAAACCGGCACGAAAGGTCGAGGCCGTCGCAGCGCTCGTGGTCAGGCGCGGCAAGGCGCTCGCCGTGCGTCGCCCTTCCCGCGGGTTGCTCGGCGGGTTGTGGGATCTGCCCGGGGACGACCTCGCTGCTGGGGAAGTGCCGCGCGCGGGCCTCACGCGCGCATTGCGCGAGCGCGCGGGCCTGGAAATCTCCCGGGTCACCGGAATCGGAACCGTCGAACACGTCTTCACACACCGAATATTGACACTCCACGTCTATCGTGGCAGCACGTCGACGAACCGAATCCGACTCGACGGCTTCGAGGGCCACCAGTGGCTCTCGCCTCGCGCAATTTCCGCGCTGCCCCACGCCAGCGTGACCGCCAAAGCCCTCGACCTGCTGTTGCCTCCGGCGACCAGATCTTCGGATTGACAGCTCGGCGACCGCGTTCGAAGCTATCTGGCGAATCCTGCGGATTCGCTTTGCGGCGACGAGACCTGTTCGGCCTCGTCTGGCTGGCGAATCCTGCCGATCCGCTTTGCGGCGACGAGACCTGTTCGGCCTCGTCTGGCTGGCGAATCCTGCGGATTCGCTTTGCGGCGTCGCGCAACCCCATGCTGGGGTTGCCGCTCCGAGCTGGTCAAGCTGATGGGAATTTGAGAATGGGACTGCCGATTGCCGACCACTGGTTCGAACGCAAGCGCATCGATGATGAGATTACCTTGCTCTGGGAGCCCCACGTCGATCCGCTGTTGCGCTGCAACATCTGGCACGTGCGCGGCCGCGACCGCGACGCAATGATCGATTCGGGGCTCGGCATCGCGTCGCTCAAGGCGGCCGCGGACGACCTGCTTCGAAAGGAAGTCATCGCGATCGCGACCCACGTCCACTACGACCACGTCGGTGGACTCCACGAGTTCGCAAACAGGGTCATGCACCGGATCGAAGCTCCCGAGATGGCGGACTACCATGCGATCGGTGGCCTCTATGCAAGTGACATGGCGGAAGAAATTGCCGACGGCCTCCGAAAGGCCGGCTACGTCGTACCCGCAACGTTACTGACCGCAGTACCCGAGGGCTTCGATCCCGCAGCGTATCGCGTCACGCCGACGTCGGTGACCCGCAGCGTAGACGAGGGCGACATCATCGACCTCGGCGACCGACACTTCGAGGTCCTGCACCTGCCCGGCCACTCGCCTGGCAGCATCGGGCTCTTCGAAGCGGCAACCGAGACGCTCTTTTCGGGGGACGCGGTCTACGACGGCCCCCTGCTCGACGAACTTCCCGAGAGCGACATCCCGGACTACGTGCGCACGATGAAGCGCCTGCTCGAACTTCCCGTTCGGGTGGTCCACGCGGGCCATGATCCGAGTTTTGGCGGCGAGCGGCTGCGCGAACTCGCCAGCGCCTACCTCGAACGACGCGACTGCTATCCTCCGGGGCCATGAGCAGCAGCTTCGGGCAGATCTTCCGCATCTCCACCTTTGGCGAGAGCCATGGGGGCGCGGTGGGCGTGGTGGTGGATGGCTGCCCGCCGCGGCTGCCGATTTCGCTCGAAGAAATCCAGGCCGACCTCGATCGGCGAAGGCCCGGGCAGAGCCGAATCACCACGCCGCGCCAGGAGGCCGATCAGGCAGAAATCGTCTCCGGCGTATTCGAAGGGCAGACGCTGGGTACGCCGATCGGCATCGTCGTTCGCAACAAAGATGCGCGGCCCGCTGCCTACGAGCCGATGAAGGATCTGTACCGCCCCTCCCACGCCGACTACACCACGGAAGCCAAGTACGGCATCCGCAACTGGCAGGGTGGCGGCCGAGCGAGCGCCCGGGAAACCGTCGGGCGGGTTGCGGCGGGCGCGATCGCGCGCAAGCTCATCCGCACCGCGGCGGACATCGAGGTGCTGGCCTGGGTGCGGCGCATCCACGAAGTCGAAGCCAAGATCGACCCTTCGACCGTAACTCTTGATAGTGTCGAATCGAACCTCGTGCGTTGCCCGGACCCGTCGGCCGCTGCCGAAATGCTGGAGCGCATCGACGCGGCGCGCACCCGAGGTGATTCACTCGGCGGTGTCGTCGAGTGTGTCGCACGGGGGGTTCCGCCCGGATTGGGCGCACCGGTCTTCGACAAACTAGAGTCCCAACTCGCGAGCGCGTTGATGTCGCTGCCCGCCTCGAAGGGTTTCGAGGTCGGCAGCGGTTTCGAGGGCACCCGGCTGACCGGGATCGAACACAACGATCCCTTCGTACCCGGAAAGGACGGCAGACCGCACACGGAATCCAATCGCTCGGGCGGAATCCAGGGCGGCATCAGCAACGGCGAGCCCATCGTCGTGCGCGTCGCGTTCAAACCGACGGCGACGATCTCGCAGGCGCAGCGAACCGTGACGCGCGACGGCAAGGCGGCGACGCTCGAAGCCCGGGGACGTCACGATCCGTGCGTGCTGCCGCGCGCCGTACCGATCGTCGAGGCAATGGTCTGCCTCGTACTCGCCGACCACTGGTTGCGTCAGCGCACCGTCGATGCGCTATAGCTCGAAGCGCCGAAATCCAGTCGAAGAAATCAGGGCAGCAGCACCAGGCCGGCTACCACCGCTACCGCAGCTGCGAGCACGGCGAGGCCCGCCAGAATCGCATGCGCGTCGACCGGGCGACCGCGGTGTCGCTCGAGTCGCCAGCCGAGAATGGCCGCGGCGAGAAACAGGCCGACGGCGAGGGCGCCGACCCAGGCGTGAAAGGTTGCGAACGGCGTCCAGTCCCGAAGCCAGGCCGCGGATATCGGGCCCGCGAGAAAGCCCACGCAGACGAGCGGGATCGCTGGCTTTGCGACGCGCAAATGGCTGCGGAGCAAGCCCGGTGCCCTCGGCTCGCGCCCGAACCGCGCACGGCGCAAACGCAGGCCGGCTCTCAGCGCGAGAGCCACGACCCCGAGACTCGCGATCATCCACAGGGGATGCACGTAGGCGTAGAACTTGAACAGCGGGTCTCGCGTGGCGGGGTCCAGTCACTCCACCTTGTGTATTGCACTCTGCGTGAGATCGGCCAGCAGCCGATCCAGGGCGCGCTGAACATAGTTCTCATCGCGGGATTCGAGCGTGAGAAGCACCCGATAGGACGATTCGCGGATCTTCGGGTACGAACCCAATTTCAGCTCCGGGAACGCCTCCAGCAGCGCGTTGAGGGTATCGACGATGTCGCTCTCGTTTCGCTTGACGTATACCCGTTTCAGCACATATGGAACGCCGCTGAAGCGCTGACAGGCCGATTCGAACTTTCGACGCAGGCCCTCGGGAATGCCTGGAAAGATGTAGACATTGTCGACGACGACCAGCGGAAACCATTTGTCGTCGGAGTCGATCAGCGTCGCACCCGCAGGAACCATCGCCATCTTGAGCTGGCCTTCGCTCAGATCGTCCCCGAGCGCGGATCGGAGCAATTCTTCTAGCTTCTTGTCGATCTCGACCGGGCGCCCGAAAGCCGCCGCGACACCTTCGATGGTGAGGTCGTCGTGGGTAGGACCGATGCCACCGGATGTGAACACATGATCGTAGCGCTCGCTCATTGCCTTGACTTCCGACGCGATCGTCTCGATCTCGTCGGGAATCGTGACGATGCGCTCGACATCGATTCCGAGCTCGCGCAGTCGCTCGCAGAGATAGGGGGAGTTCTCGTCGACGACCTTGCCCGAGAGGATTTCGTTGCCTATGACGAGAATGCCGGCGGTAGGCATGACCGCGCGAATGTATCGAAGGCGGGAGGCGGGGCCAAATGGCCCAACCGGATGAAAACCAGCCGGTGCTGGCGGCCCGCGACGTTTTGATCCGCCACGGCGGTCGCGTATGATCCGCCGCTGGCACACGCCCGAGCGAGCCTAGCGCGGCGCGAACCGACGCCTGGATTGGCGAACCGGTAGAGAGCGAGAGGCAATGACAGACAACCCCCGTTTCGAGACCCGCGCCATCCATGTCGGACAGAGCGCCGACGAGGCTACAGGCGCAACGATCGTACCCATCTATCAGACGGCGACATTCACCCAGGACGCGATCGGTGAAAACCGCGGCTACGAGTATTCGCGCAGCGGCAACCCGACGCGCGATGCCCTGGAGGCCGCGCTGGCGTCGATGGAGGGTGGCCGCTTCGGCTTCGCGTACGGCTCGGGGATGGCGGCGATCCACGGCGTGATGCAATTGCTGTCGTCGGGCGATCACGTCGTGGTTTGCGACGATCTCTATGGTGGCAGCTATCGCCTGTTCACGAAGGTCATGTCGGGCTTTGGCGTTCGCTTCTCGTTCGTCGACGCCACCCAGCTCGACGAAGTCGAAAGAGCAATCGAATCCGCGACGAAAATGCTCTGGATCGAGAGCCCGACGAATCCGATGTTGCGCATGATCGACA
>Ga0299906_10004747_pt1 | contig 11109 bp, 12 predicted proteins | sample RVTome_14_FD_200259 | JGI IMG/M metagenome (GOLD analysis project Ga0299906, IMG submission 200259) | Soil microbial communities from uranium-contaminated site in the Upper Colorado River Basin, Wyoming, United States - RVT145D125 (version 2) ... | reverse complement strand
CGGTAATAGAAGCGCGTCGAATGCCCGGCCCCTACCTCGACGATACGGCGCGGCCGCCGGGTGCGGACGATCGCATATGCCATCGCCGCATCGAGCCGCGGAAACCAGTCCTGGGTCCAGCGGGGGCCCGGCGCGCCGCCGCGGCCGATTGCCTGCAGCGCGCCGTCGTACTGCGCGAGCCGGTCGAGCCACTGCCGCATCGCCTCCGCCCGGGCGGCGAACCGCGCCTCGAGCGCCGTCGAGCGGCAGGCCTCGACATCGGCATGGACGGCGTTCAGGCTCGGCGCGAAATAGCCGCGCGTGCGCAAGCCTGTCACGGTCTGCAGGCCGAACCAGATGCGGCGCAGCCGGCCGCGCGCCGGGTTCATTGCGGCGGCCGGCACCGTCCGGCGGTCACGGCGTCAGCACCATGCCTTCGCGCGCGACGATGGTGCCCGGGCGGGTTTTCTCGGCGTCCGCGGCGATCGTGTCCATGCGGTCGTCGTCGTGGCCGGGCTCATGGTGGAAGATCACCAGCGTCTTCACGGAGGCGGCATCCGCCAGCCGCACGCCCTCCTCCCAGGTCGAATGCCCGTATCCTTTGTAGCGCGGGTATTCGGCATCCGAATAGGTCGAGTCGTAGACCATGAGATCCGTACCCTGGACGAGAGCGACGATCTGCGGGTCGCGCCGGCCGACTAGGTGTTCCGTATCGGTGATGTAGCAGATCGACCGGCCGCCGTACTCGATGCGGTATCCCGTGGCGCGATTGGGGTGGTTGAGCGGACCGGTACGGATCGTGATGCCGTCGCCGGGCATGAGCACGTCCCCCATCGCGAAATCGAGGAAGCTCACATCCGCCTTGAAAGCGGCAGGCGGGATCGGGAACAGCGGCGCCATCATCATTTCCATCAGAACGCGCTTCAGGTCGGTCTGCGGCTGCAAATGCCCTGCCGCGAGCCGGATCTTGTTCCCGGCGGTGTAGAGCGGCGCGAAAAACGGCAGGCCGCAGATGTGATCGAAATGCGTGTGCGTCAGATAGAGGTCGGCATCGACCGGGCCGTTGCCGTTCAACTGGTTGCCCAGATCCCGCAGTCCCGTTCCAGCGTCGAAGATGAGCAGGCGGCCGCCGCAGCGGATTTCGAGACAGGAAGTGTTGCCGCCGTAACGCACCGTCCGCGGCCCGGGGCAGGCGATACTGCCGCGCACCCCCCAAAACTTCACGAAGAAGTCCGTCGACTCGGACATGCACCATCACGCTCGGGCACGCCACCGTCCGGCGGCGGCGCTCGGCCACAGTCTGCGTATTTGCCCGGCAGGTGTAAAGCAAACTTGCGGCTATCGGCACCACCAACGATGCTTGCAGCCGGCGAAGGCCGCTTCCCGCCCACAATCCGGTACGACGGATGATCCAGCAACCGACCGACTCGGAAAAACACCGGGAGATCAACTGGACCGGTCTCGGCTTCGGTCTGTCGCTGGCGATCCTGGCCGCCTATCAGCAGCTCAAGCTGCCGCCGGTGCTGCCGATCCTGATCGAGAGCTACGGCTTCAGCCGCATACTCGCCGGCGGCTTCGTCTCGATCTACGCGCTCTGCGGGCTGCTGCTGTCGCTTCGCCTCGGCAGCATCATGCAGCGCCACGGGACGACGGCGCTCCTGAACCTGGCCTTTCTCCTGTTCGCCGGGGCCGCCGCAGCGATGATGCTATGGCCCGAGCAGGGCTGGCTCTTCCTCGGCGCGCGCGCGATCGAAGGCGTCGCCTTCGCTATCCTCGCGATCGCCGGGCCCGCGATCTGCACGGCAAACGGCGGGACGCGCGGGCTCGCGATCTCGTCCGCGCTGATCGCCACATGGATTCCGGTCGGTGCGTTGATCGCCAACCTGATGACGGTAGGCCTGGTCGAATGGGCCGGCTGGCGCGCCCTCTGGTGGGTCGGGATCGGCGCCACGGCGGGCATGGCGCTGTGGACCGCGCGGGTACGCCGGACGCGGCAGGTCCGACTCGGCGGCGTTCCGGCGCGGGATGCCGCCGCCGCCCTCGCGCTGCCGGCACAAGGCAACGCGCCCCGGCGCATGCTGATCCTCGGCGCGCTGCTCTTCACGCTGTGGTCGGTGCAGATGTTCGCCTACTTTACCTGGCTCCCCGACTATCTCGTCGACATCTACGGGCAGACGCCGCGCGTCGCCGCGTCGCTGTACATGATCCCCATGGCAGTGCTCGCCGCCTTCAACCTGGTCGCCGTACCGGTGTTGCGCGCCGGGGTTCCCGTCGCCGTCCTGCTGGCCGTCGCGATCGGCGTGCAGGCCTCCGTCTGGTTCCTGTTGCCGTTTCTCGATCCCGTTTCCGCCGGGATTGCCGCCTTCGTGGTATTCGCCGCGGCCGCGGGCATCGCGCCGACCTGCCTGTTCGCGCTGCCGGGCACGATCTTCGGCGTCGACAACGCGGGCAGCCGGGCATTCGGCGTGCTCATGACCGGACGCAATCTCGGGGTGCTGTGCGGGCCGCTGTTGACCGGCGCTCTGGTCCAGCTGACGGGCGGCTGGCATCTCGTGCCTTATGCGCTCGGCACGCTCGGCGTCGCCGCCGCCGCGGGCGCGCTTGCTCTGCACGTCGGATTGCGCCGGCTGCAGCGGCCGTGATCCCGCGACGCTCGGGGGCTACGGTATCAGCTTGTAGCCGCCCGGCTCGGTCACCAGAATCTCCGCGTGCGACGGATCGCGCTCGATCTTCTGGCGCAGGCGATAGACGTGCGTCTCCAGGGTGTGCGTCGTCACGCCCGCATTGTAGCCCCACACCTCGCCCAGCAGCGTATCGCGCCCGACGACCTTATCGCCGGAGCGGTAGAGATATTTCAGGATGGCGGTCTCTTTCTCGGTGAGCCGGATCTTCTTGTTCGTCTCGTCGTCCAGCAGGATCTTCGAGCTCGGCATGAAGGTGTAGGGGCCGACGCTGAACACCGCGTCCTCGCTCTGCTCGTGCTGGCGCAGCTGGGCGCGGAGGCGCGCGAGCAGCACGTTCAGGCGGAACGGCTTGGTTATGTAGTCATTCGCGCCCGCGTCGAGGCCGAGAATGGTATCGGCATCCGAATCCGCCGCCGTCAGCATGATGATCGGCGACTTGACGCCGCCGCGGCGCATCAGGCGGCAGGCTTCCCGGCCGTCCATGTCCGGCAGGCCGACATCGAGCAGGATGGCGTCGAAATAGTCCTTCTTCGCCATCTCGATGGCTTCGGTCGCCGTGCCGCAGGAAACGGTGGCGAATTCCTCGTGCAGCCGCAACTGCTCGTCGAGGGAGTGGCGCAGGATCTCGTCGTCATCGACGAGCAGAATCTTCTTTCCCGTCATTACAGTACTCCGACACGCGCCCGCCTACCCCGGTAGCGGCGATTATCTGGTACGAAAATCCCGTCCGATCAAGCACTCTTGCACGGACACGGTCCGACCGCGCCAAGCCGATTTTATCACTATCGCATGATTCGCCTTCGGATTCATGAGGTTTGCGAAACCCGCCTCTCACGGCAAATTGACGCGCCGTGAGCGGCGGGCCGTCAGCCTCATCCGGGGAATGAGGCGAACACGTCGACATGGCCGACCACGGCGGCGAGACGTTGCGCGGCGATCTGCGCCCGCCGCCGCCCGAGCCATCCGTCGACCGGGGGTCCTCCGGCGGTCGCCATGCCGCCGACCAGCGCCTCGAGGAGAGCGCCGTCGCCTGCGCCGAGCCGCCAGTCGGCGCGCGCGATGCGAAAGTGGTAGCCGTGGGCGCGAAGCGCCGTTGCAAGGCGCAGCGGCGCACACGGCCCGAGCGCCGGACCGAAGCTCTTGTCGCGGGCCTGGTCGCGGCGAAAGCGTCGCAGCACCGCGCCATCCTCCGCATCGCCGGGCGAGAAGGCAGTGCGGCCGTCGACCGTGAGCGCGAACAGCAGCGGCAGCCCATGCCGCGCCGCCGCCGAGATCACCCCGTCGAGCCAAGGACCCGACACGAGATCGCACAAGGCCGAAGCCGTCACGCCATGAAACCTCCCCAGCCCGAGCGTCTGCCGGGGACGCGCCAGATCGACGCGACGGGTCCGACTGCCGGGGAGGCCGCCGCCGGCGGCGCCCAGGAGCGCGGGGTCCGCGTCCATCAATGTCCAGCGCAGGTCGCGGCGTCCGAGCGCGGCGAGATAGCGCGCGTTGGCGCCGGCGCCGCAGGCAAGGTCGGCGACCCGTGCGTTGCGCGGCAGGGCGGAAAGAAAGTCGCGCGCCAGCGACTTTGACCGCGCCGCCCGATCGTAAGGCGCGCGGAGCGCGAGCCATTCCGCAGAGAAGGTTTCCGCCGCAACTCCGCTCATCCCGCAAGGGCTCGCGCGAAGGCGGTGGCGGTATCGTCCCAGCGCGGCAGCAATTGTCCCGCTTGCCAGGCGGCGTCGGCCGCGCGACGGCGATAGCCGGCATCGCCGATCATGCGCCGAAGCGCCGCGGCGAGCGCGACCCGGTCGCCGACCGGGACGACAATGCCGGCGGCACCGGGCACCGTTTCGGCGACCGCGCCGGCGCCGCTCGCGACGATGGGCAAGCCGCGCGCCATCGCCTCCGCGAAGACCATGCCGTAGCCCTCATAGCGCGACGCCAGCACGAACAGGTCCGATCCGGCGTAGAGATCGTCGAGCGCCGCGCCGAATTGCGGCCCGGCCATATCGACTCGTTCGGTCAGGCCGAGCCGTGCGACGGTCTCGGCCGCGCGCCGCGCGGTCTCCGCATCCAGGTCCAGCGGGCCGGCGCATGTCAGGTACCAGTCCAAGTCCGCGCAGTTCGAGAGCGCTTCCAGCAAGGCGACGTGCCCCTTGCGCGGCGTCAGCGAGGCGACGCAAAGCAGCCGCACCGGACCACCGGCCGATCCCTTGGCGCGCTCTGCCGGCTCGACGCCCGGCGGCGCCACGCGGATGCGCTCGGCCGGCACCGCGAAGTCGGCGAGGCGCCGCGCCATCGCGGGGCTCGGGACGATCAGCCGGCGCAACAGGGCGAAGAGCGCCCGCTCCGCGGCAAACAGCCGCGCGCTTGCCCAAGCGTCGAGGCCGGTCTCGTCCGCCGTGGGATGGTGCACGAGGCCGGTGAGCGACAGCCGCGCCGCATACCGCGGCAGCGACTCCGCAAAGGCCGGGAGAGCGAGACCGTCGATCGCCACCCGGCTGCCGTTCGGTATAGCCGCCAGCAGCGACGCGGCCGCGCGCGCCGTCGCCGCATCGGCCTGCGGAAAGCGACCCGGCAACTCGTGCAGATCGATGCGCCAGCCGGTGCGGCGCAGCGCCTCCAGCACCCGGCGGTCATAGATCGTCCCGCCGGTAGCCCGATCGATCGATCCGGGATGGATGAAATGCAGCGCCTTCCGTTCGGCCTGGCTCACAGCATCCCCGCAGGCGGCTTCAGTCTTGCTGCACCGGGCCGCGATAACTTGCCCAGGCGTTCGGCGTCTCGCGCAGGGTCACTTCGATCTCGCCAAGCGCCGTCGCGGCATCGCCGATGAGCTTTCCGGCCAGCACGCCGTCGCGGAAGCGTTGGAATATCGCCTGCGCGAGGAACTCCGTCGTCGTGACGGCGCCGGCGAACTCGGGGAGCTCGTCGAGATTGCGGTAGGCGAGCGGCGCCAGAACCTCCGCCAGCAGCGCCCGCGCGCGGCCGATATCGGCGACGATGTTGTTGCGGTCCAGGCCGTCGCGCCGGAGCTGCACTTCGACGACATAGGTCGCGCCGTGCAGCCGTTGCGCCGGGCCGAACACCGCGCCCTTTAGGCTGTGGGCGATCATGACGCTGTCGCTCACCGTGACGCTGAACATGGCCGCCGGCTCCTACTCATATGTAACGACGTGACATAGCGTATCGCCCGGATCGGCCACAAGCCGCGCCATCGCCGCCGGCAGCTCTGCAAAGCTCGTCTCCCCGGTGAGCAGCAGATCGAAAACCGGGTCGCGCAGCAGGTCGAGGGCGAGACAGAGCCTGTCCCGGCGGCTGCGGTTGGCGCGCCGCGACGGCGCGACGGATCCGACCTGCGACGACCGCAGCGTCAGGCGCCGGGAATGAAAGTTCTCGCCCAGCGGAACCGCGACCGGAGCGTCGCCGTACCAGCTCAGGTCCAGAACGGTCGCTTCGAACGCCGCGAGCCGCAGCGCCGTCGCGAGTCCCGGCGCGGTGCCGCTCGCATGGATGACGAGGTCGGCATCCGCAGATCCATCGTCCGGAAGAGAGAATCCCACGCCGAGGGCCTCGGCGACCGCGCGCCGGCGCGGATTGACGTCGATCATCTCGACCCGCACGGCGGGATGACGCGCGGCGAGCGCCGCGACGAGGCAGCCGATGACACCGCCGCCCACCACCGCGATCCGGTCGCCGAGGCGCGGCGGCGCATCCCACAGTGCGTTGACGGCCGTTTCCATGTTCGCCGCCAGCACCGCGCGGCGGAAGGGAACCTCCGGCGGGATCGGCACGGCAGCCTCGCGCGGCAGCACGAAGCGGTCCTGGTGCGGATGAAGGCAGAAGACGCGGTCGCCGTCATCCGTCCGTCCGGCGACGGCGTAGCCGTATTTAACCGGTGCGGGAAAGTCGCCTTCCTGGAAGGGACAGCGCATCGCGCGCCACTGACTTTCGGGCACTGCGCCGCGAAGAACCAGGCTTTCCGTGCCGCGGCTGATGCCGCTCGCAACCGCGTGGACAAGCACGTCGCCCGGGCCCGCAGGCGGTAGCGCCGCGGTCCGGATCGCACCCTCTCCGGGCGCTTCGACCCAGTAGGCGCGCGCCGCGGTTCCGCTCACGCGCCGCATCCCCTGAGGTCGCACTCGACCATCAGGTCCGCACCGATGCGGAAGTAACGGACCGGCGGCCGGATGCCTTCGGACAGCGTGCTCACCTGCGGCAGCGAAATGCCCATGCGCCCCGAGCCGATGATCAGCGGCGCGATCGTCACCTGCAGAAAGTCGAGGCTGCCCGCTTCGACAAAGCGCGAGACGGTGATGCCACCGCCCTCGATGAACAGCCGCGCCAGGCCGCGCGCCGCCAGCGTCCGGCGGATCGCATGCGGACAGAGGCCCTGGCCGCGCCGCGCGATGCCGACGACTTCCGCCATGCCATGCAGCGCTTTCGTGGCCTTGTCTTCCGCGGTCAGCAGCAGCGTTTCCGCGCAGCCGTCCCGGAAAACGTGGTAGCCGATATCAAGGCGTCGCTCGGTGTCGACCACGACGCGCACCGGATTCGGACCGGAACACAGCCGCACGGTGAGCTGCGGATCGTCATGGCGTACCGTGCCGGCGCCGACCAGCACCGCGTCGCACAGCGCCCGCATGCGGTGGTTGTGCAGGATGTCCTGTTCGCCCGTGACGTAATGCGATGCGCCGGACGCCGTCGCGATGCGGCCGTCCAGGCTCTGTCCGAGATGGGCTATGGCCACCGTCGGGCCGGCCTCGAGCAAGGGCAGATACAAGTCGTAGAGCGACGGCGGCGGCATCTCGGCGGCGTCGACGCCGCTGCGTTGCGGGACGGGGTCACAGCGAACCGCCGGCCGCTGCCGCGCCAATAGCCGCAACGCGTCCCACGCCGCATCGTCGTCGGATTGCGCTTCGGCGACGTGATGTCCAGCCCGCCTCATCGCCGCATACGATGCGGCGTCGCCACCGCATTGGCAAGCGGGCAATACGATCACTTTTGCGCGCGTCTATAGCGGTTTACGCGAATGACAGGCATGCTCGGGCGCGACGGAGGACTCGATGCAGAGACACGACGACAACCCGCCCGGCGCACAGATTGCCAGCCTCGCGCCGCTGCAGCGGGCCGCCCTGGCGGCGGCGGGCGGCGGTGTTATCGTCGGTGCGGCCAGCCTTGCGCTTGCCCGCGCGCCTTTGCCGGCGCTTACGGCGGCGGCCTTTTTCGGGACCGTCGCCCTTGTCGCCCTCGGTTTTTTCGCACAGCTTCGCCCGCGCCCGCCTTTCGGCGCCGCGAACGCAATCACGCTCTGCCGTGCCGCGCTAATCGCCGTCGTCGCAGGATACGCGGTCGACCCGCCCCCCGCGGAGGACAACGACTGGTGGATCGCCGCCCTGCTGGCCGGAGCGACGCTGCTGCTCGACGGCGCGGACGGCTGGACGGCGCGGCGACGCGGCCTCGCCACGGCGTTCGGCGCCCGCTTCGACATGGAGACCGACGCGCTTGCCGCGCTCGTGCTGTCGCTCGCCCTGTGGCGGGCTGACCGGACAGGCGCCTGGATCGTCGCGGTGGGCGCACTGCGCTATTTCTTCCTGATCGCGGGATGGGCTTTCGCCGCGATGCGCTGGCCGCTGCCGCCGAGCCAACGCCGGCGCATCGTCGCCGCGCTGCAAGCGGCCCTGCTGACCATTTGCCTGGTACCGGTGCTTCCCGTCTGGGCCGCCCCCGTGCTGGGCGGCGGCGCATTGGCCATGACCGCCCTCTCCTTCCTGATCGACACATACTGGCTGCTCCGCCGACACGGCATCCGGGCCTAGGCAGCTTCCGCCGGAAAGGCGGAAATATCTGCCGGAACTGTTTCGCAAATCCGCATCGGCGCGCGGTCATCGGCGGATCATGGTCGTTTGCGTCGTGGCATGCTCCTTGCGTTGCGACGATCAGGGGAGTCCGACCGCGCCGACATGTCCGAAGCAGCCGCCATAGCCACCTTCTCGCCGGCGCCGGCGTCACCGCACGCTGGCGAGCGACGGCAGCGCGATATCGATCTGTACGCGGAGGGCAACAGCTTCGCCGAATCGGATGGCTCCGGCCAGACACTCGCGGACCTGTTCGGCAAAGACGGCTTCAGCTTCAGGGACGCGCTCGACATCATCAACCCGCTGCACCACCTGCCGGTGGTCGGCACCCTCTACCGCGCCCTCACCGGCGACGAGCTGGCGCCGGGATCGCGCATCCTGGGCGGGACACTGTTCGGCGGCATCGGCGGCTTCGTGACCGCCCTGGCGAATGCGATCGTAGAAAACGAGACCGGATCCGACATCGGGGACAAGGTGCTCGCTTTCTTCCAGGACGACGCCCCGCCGCATCAGAACCTGGCCGCGGCCGGCGGGATGTCCGCCGAGGCGGAGCCCGTCGCCGCGGCAGCCGTCGCCCCGCCGGCCCCTTCGCCTCCGGCGCCGCGGGCCATTCCCATTTTCGCCGGGCCCCCGCGGACGCTCGCGAAGACGCCGCTCGACATCGGCGCTGGCGGCAAGCCTACCGCGGGCGAGGACGATCCGACCGAGGCGCTGATCCGCGCGCGCGCCGCGGTGCCGGCCTCCCGCCGGTCGGGGATTCCCGGCCTCCCGCACGAGCGGGCAATGGCACAGCAGACGCCGGCCGCCGGCGGTGCGGTCACCCTTGCCGCCGCTGCGGCGCCGCAACAGACACCGGCCCCGATATCAGCCGCCGCCGATACCGCAACGCCGTCCGCGCCGCCGGCGGACGTCGGCATCCTGATGCGCGACGCGCTCGATAAATACCAGGCGTTGATGAAGCGCCGTGCCGGCCCTAGCATTTCCAGCGACCACTGAACGGATGGCATCGCCGATGCCAACCTATACAAAGGCGGAAAACGGCTGCAGCCATGGACATCGACGTGTTCCCCGACGGCAGGCTGGTGTGCGGCGATCTGGCGTTTCGCTGCGCCCTCGGCGCCACGGGCGTGACGCGCAGCAAGCGCGAGGGCGACAATGCGACGCCGGCAGGCCGCTTTCCGCTGCGCCGCGTGCTCTACCGCCCCGACCGCATCGCGCCGCCGGCCACCGCCTTGCCGGCCGACCCAATCGGGCCGCAGGACGGCTGGTGCGACGCGCCCGCGGACCCGCAGTACAACAGGCCCGTCTCGCTGCCCTATCCGGCCAGTCACGAGCGGCTGTGGCGCGAGGACCACGTCTACGACATCGTCGTGATCCTGGGTTACAACGACGCGCCGACGGTCGCCGGCAAGGGCAGCGCGATCTTCATGCATGTGGCGCGCTCCGGCTATGCGCCGACGGAAGGATGCGTCGCGCTGGCGCTCCCGCACCTCGAAGCGGTGCTCGCGCGCTCCGGGCCGGGCGACGGCATCCGCATCCACGCTACCGTCGCCGGAAGCTAGCCTCGGTGCCCGAAAATCGCAGTGCCAACACGTACATGCGTCGCGCCGAAGGCGATCGCGATCGGGTAATCCGCGGACATTCCCATGCTGAGATAGCTCAGCGCGTGGCGGCGCGCGATCTCGCGCAGAAAGGCGAAATGCAGCGACGGCTCTTCCTCGTGCGGCGGAATGCACATCAGGCCGACCACCGGGAGCTTCAAGTCGTCGATGCAGCTCCGGATGAAGGCATCGGCGGCATTAGGCAGGACGCCGGCTTTCTGCGGCTCCGCGCCCGTATTGACCTGGATAAAGCAGTCCGGCCGTCGGCCGGTTTTTTCCATTTCCCGGGCGAGCGCCTGGGCCAGCCGCGGCCGATCGACCGTCTCGATCACGTCGAAGAGCTCGAGCGCCTTGCCGACCTTGTTGGTTTGCAGGGCGCCGATGAGGTGGAGCTTCACGTCCGGATGGTCGCGGCGCAGCGCCGGCCATTTCTGCTCCGCCTCCTGGACGCGGTTCTCGCCGAAAACGCGCTGTCCGGCCACGATCGCTTCGGCGATACGCTCGGCCGGCATCGTCTTGCTGACGGCGACCAGGGTCGCGGCGGACGGATCGCGCCCGGCCTCCCGCGCCGCCGTCTCGATCCGGGCAAGGACGGCGCGGAGGTTCTGCGCTATATTAATCTTTTCGCTCATATTTCCCGATTCTCCGCCGAAGCGGCCTCGGCGTACCGGGCTGAGGCTGCTGCGGAATCGTCACAATACTAATGATTCGGCCCAAAACCAGTCGGGACACTAAGTATTGTTTTATACATTACTGGGCCAATATGTTAATAACTGCGCCTCGCGGTGCATTATTGCGCGTGGTTTATCTGTCCGTGACTCCTGTGCGAAGCCTGAATTTGGGATGCCGCGTGGCATGCTTGACGAAACTGCAATGACCCTACGGACTTGCAAACATTCGGGACGTGTGGCCTCTGCAACCGCAGCGGCTGCAATGCTCGCGCTTGCCGTCGCAGCGGGTCCTGCCGCGGCCGGCAGCAATGCGCCGCCCGTCGTCGAA
>Ga0299906_10004746_pt1 | contig 11109 bp, 9 predicted proteins | sample RVTome_14_FD_200259 | JGI IMG/M metagenome (GOLD analysis project Ga0299906, IMG submission 200259) | Soil microbial communities from uranium-contaminated site in the Upper Colorado River Basin, Wyoming, United States - RVT145D125 (version 2) ... | reverse complement strand
CATGGTGCTCCTGTCGCACGGCGTGTTCTCGTTCGCCGAGGACGCGCGCGAGTCCTACGAGCTGATGATCGATCTGGTGAGCATGGCGGAGAAGTACCTGGCGGCAAAGAAGGCATGGAGCATCGGTCCGCCGGCTGCGCCCGCGCCGCAGTTCAAGCGCGAGGAAGCAGCGCAACTGCGTCGCGATGTGTCGCATGCGGCCGGCTTTCCGCTGCTCTGCCGGTGCAACGACGCGCCGCATTTTCTCGGTTTCGCGCGCCACCCGGACGTGGCGCGCATCTCGCAGGGCGGTCCCGCTACGCCGGATCATGTCATCCGCACCAAGCCCGTACCGATGCTCGGACGCGACGTCGGCGCGTTCGCCAGCGCCTACCGCGCCTACTTCGAGCGCAACGCGGCAACGGCGAAGGCGTCCAAGACCATGCTCGATCCGGCGCCGCGCATGGCGCTCGATCCCGAGCTCGGCTTCGCGGCGTTCGCACGCACCGCGAAGGACACCCGCATCGTCGAAGATCTGTACGAGCACACGATCGACGTGATCCTGCGCGCCGAAGCGCTCGGCGGCTGGCGCGCGCTCGAGGATCGGCACACCTTCGACATCGAGTACTGGGACCTGGAGCAGGCCAAGCTGCGCAAGGGCGGCAGCCCGCCGCCCTTCACCGGCCAGGTGGCCGTGATCACCGGGGCGGCGTCCGGGATCGGCAAGGCCTGCGTAGAGGCATTCCTCGCGCGTGGCGCCGCCGTCGTCGGGCTCGACCGTAATCCGGCTGCAGAGTCGCTGTTCAAGCGGCCGGACTACCTGGGCGTCGTCTGCGACCTGACGGACGCCGCCGCCGTGGACGCCGCCGCCGACGCGGCGACCCGTCGCTTCGGCGGCACCGACATGCTGGTCCTCAATGCCGGCGTCTTCCCCTCCTCGGCGCCCATTCAGAGCCTGGCGCGGGAGGCTTGGCGCAGCGCCATGGCGGTGAACGTCGAGGCCAATCTGCTGGTGATGCAGGCGTTCCAGCCGCTGCTGCGACTCGCACCGCGCAGCGGGCGCGTGGTGGTCATCGGCTCGAAGAACGTGCCCGCGCCCGGCCCCGGCGCGGCGGCCTATTCGGCATCCAAGGCGGCCCTGAACCAGCTGGCGCGCGTCGCCGCCCTGGAATGGGCGAAGGACGGCATCCGCGTGAACAGCATCCATCCGAACGCGGTCTACGACACGGCGCTTTGGACCGAGGCGCTGCTCGCCTCGCGCGCCAAGGCTTACAACATGACCGTCGAGCAGTACCGGAAGAACAACCTCCTCAAGATCGAGGTTTCGTCGAAGGACGTGGCCGAGCTCGCGGCCGAGATGTGCGGACCGCTCTTCGAGAAGACCACCGCGGCGCAGGTGCCGGTTGACGGCGGCACCGAGAAATTGGTGTGAACGTCGCATACCCCGCTAAGATTCTCGAGATGCTGGCGATCAGACAGCGGATTCCGATCACGCGATAGGAGTTCCCGGCAACCGGTGGACCGCGTCCGCCTCAAGGCCCTCGTAATCGGTAGCTGCCTTTCGGCGCTGGCGGCAGCGGCAAGCTTTGTTCCCGCAGTGTGGAGTTGGGAAGAAGGTGTCGATCTGCAGGTGTTTTTCAGCGCGCGGGGCGCCCGAACCGTCCCCGCCGACGTCGTGCTGGTTCCGATTGACCGCAAGGCGGCTCGACGCCTGTTCCTGCCACAGTCGGCCGAAGACTTTGAGCGCTGCCTCGACGTGCGCCTCGACCAGGCGCTCCCGGGCTACCGCAATCCGGACCCCCCTGAAGTCCTGTCGCGCTGGCCCCGGTGCCTGCACGCGCGCGCGCTGGAAGCGCTCGCCCTCGCGCAGCCCGAAGTGGTGATCATGGATGTCTCGTTCCGTCCCCGCAACGATCCCGGCGGCGTGTTCGCTGCTCAGGATCGGCAGCTGGCCACGGCGATGCGCAAGCTGGCAAGGGTCGTGCTCGCGCTCAAGGTCAAAAGCGAACGCGATGCAGAGGAACGAGCGCAGCCGATCGCACCCGACATCGAGAGGGCGGCGCTCGCGCTTGCACCCTTCCTGTTGATGGGCGATCAGTTGCAGCGGGCCGACAAGTATTGCTCCTTCAAGGAAGACGGCGACTGGACCGGGCCGTGCTTGCCCACCGTTGCCTATCAGGTGGCCTCGCTCGGTGTCTACCCGCAGTTGCGCGACCTGCTCCTGCGCGCGGCATCCAAGAATGTCGACCTGATTCCCGCCCGGGCGGATTCGCTGCTGGCGAACCGGGCGCTTCGGCCGTCGGTGATGCTCATCCGGCATGTTGCAACCTCCGACCGCCATGCGAGCGAGCGCATGCGCGCGCTGCTGACCTCGGAGCGCCCGGCTCATTCCGCGGCAGCGGATCGACAACTGCGCAACCTGAGCGACATCTATTTGGGCGCGGGTATCCGCTATTTCAATTTCTACGGCCCGCCGGGCGCATTCGCGACATTGAGCTACGAGCAGCTGGTGGCTGGGCCGCAGGCATCGCGTCCTGCGCCCGGGAGTCTGCGGGGCAAGGCGGTTTTCATCGGCTTTGCCGAATACGAGCAGCCTGAGACGATCGAGCACTTCACGACCCCATTCACGACCGAAACGAGCATCAAGCTGAGCGGCGTAGAGCTGGCAGCGACGGCGTACGCGAACATGCTGGATGGATCGACCCTGGTGACGACCGCACGCTGGAAGCGCGCGCTGATCGCACTTTCCCTCGGGGCATTGTGCGCGCTGCTTTTCGCTACCGTTTCACTCCCTCTTGCCGCGCTGACGTGCGCCCTTCTGTGGATGGCCTATCTTGGCGCTGCGCTGAGCCTCTTCCGGCACAACGCGCTCTGGCTTCCGCTTCTCGTGCCGCTTGGCTTCAGTATGCCGGCGGCAGCGGGATCGGGGCTGTACCTCGAGCTCAAACGTCAGCGCGACCGTACACGGCGCGCGCTCGGCGCGATGCTGCCTGCGCGCCTGGTGGACCGGATCATCAACAGGAATGTGGAGCTGACGCAGCTGCAGGAAGCGGTTGTCGGGTGTTGCGTTGTCACGGACGTGCAGCGCTATTCCGCGCTATTCGAGAATCATGCGACGGACGAGGTGGCGCGGATCCTGAACACCTACTTTCAAGCGCTGTTTCCCGTGGTGCAGAACGTGGGGGGCGAAACCATAGACGTGGTCGGCGACTCGATGCTCGCGGTATGGGTCGGTCGCGATCCCGATCCGATGTTGCGCGAACGGGCCTGCGTTGCAGCGCTGCAGCTGGCCGCGACGGCCGATCGCTTCAGCAAGACGCATGCGGACGAATCGCTGCGCTCCCGCCGCACGCGCATCGGAGTCGATTACGGCCTGATGACGATCGGCATGGTCGGAACCCTCTTGCATCTGGAGTACCGTCCCGTGGGAAGACCGCCCAACACCGCGTCGCGGCTGCAGGAGCTCTGCAAGTTGCTCGATACGCCCTTGCTCGTCTCCGCGCCGGTTATCGCCGACCTCCAGCGTTTTGTCGTGCGCGATCTGGGTTGGTTCCTGCTGCGTGAATTTGCGGAGCCGACCCGTGTCTTCGCGCTGGCCGGCGAGCGCGCGGGTGTCTCCGTCAAGACCCTCGATCTGCATGCCGCCTTTGCTGGCGCGCTCGCCGAGTACCAAGCGGAACGGTATGTGGATGCGCAGCGCAAGTTCGAGCAGGTGCTGCGCAAGCATCCGGGCGACGGCCCCGCGCGTTTCTACCGAGACCTGTGCGCCAAGGGCAGGTTCTACGGCGCAACTCCGATACAGGCCGCCGACGAGTCGCAACCCCGGTAATTGCATTGCCGTTGCACGCGGCGTATGGTAGCGAACGCTAGCAGATGTTCTCGCCGGGGGGGGAGAGGCATCCATGGAGCCGCCGTCAGAAGCGCGACCCGATACTTGGATCTTCGCGGTCGTGCGTGCGTGGCGCTGGCGTATCGCCATATCGGCGCTCCTTGTGCTGCTGTGCGCTGCGGGCCGGGTCGCGGCGGCGGGCGAGCCTTGCCAGGTGCAAGTGGCGCATGTCGTATCCGTCCAGGGCCTGGTCGAGATCCGGCGAGCCGGCCAAGCGGACTGGGTGCGCGTCGAGCGACTCGATGCAGCCCTTTGCCAGGGCGATCAGCTGCGCACGGGCATCCGCAGTCGCGCCGCGTTGCTGATCCGCCCGCAATCGCTGATCCGCGTCGACCAGAGCACGACAGTTGAACTGCACGTGGCGCCCGAGGAAACGCGCGTCGCGTTCGATTCGGGCGCCGTGTATTCGATCTCCCGGACGCCACGCCGGTACCGCGTCATTACGCCGTACATGAATGCCGGGATCGAAGGAACGGAGTTCCTGGCGACGCTCGGCTCCAACTACGCGGACCTGGCGGTATACGAGGGGCGGGTTGCCGTCGAGGATCTCGTCGGCGAGCGCGGCGCCGTCTCGCTGCTTCATGAGGGGCAGGCGGCGCGATTCGCCCGCGGCGCGCCGGCCGTGGTGCGCGTCCTGGTCAACCCGAGCGACGCCGTCCAGTGGGCCTTGTACTACCCGCCGCTCGATGCCGGAGCCCTGGAAGAGTTCGCGGATTGCGAGCAGCGGCCGGCAGGGGCGCGCGCAAGCTGCTTAGCAGGGCGAGCTTCAGCGCTGCTGCGGCTCGGACGAGTCGAGGAAGCGGAGCGAGACCTCACCGCCGCCGAAGCGGCGGCGGCGCCCAGCGCAGACACCCTTGCCCTCTCGGCTATCATCCGCCTCGCAAAGAACGACCAGCCTGGAGCCTTCGCGCTCGCCGAGAGGGCGGTGAACCAGGATCGAAACTCATCGCGCGCCCTCCTCACCTATTCGTACGCGCTCCAGGGTGCCCTCAAGCTGGAGGAGGCACTGGTCGCTGCAAACCGTGCGGCGGAGTCTCAGCCGGCGAACAGCGTCGCCCACGCGCGACGCGCCGAATTGCTGCTTTCGCTGGGACGGATTCTGGATGCAGAGGCAGCAGCACTGGCCGCGGTGCAGGAGAATGCCGTAGACAGCCGCGCTCGCACCGTGCTCGGATTCGCGCGTCTGGCGCGTTTCGAGGTCGCCGCGGCGCGCGAGCACTTCCAGCAGGCGCTGGTGCTCGATTCCTCGGATCCGCTGCCGCGCCTGGGTCTAGGCCTCGCCGAGATCAGACAAGGCAGACTCGAAGAGGGCCGGCGCGAGATGGAAATTGCGGTGGCGCTCGATCCCCAGAGCTCGCTGCTGCGCAGCTACCTCGGCAAGGCGTACTCCGACGAGAACCGCGACGCGCTCGCCGGCGTGCAACTCGAGCGGGCGATGCTCCTCGATCCCCGCGACCCGACGCCGTGGTTCTACAACGCGATCCGGCTGCAGGCGCTCAACCGTCCCGGGGAAGCTTTGGTCGACCTGCGCGAGTCGATCGAGCGCAACGACAACCGTGCCGTATATCGCTCGCGCCTGCTGCTCGATCAGGACCAGGCGGCGCGCTCGGCGAGCCTCGCGCGCATCTATGCCGATCTCGGGTTCGACGAGCTCGCGGTGACCGAAGGCCGCTACGCGCTGCTGGGCGATCCAGGCAGCTTCAGCGCGCATCGCTTCCTGGCGGAAGCGTATCTGCAGTCGCCGAGCCTCGAGATCGCGCGTACCAGCGAGGTCCTGCAGTCTCAGCTGCTGCAACCCGTCAACTCCGCCCCCCTCTCGCCGCGCCTGCAGCAGATCCGCTCCCCCACCCTGCCCGGCTCGGGGCCGGTGACGCCGTCGTTCCAGGAGTTCAATCCGCTCTTCGCGCGGGATCGGCACGCGTTCTCGTTCAGCGGTACGGCGGGGAGCGCGGACACGTTGTCGGACGAGATCGTCTACGGGTACTACAACGGGCAGCGCAGCTTTCAGCTCGGGCAGTACCACCATGAGACGGACGGGCTGCGAGTGAATGCCGACCTGCGGCAGGACCTTTACCGGGCGTTCTACCAGGAGGATCTGGGCGCTGGAACCAGCGTGCAGGCGGAGCTCAGCTACGCAGATACCCGCGCGGGAGACACGCGGTTCCAGTTTGAACCCGGGACCTTCTCGCCCCTGCAACGCGGCCGGCTCGAGGTCACTACGATCCGCTTTGGCGCGCGCCACTCGTGGGATCCCAGCTCGTTGCTCATCGCATCGCTCGCCTCAGAACGCCGTGAGACACGCTTCACCGACGCCATCGTCAGCCCGTTCTTCCGGGTCGATTTCGACAACGCGAGCAAGATCCAGAACTACACGGGAGAGCTTCAGTATCAGAAGCGCGGCAGCCTCGGCGACCTGATCGTCGGCGGCGGCCTGTTCGGTCAAGACGATACAGGCGCCGCGCGTTCAACGGTCGATCTGTTCGGGCCGCCTCTGATGGTAACGACCACGCCGATCGACACCACGTTGCAGAGTGCCAACGCGTATGTCTACGGGTATTTGGGTCAGCCTTCGCGCGCACGGCTCATCCTGGGCATGAGCGTCGATTACCTGGAAAGCCGCGATTCCTCCGGGTCGCTCGAAGACACGGAAGTGAACGCCAAGCTCGGTGCCGTGCTCCCAGTCGGTTCCGGCACCACCCTGCGGTTTGCTGCGTTTCAAGGCATGAAGCGACTGCCCGCGGTCAATGCGTCCATTGAGCCAACGTCGGTCGCCGGCTTCAATCAGGTGTTCGACGATCTCAGTCGTACCGTCTTCACGCGCTATGGGGCGGCTGTCGACCAAACCTGGGGGAAGCGGCTCTTCGCCGGGCTCGAGGCGACGCGCCGAGATCTACGTATCCCGGACGCCATCGCCGCCGGCTTCGACGAGAAGCGCGTCGAATGGGCGCACCGCGCCTACTGGAGCTGGCTGGTCACGCCCCGGCTCGCTGCGGGAGCCGAGTTGCGCGCAGAGAAACTGGAGCGCCGGAACTTGCCGCCGAGCGGCCCTGTGCTCGTGCCGGTCGAGATCGACACCAAGGCATTGCCGCTGACCCTCACCTACCATGCGCCCCGCGGCGTGTTTGTGCGTTCGCGAGCCTCGTTCGTGAATCAGGAGATCTTCTCGCGTGACGGTCTCGGAGGCGAGTCGCGGCAGCGGGAGCGCTTTAGCGTCGTCGATCTGTCCATCGGCATGCGCCTGCCGGGCCGTAGAGGCCTGGTCAGCCTTGAGGTGAACAACCTGCTGGACGAGAACTTCGTCTATCGCGACACCGCGTTCGAGGGAGAGCCGCGGGTGCCGCTGTACGCGCCAGAGCAAACGGTCTTTGTCCGATTGCAGCTTAGCTTGTGATGGATCGGTCCGCAGGCGGGCGCCTGCAGGAGGTCCGATCGCAACGCTTGTCGAGAGGGAGGGATTATGCGTTCTAGTCGATCGTTTGTTGCGTCGTTACTGGCAGCCGGCCTGGCGCTCATGCCGTTGCACGCGGCCGCCCAAGCATACGCATTTGTTGTTATACCCTCACAGAAACTACCCGAGAAAGTTGTCGAAATAAAGGTTGTAGAGAACTGCAAAGTTAGCGGCTCACAGCTGATCTGCACGGTCGCTACCAAGGAGACGTCCTACGCGACTCCCGCAGGTGGCGCAGGAACCGCGCTGGGCAATCTGACGTACGGTGTTTCGCGCAGCAGCCCAACATGCGTGTGGTTCTACGACTGGACGAAGGGGACGCGATACCAGGTATGCTGGCCCTGAGGAGTTCTAGGCCGACTTCGGCGCATCGACTACAATGCCTAGCTACTGCCAGTGTCCCAATGTAGGTAGTGACGGTCGAATCCCTGCGCTGGAAAGGCGACCGGCTGGAGGTGCTCGACCAGCGCCTCCTGCCGGATCGCATCGAATACCTCACCTGCCGCACCGCCGCCGAGGTCGCCGAGGCGATCCGCGGCATGGCGGTGCGCGGTGCGCCGGCTATCGGCTGCGCGGCGGCCTTCGGCATTGCACTGGAGCCGAAGGCATCCTCTTACGACGTCCTGGAGAAAAGCCGGCCGACGGCGGTGAACCTGTTCTGGGCGCTCGCGCGCATGCGGCGCGCGCGCGACAAGCGGGCCGAGGCCGAGGCGATCTTCGCCGAGGACCTGGCGGTCAACCGGGCGATTGGCGCCAACGGCGCGAAGCTCATCCCGCAGGGAGCGCGAATCCTGACCTACTGCAACACGGGCGCGCTTGCGACGGCGGGCCACGGCACGGCGTTCGGCGTCATTCGCTCGGCGAAGGACAAGGGGATCTCGGTCATCGCCTGCGAGACCCGACCCTATTTGCAGGGCGCCCGCCTCACGACCTGGGAATGCGTCCAGGAGGGAATTCCCTGCACGCTCGTCGCCGACAACATGGCGGGCCATCTCATGAGCCGCGGCGAATTAGACCTGGTCATCGTGGGCGCAGACCGCATCGCCGCGAACGGCGACGTGGCGAACAAGATCGGCACCTACATGCTTGCCGTGCTGGCGCAGCGCCATCGCCTGCCCTTCTACGTCGCCGCGCCGCTCTCGACTTTCGATTCGCGCACCCCTGACGGCTCGAAGATCCCGATCGAGGAGCGCGCGTCCGAGGAGATGACCGGCTACCGCGGGGCGCGCTGGGCGCCCGCGGGGATCCAGGTCAGGAACCCCGCCTTCGACGTGACGCCGGCGGAGCTGATCACCGCCATCATCTGCGAAAAGGCCGTGGTGCAGGCTCCGAGCCGCGAGCGCCTTCAAGCGCTGATCTCGACCACGGCGTAAGGCGGCACGAGCTCGAACAGCTCGGCGACGTCGCGGTTGCGCATGCGGATGCAGCCGTGCGAGCCGGGCTTGCCCATTTCCGCGCTATCCGGGGCGCCGTGGATGTAGATCATGCGCCGCATGGTGTCGACGTCGCCCAGGCGATTCTTCCCCACTTCGCAGCCCGAGAGCCACAGGATGCGGGTCAGCATCCAGTCGCGTCCGGGATACTTCGCGTGCAGCTCGGGGCTCCAGATCTCGCCCGTCGGCCGGCGCCTCACGAACACCGCCCCGAGCGGCTGTCCGGCGCCGATCCTGGCGCGCACGATATGCCGCCCGCGCGGCGTGCAGAAGCTGCCGTTGTGCTCCCCGAGGCCGTTCTTCGCCGTGGACACGGCGTAGCGCCGGCCGCCGGGCAGCCGCAGCTCCTGGCGCGCGACGTCGATCTCGATTGTCATCGCCGCGCGACGAAAAAGCGGCTGAGCGCCTCGCCGCATTCCTTCTCCAGCACCCCGCCCTGCACTGTCGCGTGGTGGTTGAACCGGGAGAGGAACAGCTCGGTGGCTCCGGTCTTCGGTTCGCGGGCGCCGTACACCACGCGCGCGATGCGGGCGTGGAAGATCGCGCCCACGCACATCACGCAGGGCTCCACCGTCACGTACAAGGTCGCGCCGGGCAGCCGGTAATTGCCCGCCGCCTTGCCCGCGGCGCGGATCGCCTCGATCTCGGCGTGCGAGCTGGCATCGGACGTGGACAGAGGCCGGTTCCAGCCCTCGCCCAGAACCTTTCCGTCCATGACGACGAGCGCGCCAACCGGCACCTCGCCCTCGGCCCGCCCTGCGAGCTCGAGGGCGCGGCGCATGTACCGCTCATCCGGGTTGTCCATCGTCGCGTAAGATCGGGCAAGGTAGAGCACGGATGATAGAGCCAATTCTTCTTGCCACCGAGGGCTGACGCAATGGACCGGCCGCGCGTGCTGGCGCATCTGCCGCCCCCGAACGGCGCGATCCCGAACCATCCGCGCTGGCCGCTGCTCGTCTACCCCGGCGCAGTCGTTCTCGGCGGGCCCGATCCGGCCGCGGCGTTCGAGCAGTTTTTCGAGCGCAATCGCTGGCCCGCCGCATGGCGCAACGGCGTGCACGGCTTCCATCATTTCCACAGCACGGCGCACGAGGTGCTGGGCGTCTATAGCGGCGAAGTGACCGTGCGCTTCGGCGGCGACGGCGGGATCGAGATCACGGCCCGGCCCGGGGACGTCGTCGTGCTGCCGGCGGGAACGGGCCACAAGCGGCTCGCCGCGCGCGGCGCGCTCGGCATCGTCGGCGCCTATCCGGCCGGGCAGCATGCGGACACCTGCATACCTTTGACCGCGAACGCACGGCGCGCAGCCGAAGCGGTCGCCCGAGTGCCCCTGCCCGCCTGCGACCCCGTGTGCGGCGCCGCGGGCCCGCTGTTCGAGTACTGGCGGGCTTGACGCTCAGCGCTTGATCGGAAAGAACTCCACCGGCGTCATGAGCCGGTTCTCCTGCGCTTCCAGCGCGCCCAGCTTCGCGCTTTCCTGCGTGTAGGCGACCCACTCGGCGTCGGCCCACATCGCGGCGCGGCGCTTCTCGCGATCGGCCGCGTTGTCGTACACCCAGATGTGGATGTACTGGTTGACGTTGCCGCTTTCCGTGACCAGGTACGCGAGCGGCTGGCCGAGATGGCGGGTCTGCGGCGTCTTGCCCAGCTTCTCGTACAGCGCGATATGCGCCTTGATTGTCCCGGGCCGGCAGGTGTAGGTACGTACGTCGAGCAGCATGCAGATCTCCTTTGTCGATTAGCGGGAGCGGCGCGGCGGACGGCACCAGACGCCGGAAAGGTCCGGGTCGAGCCACGACACGCCGATCGCCCAGACGCCGCCGACCAACGCGGTGACCCCGAACCACCAGGCGCGCTCCAGCGCCAACGCGGGCACCGTGTCGTCCCCGCCCAGCATCGCATAGGCGCCGATGGCGAGGAAACCAAGGCCGATGAGCGTGCCCAGGCAGCGGATCGCGAGCTGGTTTGTGTGGATGCGCACGCCGGCACGCCACCGCGCCGTCGCTAGCGCCCGCCCGACGGGGGCTTGCCGCCGCCCTCGTCCTCGACCGAGGGCGCGGGATGCTCGCGGATGTCGTCGATGTGCCCCATGTCGTAGCTCTTCGAGCGCAAATCGAGGGTGCGTTCCTCGACCCAGGCCTCGTCCACCGACGTAGCGCGGTAATAAAGAAAGTGCAGCATGAGGAGCAAGCCCCAAAGCACCAGCGGCCAGACTGCCCACCACGGCGCGCCCAGGTACACGTTGAGCGCGGTCAGGCCTGCATTGACGAGCAGGTAGGCGACCAGATGGGGCCTGAACGCGCGCGCAACGCGCTTGCGCAGAGTCGCAGGTGCCGCCGGGGTGGCGGCGCCAAGATCGC
>Ga0299906_10004745_pt1 | contig 11113 bp, 9 predicted proteins | sample RVTome_14_FD_200259 | JGI IMG/M metagenome (GOLD analysis project Ga0299906, IMG submission 200259) | Soil microbial communities from uranium-contaminated site in the Upper Colorado River Basin, Wyoming, United States - RVT145D125 (version 2) ... | reverse complement strand
CTGTACCTCGCTTTAGAGTCCGAGCTCCTGCAACTTCTTTCGTGGTACGAACCCCTTTTCAGTCCATTCTCTGGCTTTGTAATAACCCTGGATCATCTCCCGCAGCTCGCTGGAGGTTAAGCCTGTACCCCGGGCGACGCCGGTAGGCAGGACCTCGCTCAAAAGGCGCTGCGGCAGCCAGTCATCGTCGGGCTGCCAGCCTTCCCGTACGTTGAAGAGCTTCTTGAGCGTGTGGATCCGCTCGCCGATGCGCCGCAACTCCGTGCTCGAACAATTCCAGCCGCTGACGTTGCTCAGGAGTTCCGCGCCTTCGCCATAAAAATCGCTGAAGCACTTGCGCAAGAATTTGCAGATGATCAGCGAATCCAGCACCGCTGCGAAATCTTCGGACGCGGCGACCAAGGATCCCCTGCGGGGATCGGCGCGGAGCCGGTCGACTTCGCCGGAGAAATCGGCCTCATACGCGCCCGAGCGATTGTGGCAAGCCCCCCGCGGGCTCACCGCCAGGCCCAGGGCCATGGTCTTCAAGCTCCGGGGCTCGTATCCCGGCAGCTCCAGACCTTTGACGTGCATCGCCCAGTACGAGCTTCTGCTGCCAAGCTCTAGGGCGGCACGCCTCGAGCCTTCGGCCAGCAGAGCACCGAGACCTTCGCGCTGAGCGACCGCCGGAATCGCTGCGAGAAACGCATCCGGCTGCCCGAAGCGCAAACCCAATTTGTTGGCCTCAGGCAGCAATCCTTTCTCGCTGCACTCCATCGCCCAGGATAACGTGCCGCCGGTGCTGATCGTATCGAGACCGTAGAAGTCGCAGAGATGCGCGGCGCGAAGCACCACTTCGGGATCTTTGATGCCGCAAAGCGGTCCCAGGGCGAATAACGTCTCGTATTCCAGCCGCTGTTCTTCTCCATTGAGTGATTTAAACAGCCGCTCGCAGCGGATCGTGCATGACGCGCACCCGTGCCTGCGGCTAAAGTTATTTTCCGTCAGAGTTTCCCCGCTCAGCGCCTCAGCGTCATCAAAGGTCGATTGCTGGAAGTTGCGCGCGGGCAAGCTGCCGAGGCGATTAAAGACAGCCAGATTGGCGACCGTGCCGATACTCCGATATTTGTCGGTGAGAGAACCCAGGCTCCGCTGCCTGAGCGAATCAGCGATCGCCTCGACACCTTTTGGATCCGCCACGCGGCTCTCTCGATTACCGCAAAGTGCAATCGCTTTCAGATTCTTTGATCCCATCACCGCGCCGACGCCGCCGCGGCCGGCATGGCGCCCTTCGTTGCTGATCGTGGCGAAGCGTACTCGGTTTTCTCCCCCTTTGCCGATGGCCGCCACCCGGACGGATGAAGAGTTCAGCTCAGAGCGAATCAGCGATTCGGTCTCGCCCGGACTTTTTCCGGTGAGATGATCGGCTCTCCTGATCTCCACGTGCTCATTATGGATGAATAGGTACGTCATCGCAGGCGACCGGCCGGTGATCACCAGACCATCAAGACCGATACGCTTGAGCTCGAGCGCGAAGTAGCTGGAGGAGAGCGAATCGGCGATAAAGCCGGTAAGCGGAGATTTCGTAACGACGGCAAACTTGGCGGTGGTGGTGAGGCCGGTGCCGACCAGCGGAGCGCTGGTAAAGATCAGCGGGTTAGCCGGAGAAAAGGGCTCGACCCCGGGCGGCGCATACTCGTAGAGGAGGCTCGTGCCAAGGCCAATGCCGCCAAGGAAGGCACGAAGGCGCGACTCTTGCAGCTCGTGCCAGGAAGCCGTCCCGCTATTTAAATCAATATGGAGCAGGCGACCGTGAAAGCCGTGCATGGCTCAGCCTCCCGCATCCGCGGAGAGAATGAAAATTCTATCTCCGGGATTGACCTTGGCGCTCGGGCTCCGGACGAATTCCAAGCCGTTGACGTTGCAGGCATAGCCGCTAAAGAGGTTGCCTCCGTCGGAGCTGATGACCCGGCCGACCAAAATCGGCAGCCTTTCTGCGAGCGCGGAAAATACCTGGGAGAGAGTGGCCTCTTGCGGCAGCGATAGGGAGACCGCTTTCGTCTTCGCGAGCAGCCGCGGCACGCCAAACAGCTCGACGGTGACAGAAACGGGGGACGATGCGGTCTCTGTCTCCGTTCTTTGTCTAACCTCTTGCCAGCGCTTGAGCGCGAGCGCGTAATCTGTTGGGGTGTTCATATTGAGAAAGCTCAAGCCCTCGGGATCGAAACGGCGGATCTCCTCTTCGCCGATCTTGTGGGTCCGAACCTTATCATAAAGAAAAACGGGCCGCAGCTCTCCGCGGTCAAGTTGATCTTTGAGAAGCGGCAGCACGCTTTTTCGGTAGACCGCGTGCAATGGCTGAAAGCGTTCCTGCCAATAGGGTACCACCACGTCGCAGCTTGAGATTTCGGACAGCAGGTGTGAAACCAGCGCAACGTTAAGAAAGGGAGCATCGCATGAAGTGACAAAACAAAATTCGCCGCCGGCTGCCTTCAAGCCGTAATAGATTCCACCCACCGGCCCTTGGTAAGGGACTTCATCGCGCGCTACGGTCGCCGGCAGAGGCGGCAGCTCCTGGCCCGGCGCGGCGACGACGACGGCGTCAGCGAACATACATTTCAGCGCGCGCAAGATATGGACGATGAGCGGCTCGTTGTCAAAGAGGAGCAAGGCTTTGGGCCGGCCCATCCGAGAGCTTTTGCCGCCGGTCAAAATGATGGCGGTGGCATCCGTGATTGTCTGATTATTCTCCATCTGACAATCTCCCGGCCCGTGCACAATCGAGGAACGAACCTCGATCTTCGATATCTTCCTCGACGCTTAGGTTATCACGGCGACATTTTCCGTATCAACTAGGCTCGGGGGCCGGCCTCACCCGTTCACAATCAAGGATACGGATTCTCCATGGCCGCTTGTTTCATCTGGGCCTGCAGCTCCACCATTGTCAGGGCGCAGTACTCCATCGAATAGCCGGCGCGGAACTCCACCGCCCCATCTTGCAGCGCGCGCCGCAGTACCGTACGGTTGAACGCGCCGTGACCCATGGCTTCTTCGCCGCCTTCGCCCAATTGATGCGTGTCCATGTCGGCCTCTTCGTGTGTCGAAAAATAAACGGCCTGTTCTTTCGTAAAGCCATAATGGGCGGTCAAGGCCGTGAACCACTCGCCCGACCATTGCGAGAGCGATTCTTCAAAAACATGCAGCCCCCACAGCTCGATAATCGAACCGTCGATGAACACCTTGTGACAAAAATCGTTGATCCCTCGAGCGTTCGGTAAATAAGGGTCCTCCAGGACTTCCTTGCGATTCAACCCCATCGCCTCGGCCGTCTGGAGGAGAACCAACACATGTCCCGGGGCCCTGGGCGAGATCAACTCGTCGGCGATTTTTGCGCAGAACGGGCCCAACAAGTCGAAGTTGCGGACGAAAAAGGGAAGGTGCGTATAGTAAGAAACGGCGTTCAAGGCGTTCACTTCCAGAGAGAATCGCCCCCAATTTTTGAAAAATTGCCGGATGACCGGCATCGGCAATCTTCCTTCCCGGAGTTGGCTCATGAACCGGCCGTTGTGGATTTTTTCGTGCCACGCTTGATAAAGAGAGGAATAAAGATAATCGACGTAAGCCTTGGCTTCCGCCGGGCTCATCTTTTCACCGGGCCGCGGCTCTTTGGGTTTGTTCACGTTCTGCCTCCCGAAATATCAGCTCGAACTTAGTAGGCGGGTTATCATCGGGCTTTTGGGAAGTCAAGTTTGACCCCTGTTTCTCCAAATCCACTCTCCATCCATATGGATCTTCACCGCGGAGACGCCGAGGACACAAAGGGTTTTTCTCGGTGCTCTAGCAGATTGCTGAAAAAAGACAGGAATGCTTCGAGAACCTCAGCATGAACGGAATTTTCTTAATCATTTCAACCTCTCTTCGTTCGTCCTGAGACCCGTCGAAGGACTCCGAGAGAGTTTTTCAGCAGCCTGCTAGGTTAAATTTCACGGGCATGCACTCGTGCTCTTGCGAATTGGAAAAATACCAGGCCTGCGTTAAGATACCGCCATGCCGAGCAAAGCCAGCCGGTCGCTTGAAACCTTTCCCAATCCTCGTCCTGAACGCGACTATGAAATTCAAATGGAATGTCCGGAGTTTACCTGCGTCTGCCCGCGCACGGGACAGCCCGATTTCGCTACGATTCGGATAACCTATGTGCCGGCGATGCTTTGCGTAGAGCTTAAATCGCTAAAACTTTATCTCTGGTCTTTCCGTGACCAGGGGACGTTCCATGAAGCCGCTGTCAATCAGATCTTAGATGATCTCGTCCGGGCTTGCCGCCCAAAGAAGATGACCGTCGTCGGAGACTTCAATGTCCGGGGCGGCATTCACACCACCATCACCGCCGAGTACACGGCCTCCGGGGCATAGGGCATGGCGCATAGCTTTCCCTCCGCCTTCTGCTCGTTGCTCTTTGCCGCCGGATAATCCGGACTAAACCTGGGCTGCCCACCAAGACCATGTCTGCGCCCGACTTCCTGACACAGCTCATTATCGTCCTCACCGCGACGATCTCCATTGTCTTTGCTTTTCACAAGCTGCGCCTGCCGAGCATTGTGGGGTTTCTCCTCGCGGGCGTGATCATGGGACCCCATGGCATCGCGTTGATCGAAGATGTCGGCCAAGTGGAACACCTGGCCGAAATCGGGCTGGTGCTGCTGCTTTTTACGATCGGCGTGGAGTTCTCGCTCGAGACGATGCTGTCGATGCAAAGGCGCATCATTTGGGCGGGTCTTCTCCAGATAGGCCTCACCACGCTCATCGTATTTGTGTTTGCCCGCTTCCTCGGCGCGTCCCCCGGCGTGGGCATTTTTTACGGCTTCCTGCTTTCGCTCAGCAGCACCGCGATCGTTCTGCGCATCTATAACGACAGGCGCGAGATCCATTCACTGCAGGGACGTTTGGCCAGCGGGATTCTGCTATTTCAGGATCTCTGCATCGTTCCGATGATCCTGCTTCTCCCCGTCCTGGGCCACTCGGGCAGACCGTCGCTCCTGCCGATCGCTTGGGCAGTTGTGAAATCCCTTCTCGCGGTAGCGCTCATCTTTTGGGTAGCGCGCAAGGTGTTGCCGCGCCTGCTGCATCAGGTAGCGCTGCTGCGCAATAGAGAAATCTTTGTTCTTTTCGTCGTTTTTGTCTGTCTCGGCACCGCCTGGCTAACTTCCCAGTCGGGGCTGTCGCTCGCTCTGGGCGCCCTGGTGGCGGGACTCGTGATCTCCGAATCGGAGCTCAGCCATCAGATCGTCGCCGATGTGCTGCCGCTGCGCGATTGCTTCAGCGGGATTTTCTTTATCTCTATCGGTATGCTGCTCAATATCGATCTGCTATCGCAGAATGTGCCGACGGCGCTTCTCGAACTTGGCGCGATGATCGCGATCAAGAGTTCGGTCCTGTTCCTGGTTTTTTGGAAGCTGTACGGTTCGGTCCGGCTCGGTATCGTTCTAGCCGTGAGCTTGGCCCAGATCGGCGAGTTTTCCTTCATCCTGGCCAAGACCGGCATCCAGTACAACCTCCTCACCGCCGCGGACGAGCAGACGTTTCTAGCCGCGTCTATTCTCAGCATGATCGCGACTCCGTTTATGATCCAGTGGGGGCATGCTTTTGGGTTTGGCATTCAACATCTGACAACGGGGGTGTTCCGGGACACTTCGAGCCGAAAGGACGGCGAGGCCGTGCCCATTCAAGGCCACGTGATTGTTGTCGGTTATGGGTTAAACGGCCAGAACCTTGCCCGGGTGTTAAAGGAGGTCGGCATTCCCTACCATGTTTTGGAATTGGATCCCGACCTGGCGCATGCGGCTAAGACCGCGGGTGAGCCGATATCGTTTGGCGACGGCACTCGGCCGGAGATTTTACGGCAGGTGGGTATTCAGCGCGCGCGCGTCCTCGTTGTTGCAATCTCCGATCCGGTGGCCAGTGCGCGGCTCGTCTCCCAGGCGCGGCGTGCGAGGGAAGATCTCTACATCATCGTGCGGACGCGCTACGTCGTGGAAATCGATCGCCTTTACAAACTCGGCGCCAACCAAGTTATCCCCGAGGAGTTCGAGACCTCGGTCGAGATTTTTGCCCGCGTCCTGCAAGAGTACCACGTTCCGCGCAACGTCATCTCGCTTCAGGTCGATCTTATCCGCAAGGAACACTATGGCACGTTGCGCGGCCTGCGGCTCGAGGGGAAACACCTGGATGCCCTAAGTCAATTTCTCGCGGGAACGACGACCGACATTTGCTCGATCCTTGAAGGATCGCGGGCGGTCGGCAAGACGCTAGGGGAAATTGAGCTTAGGTCGCGTACCGGAGCAACCGTTATCGCCGTGGTTCGCGACGGCAAGTCCTATCAAAATGTGGCCGGCGGCTTTGTCCTGAAAGCCGGTGACATGCTCGTCCTCCTGGGCGGCCACAAAGCGCTCGACGATGCAGCGCAGATTTTCAGCCCGCCGGCCGAGAGCGCGGAGTCATGAGCTTTAGGCGCTTCCGGGCCTCGCCTTGCGTGGACCGCGGGCGGGTTCGGATTTGAAAGGTTAGCCAGCATGCCCGAAGGCCGCCAAAAAGGCCGTCATTCCCGAACGTTTCTATCGGGTCCGCCACATGGCTTCGGACGGATCCGTCCTACGGCGGAAATCCAGACGAAACTTGGGACTGGACCCCCGATAAAAACTTTCGGGGGTGACAATGTCTTCGATATCCGCCAGCTTTTTGCGAGAGAGTTGATTCAGGTGTTTTGGGTTGCTTCAACGCCTGTGTGCCCTCATACCCATCATTGAACACTTATGTATTTTAACGAGAAAATTATTTTTCCGCTGAACGGAAATTTTTCTTGCTTTTTATTTTCTTTGGTGTAGCGTCGTCGTGTTTTAGCTTTTTGCAATCGAAATGCTCATGCGATTCCTAGACCTCTTAAACTTCTCCCGACCTGAGAAAAATTCGGTTCCATGGCAGGCTTAGACGACAACTTGCGCAAGGTTCCGCCCCAAAACCTCGAAGCCGAGTCCTCGGTCTTGGGAGGCATCTTGCTGGAGAACGAAGCGATCAATCTGGTTTTGGAGCTCCTTCGACCCGAAGATTTCTATCGCGAGTCCCATCGCAAAGTTTTCCGAGCGATGATCGAGCTTTCGGATCGCAGCGAGCCGGTGGATCTCATCACGCTCAGTGACTTCCTCAAGGGCCGCGGCGAGCTCGAGGCGGCCGGCGGCACGGCCTATCTGGCTTCGCTCGCCGATTTCGTTCCGACGGCCGCCAACATCTCCTATTACGCTCGGATCGTGCGCGAAAAATCCATCCTGCGCCATTTGATCAATGCCGCCACCGAGATTGCCACCCGAGGATTCGAAGAGCAGGGCAACGTCGACGAGTTCCTCGACACCGCGGAGAAGGTGATCTTTGATATCTCGGAAAGAAAGGTCAAGGCCTCTTTCGTCGCTGTCGGGGACATGATCAAGGAGACGCTCAAGACGGTCGAAAAGCTTTATGAGCGAAAGGAAATGGTGACCGGCGTGCCCACGGGCTACGACGATTTGGACAGGCTCACTGCCGGGTTGCAGCCTTCCGATCTAGTGATCGTTGCCGGCCGGCCAAGCATGGGCAAGACCGCCTTCAGCCTCAACGTTGCGGCCCACGCGGCATTCGCCGGCATTGGCGTGGCCGTCTTTTCTCTGGAGATGGCCAAGGAGCAGCTGGTGCTTCGGATGCTATGCTCCGAGGCTCGCGTCAACAACTCTAAAGTCAGGTCCGGCTATTTGGCCGAGCGGGACTTTCCCAACCTCGCCAAGGCCGCCGGCCGGCTGCATGAAGCGCCTATATATATAGATGACACACCGGCGATTTCCATTCTCGAACTCCGCGCCAAAGCCCGGCGTTTAGTTCGGGACCGTAGCAAAAAAGTCGGGCTGATCGTGATCGACTATCTCCAGCTCATGCGCGGCATGGGCAACGCGGCCAATCGAGAACAGGAAATCTCCGAGATCTCCCGGTCCTTAAAAGCGCTGGCTAAAGAGCTGACCGTTCCGGTCATCGCTATCTCCCAGCTCAATCGCCGCGTCGAGGATCGCGGCGATCGCCGGCCTATGATGTCGGATCTTGTTCATCTATCGCGAGGAAGTCTACAATCCCAAAAACGATGACGTGAGGGGAATCGCTGAGGTGATTGTCGCTAAACAACGAAACGGACCGATCGACACCATCAAGTTGACGTTTCTCAGCGAGTATACTCGGTTCGAGAATTACACCGAGCGCGAAGAGTTTTACGAAGAGGCGGAAGAAGGATAGCGCCGCACGAAATTCACCATTTTAACGCTCATCACGATATCGCGTTTCTGATTCAGCACTTCGACGAAAGAGCCGACGATGCCCCGGTCCGGCCTGCTGTCGGAGACACGGGTTTCTACAACCGTCACTCGTATCGTTAGCTCGTCCCCGGGAAAAACGGGTCTCGTCCAACGCAGCTCATCGCAGCCCGGGGAGCCGAGGTTCGCCACTCTGGAAAGATAATGATCCGTGTAGAGCCGCATCATGAGAGCGGCGGTGTGCCAGCCGCTGGCGATCAATCCGCCGTAGATGCTTTTCTTCGCCAGCTCCGGATCGGTGTGATACGGGAGCGGAACGAACCGTTTGCCGAACTCGAGGGCTTCTTTCTCATCGACCGCAATTGTGCCGAATTCGTGCACCGAGCCGGCAACGTAATCCTCAAAATAGCGGTCCTCGGGGGAAGGGGTGAATGCCGAGCGATTCATGATCAGATGATCTCAAATTGGCAAAGCGACGACAGACCATAAGACTACGGACTACGTTGTCTGCGGTCGGTAGTCCGTTGTGTCCACCTTCGGAGCCCTCGCGCTAGCTCGCCGGGTACAGCGACAAGATCCTTTCCACCTTTATAGCAATCTCACTTGCGCTCAAGATATCGCTGATGATCGCCACTGAATCGGCGCCGGCTTGCCATACCTCCCTGGCGTTGGCTTCGGTGATGCCGCCAATGGCGACGATCGGAAGTTTCACGGCTTGGCGAATTTCCGCCAGCATCGTGACCCCGCGCGCGGCGTAACCCGTATCTTTTGTTTGGGTGCCGAACATCGGGCCGAAGCCGATATAGTCGGCGCCATCGCGTTCGGCTTGCCTGGCTTGCGCGACGTCGTGAGTCGAAATGCCGATGATTTTTTCACGAACCAGCTTCCGCGCGCCCTGTAAGGGCAAGTCCTCCTGTCCCAAGTGGACGCCGTCGGCGCCGCACGCCAGCGCGACATCGAGCCGGTCATTAATCACAAGACGGCAATTGGCCAGGCGGGTCAGTTCGCGCGCCTCCACTGCCAACCGGAGGAACTCTCTCGAGGTCAGCGATTTAGCGCGGAGTTGCAAAAGCCTTACCCCGCCGTCCAATAGTTGGTGCAGGACCTCAGGCGAAGAACGGCCTCGGGTTTGGTCGGGATCGAGAATGGAATAGAGCGGCGGCAGATTGAGCTTTCGTGAGAAGGCGGACATAGGTTCACGAAGCGTTATCTTTTTTGACTTGAATGCGCAGCTCGGTGATTTTTTTGCGCAGCGTATTGCGGTTGATGCCGAGGATTTGTGCGGCGCGGATCTGGTTTCCCCGGGTTTTCTTGAGCGTCAGCTCGATCAGCGGTCGCTCGATCCGCTCGATCACCAAGGAGTAGAGGTTGTCTACATCCACCCCTTCGGTTCTTCTGAAATAGTCCTCGAGTTTATGATGGATGATCTCCTCGAGCGACAGCTGCTCCACCTCCAGCGGATTGGCCGCCGGTTTGTTCTGCAACGTGAAATCCTTCGGAAACAGGATCGGACCGGAAGAAAGGACCGCCGCCCGGATCAGCGTGTTTTCCAACTCGCGGACGTTTCCCGGCCAGGCGTGGTCCTCGAGCGCCTTTTGCGCCTCGGGAGAGACGCCGGAGATCTGTATGCCCATCTCGCGGTTGATTTTTTCGATGAAGTAACTGATCAGAAGAGGTATGTCGGTGCGCCGCTCGCGCAGCGGGGGAAGAAAGATCGGGATGACTTTCAAGCGAAAATAGAGGTCTTCGCGGAAGCGTTTTTCTTTGACCGCCCGTTCCAGATCCTGGTTGGTCGCGGCGACAATGCGGACATCGGCTTTCAGAAGTTCTCTTCCGCCGACGCGACTGTATTCCCGATCCTGCAGGACGCGCAGCAACTTGGTTTGCAATTCCAGAGGAATGTCGCCGACCTCGTCCAAAAAAAGGGTCCCGCCTTCGGCTAATTCGAATTTGCCGATACGCCGGTCAAGGGCGCCCGTGAAAGCGCCTCGTTCATGGCCGAAGAGCTCGCTTTCCAACAGGTCGCGCGGTATGGCCGCGCAGTTGATGGCGACAAACGGCTGGTTCCAGCGCGGCGAATTATAATGGATGGTTTTCGCGACGAGCTCCTTGCCGGTGCCGCTTTCACCTTGAATGAGAAGGGTCGCCAGGGTATCCACGACCTGACCGATCGTCTTGTAAACCCGTTGCATGCTCGAGCTGGTCCCGATCATGTTCACGCCGGGCTCGAACCGCTTCTTGACCTCTTCCTTGAGCTCGCGGAAATCGCGGCTGAGTTTGCGGCTGTCCATCGCCCGCTTGACGAGCAGCAGAACTTCGTCGAGATCAAACGGTTTGGTGATATAATCGAAGGCGCCGTTTTTCATTGCGCCGATGGCATTGCGCATGGTGTTTTGCGCGGTCATGACAATGATCGCCGTATCAGTGCCGCCATCTTTGAGCTCCTTGAGAAGCGTCAAGCCATCCATGTCCGGAAGTTTGATGTCCATGAGCGAAACATCGTAACGGGTTCCGCCGAGGGCCTCGCGAGCCGCGGCGCCGGTGGCGACGTTTTGCACCCAGTACCCCTCATCCTCCAAAGCTTTCTTCAGGACGAAGCGCAGCGATTCTTCGTCTTCCGCGACGAGGATTTTGCCCTGCTCCATTTCAGTCCGCCACCACTAAAGAGACCTTGAACGTCGTGCCCTGCCCTTCGGTGCTTTCGACGCGAATCAGGCCGCCGTGCTCCTTGATGATTCTATAACAGATCGCCAGCCCCAGTCCGGTGCCGTTGTTTTTGGTGGTGAAGAACGGCGAAAAAATGTGCGGCAAATCGT
>Ga0299906_10004744_pt1 | contig 11113 bp, 5 predicted proteins | sample RVTome_14_FD_200259 | JGI IMG/M metagenome (GOLD analysis project Ga0299906, IMG submission 200259) | Soil microbial communities from uranium-contaminated site in the Upper Colorado River Basin, Wyoming, United States - RVT145D125 (version 2) ... | reverse complement strand
CTGGTCGGCGAATTCGCCCAGCACCTTTGCCATGTGTTCCGGCGTGTCGTCGTATTCCCCCAGCTCGTTGGGTAGGCCTGCATTCGGATGTGCGCTGACCGGGCAATCCGCTACCCGCGACAGCTCCTGGATCCAGGGCCTCAGTTCCGGCGCCCCCAAGGCGCAGTTAAGCCCGATACTGAACGGACGCGCATGCCGTACGGAGTTCCAGAATGCCTCCACGGTCTGGCCGGACAGCGTGCGGCCGCTGGCGTCGGTAATCGTGCCGGAAATCATCACCGGCAGCCGGAAGCCCAGCCGCTCAAATACCTCTTCGACGGCGAACAGGGCGGCCTTGGCGTTCAGCGTGTCGAAGACGGTCTCAATCATCAACAACTGGACGCCGCCCTCGACCAGGCCCAGCGTGGCTTCCGCATACGCGGCGCGCAACTCGGCGAAGCTGATGTTGCGATAGTCCGGCCGGTTGACGTCCGGCGACAGGCTGGCAGTGCGGTTGGTCGGCCCCAGCACGCCGATCACGAAGCGCGGCCACGCCGGATCCCGCAAGCTGAACTCATCGGCCACCTGTCGCGCGAGCCTTGCCGACTCCAGGTTCAGCTCGTGTACCAGGGATTCGGTTCCGTAATCGGCCTGGGATATGCGCGTGGCGTTGAAGGTATTGGTTTCAATCAGGTCGGCGCCGGCTTCCAGGAAGCCGCGATGGATGGCGGCGATGGCGTCCGGCTGTGTCAGGCTGAGAAAGTCATTGTTGCCGCGCAAGGGCAGCTCATGGTGCTTGAAGCGGTCGCCGCGGAATGCCGCCTCGTCCAGCTCCAGCCCTTGGATCATGGTGCCCATCGCACCGTCGAGCAGGAGGATGCGCTCAGCCAGCAGCGATTCCAGGGTTGCGACGGTGTCCGGATCACGCCAGCGCAGGGATGTCGTTCCTCGGGAAGGCATCAGGTGGCGTCTTCAGCCATGCGCCTTGCGTGCCAGCAGCGTGAGTATCGCAAAGTGAGGCGCGCGCCTCTCCACCGCGCTGATCCGGCAGTTCAGTGCTTCCAGCCCTGCGCCGCGGCAATGTTTTTGCAGTTCCGCCGCGGTGAAACCCAGGTTGACATGGTCGAACGGCGCCACCGCCTTTTTGTGGCGATGTTTTTCCAGCGTGACCGCCAGCAACTGACCGCCGGGCCGCAATACCCTCGCCACTTCCGCAAATACGCGGGCCGGACGGCTGGAATAGGTCAGTGCATGCAACAGCAGGGCGGTATCCACGGAGGCGTCCGCCAGTGGCATTTCATGCATGTCACCAAGCTCGAACCGGACATGCGGACAGTCGCGCAGGCGTTGCCGGCCTGCTTTCACCACCCGTTCGGAAATGTCCAGGCACACGATACTGGAAGCGTGTGGCGCCAGCAGTTCCGCCATGACCCCATCGCCGGAGGCCACGTCCAGCACATCGCCAGGCTGCAGTAGCTGGGCCAGTCCGCGGGCGGTGGCCTCCCAGGTCCTGCCCGGAGAATAATGGCGCTCCATATCGCCTGCCACGCTGTCCGCCCAGTTGCCCTTGCCGTCGCGCGCGTTCAGCACTTGCGGTATGCGTTCCAGATCCTGCCGGATTAACGGGTCCTGCGTATTGCGGCGCAGGATCTGCCACATCGCGCCCAGGTTTGGGTCGCCGATGCGCCCGGCCATTCGGTAGTAGACGGAAACCCCCTGGCGTCGGTCATTGACCAGGCCCGCTTCCTTGAGTTTGGCCAGGTGGGTTGATACCCGCGGTTGCGCAAGCTGCGTAATGGCCGAGAGTTCCGCGACGCTCAGTTCCTCGCGATCCAGCAATATCAGGAGGCGCAACCGGGTGCTGTCGGACAGCAAGCGGCAGTGCTGTGAAGCCTGGTGCAAGTCGAGCGGCTCGGACATATATATCTTTATATCTTGATTAAGAGATATAACAAGCCTAACCAGTGTACGCCAAAGGGTCAACCAGGGCGTTGCTGCCCGGAGCAGCGGACAGTGGCGCGGAGGCGGGAACAGCCGCTGCGCTGATGTGGGTAATGCTCAATGGAGCGGAAATTACGCGGCCATAAATGTGCCGGCAGGCATGCGGCACGGCCGCAAACCCACTATAATTCGCGTTCCGCGTAGGCTCCAGACGATAGGGTACTCATGGATTTCCGACTGACTGAAGAGCAAGAGATGATTCGTGACGCTGCGCGCGAGTTTGCGCAGGCAGAGATCGTTCCCATTGCGGCAGAATTCGACGCCTCCGGGGAGTTTCCCATGGACACCGTCCGCAAGATGGGTGAGCTGGGCCTGATGGGCATCGAGGTGCCCGAGGTATATGGGGGGGCCGGACTGGACTCGATCGGATACACCCTGGCGCTGATCGAAGTCAGCGCAGCGGACGCGGCGCATGGCACCATCATGTCGGTCAACAACACGCTGTATTGCAACGGTATCTTGAAGTACGGCACCGAGGAGCAGAAAAAGAAGTATGTCACGCCGATCGCCAGCGGCCAGGAAATTGGTGCCTACGCGCTCACCGAGCCGCAATCGGGTTCAGACGCCGCCAATATGCGAACCCGCGCCGTGCTCGCCGGCGACGGCAGCCATTACGTGATCAATGGCAAGAAGTCCTGGATTACATCCGGGCCCGTCGCCAAGTATATGCTGCTGTTCGCGGTCACCGACCCTGCCCAGGGCGCGAAAGGCATTTCGGCCTTCCTGGTGGATACTGGCGCGCCTGGCTTTGTGCGGGGCAAGACCGAGCCCAAGCTGGGTATCCGTGCGTCCGCCACCTGCGAGATTGAATTGGAGGACTATAACTGCCCGGTGGGTGCGCGCCTGGGTGCGGAAGGCGCGGGCTTCAAGATCGCGCTGGACGTGTTGGATGCCGGGCGCATTGGCATCGCGGCGCAGGCCATCGGCATCGCACGCGCTGCCTACCAGGCCAGTGTTGGATTCGTGCGCGAACGCAGGGCCTTCGGTCGGGCAATTGGCGAATTCCAGATGATCCAGGCCAAGATCGCAGACATGCGTGCCCGCCTGGAGGCGGCTGAGTTGCTGACGCTAAGCGCAGCCTGGGCCAAGATGAAAGGCATAGAGTCCGGCGAACGCTATACCTTGAAGGCCAGCATGGCCAAGCTGTTTGCATCGGAAACCGCGATGTATACCGCCCACCAGGCGGTGCAGATTCACGGCGGCATGGGGTACAGCAAGGAATTGCCGGTGGAACGTTATTTTCGCGACGCCAAAATTACCGAGATTTACGAGGGCACCAGTGAAATCCAGCGCCTGGTGATCAGCCGGCTGGAAACCGGACTCAGGTAAGCTCCGCCAAAAGCAAGCGCAGTCAAGTCGAACGGGCGAAGGATGCAATGGTCGCTAGTGGTCACGACAAGAGTAAACAGTCACTGCTGGAGCAGGTGAAATCCACCCTGGGCAGCCGGGCAAGTGCGGCCAGGACCGAGCAGGCGCACTACTACGCCGAGGCCTTTTTCCGGCGCGTGCCGCTCGAGGAACTCAGCCGGGAAACGCCTGTTGCGCTGGCGGCCATTGTCAAGGCGCAAATCAGGTTTATCAGCAAACGCCCGCCGGGCGAGGCCCTGATCAGGGTGTTCAATCCCACCAAGGAAAAGCAGGGTTGGGAGAGCCCGCACACCATCATCGAAATGGTCAACGACGACATGCCGTTCCTGGTGGACACGGCCAATGTGGCCATGGCCGAGCTGAACCTGGGCGTGCACCTGATGGTGCACCCGGTGATCCACGTCGAGCGCGACAAGCAGGGCAGGGCCAAGGCGTTTTATTCCACCGCCGACGGCAGGGGCAAGCCCGAATCCATTATCCACATGCAAGTGGATCGCCAGAACAATCCTGATTCGCTGGCGCGGATCGAGTTGCGCCTCAAATCCGCCTTATTTGATGTGCGCCGTACGGTGGAAGACTGGAAGCAGATGCTGGCGCGCGTCGAGGAAGCCGTCGCGCAGTTGCCGGCCTGGGCGCCAGTGGTGGACAAGGCCGTGGTCAGCGAATGCCAGGAATTCCTGTCCTGGATGCGCGATGACCATTTTATCTTTCTCGGATCCCGTGACTACGTGGTGGTGCGGGGCGGCGGCCAGACCACCCTGGACATGGTCGCGGGGTCCGGCCTGGGCCTGCTGCGCGAAACCGACAGGACCATACACTCACGCCCGCTGAGCACGCTCAGCGATGAAGCGCGGACCAACCGTGACAACCCCCTGATCATCACCAAGACGCGCTCACGCAGCAGCGTGCACCGGGTTGGGTACATGGATTACATCGGGGTGCTCCGTTTCGACAAGAAGGGCCGCACCATCGGTGAGCGGCGATTCATCGGCCTGTTTACGTCCAATGCCTATTTTCGCCGGGTTTCCGACACGCCGCTGGTACGGCTCAAGGTCAGGGAAGTGCTCGCGCAAGCCCAACTGCGCGACAACAGCCATGCCTTGAAGTCGCTGGTGCATATACTCGAGACGCTGCCCCGGGATGATCTGTTCCAGGCCACCAGCCGGGAGCTTTCGGAAATCGCCACGGCCGTATTGAACCTGCAGGAGCGGCAGCGGGTCCGCCTGCTGATCCGCCGTGAGCGCTTCGCCCGGTTTTTCTCCTGCCTGGTGTACATCCCGCGTGACCGCTTCAATACCGAGACGCGGATCCGCATCCAGCGCATCCTCAAGCGGGCCTTGAAAGGCGAAAAGCTGGACTACGTGGTGCAGATCTCGGATTCGGTATTGGCCCGCCTGCAAGTGATCATCCGGCCCAAGCCCGGAGAGGAGCCGGAGCCTGATGTGCGCGCGCTGGAAGCGAAAATCATCGAGGCCGTGCGCTCCTGGCACGACGAACTGAAAGCCATCCTCGTTGAAAAGCACGGGGAGGAGACCGGAATGTTGCTGGCCGAGCGCGTTGGCGCGGCTTTTCCCGCCGCGTACGTAGAGGATGTTTCGCCCTGGGTCGCCAGTTTCGACGTCGCCAAGATTGCGGCCCTGGACGAAGCCGACGACCTGGACATGAGCCTCTACCGCCCGCGCAAGAAAAGCACCAACACTGTCCGCTTCAAGCTGTTCAGGCGTCATCGCCCGCTGCCGCTCTCGGAAGCCCTGCCCATCCTGGAAAACATGGGTCTGCACATCGTCAGCGAACGGCCCTACGAACTGAATATGGCCGACGACGAGACGGTCTGGGTGCAGGATTTCGAAATGTTGTCGGCCCATGGCCGCGAGCTGAACCTGGATATGGTGCGCGACTCGTTCCAGGAGGCATTTGCCTACATCGTGCGCGGGGTTACCGTCAGTGACGGATTCAACCGCCTGATCCTGTCCAGCCAGTTGCACTGGCGGGAAGTCAAGATGTTGCGCGCGTACTGCCGCTATCTGTTGCAGACCGGCAATCCCTTCTCGCTGGAATACATGTCGCAGACCCTGTCGCGCCACCCCTTGCAGGCCTACCTGTTGGTCGAATTGTTTGACGCCCTGTTCCATCCGGCGCGCGACGATGCCACGGACTTTCAGGTCGAGCAGGCGCAGAAACGCCTGCACCGCGATTTCGACCAACTGGCTTCCGAAGGTGGCGTGTCCGACGCCGTATTCAGGGAACTGCTGGACGACGTCGTGGGGGCCCGCGGCAAATCGCGGGAAGTGCAGGTCAAGACCATCAAGCGCGCTTTCGTGCGCGGCCTCGGCTCGGTCACCAGTCTCGACGAGGACCGCATACTGCATTCCTTTTACAGCGTGATCCAGGCGACGCTGAGGACCAATTTCTACCAGACCGCGCCGGACGGACTGGCGCACGAGTACATGAGCTTCAAGCTGGATTCCAGCCAGGTGCCGGATCTGCCCAAGCCGCGCCCTTACCGTGAGATCTGGGTGTATTCGCCGCGCGTGGAGGGCATCCATATGCGCATGGGCAAGGTGGCGCGGGGCGGATTGCGCTGGTCCGACCGTAAAGAGGATTTCAGAACCGAGGTGCTGGGCCTGATGAAGGCGCAGAACGTCAAGAACACGATGATCGTGCCGGTTGGCGCCAAGGGCGGGTTCGTGGTGCAGCGACCCCCCCCTGGCGGTGACCGGGAGGCGCTGATGGGCGAGGTGATCAACTGCTACAAGAGTTTCATCAATGGGCTGCTGGACATCACCGACAACCTGGACGAGGACAGGGTCATACATCCGCAGCAGGTGGTGCGGCGCGACGGGGATGACCCCTACCTCGTGGTCGCGGCGGACAAGGGCACGGCGACATTCTCGGACACTGCCAATGAGCTCGCGATTAGCCGCTCATTCTGGCTGGGCGACGCCTTTGCATCGGGCGGCTCCGTGGGTTATGACCACAAGGCCCTGGGCATTACGGCGCGCGGCGCCTGGGAAGGCGTTAAACGGCATTTCCGGGAGCTTGGCAAGGACATTCAGAAGGAACCCTTCACCGTGCTGGGAATCGGCGACATGTCCGGTGACGTGTTCGGCAACGGCATGCTGCTGTCGAAGCAGATCCGCCTGAAGGCCGCCTTCAACCACCTGCACATTTTTCTTGATCCGAACCCGGATGAGGCGGCTTCGTACAAGGAACGCAAACGCCTGTTCGGATTGCCGCGGTCAAACTGGACCGACTACCGCCCCGAGCTGATATCCAGGGGTGGCGGCGTGTTCTCTCGCCAGCAAAAACACATTGCCCTGAGCATGGAGGTGCGGGACTGGCTTGGCATAGAGGAAAAGGAACTGACGCCGCATGAGTTGATCCGCCGCTTGCTCAAGGCTGAGGTGGATTTGCTGTGGAACGGGGGTATCGGAACCTACGTGAAAGCGTCGCGTGAGAGCCACGCCGACGTGGGTGACATGGCCAACAATTCGCTGCGCGTCAATGGCAGCGAGTTGCGCTGCAAGGTGGTGGGCGAAGGTGGCAACCTCGGCCTCACGCAGCTGGGCCGAATCGAGTTTGCCCAGGCGGGCGGCCGCATCAACACCGATTTCGTGGACAATTCGGCCGGTGTTGACTGTTCCGACCACGAGGTGAATATCAAGATATTGCTCAACCAGGTGATGCGCGCGGGGCAACTGGAAATGGATGAGCGCAACCGTCTGCTGGCCGACATGAAGGAAGAGGTGTCTGTCCTGGTCGTGCGCAGCAATTACCTGCAGACGCAGGCGATTTCGATGATGGAGAAACTGTCCGGGCCCCGGCTCGGCGCCAAGCAGCATTTCATCTCGGTGCTGGAACAGGAAGGTCAGCTTGACCGCGAACTGGAAGGCCTGCCGGATGATGAACAGCTGCTGGAGCGCCGCAACCGTGGCTTGGGCTTGACCCGCCCTGAGCTGTCCGTGCTGCTGTCCTTCAGCAAGATACGTCTGTACAGCCAGCTGCTGGCTTCCGACATCCCTGAGGATCCGTTTTTAGCGCAGGAACTGCAGAACTACTTTCCCGTTCCCTTGCGCGAGCGCTACTCCGGGTTTATGCAACGACACCGGCTGAGACGCGAGCTGATTGCAACCCAGGTGACCAACAGCGTGGTCAACCGGATGGGCGTTTCCTTCGTGTTGCGTATGCGCGATGACACCAGCGCTACACCCGCAGAGGTGGCGCGCGCATACACCATCGCCCGGGAAATGTTCGACGCTCGCGCCTACTGGGCCAAGGTCGAGGCGATGGACAACAAGGTGGACGCGCGGCTGCAGACCGAAGCGCTGCTGGTCATGTGGACCTTGCTCCGGCAGGTCACGCGCTGGCTGGCCAACCATCCGGGCCATGAACTCGATATCAACGGCATGCTCGCGCGGCTGAAGCCGGGCATGCAGCAAATGCAGAAGATCATTACCCAGAACCTGTCTCCCGAGGAGAAAGAGCAGGTTGACAAAATCGCAACGCCGTTCACCGAAGGCGGCTTCGCCAGAGCCCTGGCCCACCAAATCGCCACCTTGCACCTGATGGTGCCCGCGCTGGATGTGGTGGCGATCTCCGCCGAGCGGAAGATGCATGTAGCGCAGGTTGCCAAGGTGCATTTCGGTATCGGCGAAGCGCTGGGTTTGAAATGGTTCAGGGGACACGTGGAAGCGCTGTCCGTTGAAGGCCAATGGCATGCCCACGCGCGCGGCATCCTGCGCGATGAATTGTTTGCACATCATCGCCAGCTGGTCAACAGGGTGCTGGATGTTGCCCGAAGCAATAGGGCTGCGCAAGAAGATCCGGCGGGCTACTGGCTGACGCGCCACGACGTAGACGTGCGGCGCGTAACGGAAATGATCAAGGACATGCGCAACCTGACGCAAATGGATTTCGCCACCTTGTCGGTGGCGGTGCGCTCGCTGGGCCACATGCTGAGCGCGACGGAAGAATGAAGCAGCCGTGCATTCACTTTGTCGCCAGCTCTTCCGAGGCGGCGCAGCAGGCGCTGTTGCGGATGGAGGAGCGCTACGGCCGCTGTGACATCGGCGAAGCAGAAGTCATCGTCGCCTTGGGCGGTGATGGTTTCATGTTGCGAACCCTGCACCGTTACATCGAGGCGGACTTGCCGGTGTACGGAATGAAGTTTGGCAATGTCGGGTTCCTGATGAACCGTTACGCGGCGGAAGGGCTGCTGGAACGCCTTGGGGCGGCCAACGCCGTCGCGCTCAACCCGCTGCTGATGCTGGCCCGCACTGAGGCCGGCAGTGAGGTGAAGGCCCTGGCCATTAACGAGGTTTCCCTGCTGCGGCAGACCAACCAGGCCGCGCATATCCGCGTGCTGGTCAATGGCAAGGAGAAGGTCGCCGCGCTGGTGTGCGACGGTGTGCTGGTCGCTACCGCGGCCGGCAGCACCGCGTACAACCTGTCCATCCGCGGCCCGATTCTGCCGCTGGGCACGGATGCGCTGGCGCTGACCCCGATCAGTCCGTTCCGGCCACGCCGCTGGAACGGCGCCATTCTGCCCGGTTCAGCCCGCGTGACCCTGGAAGTGCTCGACCACTACAAGCGCTCGGTCAGCGCCACCGCCGATGCGCACGAGGTGCGCAACGTGATCTCGGTAGAGGTGCACCAGGATAAATCCATGGCGCTGAGACTGATGTTCGACCCCGACCATTCGCTGGAAGAACGCATCCTCGACGAGCAGTTCCTGTAGGGCGGGACTCGGGACTGCAAGATGGTTCCTCAACGCCTCCAACCTCACCACCCTGGCATCGCGATCTTCGGCCTGCGGCCTCAGATTGTTCCTACATCCACCTAGCCACTGTCACTTCCCTCATTGGTTACCCCGTGCGGCACGTGCCCGGTGGAGACGTGCTCGCTGGCTGAGTCGATGTGCACGCTCTGGTCATCGAAGAAGATGTCCGCGCCGAAGGCTTTCAGAAAAAGCCCCTTGGGTTTGCCGCCGAGAAACAACGCCTCGTCAATACGAATGCCCCATTGCCGCAAGGTCAGGATGACGCGCTTGTGGGCCGGCGCAGAGCGGGCCGTGACCAGCGCCGTGCGAATCGGGTTGTTGTCCGGCGAATAGGCGGACTGGATCTGGTGCAGGGCAAGCAGGAATGACTTGAACGGACCACCCGTCAGCGGCGTTTCGGCAGCCAGTCGCTCACTTTCAGAAAAGGCCTCCAGGCCGTGCTCCTGAAATACCCGCTCGGCCTCGTCGCTGAACAGGACAGCGTCCCCGTCGAATGCGATTCTGAGCTGATCTCCCCGGTCGGCCTGCTGGCCACGCGGCAGGATGGTGGCGGCCGCGAGTCCGGCTTGCAGCGCCTTGCGCACGTCGCTGGCGTTGCTTGAGAGATAGAGGTCGGCCTGGAACGAGGACAGGTAGCGGAAGGGCCTTTCCCCGCTGCTGAACACGGCACGCTCAATGTCGAGTCCGTAATGTTCAATGGAGTTGAAAATGCGCAGCCCCGTGTCGGCACTGTTGCGCGAGAGCAGGATGATTTCGACTCCGGGGTGCAGGTCGCGATGGGCGTTTAACGCCAGCAGTTTTCGCACCAGCTGGAAGGCGTGACCGGGTTCCAGAACGACATTCTCGCGTTCGCGCTGGTACCGGGCGTATTCCGTCATGCCTTGTTCTTCGAACACCCGGTGACTTTCGCTCAGGTCGAACAGCGCCCGCGAGGAGACCGCCACGACCAGCGGCCGGGCGTTCAGGGCCTGTACTTTGCCTTTCTCCATACCTCTAGCATACGCGCCGCTCACTCCCAGTCCCTAATCCCCCGCCAGCGACGGCTCCCTGATCGCCCGGAACTCGTTGCCCTCGTACCACTGTGGCCAGACGTCGCTGTCTGCAATCTTCTCACCGACCTGGTAGAACAGATGCAGGTCCTCCACCGCGGCATCCACGTCCCAGTCGTCCTGGATCACGTCGCCGGGTGCGTGGTAGCGCTCTGAAATGTACTCCGCATTGCGCCGGGTGACGTAGTCCGCGCCGTGCTCCCGGTCCACCGTGCCGCCGCGCGCATACAGGATCGGCACGCCCTTTTTGGCGAAATTAAAATGGTCGGAACGGTAGTAATAGCCTTTCTCGGGCGTTGACTCGGGCGTGACCGTGCGGCCGGTGCCGCTGGCGACCGAGGCGAGGATGTCCTCCATTTCCGAAGCGCCGTGGCCGATCACCATGACATCATTCATCTTGCCGCGAACATTCAGCCGGTCCATGTTCACGCCACCCACCGTCTTGTGCATCGGGAACGCCGGGGACTCGGAATAAGCCTTGGAGCCCAGCAGCCCGGACTCCTCCGCGGTGACGGCTAGGAAGCCCACCGACCGCGCCGGAGCCCGCTGGCGCGCAGCCCAGGCCTCGGCGAGTTCCAGCAGACCGGCCGTGCCGCTGGCGTTGTCCTCGGCGCCGTTATAGATGAAATCTCCGGCTTCACCGGCGGCGTGCGCCGTCGTGCCCAGGTGATCCCAGTGCGCCATGTAGATGAACAACTCGTCCGGCGCCTGCGCCCCGCGCCGCAAGGCGCCGACATTGTAGGACTCGGCGAATGCCAGGCTGTTGCTGATCTCGGCGCTGAGCTTCAGGCCCAAGGGAATGGGCGCGACCGGGCCGGCGGCGGCCTGTTGCTCCAATTCATCCAGAGAGTGCCCGGCGGTGGCCAGGATCTCTTCCGCGACGTGGTGCTGCAGCCAGCCCTCAAGCTGGATGCGGTGGCTGTTGCCGTTATCCGGC
>Ga0299906_10004743_pt1 | contig 11114 bp, 11 predicted proteins | sample RVTome_14_FD_200259 | JGI IMG/M metagenome (GOLD analysis project Ga0299906, IMG submission 200259) | Soil microbial communities from uranium-contaminated site in the Upper Colorado River Basin, Wyoming, United States - RVT145D125 (version 2) ... | reverse complement strand
AGCAACCTGCGTCCTTACGGACGCAGATAAGTTGCTCTAACTTACTAAGATATACGCCGACTCACTGAGGATCCGAAAGAATGCTTGCGCTGAGGCGGTTTTTGGATTCGTGTGGGGCGTGATTCGGGCAGGCTTTCTCTCACTGGAGGACCGCACCGACCTGATCGCCTTGGCGCGGGACGGCTCGGCGGCGCATCGGCTGGCGCGGCGGGCGAATGCGCTTGTGCTGCTGGATGACGGCTGGAGCTGCGAAGAGATCGCCCGGGTTCTGTTCGTCGACGACGACACGGTGCGCAGCTGGTTTCGCCTGTTTGCGGAAGACGGGCTCGACGGGCTGGCGTGGTTCGGCCATGAGGGCTCGGCCTGTCGGCTTAGCGAGGCGCAACAAGACCAGCTCAAAACATGGATCGCAGCGACCTTGCCGCGTTCGACGCGCCAAGTGGGGGCCTTTATCGAGAAGGCGTTCGGCGTCGTTTACGAGACCCGCTCGGGCCTGATCGCGCTGCTGCATCGCCTTGGCCTTGACTATCACAAGCCGCTGACCATCGGCCGCAAGCTCGACGAGGAAAAACAGAAGGCGTTCATCGCGCATTACGAAACACTGTTGAATTCCTTGGGGTTCGACGAGGCCGTGCTGTTCGCCGACGCCGTGCATCCGACGCACGCGGCGCGGCCCGTCGGCTGCTGGGCGCCGCGCGGGATGCGGCCGGCGCTCGAGCAGACAAGCGGGCGTCAGCGCCTCAACATTCACGGCGCGATCGATCTCGAGACCGGGCGGACCCGCATGATCGAGGTCGAAACTGTCGACGCCTTATCGACGATCAGGCTGCTGGAAGCGATCGAGACGCTCTATCCCAGGCTGGCGCGCATCCATGTGTTCCTCGACAATGCGCGCTATCATCACGCTGCGCTCGTGCAGGAATGGCTTGCTCGGCCGGAGCGACGGATCAGGCTTCATTTCATCCCGCCCTATTGTCCCCATCTCAATCCCATCGAACGGCTCTGGGGCCTCATGCACAAGCATCTGACCCACAACAAGTGCTGCCCCGCCTTCTCGGAATTCGCCGCTGCGACGCTCGACTTCCTGCGGGAGAAAGTCCCGAGAAACTGGCCCGATTTCTGCGATTCGGTCTCCGACAACTTTCGCGTCATCTCGCCCAGCGATTTTCGGGTTATGACGTGAACGGGGTATAGTTTAAAAAGTTAGAGCAACTTATCTGCGTCCGTAAGGACGCAGGTTGCTCTAGGCGTCGAGGCGTGCCAGAAAGCGGTCGATCGCGGCAAGCGATTCCGGCTCGACGAGCGACGGCACGTGCCCGACGCCGACGAGCGTCAGCCGTTCCAGGCCGGGATGCGCCGCCGCCATGCGGTCGAAGGTTTCCGGCAACAGCACGTCGCTGACGCCGCCGCGGATCGCCAGCACCGGATAGCGGTCGAGTGACCGGAAGAGCGCCCACAGGTCCGGCAGCGGCCGGTTCTTGCGAACCGGGTCGATGATGTGGATGTCCCAATCGTAGTGCAGGACGCCGTCGTCGCCCTCGTACCAGGTCGCCTCCGCGGCCGCCCGCCAATCCTCCTCGGTCCTGAGCGAGAGCGTCGGGAACAGGGCCTTGAACGCGCGCACCGCGCTCTCCCAGTCGGGCTGCGGGTTATCCTGCGACAGATAGCTCACGATGCGCCCGAGCCCGTCGCCGCCGATGTCCGGGCCCACGTCGTTCAACACCACGCCGGCGAGCACGGTCGGCATCGCCGCGCCCATGGCGCAGGCGAGCAGGCCGCCCATCGAAGAGCCGATGACGGCGGTCCGGTGCAGGCCCACGGCGGCCAGCAGATGGCGCAGGTCGTTCAGGTAGGTTGCGGGCTGATAGTTCTCGCTGTCGGGATCGTAGTCGGACCGGCCGCGGCCCCGATAGTCGGGACAGACGACCCAGCGCCGGGCCGAGAGGTGGAGGGCGAGGCGGTGGAAGTCCTTCGAGTTGCGCGCCAGGCCGGGGAGGCACAGCACCGGCACGCCGGGCGAGAGCGGATCGCCATACTCCCGGCAATACAAGGAGAGTCCGTCCTGCGCGGTGATCCGGCGCTCGCGAAACGGGCTCAACGGGCGACGCCGAGCAAGTCGGGCAGCGCTTCGAGCGTCTTCAACTCGTGCAGCGGCTTGCCGGGCAGCCTTTCGCGAACCTGTCCGAACCGGTTGACCCAGACGACGCGGAACCCGAAATAGGCCGCGCCCGCGGCATCCCAGGCGTTGGACGATAGGAAGCAGATCTGCTGCGGGACCAGGCCCAGGCGGTCGACCGCGATGCCGTACACCGCCGGCGCCGGCTTGAAGACGCCGACTTCCTCGACCGAGAGCACCTCGTCGAGCAGGCGGTCGAGACCGGCGGACTGTACGGCGGCGTCCAGCATTGCCGGCGCGCCGTTCGAGAGGATGGCGCGCCGATATCCGGCGCGTTTCAGCGCCGACAGCACGGACTTGACCTCGGGATACGGCGCGAGGCTGAGGTAGAGGTCGAGCAACTTGTCGCGCAGCGCCGGGTCGTCGTTGCCCGCGGCGCTCAGCGCGAAGTCGAGCGCGTCGCGCGTCACCTGCCAGAAATCGGCATGCGCGTTCATCAGGCTGCGCAGCCAGGAATATTCGAGCTGCTTCTGCCGCCATTGGGCCGTCACGGAGGCTGCTTTGTCGCCGACCGCCTCGCGCACGCCGGCGGCGACGGAGAACACATCGAACAGCGTGCCGTAGGCGTCGAAGACGCACGCCTTCACGGTCTTCAGGTCAGGGTCCGGCAAAATCCTCTCCCTCATCGGCATCGGTCGGCACGGGCAGGCTGCCGCTCCGCGAGATGCGCCCGGCGGAGTCCTTGGACGGCCCGGGCTCGATTGACGGATAGGTCAGCGCGAGTTGCACGCCCTGCTCGCGGCTGCGGTAGACGGCGAGATTCTCGAGCACCCGCTGGACATAGTTGCGGGTCTCGGTGAACGGTATCGATTCCGCCCAGTCGATCGCATCGTAGATGCTCGGCCCCGGGTCGCCGTAGTTCTGCAGCCAGCGCTCCACCCGCACCGGTCCGGCATTATACGCCGCCAGCGCGAGGATCAGCGACCCGTCGTACTCATAAAGCATGTCGGCGAGGTAAGCCTGTCCGAGGCGCAGGTTGTAAGTCGGGTCGCGGGTGAGCCGGTTGCGCGAATAGGACATGTTGAGACGGCGGGCAACGCGCAGTGCCGTTTGCGGCATCAGCTGCATCAGCCCGCGCGCGCCTGCATGGCTGACCGCTTCGGAATCGAAGGCGCTCTCCTGGCGCACCACCGCATGCAGGATCGCCGGGTCCGGGAAATCCTGGCTTGACGCGTTGGCCGGCTCCAATGCCGGGTAGCCGCTCGCGCTCAACACGACGCCGTCCCGCAGCGCCAGCTTGCCGACCGAGACGGCGAGATCGTAGCGGCCGATGTCCTGGGCGAGCCGCGTCGCGAGCGTCCAGTCCGTCGGCGTCTTGGCTGCGCCGGCGAGCGCCAGCATGAAGGCCCGCACCTCGCGGCGGCGCTCCGCATTCGCCATCAGCCGGACCGCCCGGGAAAGCTCCCGCGCCTCGAAGGCGGCGGCGTCCTGCTCGCTCGGCTCCGGCTCCTTCGGCAGCGGCGGGCGCTCGGCCTCGAGCAGATGCCCCGCCGCAAGCTGCCCGTAGAAGTGCGTGACGTGGACCGCCGCCTCGCGGTACCAGCGCGTCGCCGTGTTGTGCTGCTCCTTCTGCTCGTTGGCGCGCGCCAGCCAGTAGGCGCCGCGCGACCGGCTGATCGGAAAGTTGACCTTGTCGTACATCGCCTGGAAATGCCGCAGCGCGTCGTCCGGCAGCGCAAGCTTACGCAGCGCGATCCAGCCGGCGAGCCATTCCGCCTCGGCGAAGGAGCCGCCCTCGATCTGGAAATGGCCGGCGGAGAGCTTGTAGGCAAGCGCGGCGTCGTTTTCGTTGAGCGCCCAGCGCACGAGATAGTTGCGCTCGCGCCACCAGCGCTCCGGCTCCCACACCGCGGCAGGCTTCGCCACGCGCAGCAGCAGCTCGATCGCTTCCGGTATGCGCTGGGCGCGGCGGTGCCAGCGCACCTGCTCGAACAGCAGGCCGTCGTTATCGCGCAGCGCCGCCGGCACGTCGGCAGCCAGATTGTCCGCCCGCGGCGCGCGGCTCATCAGCGCGATGCGCGCCTCCGCGAGCTTGTGCCAGTCCTGCGGCACGTAGCGAAGCTGCCGCCGCGCCGCTGTCACCTTACGTTGCCAGAGCAGCCGCTCCAGCCGCGCGATGTCGTCTTCGTGCCGGATGTATTTGTGGAAGCGGCGGCGGAAATCGTCGGCCTGGCCGTCACCCTGCTCGAGCTCGCGCCAGGTGCGCTGCACTAGCGCAGAGGCCTCGTCCACGCGGCCCTTGGCTTCGAGCACGCGCGCGAGCTGGAAGGCGCCGTCGGGCGACACGGGCGGCCGGCCGGCAAACCAGCCGAGGATGCGCTCGTCCGCCATCGCAGGCCCGATGGCTTCCTCGGCGCGCCGCTGCAGCCGATCGGCGCCCGGCCAGTCGGGATTGGCGGCGAGAAAGGCGTCGATCTCGTCGAAGCTCGCGCCGGACTTCGCGGCGCCCAGCCGCATCCAGTCGATGAGCTTGGCGAACACTGGGTCGGAGGTTTGCTTCGCCAGCGCCGCCGCGTCGGCCCAGCGGTCGGCATCGGCCGCGGCCAGCGCCTGCGTGACCTTTGCTCGCGCGCTTTTCGAGAGGGCTTGTGCCGCGGCGGGGCCGGCGGCGAGGGCCAGGGACAGTGCGCCGGCCAATAGACAGCCCAGTCTGAACCTGGGCTTCCAGGCACGGATGCGAAGCGAGCGTGACTGCCGACCGGTATGCATGGACCGCCCACAATTGCCGGCGCGGAGTGTAGAGCATGGTCACTGCGGATTGAAGGGCCTGCGAGGCGGTCGCGCACCGGCTGCGGCCGGCCGCTGCCCGGAATCCAGGCAATCCGCTTGCCGGAATTCGGCCTTGTCGATATGGTGATCCGCAGAAACCTAGGCGTTGTGGAGGAAACCCGATGTTCCACGGCTCGATTACGGCGCTGATCACCCCGTTCCGAAACGGCGGGGTCGACGAGAAAGGATTCCAGGCGTTCGTCGAATGGCAGGTGGCCGAAGGGTCGAATGGCGTCGTCCCGGTCGGCACGACCGGCGAGTCGCCGACGCTGAGCCATGCAGAACACAAACGCGTCGTCGAGCTGTGCGTCGAAGCCGCCGCCGGGCGCATCCCCGTGATCGCCGGGGCAGGCTCCAACAGCACCGCGGAAGCTGTGGACTTCGTGAAACATGCCGAGGAAGCCGGCGCCGACGGCGCACTGGTCGTGGCGCCCTATTACAACAAGCCGTCGCAGGAAGGGCTGTACCAGCACTTCAAGGCGGTGGCGGAGGCGGCCGACATCCCGATCGTGGTCTACAACATCCCCGGCCGCTCGGTCGTCGACATCAGCGTCGATACGATGGCGCGGCTGGCGAAGATCCCGAATATCGTCGGCGTCAAGGACGCGACCTGCGACCTGGCGCGCCCGCTGCGCACGCGGCTTACCGCGGGCAAGGAGTTCTGCCAGCTCTCCGGCGAGGACATCACCGTCGCGGCCTTCCTGGTGCAGGGCGGCGAGGGCTGCATCTCCGTCACCTCGAACGTCGCGCCGAAGCTGTGCTCCGAGCTGCACGCGGCCTGGCGGGAGCGGGACCTCGACACCTTCAACCGGATCCGCGACCGGCTCGCGCCGTTGCACGACGCGATGTTCTGCGAGCCGAGCCCGGCGCCGGCGAAATACGGTGCGAGCTTGCTCGGCAAGTCGTCGCCGGACGTCCGGCTGCCGCTGGTCAACCTGACCCCGGCCGGGCAGGCGCGGGTGCGCGACGCAATGGTGCATTGCGGGCTGGTCAACTGACGCCTAGATAGACGTTCCATGGCCGACCATGAGAATGGCAGCCCGCCGGTGGCGCAGAACCGGCGGGCGCGCCGCGACTACTTCATCGAAGAGACGCTCGAAGCCGGCATTGCGCTGGTCGGGACGGAGGTGAAATCCGTGCGCGGCGGCAAGGTGAGCCTGGCCGAGGCCTATGCCGGCCCAAAGGACGGCGACCTCTACCTGCTCAACTGCACGATCGATGAATACCCGAATTCGCGGCACTTCAACCACGAGCCGCGCCGGCCGCGCAAGCTGCTGGTGCACCGGCGCGAGCGCGACCGCCTGCTGGGCGCGGTGAAGCGCGAAGGCATGACGTTGGTGCCGCTCAAGATCTACTTCAACGCGCGCGGCCGCGCCAAGCTCCAGCTTGGCCTCGCCAAGGGCCGCAAGAAGCACGACAAGCGCGAGCTCGAGAAGGCGCGCGACTGGCAGCGCCAGAAGGCCCGCGTCCTACGCGATCAGGGCTGAGGCGGGGGCCGTGCCGGAAGCTCATGCTTCGACAGGCTCAGCATGAGGTTCTTCTTTGTAGATCAAGATATTGGTCCTTATCCTGAGCCTGTCGAAGGATGAGGCAGGCACAGTCGTGCGGAAGCGATGCCGGCGAGATAGCAACTATCCCGGAAATCTGTTTCCCGTGGGCGCTGCCTTCGCATTACCTTTTCGGCGCATGATCGGCGACGCGGTAAGACAGGCGGGCGGGGTGGAAGCATGAGCGGCGGCGCGGTCGGCCAATGGCGGCCGGTCCTGTCGGGCCTGTGCGCGACCCTGATCGGCATCGGGCTCGCGCGCTACGCCTACACGCCGCTGCTGCCGGCGCTGATCGAGGCCGGCTGGTTCGAGCCGTCCGAGGCCGCCTATCTCGGCGCGGCGAATCTCGCGGGCTATCTTGCCGGCGCCTTGCTTGCGCGGTGGACGGCGCGCCGCTTTGCACCGGCGCAGGCGCTGCGGGCGACGATGTTGGCGGCTACCGTCGCCTTTTTTGCCTGTGCCTTTCCCAACAGCTTCGCCTGGTTCCTCTTCTGGCGCTTCGTCGCGGGCTATGCGGGCGGCGTGTTGATGGCGCTCGCCGCGCCGGCGGCAATCGCCGACGTGCCCCCGGCGCGGCGCGGCCTCGCAAGCGGCGTGGTCCTTACCGGCGTCGGGCTCGGCATTGCGCTCTCGGGGACGCTGGTGCCGTTGCTGTTGCACCAGGGATTGACCGCGGCATGGATCGGCGTCGGGCTGTTCGCCCTGCTGCTCACGGCGGCGGCCTGGAACGGCTGGACGCCCCGTGCCGTGCAGCCGAACGGCGGAGGGGCGGCGGCACCGGCGCCTGCCGCGCCCGGCAACCTGCGCTGGGTGCTGTTCGCCTTGTGCGCGGTCTATGGTCTGAACGCGGCGGGCGCCGTGCCGCACATGATCTTCCTGGTGGATTTCGTGGCGCGCGGCCTGGCGCTCGGGATCGATATCGGCGCGCTGTACTGGGTTATCTTCGGGGTGGGGGCACTGGTCGGGCCGACGATCGCCGGCCGTCTGGCCGACCGTATCGGCTTCGCCGCGACGCTGCGCCTCGCGGTGGCGGTGCAGGCGGCGGCGGTGCTCATCCCGGTGCTGACGAGCTCGGCTGCGGCGCTCGCGGTCTCGACCCTGTTCGTCGGCGTCACTCTCCTCGGTGTCGCGCCGCTGGTGCTGGGCCGGGTGCACGAGGTCGTGCCGCACGATCCCGACGCGCAGCGCGCCGCCTGGAGCCTCGCCACTGTCGCCTTCGCGCTGGGGCAGGCCGGCGCGGGATACGGCTTCTCGCTGCTCTACTCTTATAGCGGTTACGCGCTGCTGTTCGAATTCGCCGCCGGCGCGTGCCTGCTGGCGCTGGCGATCGATCTTGCCGCTCCGCGGCTGGTCGGGGATACGGCGCCGGCAGCGCGGCGGAACGCCGGGGATTAGCCGTCGAGCTGCGCCCGGACGCCTTCGAATACCGCGTGGAACATCGCTTCGGTCAGGCGGCCGGTATTCGTGTTGTAGCGCGAGCAGTGATAGCTCTCGGCCAGCGTCAGCCCGTTCGGCAGCGTGTGTCGCGCGCCGTGGGTGAACTTGGCATGGCTTTGCCGCAGGCCGAGGGCGGCGAGCACGGCGTTGTGGGCGACCAGGCCGAGCGCGATCACCACCTCGAGGCGGCGCATCGCGGCGATCTCCGCGGCGAGGAACTTTCTGCAGTTCAGGATCTCGTTCCCGACGGGCTTGTTCGCCGGCGGCACGCAGCGCACCGCGTTCGTGATGCGGCAGTCTAGCAGCTCCAGGCCGTCGTCGGCCCGTGCGCCATAGGGACCGCGCGCGAAGCCGTAGCGCAGCAGCGTCGGGTATAGCAGCGCGCCCGCGTAGTCGCCCGTGAACGGGCGGCCGGTCTGGTTCGCGCCCTTCAGGCCGGGCGCGAGCCCGACGATCAGCAGGCGGGCGTCGGCAGGCCCGAAGCTGGGCACCGGGGCGTTATGGAAGGAGGGAAAGGCCGCCCGGTTATCCCGGCGGAACGCCGCCAGGCGCGGGCACAGCGGACAGTCGCCGTCCGGCATCACGAAAGCGATCCCCGCCGGCATTGCCGCGGACCTGACGACTTCCTTTGACCTGGGCACCCCGACGCGCGGTCAGGCGCGCTCGACGATGGCCTCGCCGTATTCCTCGTCGTAGTCGTCGTCCTGTTCCTGCGGTCCGGGCCTTGGATAGTTGCGGTCGCTGTGGGTCCGCGCGATATCGTTCGCAAGGTCCTGCAGCTCGATGAAGCTGTCGGCCTGGCGCCTCAACTCGTCGGCTACCATCGACGGTTGCGTCCGAACCGTGCTGACGACGGTGACCCGCACGCCCTTGCGCTGCACCGCGTCGACCAAGCGGCGGAAGTCGCCGTCGCCCGAGAACAGGACGATATGGTCGAGATGCGGCGCGATCTCCATGACGTCGATCGCAAGCTCGATGTCCATGTCGCCCTTGATCTTGCGCCGGCCCTGGGAGTCGGTGAACTCCTTGGTCGGCTTGGTCACCATGGTGTAGCCGTTGTAGTCGAGCCAGTCGACGAGCGGCCGGATAGGCGAATAATCCTGATCCTCGACCAGCGCCGTATAGTAATAGGCGCGGATCAAATGTCCGCTATTGGCGAAGAGGTCGAGCAACTTCTTATAATCTATATCGAATCCGAGCGCCCGCGCCGCCGCATAAAGATTCGATCCATCAATAAAAAGTCCAAGTCTTTCGTTCTTATAGATATTTTTTAGCATCGCCCACACGACTCCAAGTATTTGCTTGTTATTCCTTGACACGCTCTACGGTAGAGACATGTCCGATGGGGACCAGTTCATGCAGTGTTTACTAATTAGGTCGCCGCAATCAGGAACGCAAGCTTTTGCTTTATCGAAAAAGGAGGGGGCCGCGATGGCCGCCGCCGGCCGGTTGGCTCGAAAACCCTTGAAATCTCACGTGTTCTGCACATATAGTCTGGACCCCTTGGGCGTTTCCTCCTGCAGTCTCGAAATTGCGGAGGAATCTTAGCCACTTATTGGCAATTTACTGAAGTGAAGGATCCATGGCCCGCGTAACCGTTGAAGATTGCGTCGAGAAGGTTCCCAACCGTTTCGAGCTCGTAATGCTCGCCGCGCAGCGCAGCCGCGATATTTCCGCCGGCGCGGAGATCACGGTCGACCGGGACAACGACAAGAACCCGGTGGTGGCGCTTCGCGAGATCGCCGACGAGACCGTCGACCACGAAAAACTGACGGACGCCCTGATCCGCAGCCTGCAGAAGGTGGCGGAAATCGACGAGCCCGAGGAAGAGGAGCCGATGGAGATGATGGCGGCCGCCCTCAGCTCGATCCAGGAGGGCGACGAGCTGCCGTCCGGCATTAGCATCCGGTCGTCCGACTCGGACGACGACGATGCGGAAGAGATCGGCTCCCGGCCGGTGCGCTACGACGACGCCGACCAGTCCGAATTGGAATGACCCGTCGTCGGTGCCTGCAGTGCGGCACCGAGGTATCATGCCTTTAGGGGTGTCCGGGCATGATGCGGCAATACGAACTGGTCGAACGGGTTAAAAGCTACGATCCCGCCGCGGACGAAGAGGCGCTGAACCGCGCCTACGTCTTTTCCATGAAGGCGCACGGCAACCAGCAGCGCGCCTCGGGCGATTCGTATTTCTCGCATCCCGTCGAAGTCGCCGGCATCCTCTCGGAAAAAAAGCTGGACAGCGCCTCGATCGTCACCGGGCTGCTGCACGACACGGTCGAAGATACGGTCGCGACGCTGGGCGACATTGAAGGCCAGTTCGGCGGCGAGGTCGCGCGGCTCGTCGACGGCGTGACCAAGCTGTCGCAGCTCGACCTCGTCTCCGACCGCAGCAAGCAGGCCGAGAACTTCCGCAAGCTCGTCCTCGCCATGTCGCAGGACATCCGCGTGCTGATCGTCAAGCTGGCCGACCGGCTGCACAACATGCGGACGCTGAACTTCATCCGCAACCAGGACAAGCGCCGTCGCATCGCGCGCGAGACGATGGAGATCTACGTGCCGCTCGCCGAGCGCATCGGCATCCGCGACTGGAAGGAGGAGCTCGAAGACCTCGCCTTCGCGGAGCTCAACCCCGATGCCCGCGCGTCGATCCTGAGCCGGCTGGATTTTCTCCGCAACCGCGGCGGCGACATCGTTGGGCGGGTGTGCGAGGAGCTGCGCGTCACCTTCGAGCGCAACGGCATCAAGGCGGACGTGTCCGGGCGCGAGAAGCGGCCGGCCTCGGTCTGGCGCAAGATGCAGCGCAACAATGTCGGCTTCGAGCAGCTGTCCGACATCATGGCGTTCCGCGTGCTGGTCGGAACCGAGGAAGAGGTCTACCGCGCGCTCGGCGTGATCCACCGCAACTACCGCGTCGTCCCCGGCCGGTTCAAGGACTACATCTCGCTGCCGAAGCCGAACGGCTACCGCTCGCTGCACACCTCGGTGATGGGCCCGTTCAACCAGCGCATCGAGATGCAGATACGCACCTGGGACATGCACGACGTCGCCGAGCTCGGCGTTGCCGCGCATTGGCAGTACAAGCAGGGCCTGCCGCCGGCCAAGCGGACCGAGGGCATGCAGTACCGCTGGCTGCGCGAGCTGCTGGAGATCCTCGACCATGCCGGCGGCGCCGAGGAGTTCCT
>Ga0299906_10004742_pt1 | contig 11118 bp, 13 predicted proteins | sample RVTome_14_FD_200259 | JGI IMG/M metagenome (GOLD analysis project Ga0299906, IMG submission 200259) | Soil microbial communities from uranium-contaminated site in the Upper Colorado River Basin, Wyoming, United States - RVT145D125 (version 2) ... | reverse complement strand
CCATGAGCATCGAGGCGGGGGCAAGATCGGCCGCACACGCCACCACCAGGACGGCGAGCAGCAGTATGGGGAGCCGGATCCGCCTGGCGAAGTCGACCATCACGGGCAGGATACGCCAGGGGACTGCACCACGCAAACCACTTGACTCGGCCCCCAGGGGCCGAGTTTAGCGAATCGCGTGTACACGGGCGGTCTGCTGATCGGCGAGGTCACCAGGTGGACGGGGACGGAAAGCGTGAATATGTCGCTGTGCCCGATGTGCGACCAGTGCCCCGAGATCGAGATCGTGGGCGACGAGATACGGATCGGTGAGCGCCGGCGGGGTCGGCCATCAGCAGCCGACCCCGCCCGCATCGAGAACTGTTCAGGCGCAGCCGCTCACCCCGCAGCACGCGCCGCTCGCGACCACGGACAGGGCATTCGGACGACTCGCCGGCTCCTGGTCCTCGCCCTCCAGGTCGTAGTTCAGGTGGTACACCTCCCACTCGACGCCGTCCGGGTCCTGCACCCAGAACTTGTCCTGGTTCGCGTGACAGCAGTTGACGCCCATCTCCTCGCGCACGGGCAGCCCGGCGCCCTTGACGCGGGCGAGCTGGGCCATCACGGTGTCCACCGAGTCCACCTGGACGCCGACGTGGTTGACGGTGCCCTCGCCGCCGTGGCCGCCGGCCGAGAGGGCCAGGTTCACGGGCGCCCAGTCGGGCAGGAACTTCACGTACCCCGGCTTCACCTTGACGGGAGCCTCACCGAGGAACTGCTCGTAGAACGCTCGACTCTTGCCCAGGTCGGACACGTGCAGGTGCATGTGAACCTTCGCGCTCATGGCGCCCTCCTCAGCAGCAGGCGGTCAGCAGACGCACCAGCGTCGTGACGCGCTCGCGCTGCACGGAATAGTAGATGTACCGCTCTTCCTTCCGGCTCTCGACCAGCCCCGCTCGCCGCAGGAGGTCCAGATGATGCGACAGGGTCGGGCCGGGGATCTCGACCGCCTCCTGGATCTCGCCCACCGACACCTCGCGCGCGGCCTTCACGAGGAAGAAGAACACCTCCAGCCGCGTGAGGTGGGCGAGCGCCTTGAAGGCCTCCACGTGGCTGTCATTGGCCGCCAGCTGCGCGGCCGGCAGCCGGGCTATCATTTTCATGTTTCGAAGTCTATGGAAATGACGAATCGTTGTCAAGCGGGAAGAATCGACGCCCGCCGGTCGCAGAAGGTGGTGTTCCGAGTCCGCGAACTTTCTGACTCGACGCTAGGAGGGAACGAGTTCCCCCAGGCGCCGCCGGGCCCCCCGGATCACCGTGACGGCGGAGCTGCCGAACAGGAGGGCGATCGCCAGGCCCACGGCGATGTCCGGCCAGGCCGCTCCGGTGATGAGGACCCCGAGGGCGGCGGCCAGCACGCCGCCGTTGGCGGCGACGTCGTTGCGGGAGCACAGCCAGGCCGACCCCATGTTGATGTCGTCGTCCCGGTGACGGCGCAGGAGGACCAGGCACGTCGCGTTGGCGCCGAGCGCCACGACGCCGACCGCGCCCATCACGTCCGGCGCCGGCACCACGCCCAGGACGATCTTGGCCACCGCCTCCGCGAGGACGCCGGCGCCGAAGACCGCCATGATCAGGCCCTTCAGCAGCGCGCCGCGGGCCTGCCAGCGCTCGCCGCGGCCGACGACGTAGAGGCTGAAGCCGTAGACGATCGCGTCGCCGAGCATGTCGGCCGCGTCGGCGAGGAGGGCGGTGGAATGTGCCGCCAGGCCGGCGATCAGCTCGATCAGGAACATGGCGCCGTTGATCCACAGCACCGTGCGCAGCACCGCCCGCTGCCGCTCGGGGACCCCGGTCCTGATCTCGCAGCAGCCGGTCACCGGTGACCCTCGTCCCGCTCGAACCCGTTCACGGCCGGTCACGCCTCTCAGTCTACGACGGTCGCTTGACGGGCGGTGGCGGCGCTACCCGGAGAACGCCGGCGAACAGCGTGCCGAGCAAGCCCGCACCGCCCCCGGCCGCGAAGCCGACGGCGTACCGTAACGGGCGATCACGGGACCGAGCGCGATGGACCCGAGCCCGAACCCCAGGTAGAGCGCCGTGCTGTAGCCGCCCATGACGAGCCCCCGGGTGGCCGGCGTGGCAGCGGCCGCGAGGCCGACGCTGACGCCCACGAACGCGATGCCGCTCGTTGCTCCGAAGGCGGCCGCCAGCGCCAGCGCCGTCGCGTGGCCCTCGGCATGCGGCAGCAGCGCAGTCGCGACCGAGGCGGCGAGCACCCCACCCAGCGTATACAGCGCGGCCCGGCCGGTACGGTCGATCAGCCACCCGGCCGGCAATCGCGCCAGCGTGTTCGCGAGCCCGAGGACGAGGAACACGAGCCCGATGGCGGCCGGTCCGAGGCCGCGTTCCTGAGCCAGCAGGGGGAAGAACGGGAAGACGACGCCCTGGATCAGGAGCCCGCTGACCGACAGGATCCATCCGGCCCAGACCGCCGGATTGCCCTTGACGTCGGCGAACGTGGCCCCGCCCGGCGGCCGCGTGATGGCGGCGCCCGGCATCAGGACGGCACGGCCGACCATGACGGCGAGGGCGATACCGGCGGCGCTCGCGACGAACGCCGCGCGATATCCCCACCACTCGGCGACCACCCCACCGAGGAACGGCCCGATCCCGATCGCGGCGTAGTGCGCGGTCGAGTACCAGGCGAAGGCATGTCCGGCCCTGCCCGGCGGCGCCATGTCGCCGACGACCGAGAGTGCGCTCGGCGTGAATGCCGCCACCCCCAGGCCGGCGAGCCCGTAGATCAGGATCAACGCGATCTCGCTCTCGACCAGGGGTAGAGCCAGCGACGTGGCGACTCCCACCGTCATTCCCCCCAGCATGTCTCGCGTTCCCGGCGCCCGCGCTTGGTGTTGAGCACGTGGTTGACGGCCAGGCGGTACAGCCACGTCCTGAAGCTGCTGCGTCCCTCGAACGACGACAGCCGGGTCAACGCCTTGACGAGGATCTCCTGCGTCGCATCCTCGGCATCGAACGGATGCTGGAGCATGCGGACCGCCAGGTTGTAGATCCAGGCCTGGTGACCGCGGGCGATCTCCTCGATCGCGCCGATCTCACCGGCGCGGGCGCGCGCCACCAGCAGCGCTTCCTCGCTGTTGCTCGGACGGTCAGCCGGGACCGGATCGAGCGTGGCCATGAGACCCCCGGGCGATTCTAGCGTGAAGGACGCTCGGGGGTTTTCCCGATCGATCGGTTCGAAACAACGTATTGGACCCTGGCCGGGCGCGGGGAGTACCACAGGGGCATCGGCGAGCGCGCTCGCCAGGGAGGTGCCCCCATGATCTTCCGTCAGTTTCTCGCGCCGAAGACCGGCTGCGCCAGCTACCTGTTCGGCTGAAGCGGCGCCGCGGCGTGCGCTGTGGTGGATCCACAGCTGGAGATCGAGCCGTACCTGGAAGCCGCCGGCCAGAAGGCCATGCGCGTGACCCACGTCATCGAGACCCACGTCCAGGCCGATCACGTCTCGGGCGCGCGGAAGCTGGCCGCCGCCACCGGGGCGCCGATCCTCGTGCACGAGGCGGCGTCGGTCGAGTTCCCGCACGTCGCCGTCGCCGACGGCGAGGAGCACGAGATGGGCAACGTCCGCCTGACGTTTCTGCACACGCCGGGGCACACGCCCGACGGTGTGTCGATCGTCGTCACCGACCGCAGCCGGGCGCCCGAGCCGTGGTTCGTCCTGACGGGCGACACGCTCTTCTCGGGCGGCGTCGGCCGTCCTGACCTCCTCGGCGCCGGCGCCGAGCGGAGGCTGGCCGGGCAGCTCTACGACAGTCTCCACGGCAAGCTGCTGCCCCTCCCGGACTATCTGGAGGTGTACCCGGCGCACTTCGGCGGTGCGGCTTGCGGCAAGGGGCTGAGCGGCAAGGCCCACACGACGATCGGCTTCGAGCGGCGCTTCAACCCGGCGCTGCAGTTCGCGACCCGGGCCGAGTTCGTCGACTTCGTGCTGGCCGACCTGCCGCCCCAGCCGGAGGCCTTCGCGGCCAATCGACGGCGCAACCTGACCGGCGAATGAGGGAGCCACGGCTCGGACTGCGGGAGAACCTCCCGCAGTTCGTGCTCCTCGTCGTCCTGAACGCGTTCGTCGGCGCGATGGTGGGCCTGGAGCGCACGGTGCTGCCGCTGCTGGGCGAGCAGGAATTCGGGCTGAGCTCGAAGACGGCGATCACGTCGTTCATCGTGAGCTTCGGCCTGACGAAGGCGGTCGTGAACCTGGCCGCCGCCCGCGTGTCCGACCGCGTCGGGCGCAAGCCGATCCTGGTGGCCGGCTGGCTCTTCGCCCTGCCGGTGCCGTTCCTGATCATCTGGGCGCCGGCCTGGTGGTGGATCGACCTCGCCAACGTCTTTCTCGGGGCCAGCCAGGCGATGGCCTGGTCGATGACGGTCATCATGAAGATCGACCTGGTCGGGCCGCGGCGGCGGGGCCTGGCCCTGGGGCTGAACGAGTTCGCCGGGTACTTCGCGGTGGGGGCGATGTCGTGGATCACCGGCTACATCGCCGCCCACAGCGCCCTGCGCCCCCAGCCGTTCTACCCGGGGATCGCGATCGCGGTCGTGGGGCTGGTCATGTCGGCGCTGCTCGTGAAGGAGACCCGGCCGCACGCGCACCTCGAGGCCGCCGGCGTCGCGCCCGCGGCGGGTGGCGCCCGCCCCTCGCTCGGCCACGTGTTCTACGTCACGAGCCTCGGCAACGTGAGCCTGTTCGCGGCCTGCCAGGCCGGGCTGGTGAACAACCTCAACGACGGCATGTCGTGGGGACTCTATCCGCTCTTCTTCGCGAGCCATGGCCTCGGCGTCGCGGGCATCGGCGTCGTCAAGGCGGTGTACCCCATGGTGTGGGGGGTGCTCCAGGTCGCGACCGGCCCGCTCTCCGACCGCGTCGGGCGCAAGGAGCTGATCGCCGGGGGGATGATCGTGCAGGCGGCCGGCATCTGGCTGACCGTGCTCGTCCCGACCTATGCCGCCTGGCTGGTGGCCGCCGCGCTCCAGGGGCTCGGCACCGCCATGGTCTACCCGACGCTCCTGGCCGCGATCACCGATCACGCGCACCCGACGTGGCGCGCGACGAGCCTGGGCGTGTACCGGTTCTGGCGCGACCTCGGCTACGCCGTCGGGGCGCTCCTGTCGGGCGCCGTCGCGGACCTCGTCGGGCTGGGGGCGGCGATCCATCTGGTGGCGGCGCTGACGCTCGTGTCGGGCGTCGTCGTGGCGCGGGCCATGCGAGAGCCGCGGCCGCTCGGCGTGCCGTCGGTGGCCTGAGGCCGACCTGAGGCCGGGGCGTCCGTTGGGCGCGGCTCACCGCTTTCCGGGGGCAAAGAAGGGATCGTTGCCACCGCCATGGTCGGTCACGTCGATCACGGCCACGACCTCGGGAACGTGTCTGTGCAGGAGGACTTCGATGCCCTGGCGGATCGTCACCTCGGTCAGGCTGCAACCCTGGCAGCCGCCCTCGAGACGGATCTGGACTCGCCCGGCGGCGGCATCGACCAATGTCACGCGTCCTCGGTGGCCGGCGATCGCCGGATTGACCTGCTCGTCGAGCACCCGGCGCACACGGGCGGTGAATTCCCCGGGCTCTCCGGGAAGATCCCGGCCCTGCCCGGGCGACACCACCCGCAGCTTGGCGACTCCCGGCACCGCGGTGCGGAGCAGCGTCTCGATGCGCGCCGTGGCCGGCGCGATGGCGCCGGGCGAGCCGCTCGCCTCGAGCGTCACGACGCCGTCCTCGACGGAGACGACCCGCACCGAGCCACCACGCGCGATGATGGCGGGCGCCACGCTCCGTTCGACGACCGCCACCACGGCGCGCATCACGTCGGACTCGTGTGGCGCGCGAGCAGCGCGGCTCACGCCGGCGGGCGCCCCGCCGCCGGCGCGGGCCACGGTGCTCAGCGCCGCTTCGAGGTCGGCGATCAAGTCCTCCGGCGCTTCGAGGCCGATCGAGAGCCGCAACAGATCCGCGGGAACCGGCGACGAGGCCCCCTCGGTGCTGCGGCGGTGCTCGATGAGGCTCTCGACACCCCCGAGCGAGGTCGCCCGCTTGAACACCTTCACGCGGGCCAGGACGGCCAGGGCACCGGTCTCACCACCCGCGACCCGCACGGACAGCATCCCACCAAACGCGCCGCCCATCTGGCGCGCCGCCACCTCGTGGCCCGGGTGCGACGCCAGCCCCGGGTAGAGCACGGCCATCAGGGCCAGGTGCTTCTCGAAGTGCCGGGCGACGTGCCACGCCGTCTCCGACGAGCGGCGCACGCGGAGGAACAGTGTTCGCATTCCGCGCTGGAGCAGCCAGGCCTCGAACGGACCGGGTATCGACCCGGCCTCGCGACGCCAGGACCGGATGCGCTCCCAGAACGGGTCCGGACGGGCGGTGACGAGCGCCCCGGCCAGGACGTCGCCGTGGCCGTTCAGGTACTTCGTGGCCGAATGGGCGACGAGATCCGCCCTCAGCGAGATGGGGCGGGTGAGCACCGGCGTCGCGACGGTATTGTCCACCGCAAGGCGCGCGCCGGCCGCGTGAGCGACCTCGCCGATCGCGGCGACGTCGGCGATGTCCCAGGTGGGATTGGCCGGGGTTTCCAGCCAGACGAGCCGCGTTCGCCCGGGACGGATGGCGGCCTGCACGGCGGCGAGCTGGCTCGTGTCCACGAACTCGACGTCGAGTCCCCAGGCGATGCCGAACTCCGCCAGCCACTTGCGGACACCCCAGTAGAGAATCCGCGGTACCACGACGTGATCGCCGGGCAGAAGGGACTGGAAGACGGCGGTGGCGGCCGCGCTCCCGGAGGCGAACAGCATGCACGAGGCGCCGCCTTCGAGCGCGGCGAGGAGCTTCTCGGCGTGATCGTAGGTCGGGTTGTCCGCACGCGTGTAGGCGACGCCTCCCCGAACCGTGCCGTCGGTGTTGGCCTCGTACACGGTGGACGGGTGGATCGGAGGAGACACCGCCCCGAACACTGGATCGACGTCTCCGAGGGCCTGGGCCGCAAGGGTCTCCGGTGACAGGTCGTTCGGCATGTGATCGGCCCTCTCTTTCAGCTGCGCGCTCGGCCCACGGTTGTCTTACGCCTGTTGGAGGGATAGGGTCCAATACGTTGTCTCGAACTTCCCGATTGGGAAAACCCGAATGACGTTCCGGCAGCTCGAGGCCTTCCTGGCGGTGGCGCGCGAGCGGAGCTTCAGCCGCGCGGCCGAGCGGATCCATCTGTCCCAGTCGACGCTGTCGGGGCACGTCCAGGAGCTGGAGCGCGAGCTGGGCAAGCGCCTCTTCGTGCGTCGCGGCCGCCGGATCACGCTCACCGAGGCCGGGGTCGTCTTCGAGCCCCACGCGGCCCGGGTGGCGGCCGCCACCGCCGACGCGCGCCAGGCCGTGGCGGACATCGATGGTCTCGGTCGCGGCGCGCTCGTGGTCGGCGCCAGCACGACGCCCGGTATCTACGTGCTGCCGCGCGCGATCGGGGTGTTCCGGCGGCGGTATCCCGGGATCGAGCTGAGCCTGCACATCGCCAACTCGCGGCTCATAGAGGAGCGCGTGCGCGCGGACCAGGTCGACCTCGGGGTCGTGGGCGGTCACGTGCTCGGCCCGGGCGAGCGGTGCGTGGCGGCGGGCCTCGTGGACGAGCTGGTCCTCATCGTGCCGCCGCGCCATGCGTGGGCACGGCGCCGGGGGATCGGCCTGCGCGAGGTGGCCGGCGAGCGCTTGCTGGTGCGGGAGGAGGGCTCGGCCACCCGTCAAGTGATGGAGCGGGCGCTGCAGCACGCGGGGATCGCCCCGGCCGCCACGATGGAGCTGAGCCACACCGAGGCCATCAAGCAGTGCGTCATGGCGGGGCTCGGTGTCGCGTTCGTCTCCGGCTACGCCATCGGCGCCGAGGTCCGGGCGCGGCAGCTCGCCATCGTGCCCGTCCGCCGCCTCCGCATCCGCCGCCACTTCCACGTGATCCACGCCGAGCGGCGCACGCTCGGCGCGAGCGGCCGCGCCTTCCTCCAGGTGCTGGACGAGCAGGCGAAGCGCTCCGCCCGCGGCTGAGCGGGCGCGCGCCCCGCCTACTTCGGCTGCGGCACGATCCGGATGTAGGGCTTGGGCGCCTTCCAGCCGCCCGGGTACGCCTGCTTCGCCTCGGCGTCCGAGACCGCCGGCACGATGATCACGTCCTGACCCTGTCGCCAGTTCACCGGCGTCGCCACCTTGTGCCTGGCCGTCAGCTGGCACGAGTCGACCAGCCGCAGCACCTCGTCGAAGTTGCGCCCCGTGCTCATGGGATAGGTCAGCATGGCCTTGATCTTCTTGTCCGGGCCGATCACGAACACCGAGCGCACCGTCGCGTTGTCCGCCGCCGTCCGGCCCTGCGCCGTCGTCCCCGACTCCTCCGGCAGCATGTCGTAGGCCTTGGCCACCCGCAGGTCGGGGTCCCCGATCAGGGGATAGTTCACCGCGTGCCCCTGCGTCTCCTCGATGTCCTTGGACCACTTCTCGTGGTCGGGGACCGAATCCACGCTCAGCCCGATGATCTTGCAGTTGCGCTTGTCGAACTCGGGCTTGAGCCCCGCCATGTACCCCAGCTCCGTCGTGCAGACCGGCGTGAAGTTCTTCGGGTGCGAGAACAGGATGGCCCAGCCGTTGCCGATCCACTCGTGGAAGTTGATACGCCCCTGCGTGGTGTCGGCGGTGAAGTTGGGGGCTTCACTGTTGATCCTGAGCGCCATGACTCACCTCCAGATCGTCTTCGGTTGTTGGCGAGACTGAACCGTCCGGGCCCCTCCTGTCTACGCCCGCGTCGCCTCGCGGTCAAGCGTGGTTGGCACGCCGGGCGGGCAACCGCCTCTTCGTGGGTCGTCGGGGTGTTCCGGTGCCGGGCCTCGTGGACGATCTGGCGCCCGCCGCGCGGCTGAGGCCGCGCGGCGTCGGCGAGTACTCCACCCACGCGGCCCTCGCCGCTCGTGTTACTGCTTGACGAGGAGCTCGAGCCCTTCGGCGCAGGCGCGGGCAACCTCCGAATCGGCCTTGTCTTGCCCGGGCATCTTGTCCCAGCCGCCCTTCTCGATGAATTCGGCCCTCGTCCAGCTGCTCACTTCCCCGAATTCCTTGAGCTTCTGCTCATGATTGGGTTGCTTCACGAACTGGGCGACGCAGACCGCCGCCTGGCTCGACACGACCGCTTTCGCGCTCATCGCATTGGCCGTGCTGGAGGTCGTCCACCCACCCCACACGAAGCCGAGAATCATCGCGATGACGGCCCCACCAATCAGGCCCCAGATTCCATACTTCACCTTCGCGGCACTTTCCAGCTTCATTGCCAAGACCTCCGGTTACCGCTGACCCTAGCCCCGCGTCACCCGTCCGTCTATTGGATCTTGGTGTACCCCGGCTCAGCTGGATCCTGGTGTACCCCGGCTCAGCGCCGGCCCCGACGCAGGAAGTCGGTGAGGATGCCGCACAGCTCGCGGCCGCGCGGCGTCAGCGAGTACTCCACGCGCGGCGGCGTCTCCGGGTACACCGTGCGCGCGATCAGTCCGGCCTTCTCGAGATCGCCGAGGCGGGCGGCCACGGTCGACGAGCTGACGTCGCCGAGCCGGCTGCGCAGCTCGGTGAAGCGGATGGTGCGGCGGTTGGCGAGGAGGCTCAGCAGGCCGAGGGCGTAGCGGCGGCCGATCAGCCTGGCCAGCGGGGTGGCGGGGCAGAGGCAGTCGCCGTCCCGCAGGGCGGCGCCGCAGCCGCACGTGGCCGTGGTCACACCGTCTCGCGGCATTCGCCACCCTGGTGGCAGTCGCAGTCGGCCGAGCCGCACTGGCCGTGCGCGCGGCGGGCGAGGTAGGGCTCGAACTCGTCCAGGAACCGTCGCCGGCCTTCCCGCACTCCGAGCGGCGTCAGGCGGTAGCGAACCGGCTCGGCCAGCTCCTCCGCGTAGCCCTCCTCGACGAGCTGGGCGAGCGTGCGACGCACCGTCGCCTCGTCGCCGGCGAAGCGCAGGACGTCGGCGGGCGCCACGTCGGGGCCGAAGCCCTCGCCGTGCAGCCAGAACATGATCTGGAGGATCTCGTCCCGCTGCTTCAGGTCGTCCAGCGAGCCTGCCGCCGGTCGATCGCCGAGCAGCCGCCGGATGTGGCCGAGCGCGGTGTCCACGGCGGCCCGCACGGGCGGCGTGAGCGCCGTCGTCAGCTCGTCGACCTCGGCCGGCTCGCAGCCGACGATGAACACCTCGCGCGGCAGCGCGCCGAGCGCCTGGGCCACCGACAGCGCGCGGGCGGGGACGGCCAGGTGCAGGTCGACCTCCGCCGCCGACTCGACGGACTCGACGGCGGTGACGTAGACGGTCCCCGGCGCGCCGCCGCGGGTCATGGCGTCGACGATGACGAGCCGGTCGCACGGGGTGAGCAGCTCCTGGGCGAGCCGGATGCCGGCCGTGCCGACCTCCATGAGTTCGACGCCGGGCAGCGGCGGGTCGAGCTCGCCCAGGCGCCGGACGACCTCGACGCCGAAGCCGTCGTCGCCCCGCAGCACGTTGCCGAATCCTGCGATCAGCGTGCGCATCGCTCAGGGGCTCGCGATCGGCTCGACGTCGACGGCCACGCGGACCTCGCCGTCGTCGACGGCGACGGGGAGGACGGCCAGGCGCTCGGGCCCGCCGTCCAGCCGGTGACCCGTGCGCACGTCGTAGCGGCAGCCGTGCCAGCTGCAGCGCAGCTCGGCGCCCTCGAGCGCGCCGAACCGAAGGGGCAGCGGGCTGTCGCCGCACCGGTCGGCGACGGCGTGGAAGCGGCCCTCGACGTTGGCGACGAGGATCGTGTGCCCGTCGATCTCCACCGCCTTCATCGCGCCGCCGGGCACCTCGGCCGCCGCGCATGCGCGCCGGTACACCGGGCGGTGCGCCGGGCGCAGGCCGCCGACCTGGAGCAGCGCGGGCCCGGGCGCCGGCCGCTCGCCGAGCACCAGCTCCTGGAAGCCGACCAGCCCCGCCCGCAGCGCCTCCTCGAGATCGTGGCGCACAGCCTCTTCGGAGATGGCGCCGCCGGGGGGCCCGTCGGTCGTGCCGCCGCCGAGCCCGTGGGCCTTGACGTACACGGCGCCCCCCA
>Ga0299906_10004741_pt1 | contig 11119 bp, 11 predicted proteins | sample RVTome_14_FD_200259 | JGI IMG/M metagenome (GOLD analysis project Ga0299906, IMG submission 200259) | Soil microbial communities from uranium-contaminated site in the Upper Colorado River Basin, Wyoming, United States - RVT145D125 (version 2) ... | reverse complement strand
GAACTGCTACAGCTTCTTCATTTCCTACGCGTCCATCGACGGGTACGAGCCGCGCGCGCAGGTGCTCGGGGAGGGACCCGACCTCGCCGGCGCCCGGCCGCTCGACCGATGGATGCTCGCGACGACGCAGGAACTGATCCGCGAATGCCGCGAGGCGCTGGATGCGTTCGACTCGCCGCGGCTCGTGCGCGCGGTCGAGCGGTTCTGGGACGACCTGTCGAACTGGTACCTACGCCTGTCGCGCGCGCGCTTCTACGGAGCCGATGACACCGCGGACAAGCGCGCCGCCTACGAGACGCTGTGGTACGCGCTGTGCCAGGTGACGCGGCTGATGTCGCCGGTGGTCCCCTTCGTCACCGATGAGATGTGGACGAACCTGGTGGCGCCGGCCGAGGGCCTGCCAGACAGCGTGCACCTGTCGGGTTACCCGGTCGTCCTGGAGAACCTCGCCGATCCGGACCTGCAGCGCGAGATGCGCGACGTTCGCACGGTCGTCGAGCTGGGGCGAGCAGCGCGCGGCGACGCCAACATCAAGGTGCGGCAGCCGTTGCGCGCCGTGATCGTGGCGACCGAGGACCAGGGCGCGGCCGAGCGCATCCAGCGCCAGGCCGAGCTGATCGCCGCCGAGCTGAACGTCAAGGAGGTCCGCCTCACCTCCTCATCGGAGGACTTCGCGCAGGTCGAGGTCGTGCCGAACTTCAAGGTCATCGGACCGAAGCACGGCAAGGATGCCGGCGAGATCAACCGGCTGCTGCGCGCCGGCGAATACGAGCGCACGGCCGATGGGGTGACAGCCGGTCGGTGGACGCTCGGCGCGGACGAGTACGAGGTGCGAACGCGCGCGCGCGAAGGTTTCGCCGTGGTCGACGGCGACGGTTTCGCCGCGGCGCTGGACACCGAGATCACGCCGGAGCTGAAGCTCGAGGGCGAGGCACGCGACGTGATCCGACGCATCCAGGATCTGCGCAAGCAAGCCGATCTCGCTTTGACCGACCGGATCACGATCACCTACCCGGCCGACCTCGCCGCGGTCTTCGAGACGCACGGAGCATGGATCGGCACCGAGACCCTGTCGACCGGAGCGACGCCGGGCGACGCGTTTGCCGTCGCGAAGTCTTGACCGCGGCATGAAGGACGTCGCGATCGTCGGACTGCCCGGCGCGGGCTCCTCGACCGTATTCACCGCGCTGACCTCGCTCGAGGGCGCCGCGCCGGGGAAGTCGCACCAGGCGGTCGTTCCGGTCCCCGACGAGCGCGTCGACCGGCTGACCGAGCTGCACACCTCACGCAAGGCCGTGTTCACGCAACTCCGCTTCGTAGAGTCGAGCGGGATGGTGCGGCGCGGCTCGCGCGGCGTCGGATCGCTGTCGGCGGAGCTGCTCGGGCATCTGCGCACCGCCGATGCGCTGCTGCTGGTCGCGCGCGCGTTCGGTCCCGACGCGGATCCCGTCTCCGAGTTCGCCGAGCTGACGCTCGAGCTGATCTACGCCGACCTCGAGATCGTGTCGGCGAAGGCCGACCGCGAGCGCAAGGCCGCACGTGATGAAACCGCCAAGCGGGCCGTCGCGATCCTGGACCGGGCCAGAGAGCTGCTCGAGGCGGGAACGGCGCTGCGCGAACGGGGCTGGGACGACCTGGAGCGGGCCACGTTCCAGGGGATGGAGCTCCTGACCCTCAAGCCTTTCGTAGCGATCACGAACACCGATGAGGACGGACTCGGCAAGCCCTCACCCGAGGGGATGATCCCGGTCGCGGCCGCGCTGGAAGCGGAGGTCGCGGGGATGGACCAGGCGGAGGCGAGCGAGCTGCTCGCGTCGTTCGGTCTGACCGAGCGCGCGTTACCGCGGGTGATCCGCGCGATCTACGAGCAGCTCGACCTGATCACGTTCCTGACCGCCGGCGAGAAGGAGTCGCGCGCGTGGGAGGTACATCGCGGCGCGACGGCCCCGCAAGCGGCGGGCGTGATCCATTCGGACTTCGAGCGGGGTTTCATCCGCGCGGAGGTCGTCGCCTACGACGCGCTCGTCGAGGCCGGGAGTTGGAACGCGGCCAAGGGCAAGGGCCTGGTTCGCCAGGAAGGAAAGAGCTACCTCGTGCAGGAAGGCGACGTGGTCGAGTTCCGCTTCGCGGTCTGAAGCGCTAGGACCCGGCCGACGGACGCCGCCGGGTCGTTTTCTTCGCTGCGGTCTTCTTGACTGCCGTTCTCTTAGCCGCCGGCTTCTTCGCAGCGGCTCGCTTCGTCGCTGCCGGTTTCTTCGCCGCCTTCTTGGTCGCCGGCTTCTTCGCGGCAGCCTTCCTCTTGGTGGCGGGCTTCTTCGCAGCGGGCTTCTTCGCAGCGGCTCGCTTCGTCGCCGCGGGCTTCCTCGCCCGACGCGCCGCGGTCGGAGGTGCAGGCGCCGGCGGAACGTCGAGCTCCTCATCGTCGGGAAGGATCAACGGCTGCGCCTCCCCGAGCGAGGACTCCTGCCCGAGCCCAGTGAGCGCTGCCGCTGCTTCCTCGGGCCGCAGCTCCTCGTCAAGCAGCGAAGAGGCCGGGGCCGCTTCGCCCTCTTCTTCGCGCGGCGGGACGGCGAACCCGCCGACCGGCGCGCCCTCGACCGGATAGCCCGGCGCGGTGACCGGCGCACGACGATCCCTCAGCACGCCGAGGAACAACGAGATCGCGGCGATGATGCTTGCGGCGATCGAGCCGAAGACCAGCTCGAGACCATCCTGGAACACGCCCACGATCAGCAGCACCAGGGCGGCGACGACGAGCACGGCACTAGCGGCGATCAACGCGAGAGCACTCCCCTTCGACGATCAACTGACCCAACGGCGCCGGAGTCTACCGGTTCGTTCCGGGTGATTCCACCAACGCGGGCCGCGCGCGGGATTACTCGCCGGCCCAGAACGGCTGCCGCTCCCCAACCTCTTCGACGGAGCGCTCAGGCGCCTCCTCCTCGGACTTCGGGGCCTCACGCTCGATGCGCTCGACCGTGGAGGACGGGGCCTGCGCTTCCAGGAGCCTGAGCTGCTCCTCGAGGAAGCGGCGCACCCGGGATCGGACCTCGGCCTCGACCCGGATCGGGTCCTCGGTCGGCCGGGCAACGGCCCCGCCACGGCCCTCTCGGAGCCGTGCGACCTCCTGCTGGAGGGCGGCGAGGCGCACCTTCATCTTCTGGTTCTCCTCGACCAGCCGTGTGAAATCCTCGACCACCTCGTCCAGGAACAGGTCGACCTCGGCCTGGTTATAGCCACGGAACGCTTCGCGGAACTCTTTCCGAACGATGTCCTGTGGGTTCAGGGGCATCGTCATCCCTCTCAGCAGAAGACCCGGGTGATCAACACGAGCGCGAAGAACACTAACAGGATGGACAGATCAAGCGCGACCGCGCCCATGCGCAGTGGCGGTAGCAACGGACGCGCGAGACGGACGACCGGTTCGGTCATCGCGTAGACCGCGCGCACGACCGGCATCAGTCCTTCGGGCGGGGCCGGTATCCAGGACAGGATCACCCGTGCAAGGAGCACGAAGTAGTACACCTGGAGGATGATGCAGACGGCATCAACGAGAGCGTCCAAAGGAAGCCCGCAGCCTAGACTTCCCCGACGCCGAACAAACCATGCTCCGCGAGCCGGCGCTTCTCGTCTGCGGAAACCTCCATGTTGAACGGGGTCAGCAGGTACACCTGCTCGCCGACCTTTTGCATCCGGCCGTTCAGCCCATAGACCAGCCCTGAGGCGAACTGCAGCACCTTGGGCGCATGCTTCGGTTCGGTCATCCGTAGGTTGATGATCACCGGCACGCCGCCCTTGTAGCGGTCGGCGAAGTCCTGCGCGTCGTCGAAGATCCGCGGCTCCACGACGTGCACCTGCCGGGGTGCCGCCGTCGGGATCGAACGGACGACGCCGCGCCCAGCCGGATGGCGGCGCTCCTGCTCACGTTCCTCCCGGCGGATGGTGCGCACCATCTGCGGGTCCTCGCGGCGGGCGGAGACCGGCTCCTCGACGAGCTCCTCGTCGAACTCCTCCTCCTCGTCCATCAGGCCGAGGGAGACAAGGGTCTTCCTCCACATCTCACGCATCTTCTCTCATCCTCCCGCTCATGCGCGGTCCGGGTCGCGGACCCGACCCCCGGCGCCCCTAAGCGTAGGGCACCCAGACGGACGATGCCGTGAGCGGGGGTTATCCCCCGCCGGCCGTCCGCCCCGACCCTCAGCCCTCACGCGGGCCGAACAGAGCCCTGCCGATCCGTACATGCGTCGCTCCTTCCTCGATCGCGATCTCGAAATCGTCGCTCATGCCCATCGACAACCCGACGGCGCCGGGGTGCTCGGAGGCGATCCGCGCGCGCAAGGCCCGCAAGGCGGCGAACGCACGCCTGGATGCGTCCGGATCCCCCGCCGGGGGAATCGTCATCAGGCCTCTCAGCCGGGCCCCGGGCGCGCCCGCGATCGCATCGGCGACGCCGAGCGCGTCCTCAGGCCTGACTCCGTGCTTCGACGTCTCTCCGGAGACGTTGACCTGGAGCAGCAGATCCTGCTCGATGCCCCGCCGTTCAGCCCGCCGCGCGATCTCCCCGGCCAGTTCCGGCGAGTCCACCCCGTGGATGAGGACGACCGACCCGGCGACGTGGCGAACCTTGTTGAGTTGCAAGCTCCCGACGAAATGCCATCGGATACGCGGATCGTCCAACACGCTCTGCTTCGACCGCAGCTCCTGCACCCGGTTCTCGCCGATGTCGTTGATGCCGGCGTCCACGGCGGTGCTGATGGCCTCGGGCGGGAACGTCTTGGCCACAGCGACGATGGTCACCTCGGCGGGATCGCGACCGGCGCGACCGGCGGCCTCGGCGACGCGCGCGCACACCGCGTCGACCCGCTTGGCGATCTCAGTCACGGCGCCGGCCGTTCGCACGACCATCCTCCATCCCGTCCACCAAGACCGCCACGAGTCCCTGCCTGGCATCGTCTCCGGCGCGGTGGCTGTAGAAGCGGTGGGGCTCGCATCGTGTGCACAGCGCCGAGGGCCGGACGTCGTGAACACCGGCCGCCCGCAGCGCGAGGGCGGCGCCACGCCATAGATCGAGGTGCGGGCGCGTGCCGGGCCGTTCACGCACGACCTCCGGGCCGAGTGTCTCTCGTGCGGCGCTCGCGACTTCCTCGCCCACCTCGTAGCAGCACGGCCCGATCGACGGACCGATGAACGCCACCGTGGTCGGCGCCGCCTCGACCGCGGCAACCGCGTTGCCGATCACGCCGGCAACCATCCCGCGCCATCCGGCGTGCACGACCCCGATCCGGCGCCGGCTCGGGTCTGCCAGCAGGATCGGCGCGCAGTCCGCGGTCAGCACGGCCAGCGCGGCGCCGGGGCGATCGGTCCACAAGGCGTCGGTCCCCGGGATGACCGTGTCCGGCTCGGTCGCGCCGGAACCCAGCTCGGCCGGCCCGACCCGGGCGACGTCCGCGTCGTGGACCTGCATCGCGCTCGTCCACGACTCGGCGTTCGCACCGAGCGTGCCCAGCACCCGCGCGCGGTTCGCGCGCACCAGATCAGGATCGTCGCCCGCCAGGAACGAGAGGTTCAGCGACGCGAACGGCGCGGCGCTGAACCCGCCGTGCCTGGTCGTGAAGGCAGCACGGATGCCCGCGCCGTTCAGCGCGGGCATCGTGAGATACGCCCCCGGTTCCGCCGGCCCCCCTCGCGACGCATCGCCGGCGGGCGGAAGCGCGCGCCAGGCGTACATACGCGCCCCTACCGCCGAAGGAACGAGGGGATGTCCTCGAGGTCTTCGTCGGCGTCGAAGACGACCGTGCGACGAGGGGCCGACGGCTCCTCGTCGAGGGAAAGGTCCAGGTCGTCATCCTCCAGCGCCAGCGCGGACCCCACCTCGCGGCTCGGCCAACGCTCGAACCCGGCCGCAACAACGGTGACGCGAACCTCGTCACCCAGGGAATCGTCGATCGCGGTTCCGAAGATCACGTTGGCATCCGGGTGGGCGTGGTCGGAGATGATGCGCGCGGACTCGTTCACTTCGTACAAGGTGAGCTCACTGCCACCGGTGATGTTCAGCAGGATGCCGCGCGCACCGTCGATCGACGCCTCGAGCAGCGGTGAGGAGATCGCCGACCGTGCCGCCTCGACCGCACGGGCTTCCCCGCGCGCGTTGCCCACGCCCATCAGCGCCGACCCGGCATCGGTCAGGATCGCCTTTACGTCGGCGAAGTCCAGGTTGATCAGACCGGGAGTGGTGATCAGATCCGTGATGCCCTGCACGCCCTGCATCAGGACCATGTCGGCCATCTTGAACGCGTCGAGGATCGTCGTGTTCTCGTCGGCTACGTCCAGCAAGCGGTCGTTGGGGATGATGATGAGCGTGTCGACCTTGTCCTTGAGCTGCTGGATGCCGCGCTCGGCGGACTCCGCACGCACCTTGCGTTCGAAGGTGAACGGACGAGTCACGACGCCGATCGTCAGCGCGCCCATCGCCTTGGCGATCTCAGCCACGACAGGTGCGCCACCGGTCCCGGTGCCGCCGCCCTCGCCGGCGGTCACGAAGACCATGTCGGCGCCCTTGAGCACCTCTTCGATGGTCTCCCGCGCTTCGTCGACAGCCTTGCGGCCGGTGTCTGGATCGGAGCCCGCCCCGAGGCCCCGTGTGATCTCGCGCCCGATGTCGAGCTTCAGATCCGCATCCGACATCAACAGCGCCTGCGCGTCGGTGTTGATGGCGATGAACTCGACGCCTTTGAGGCCTTCCTCGATCATTCGGTTGACGGCGTTCACACCGCCGCCGCCGATGCCCACGACCTTGATCACCGCGAGGTAGTTCTGCGGCGTGGCTGCCATACGCGACCCCCTACTCTCTCTTCGGCCCGGGCGGACCGAACTCTTCCTCTCGAGATGAACGCGCTGTACCCCGCGGCGTGAGCCGCGGAGCCGTGGTCCTCACCTCAGGACCGGCGCGTTACACGGACGGGTGAAGTCCCGGTTGAGACTTCCACCGTACGCGCTGGGGAAGACGCGCGCAGACCGGTGATCCCGATCATTTTCGCAGGTCAGTGAGGGTGCTAAACCTCTACTTCATCTTCATAGTTATGTAAACCTCAACTGACGGTGCAGAATGTACCCCAGGGGTCGACCTCAAGTCAACCCGGAGGCATGAGGAGATTTCCCGCTCTTCGCGGCCCGAGAAGCGCCGTGCGGCTATGCGATCTTCGCGGCAGGGCGCTCGGGTGATCGAACGTCGAGGCGGATCAGCCGCTTGCGGTCGCCCGAGACGCGCTCGCGCACCAGAGAGATCGCGTCCACCTTCTCGACGATGCGCTCTGCGGGACCGAACAGCACCCGCGTGCGGCCGAGCATGAACACGAAGCCTTCGCCCTCGATGGGCTCGAACGATCCGAGCTGCCGCCGCATCGGTTCCGGCATCGCGTTCCAGATCTCCAACACCGCAGCCGAAGTCCCTCGCGGCAGCACGGCCCCAACGCCCGGTGCACGTGGGATCGCGATGAGCGGGATCGCGCCGTCGGCGCGGACGCCCTCGGGGACCGGCTGGCCGTCCTCGTCGAGCAGCCATCGGCGTGACCCCGACTGGATCTCTACGGCTGGGGAACGTTCGACCACCACGATGCGAAGGGCGAGGGATCCATCCCGCTCGACCCGTGCCTCCCTGACGCCGGGGAGTCGCTGAACGCGCGCGGCGACCGCATCCAGGTCGACGCCGAGGACGCTTTCCCCGATCCGGAGCCCGCTCGCCTCGACGACCGCGGCCGGATCGATCGAGCGCGCGCCGACGACGTCGACGCGCGCGAGGTCGAACAACAGCGACCGGCTCACGATCACGCCTCCGGCCACCGCCCCGGCGAGCAATAGCAGGCCGATGCCGATCCTTCGCCGGCGACGGCGCTGCTGCGACCGGACCGCGCGCCGGCGCGCAGCCAGGCGGGGCGAGCGAACGACCTTATCCAGCGTCGCGTTCATCCGGGACCTCCTCGAAGTCTCCGATCATCTTCAGCTCGGGTTCCAGCTCGACGCCGGTCTGCTCGCGCACGCGTCGCTGGATCCAGCGGATCAACGTGTAGACCTCGTTCGCCGTGGCGGCCGGCTCGGTGACGATGAAGTTCGCATGCACCTCGGAGATGCGCGCCGCCCCGACCCTGGCGCCTTTGCCGCAGACCTGCTCGACAAGGCGGCCGGCGGAGTCCCCGGGTGGGTTCTTGAAGACGCTCCCCCCGTTGGGCAGGCTCAGGGGCTGATTGGCCCGGCGCCATTCACGGACCTCGCGCATCTCCCGCTCGATCTCGTCCCGGCTGCCCGGTGTGAGCCCAAGTCGGGCGGTTATCACGATCGCATCGGAGGGCAGCCGGGACGTCCGGTAGGCGAAACCCGCCTCGGCTACCGGCAGGGTCGAGACCCGCATCTCACTCATCAGGTACAGGTCCGCCGAGACGAGCACATCGCGGATCTCGCGTCCGTGCGCCCCGGCGTTCATGCGGACCCCTCCCCCGAGGCTCCCGGGGATCGCGGCGCCGAACTCGAACCCGGTCAGGCCGTGATCCATCGCCAGCGACGCCAGCGCGGGCAGCGGCATGGCCGCGCCGGCCACTATCGCGGCGTCCTCGACTCGGGCCCAGCGAAACCCGCCGCCGAGCCGAACCACGATGCCGGGGAAGCCATGGTCGGAGACCAGCATGTTCGAGCCGCGTCCGACGATCAGCACGGGCACGGAGGTCTCGCGGACCGCGGCGGCCAGCGCGGCCAGATCCTCGTCGCCGGCAGCCTCCAGGTATACCCCGGCAGGCCCCCCGATCCGATACGAGGTCAGCGGCCCGATCGGTGCGTCTCGCTTGACCGAGCCGTGCGCCCGCGCCTCCATGGTGGCCGCGGCCGCATCGATCGCATCGCCCATCGCGCCCCACCGCTCGGTCGCGCTGCTCACCGCGCGCCCCACCGTTCGGTCGCACCGCTCACTGCGCGCCCCACCGGTCGGTTTGCGCCGCTCACCGCGCGCCCCGCTGCTCGATCGCCCGGACGATCTCTTCGCCGAGCACGGTGACATCGCCGGCGCCGATGGTCAGCACCAGATCGCCCGCACGCGCGCGCGCCGACACGTACCCCGGCACGTCGGCACGGCGCGGCAAGTAGGCAACGCGCCTCGACGGCTGCTGCTCGAGCACGCCGTCCACCACGAGCTTGCCGGTGATGCCGGGCTGCGGCTCCTCGCGCGCCCCGTACACGTCGGTCACCACGACCAGGTCCGCGGCGGCCAGCGCAGCGCCGAGCGCGCGGCCGAAGAACGCGGTGCGCGAGTACAGGTGCGGCTGGAACACCGCGACGATGCGACCGGGCCGCTGCTCGCGCGCCGCCTCGAGCAGCGCCGCCACCTCGGTCGGATGGTGCGCGTAGTCGTCCACGACGCGCACGCCGTGTGCGATCCCGCGCACCTGGAAGCGCCGCTCGACCCCGGAAAAAACGGCGAGCGCGCGCGCCGTCGCGTCGAATGGTACCCCCACCGTATCCGCGACCGCGATCGCGGCCAGCGCGTTGCGCGCGTTGTGCGCGCCGGGGACGTTCAGGTGAACCGAGCCGACCTCGGTTCCGTCGCGGGTCACCGCCAGCACCTGGCCGCCATCGGCGAGCTCGCGCGCGCCCCGCCAGGTCCCCTCGTCGAGCCCGTAGGTGATCAGCGGCCGCGAGACCCGGCCGGCGACCGCCCGGACGCCCGGATCGTCGAGGCAGGCGACCACGGCGCCCTCGGCCGGCACGTTCCCCATGAAGGCCAGGAAGGTTTCGCGGACCTCGCTCTCGTCGGCGTAGTGGTCCATGTGCTCGGCCTCGATGTTGGTGACCACGGCGATCTCGGGCGCAAGCCACAGGAACGACCCATCGCTCTCATCGGCTTCGGCGACCAGCCACGCTCCCTCCCCGTGGTGCGCATTGGTCCCTTGTTCGTTCAGGTGACCGCCGACCAGGAAGCTGGGGTCAAGGCCTGCGCGCTGGAGCACGAGCGCGATCATCGACGTGGTGGTGGTCTTGCCGTGCGTTCCCGAGACCGCGACCCCGCGCCGGTCCCGCATCAGCAGCGCGAGCACTTGCGCGCGATGCAGCACCGGGATGTCGGCCGCGCGCGCGGCGCGCAGCTCGGGATTGCTCTCCCGGATCGCCGAGGACACGATCACCGCGGCCGCGTCGCGGAGGTTGGCCGGATCATGCCCGATCGAGATGCGCGCGCCCAGCGCCTCGAGCGCCGCCAGGTCGATCGTCCGCTTCATGTCCGATCCCCTGACGCGCATCCCGCGCGCGAGCATCACCTTGGCGATCGCGCTCATCCCGGCGCCGCCGATGCCGAGCAGGTGCACCGGATCCAGGTCCTGCAGGATCGAGATGCGCGCCTCAGCCACGGCGCACATCCAACAGCGAAGCCAGCCACTCGGCCATCTCCTGGGCCGCCCGCGGCCGCGCCACCGACGACGCCGACTCCGCCATGCGCGCGCGCCGCTCGTCATCCGACAGGATCTCCTCGAGCAGCGCGCCGAGCCGCTCGCCGTCCAGCGCGTCGTCGGCGATCACCTCGGCCGCCCCGGCGTCGACCAGCAGGCGCGCGTTCGCGTCCTGCTCGCGGCGCCGCGCGTGGGGGAACGGGATCAGGATCGACGGCAGTCCGCAGACGGCGAGCTCATGGACCGTAGAGGCGCCCGCGCGGCCGACGACCACGTCGGCGGCCGCGTACGCAAGGTCCATCCGCTCCAGGTACGGCAGCACCCTCACGAGCAGCTTGCCCTCCGGCACCGAGCCCGCGACCTCATCCCCGTGCGCGCGCCCGGTACCGATCAGCACCTGGACGTCGTCGCGGTCACGCCAGCGCTCGGCCAGCGCGATCGCAGCCGCGTTCAGCCGTGTCGCCCCGAGGCTCCCGCCGAAGATCAACACGGTACGCCGGTCACCGGCCAGCTCGAACGCGGCGAGCGCCTCGTCGCGCTGTCCTGCGAGCTGCTCGCCGCGAAGCTCCTCGCGCACGGGCAGTCCGACCAACGTCGCGTGACGCAGCATCCCGACGGTCTGCGGGAACGACACCGCGACGTGCCGCGTGACGCGCGCGCCGACCTCGTTCGCCAGACCGGGGACCGCGTTCTGC
>Ga0299906_10004739_pt1 | contig 11123 bp, 10 predicted proteins | sample RVTome_14_FD_200259 | JGI IMG/M metagenome (GOLD analysis project Ga0299906, IMG submission 200259) | Soil microbial communities from uranium-contaminated site in the Upper Colorado River Basin, Wyoming, United States - RVT145D125 (version 2) ... | reverse complement strand
CATGCACGACTTCACGGCGTTGCCGTTCACGAACACCGTGCACGCGCCGCACTGTCCCGTGTCGCAACCGACATGGGTACCGGTAAGGCCGAGATGATCGCGGATGAATTGCACCAGCAGCGTGCGCGGATCGATCTGCGCGCTGATGGATTTTCCGTTGACAGCGAGGGACAGACTTGTAGTCATTGTAGTGGCTCCTCCTGCGGTCCGAGTTTGCGAGCGAAGCGCGAGTGTGCGGGATAAACGCGTGTTATTACGATTCGAGTGACTCGCGGTCCGGCCCGGGTAATGTACCCCAAACAACAAGCCGCGTCCGCATCGGATGCGGGCCGCGCCGAAACCAAAAACAATGCCGCCGAGCGACTTCCGGAACGAACGCTTGTTGGAGAATTGGGGAGAAGCGGACGAATCGGCCTTGTCGCGGACCCCAAACCGCCAGCCAAAAAGACCGCGCCAAGGTGCGTGGATAGGGAGCAAAGGCTCTATCTCTACACATTGATCACGCCTATTGTGCCTTTCCCTCCGACCTGTGGATAAATGGCACGTCGTTCCCGTTCAGGTCATCGGCCGGCCGGCTGGCGCCCACCCGATCGAAAAATGCGCCATCTACCCCGGCTTATGCTTGAACCAGCAGCGGTAGCAATTCGTTCAAAGACTTAATCTCCATATCCGGGGGCGCGGGAATACGCTCGCGTTGCTGGCCAAAGCGATTGCACCACGCGACGTTGAACCCAAACGCCTTGGCCGCGTGCGCGTCCCAGGCGTTCGAGGAAACGAAGCAGACGCGCGTCGGCGAAAGATTGAAGCGTTCAATGACCATTCGGTAGACGGATGGATGCGGCTTATAGATCCCAACCTCTTCCACCGACAATATCGCGTCGAGCACCCGATCGATACCGGCGTTCTGTGCGGCCGCGGCCAACATCTTGGGCGCGCCGTTCGAGAGAATGGCGAGTTTCTTGCCGCGGGCCTTGAGTTGCGCCAGCACTTCCGGCACTTCCGAATAAGCGCTGAGCTTCATGTAAAGCTGCATTAGTCGCTCGCGCAGTGCCGCGTCGTCGAGCTTGACGGCGGCCATCGCAAAATCGAGCGCATCGCCCGTGACCTGCCAGAAATCCGCGTGCCGCGCCATCAGGCTGCGCAACCACGTGTATTGCAGCTGCTTGGTGCGCCACATGTCCGCCAGCGCCTGCCACTTTTCACCCAGCACGTGCTGCAGCTCGCGGGCCGCGCTATTTACGTCAAACAGCGTGCCGTACGCATCGAAAACGCACACGCGTGCGTCGATTGCCCCCCGATCCGCCATGATTCCCCCGTCGTGGTACGAACCGTCCACCGCCATTGTGCGAGCACGCGACCCCGGCCAACGGAGCACGTGCTGTCTTTGTGCGTTACTGAAAAAACAAAGCGTACGCCGAAAAACACGAGGAGCGTATCACCACCCGCACGGCGCGTGCCAGAAAAAATTTCGGAACGCGCTCGCCGGTCGAACCGAACCTTCCGCCGCGACACTCTCCAAGCGTCTCCGTCGATTCTAAGTATTCCTATTTTTTGCGCTGTTACCGTGAAATAGTGATCCCCCCAACGACAACGGTGCCATCGCTTTTTAAAATGACCGCGTTTTTCCAAATCGCCTTCATGATATCTTCCCCGGCGAATGATTAACGTCGATTGCTTCGTTGGTTGTCGGCACTGCTTACCGCGCCCGAGTGTGGAATTCCCGCAGTGGGGTCGCCAAAACCCGGAGGCAGCTCCGTGATCCGCTGGATCGCGCGCCCGCTTGGCGGTGTGATCGCGCGCTATCTTAATAGTTGCATTCGCGGATACGAACCGTTCGCAATCACCGACCCGTATAAACTGGCGCGCGTACTCCAGCCCGCGGATGTGTTACTCGTCGAGGGCGATCGGCGGGTCAGCACCGCGATAAAATATCTGACGCAATCAACCTGGTCGCACGCCGCGATATATATCGGCGATCGACTCGACCCAGGCACGGATCCGCTGACCGCGCGGGTATTGGTGGAAGCGGACCTCGAGGAAGGTGTCATCGCCGTACCACTCGGGAAATACGCCGAACTGAATACGCGCATCTGCCGCGCGGTCGGACTGACGCCCGAGACCCAGCGAAAAGTGGTTGACTATGTCGTAACACGCCTCGGCAACCGCTACGATCTAAAGAATGTCATCGACCTCGCGCGCTATTTATTGCCGACGCCGCCGGTCCCGGCAAGTTGGCGCCGGCGCATGCTGGCGCTCGGCAGCGGCGATCCAACGCGCGCGATCTGTTCGACCCTCATTGCGCAGGCATTTCAATCGATACGTTATCCGATCCTGCCGCGCGTCGAGCGGGCGGAAGCGGCGGACGAGAAATTGCAGTCGACGGTGAGAGAGATCCTGCACATACGCCATTACAGCCTGTTTGCACCGCGCGACTTCGACATCTCGCCCTATTTTCGCGTGATCAAACCGACGATCGAGCACGACTTCGACTACTGGAATCTCGATTGGGCGGGCCCGGCGTGACGACAGCGTGTACCGCGCCTACGGCGGCGAACTGCGCCTAAGCCGCGCGCGGCTGTCGTGAACTCTTGGTAACCAGCTTCCTCTTGGGACGTTTTGTTTTCGCCGATTTGGGCGGCAACGTGCGCGCATGCGCGAGGCCCGCCCCAATCCAGCTCTTCAGCGATGCGTCGCTTTTCAAGCCGGCCGCCGCCACGTACACGAAACCGATCATCGGCCGCCCGGTGAAATCCATGGGTCGCGCATGCGGTCGCCGGAGCGATTTCCGGTAAGCGTCCGGACCCACACGCACCATAAGCTCGTTCTTCACCACGCCGCAAACCATGTGGCCGTTCATGGTGAAACAGACGCCCCCGAACATCCGTCGCTCCCCCATGCCACGGCCGCGCTTCAATACCGCGCGGATTCGGCTCGCCAACCCTTCGCTATATGCCATTAGATGTTCCCCCGAAATGTCAGAAACGCGCGCGGTTGCTCGACTTCTAAATACCCTTGTTCCAAGCCCCCTATTTACTGAATTCAACCAATGTACTCAAGCCCAGTCTTTTCATGGCTTTACAGAGCATTTCTCCACAGAGGTGCTAGCTTTTGATTAGGCCATGACTTCGCCCGTCTGACGGAAACAGATTTGGGCAACACGAGATGACTCGGAGCCGTAACGGTACCTCAACACAACGCGACGACAGCACCGGCAATTCGCTACCCGCAAACAGCGCGTTCAACGACTTCCTGCGTCTTACGCAAGACGACAGGGACGTATTGGCGCGCTATGAGACGACGCTGAATCGCGGCGACAAGCATTTTAGCGGAATCTTCTTGGACTATCTGGCGGCGTTTCCAACCACCGCCAGGCACCTGCAAAAATCCCGCAAACGCGGCGGCAACTTAGAATGTCTTCTCTGCCGCAAGGAAGGACCGTTGGCAGATGTGCTATCGAGGGATCTCAGCGAAACTTCCGCGCAGGGCCGGCTCCGTCTAGGCAAAAGCGGACGCCGCCATGGTATCGAGTCGGCGTGGATACTGGGCGCGTACCGGCTTTACCTCACCCATCTCCAGGGGCTGATTCGAAGCGACGCCGAGATTGCGGACGCCGATCGCGGCGCCCTGGAAACCAGTGCGACCAAATTCCTGCTGCGCGACATCGGCCTCGTGCTCGAAGGCTATTGGGGCGCGAATCTGCGCCGCGTGCAGCGCGAGAACGCCGCAATGGCCGAGGTCCAGGCGCAAACCACCAATCTGCTCTCAAACATTCCGCAACTGTTGTGGTCCGTGGATGTCGCTTCAGGCCGAGCACCCTTCATCAGTCCGTCGGCGCAGCGCGTCTTCAAGACCGACGGCGATTTGCCCATTCCTTGCCTCGGCGCGACCATCGCGAAGGATCGCCGCAAGCTGCAGCTTGCGTGGGAAACGGCGCTCACCGGCGAGCGCGTGGTCGTCGAGTGCCGAGTGCGGCAGCCGGACGGCAAGATTCGATGGTATCGCCGTACGCTTTCGCCGTTCGTCGATACCGGCGGCAAAGTCACGCGCATCGACGGCATCATGGAGGACACCACCGACGCGAAGCGAATACTTCAGAAACTGCGCGCGCTTGCCACGACCGATCCTCTGACGGGTCTGCCGAACCGGTCGTTGTTCGAGGATCGCTTCAATCAGGCGATTCACGCGGCGGTGCGGCGCCACCACGAAGTCGTATTGGTGCTGATCGATATCGACCATTTCAAGGAAATCAACGATACACTCGGCCATCCCGCCGGGGATCAAGTACTGACGCTTCTCGGCCAACGACTGGCGGCGCTGTTACGCGCCAGCGATACGGTAGCCCGCCTCGGCGGCGATGAATTCGCCGTGCTCATGCCGTACGCGATCGACGGCCGCAAGACCGCGGCGCAGTTCTTGAGAAAAATGCTGAAGAGTCTCGGTGCGCCGTTTAGACTGGGCGATCACGAGTTGTTCGTGCGAACCGGCATCGGCATCGCCATGTATCCCGAACACGGCGACGACGTCGAAACGTTGATGCGCAACGCCGACGTCGCCTTGTACGGCACGAAGAACCGCGACGTCGACTATTTGTTTTATAACAACGCCTCCGATACGAAGGCCTCGCGCGGGATAAGCCTCTCGGCGGAATTGCGGCACGCCATCCGGCGCCGCGAACTGACGCTGCACTACCAACCGCAGATCGACGTTCGCCGCCGTTGCATCGTCGGTGCCGAGGCATTGGTTCGCTGGAATCATTCGCGGCTCGGTTTGCTGGAGCCGAAAAAGTTCCTGCCGGCGGCTGAGCGCACGGGCTACATACGCACGCTGACGTACTGGGTGTTGGAGAATTCGCTGCGGCAATGCGGCCGTTGGCGTCGGCTCGGATGGCACATGCGGGTAACCGTGAATGTGTCGGCGCGCGCGCTGCGCGATCCGAACTTTGTCGCCCGCACGCGAGAGATCTTGCGCGAAACGAGCGTACCCGCGACGGCCCTCGAAATCGAAGTGACGGAGAATACCGTGATGACCGACGTCGGGCACTTTCGCGGCGTGCTCGCGCAGCTGGGGGACTTCGGTGTGCGCATCGCCATCGACAACTTCGGTTCCGGCTTTTCGTCGCTGGCGCTGCTCGATGAGCTCGCCGTGGACACGCTGAAGATCGACAAGTCGTTTGTGCAAATCATGACGGGCGACAAACACGCCACCAACGTCGCGCGCTCGACGGTCAATCTCGGGCACGATCTCGGGTGCACACTCGTCGCGGAAGGCGTCGAGAATCGCGAAACCTGGGAAATGCTGTCGGCGCTCGGCTGTGATAACGCGCAAGGGTTTCTCGTCAGCAAACCGCTCCTTCCGGAGGCGCTCGACAGCTGGCTGATCAAATCTCCCTGGAACTCCGGCTCCGAGTCTCCGGCAACCGTCGCCGCCGAGCCTTCGGTCGAACGAACGCTGTTCCCACATGTGCGTCGTGGCCAATTGCCACCCGACAGGCGCCTGCGAAATCGCGGCCGCGAAACGCACTAATCCCACGCTACCGGCGGGTTTATCCGCTATTCTGGCGTGACGGTCCATAAGTAACCAAGAAGTAACCGAGCGAAGCAGGATTGCGCAGCGATGAAAGTCGAGAGCGATCCCGAGGGATGGGGTGAGGGTTTTGCGAAATCCGGGAGCCGTAAGAATTCCCGCGGATTGCGGCGCTTCGCGCCTTCATCCGGGCTGCCTGAATGTCGGTGGACGCCGCTCGAACTAGGCGATTTATTTGTGGGACGGCACGCTAGAACCGATCCGCTTCGGTCTGTATCACTATTGACTCCGTAGTAAGGTACGGGGTCTACATTCCGCTTGTGATCGGAGTATCGCTTATGTCGTCGTACCGCATTGGTCAACTGGCGCGCCTATCCGGATTTGGCGTGGAGACGATCCGTTACTATGAGCGCGAACGGTTGGTTCACGAGCCTCCGCGCGGTGCATCCGGGTATCGTCAGTATCCTGAAGATACGTTGGCCCGACTGCGTTTCATCCGACACGCCAAGGAACTGGGTTTTAGTTTGAAGGAAATCAAAGATCTCTTGGAGCTGCGCGTTGCACCCGGCGCCAGTTGCGCAGGCGTTCGCAAACGCGCGGAGGCGAAGATCACCGCCGTGCGCGTCAAGCAAAAGAAACTCCGGCAAATCGAGCAAGCCTTGGTGAAACTCGCGGCCGCCTGCCGGGGGCGCGGCCCCACAAGCAACTGTCCGATCCTCGACGCCTTGGACGAACGAGGCCGCGCGTCATGACAGTCGAATTGATCTACTCGCACGAATGCCCGAATGTGGCGACCGCGCGCGAACGCCTGTTGCGAGCGTTTGCCGCGGCTGGCGTGACGCCACGCTGGCAGGAATGGGAGCGCAACGATCCGGCGAGTCCGGACCACGCTCGCGCGTACGGTTCACCCACGATTCTGATAAACGGCCGAGACGTGATCGGTTTGGATCCCTCCACCGACGGCAACGACACCTGCCGCGTGTACGCTTCCTCGGGAACATTCGACGGCGCGCCTGCCGTCGATTCGATCGCCAACGCGCTACGTGAAGCGCACGCCGATACACCGGCGCAAGTTGTCGCGTCGCCGCGCGCGGGATGGCGCGGTGCGGTAGCCGCCTTGCCGGCCGTGGGCGCCGCGGCCTTGCCGAAACTCACCTGTCCCGCTTGCTGGCCGGCGTATGCGGGACTGTTGAGCTCATTGGGTGTGGGGTTCATCAACTACACGCCCTATTTGCTGCCTTTAACCGCGTCGTTTCTGCTTCTGTCGTTGGTAACACTCGGTTGGCGAGCACGGCGACGCCGAGGCTATGGGCCGTTGCTCCTGGGCGTTGCCGCGTCGGCTTTTCTATTGGTAGGTAAATTTGCTTTTGATTCCGACGCCGCGATGTATGCCGGAATAGCGATACTAGTCGCCGCGTCCGTTTGGAATGTCTGGCCGCGCGCTCGGCAAGCCGTCGGCGATTGCCCGGCGTGCACTTCCCCTTCCTTTCGATAAGCGGGGTGTCTTATGAATGCAAAACGTAAAGTGGAAATCTTCAGCGCCGGTTGTCCGGTCTGCCAGGAAACCATCGATCTGGTTACCCGGGTGGCGTGTTCTTCCTGCGAAGTGATCGTTCTGGACGCGCGACAGCACGACGTCGCGCACCGCGCCAAACGTCTCGGCGTTCGTTCCGTGCCCGCCGTTGCCGTCGACGGCAAGCTGGCGGATTGTTGTGCCGGACGCGGTCCGGACGAGAAAACGCTGCGCGCCGCAGGACTCGGTCAGCCCTAATCCGAGCAGCCGACGCGACAGCGGCGCTCTACTTTTCTCTCCGCTGTCGTCGTCGACAAGCTGTGCAAATCAATCAGGCGTGACCCATCCGCCGCGAAGAATACTGCACCGCCGCCCACAAGGCGTCGCCGCCGATCAAAAAGCCCACGACAATCTGATTCCACATCGGTCCGGGCTGATCGGTGAACCCGAGCGCGAACGGCGCGACGATCAACCACACGCCGACGACCAGATTCACCCACTCTTCCCATACTTGCGGTCTCACAAGCGCCGCGATGGCAAATACCGCGACGATCGCTCCACAGATGTAAGAGTTCCAGGCCGCCACGTCTCCGGTGACGCCAAACGCGACGAACGGCGCAAGAATCAACCAAGCAGCGAGCACGAGATTGAACCAGTCCTGCCATCTACCCATGGTTCGATCTTGCCATCTACCGATGGTATCCGGTTTCGATTCTGCCATGACGCTCTCCTTTCCTTCGTTGATGAATGTAATCTCAACACCGCACCCAACTCGGTGCCTATCGAAAGAAGCTCCATCACCGAGCACCACCTCTTCCCCGGCCGGTGCTGATCTGCTGAATTTACGCCCTCGCGGATACCCATTATTGACGTGGGTCAAAAAAAGAGCGGCCACTAAAGACCCACCACCATCCGGACCCCCATCGCCCATGTGGCCCCACATTGTCCACCTCCGCATTTAGCCGCTGATCGGTTTCCCTTCGATGCGAATATTGTAAAACCTGTGCGCAGCGCCTGGGTCAAGACGTGAAGATTGTCGCGAACGCACCACGCTTTCTCGCGCCGCCAGCGACCGGCCGGCTCAGAAAAACCATTGCACATATCCGAAATAGGCGTCATGAAACGCCGCATACTCGCTGCCGACATGCCCGCCGAAGAGCTGAACGCCGATCGCCGCATCGACGTTCGATGCAACCGAGTAGACAAGTCGCGGCGAGAAAAAACGGCTGCCGTCATCGCTATTCACAATCAGCGCGTTGTCCGAACGCAGCAGCGGGGTAATGTCGTAGAGCGCCTGCACGCCGATATAGCGTCGCGCGACGTTTTGAATCGAACCAGCTTGCAGACGCGCGAAATCGTATTGCCCTTGCTCCTTCGTTCCTTCACCGTTGTAGTAGTACTCGATCGACAATACCAGGGTGTTGGCGAACGCGTAGTCGAAGCCAGCGACGGCGCGGGAGAAATCGACACCGGCGCCGCGCTCGGTGCGAGCCGCCTCAAGCCGCAAGCCGCCCTCGCCTATTCGGCCGACCATGTCGATCCCTGCCACGCGATCGCCCCTGAATTCGCCGAGCAGCAACGCCACGTCGGTGCTGGCGACGTTCGTGCGATAGTGAACCCCTCGGCTCGACGGTGTGTCGCGCTGCGGTGCGTAGGCGAGACTCAGGCGCGAAAGCGGTCCAAGATTTCTTTGAACGAGGACGGCGTCGACGCCCGGCCGTTCTTCGCGCTCGACGGCGATGGGGTTGAAGGGGTTTAGGAGATCGGTCGGATTCCAAAAGCGTCCGCTGCCCCAGGCGACGCGCTGCCGGCCGATCAGAAAGTCCGCGACCGGTGCGTTGAGCGTCGCGAAGCCTCGGTGCAGCCGATGCCGCGCGAACACCGAGCCGCGATCCAGATAGTCGTCTTCCAGATTCCAATAGCTGGCGGGTCGCGCCGCCTTCAGTTGCTGGAACTGCGCCGTATCGAGAAAACTCCCGAGAAACGTCTCGTGATCGTATTGCACTTCGAAGCCGGCCCAAGCGGCCGCCCGCCCACGCGCCTCGATGCGCAACCGGTTGAGATCGAGCGTGTAATCCTCTTCGAGCGGAAATGAAGTGCGCGAATCCACGAGGAGGTTTTTGTAGTAGCCCTTGAAATCGATAGTGCCTTGCGCCGTTGCCTGTAATACCCACGCGCCAAGCAAGATCAACGCGGGCCAGCGATGCCATCTATACATGCCGCAACGCCTGCACCGGATCGAGTCGCGCCGCGCGCCCCGCGGGATAGAGCGCGGCGACGACGGCGGTCACGAGCAACGCCAGCACCGGCAGCCAGACGTTGTCGATTTCGATGGTCGGGTACACGACGGTGGTCATGCCGGGAATCGCTGCGGCGCCGGCGGCATAGTCGCTCAAGTCGAAGCCGAGAACGTTGTAATAGCCGACGATCGCGGCGCCGATCAGCGTGCCGCCGCAAAGGCCGAACACACCCAACACCAGCGACTCGTACAACACGGTCCGCACGATCTGCGCCGGGCGCGTCCCGAGCGCCAGCTGCAACCCGAACTCACGCGTGCGTTCGAGCACCGCCATGAGCAGCGTGTTCGTAACGCCGAGCAACACGACTAGAAAGACGACGATCAGAATCACCCGCAGATTGACGCGGATGAGGTCCAGCATCTGTAAAATCTCCGGGACGAGAACGTTCCAGGGAACGGCTTGCTGGTCGGGCGCCGTGAGGTCGGCGGCCAGCGCCGCGGCGATCGCTTCCGCCGCTTCGATCCGGTTGAGCCGCACCGCGATCGTCAGCGCGTCGCGCGGAACTGCCAGCAATTCCCGCGCGGCTTGAAGGCTCATGACGACAATTGAACGATCGAGCGTTTCGTTATCGGTCGCAAAGATGCCCGCGACTCGCAATGCCGCCGAGCCGAGCGAGCCGTCGGCGGCCGGTGCCACCAGCACGATCTTCTCGCCCAAGCGCACGCCGAGACGCTCGGCAAGCTTGTCTCCGACGACGATTTCGCGCGCGGCGCGCGGGGAGAGGTACGACCCTTCGCGCACCTTTTCGTGCAGCCGGGTAACGGTCGGCTCAACCTCGGGGTCGACGCCGTAGATCATGATCGGCTCCGACCGCGTCGTGCTGCTCACCATCGCCTGCGCCTGCAGCCGCGGGGCGGCCGCGGCCACTTCCGGCTTCGCGCGTACCCGTTCGAGCAACCGCGCGGTGTCGGCCAGCGTAAGTTTCGCGTCGAACTCGTCGCGAAAACTTTTCCGTTCGATCTGCAAATGGCCGGTCAGCAAGCCGGTCGAATTCTCGCGCATTTGCACGATGAACCCCTGCATCAATGCGCTCAAGAAAAGGTACGCGGCCAAACCGGCGGCGATGGCGGAAAACGTCAGCAGCGTGCGCCGCGGATTGCGCGCGATGCCGCGCAGCGCGATCCGGGTAAAGACGGCGCGCGCGGGAAAGATATGCAGCCGGCCGCCGAAAAGGCGGACGCGAAAGCGTACCGCGCGGCGTACCCCTTGAATCGCCTCGATCGGCGTAAGCCCGGCCGCCTTGATCGCCGGATAGATCGAGGCGCCCAAGGTCGCGACGAGTACCAATGCGGACAGCCAGGCGAGCTGGCGCGCGCCGATGCCGGGATACACGACGCCGGTAAGGCCGGGCATCAGCTCCATCGCTTTGGAATACTCGGTGAGATCGATGCCGACGCGCCCGAAGTAGCCGACGAAGACGAGGCCGAGCGCGATGCCGAAACCGATACCAACGGTGCCGAGCACGATCGCCTCGTACAATACGACGCGGGCTATCTGGCCGCGCCCGGTTCCGAGCGCCATCATCACGCCGAACTCGTGCGTACGGTCGAGCACGCCCATGAGAACGGTATTGGCGATGCTGAGCGTGACGATCACGAACACCACGAAGAGGATGATATTCGCGAGCATCTCGTGGAAATCCACGTCCGCGGCCATACCCGGCATCAATCGGCGCCAGCCTAGTGCCTCAAAGTCGGTCCCGAGCTGCTGCCCGAGCGCGCCGGCGGTGCGGGATACCGCGTCGATATCGTTGAGCCGCAGGGCCAAGGTCGTGATGCGGCCCTGGA
>Ga0299906_10004738_pt1 | contig 11125 bp, 13 predicted proteins | sample RVTome_14_FD_200259 | JGI IMG/M metagenome (GOLD analysis project Ga0299906, IMG submission 200259) | Soil microbial communities from uranium-contaminated site in the Upper Colorado River Basin, Wyoming, United States - RVT145D125 (version 2) ... | reverse complement strand
ACCGCGGGCCGCGCCGCGAACCGCTCCGCCCTGGGGCTGCGCCGGGGGAGCCGCCGCGACCTCGGGCGTGCGGGCCTGGGGCGGGTTCATGGGATCGAAGCCCGTCTCCTTGACCGCGAACTGGTGGCACTCGAGGTCGTCCTTCTGCTTCTGCTCGTCCGACACGCCCTCCTTGTAGACGATCAGGTCGGAAGCCATGGCCGGTGCGGCCACGCAGAGCGCCAGCGCGGCAGCCAGGATTCGCAGGGTCATTCGGGGGCCCTCCGTCGGCAGTGGGGATGGTTCCGGTTGGGGCGGCAGGACTCGAACCTGCAAATGGCGGCTCCAAAGGCCGCTGCCTTACCAGTTTGGCGACGCCCCAGCAGCCGTGAAGAGGAGCCTATCCGGATCCCAGGCTCCGCGCGACCCGGGCCCAGGCGGGGGCCTCGAGGGCGAGGTCGCGGCCGGCGGCGGCCGCCGCCTCGGCGCTCGGGAAGATCCCGAACAAGGTGGGGCCGCTGCCGGACATGCCGATCCCGACGGGGGAGAGGCTGCGCAGGCGCTCGCGCAGGCGCGCCACCGGCGGGCACAGGCGCACCGCCGCGGCCTCCAGGTCGTTCGACAGGTCGATCGCGCCCGCCGCGGCGAGCCCTTGGGCAGGCGCCGGCGTCGCGCCGGCCGGCGTCAGGGCGTCGAAGGCCCGGTAGACCTCCGCCGTGGAGAGCGAGAGCCCCGGGTGCAGCAGCAGGCAATCCATGGGCGCGACGTCCGCCAGGGGCTCGATGCGCTCGCCGATCCCGCGCACCCGCGCCGGGCGCGGGTCGAGGAAGAACGGCACGTCCGCCCCCAGGGAGAGCGCCAGCTCCGCCAGGTCCACGGGCGCGAGCGCGCCCGGGCAGAGCTCCGAGAGGGCGCGCAGCGCGGCGCCAGCGTCGCTCGAGCCCCCGCCCAGGCCGGCGGCGGCGGGGATGCGCTTGGTCAGGCGGATCGCCGCCGAGAGCGAGAGTCCCGCCCGCTCCAGGAAGGCCAGCGCCGCCCGGGCCGCCAGGTTCTCTCCGCCGGCGGGCACCCCGATGGCGCCGGCCTCGAGCTCGAGGGCGACCCGCGGCGCCGGCGCGGGCGCGACCTCGAGCACCAGGTCGTCGGCCCAGTCGATCGGGACGAAGAGGCTGTCGAGCTCGTGGTAGCCGTCGGCGCGGCGGCCGGCGACGCGGAGCCCCAGGTTGAGCTTGGCGGGCGCGCGCACCGCCACGCGGCGCGGCCCCGGTTGGCCGGCGCTCACGCGTCCGCGCCGGTCTTCCTGGAGCTCTCGACGAAGCGCATGCGCAGCTCGTAGAGCAGGCTCTCCAGCAGCTGCGCCTCCTCCCGATCCAGATTGCCCCGGGTCTTGATCGCGAGCATCTCGATGGTGTCGATGGTCTGGCGGGCCAGCAGCAGGTTCCGCTCCGGGGCTCCTTCGCCGGCCGGGTCCGGCGCGAGGCCCAGGTGGTAGAAGGCCGAGGTCCCGAGCGACAGCACGAAGGTCGCGAAGTCGATCTCGGGGATCTCGGCTCCCGGGCGCGCCCCGGCCCGATCGGCGGCTGCGCCCCGGGGCGGCGCCCCGGCGGACGGCCGGGCCGGCGCCTCCTCTTCCCGGGTCTCCCGCGTTCCCCGGCGATCGATCACGGTGAAGCCGCGCTCGTCCTTGCCCTCTTCCTCGCTCATGCCCCGTGCTCCCCCAGGCGCTCGATCCGATCCAGGCGCTGCATCTCATGATAGGCCCTGGCGAAGCGCTGGATCACCGTGATGGTGCTGCCGACCGCCACGATCCACAGGGCCGGCACCAGCAGGCCGGCGATGGCGCCCAGGGCCAGGATCGCCACCCGCTCTCCGCGCTCGAGCAGACCCACGCGGAAGCTCCCCACCACGAGCTCGGCCCGGGCCTTCGCATAGGAGACCATGAAGCCGGCCGCCAGGGTATAGCCCGCCAGCAGCACCCGCCCCGGCTCTGCCGCCAGCGCGAAGTAGAGGGCGATGCCGAGCAGGGTCGCCATGTCGGTGACCCGGTCCAGCGTGGCGTCGAGGAAGGCGCCGAAGCGCGAGCTCGTGCCGTGGTGGCGGGCGACGACGCCGTCCACCAGGTCGAAGAAGCCGCTGGCCAGCATCAGCACGCCGCCCCAGCGCAGGTGACCCAGGGCGAAGGCCGCGGCGGCGCCGATCGAGACCAGGGTGCCCGTCACCGTGAGGGCGTTGGGGCTGAGGCGCCGCCGGAACAGGAACGGGAAGGCGGCGTGGATCCAGCCGTCGAGACGGTCGCCGAGGACCGACTTGATCACGGCTCGGAGTTCGGCTCCGGCTCTTCCGGACCCATGGCCTCGGGTTCGGCGACCTTGTCCGACACGTCGGGCAGGGCCGCGAGCTGGCGCTCGTACTCCTCCTTCGTGATCCAACCCCGCCGCCGGGTCAGACGCTTGTCGAGCTTCAGGCGTTCCATCGATCGGCGATTCATGCTGCCCCCTCGCGATTGGCGCAAAACCTTAGCAAATTGGCGCGGATGCAGGGGATCCGATAGCTTGCGCCAGCTTCCGATGCGGGGCTCCGCTTGACCCTTCGCCCGCTCGCCAGCCTGCTGGTGCCGCTGGCCCTCGCCTGCGGCAAGGACACCGATCTCGAGTTCGAGGAGCCGGATCCGGCGGACGTGCTCTACGAGCGGGGCCTCGAGATCCTCGAGGGCGAGTACTACCTCGGCTTCATCCCCCGGGTCGACTACGAAGAGGCCATCGCCACCTTCCAGACCATCATCGACAACTATCCCTACAGCGAGTACGCCGTGCTCGCGGAGCTCCGCATCGCGGACTCCTACTACGACGACCGGAAGTACGAGGAAGCCCTCTCCTTCTACCGCGACTTCGGCGACCTGCACCCGCAGCACGAGAAGGTGCCCTACACGGTCTACCGCTCGGCCATGTGCCACGTGGAGCGGATCAAGCGGGTGGACCGGGACCAGACGGCCACCCGCGAGGCGCTCGTCTACCTGGACAAGCTGCTCTCCAACCATCCCTACTCGGAGTACGCCCACGAGGCGGAGACGCTGTGGCGGAAGCTCCGCCGCAAGCTCGGCAAGCAGGTGCTCGGGATCGCCGACTTCTACCGCGGCCGCGGCGAGTACGAGGCGGCGGCCGAGCGCTACCGCTCGCTCCTGAGCGAGTATCCGGGCCTGGGCCTCGACGCGGAGTCGCTGTACAAGCTGGGTCTGTGCTACGAGGCCATGAATCGCTGGCCGGAGGCGGAGCGCGTGTTCCAGGCGGTCGTGCAGAACTACCGCGACACCGACGAGGCCCTGGCGGCGGAGGGCCGGCTGCGCGAGCGGCGGGACGGATGACCGGCGCCGAGCGCCACGTGATGGAGCAGGCGCGCCGCAGCCTGGAGCGGGGCGAGGAGTCCGCCGCCCTGGACCTGCTCGAGCGACTGCTGGAGACGCGCAGCGGCTTCGCGGACCTGCACTACATGGTGGGCCTGCTCCACGAGCGGCGGAACGACCATTCGGCCGCCGCCCACAGCCTGCGCCAGGCCCTGCGCATCAACCCCTCCTACACCGAGGCGCTGCTGGCCCTGGCCAGCGTCTACGAGCAGCAGGGCGACTTCGAGCGCTCGGGCGAGCTGGCGGCGCGCGCCCAGCAGGTGGGCCGGCGCGGAGCCGGCGCCCTCGACGCCACCACCCGCGGCAAGCTGGCGAACCTGCAGGCGGCGCTCGGCGACGCCTACCGGGAGGCGGGGGAGCTGCGCGAGGCGATCGAGGCCTACCGCAAGGCCCTGGACCGCTGCCCCGACTTCCACGACATCCGCCAGAAGCTCGGAATCGCCCTGCGCGAGTCGGGCCTGCCCGACCGGGCCCTGACCGAGTTCGCGCGCGTGCGGCGGGCGAACCCGCAGTACCTGGACGCCGCGGTCCAGTCCGGCATCACGCTCTACTCGCTCGGCCGCGGCGAGGAGGCGATCCGGGCCTGGCGCTCGGTCCTGGAGCGGAACCCGGAGCACGAGGGCGCGCGCATGTACCTGCGCATGGTCTCGAACGGCCGGGCTTCCCCGGATCCCCCCGAGGGGAGCTGAGGCTTGCCAGCGGCTCGCCTTTCGTGGTTCGATAGGCGGAGCCAAGGGGCCTGGCCGGGAGCGGCGGGCCGCCGCCGCCCGAGCCGAGGTCCCGGGGAGGCGGCCATGCATCGACTCCAGCACGTCATCCAGCGCAAGCACCTGGTGAGCGCGGCGCCGGGCGCCACGGTCCAGGAGGTGGCCGAGACCATGACCCGGGGGAGGGTCGGGGCGCTCCCCATCCTCCAGGGCCAGGACCTGATCGGGATCTTCTCCGAGCGCGACCTGATGACCCGGGTGGTGGTGCCGGGGCTCGACCCCCGGAAGACCCGGGTCGCCGACGTCATGACCCGAACCCTGGTGACGGCCTCGCCCGAGGAGAACGTCGAGGCCTGCCTCGACAAGATGCGCCGCGCCGGCTGTCGGCACCTGCCGGTGCTCGCGGACGGCGCCCTCGTCGCGATGGTGTCGATGCGCGACCTGCTGCGGGACGAGATCGAGGAGCAGGAGACGGAGATCCGGAGCCTGAAGGCGTACCTGCACCAGATGCCGGGCTAGCTGAACTTCGCTCGCCGGGCGCTCGGCCTTCGGCCTTCGCGGGCTCGCTGCGCGCGCCTCCGCTACCGCTCCGGCGCTTGCTAGACTCGTTCGCCGGTGGATCCGGGCGCAGTCGACGTGGTGGTGGGGGCCATCCTCGGCATCGCCGCGCTGCGGGGACTCTTCCTCGGCCTCGTGCGCGAGACCTTCTCCATCGCCTCGCTCGGCGCCGCCTGCGTCGCCGTCGAGCTCTTCCGGAAGCCCGCCGGGAGCTGGATCGCCGGCCTGGCCGGCGGCGCCATCGGCCCCGGGCTGGCGCCCTGGGTGGGCGGCGCGGCGGTCGCCGTGCTCAGCATCGCGATCGTCGTGCTCGCGGGCCGCACGCTGCGCCGCGGGGTGCGCTGGGCCGGCCTCGGCTGGGCGGATCGGGCCGGGGGGCTCGCGCTCGGCGCGGCGGAAGGGGCGCTGGTGGCGGGCGTGCTGCTGCTGCTGGCCGCCACCCTGCTGGGTCGCGGGCACCCGGCTCTCGAGACCTCGCAGAGCTTCGCCGCCCTGGAGCAGGTCGGGCGCGCGGTCCGCGGGGGCGAGGCCAGCGTGGCCGCGCCGCCGCCCCGGGGCCGCTAGGGCGAAGAGGGATCCGTCCTGTCCGACCCCCCGTGGATCGGGGAGACCCTCGACTGCGGCGGGCGGACCTCGAAGAACGGGACCTGCTCCTGCGCGTGGCAGGCGTTGCACCCGGCGGTGAGATCCTGGAAGCGGGCGGCGAAGAGCTGCGGATCCCGCACCGAGATCGCCTCGTCCATCGCTCGCAACGGCCCCGCGAGGAAGGCCTCGGCCGAGTGGGCGCGCTTCGCGCGCCGCTCGAGTCCGAGTTCGATGGCGAGGCGCATCTTCTGCAGCTCGTAGGCGGCGGCGCCCCAGTTGGCGTCCTGTCCTGCCCAGTAGAGATCGATGTAGCGGTGCCCCAGCTCCATCATCGCCACGTCGAAGCCGCGCAGGTGCCTCTCGAGCTGGAGCACTCGTTCCCCGTCCTCGGCGGCGAGCCACGTGGCATCGGTGGCCCTCGGAGAGGAGCTGCCGCAACCCCACGCCGCGACACAACCACCCAGAGCCATCCAGAGCGGCACGAGCCGGCTTCGCGTGCGCCGGCTCGATCCCGAGCACCAGCTCACGCTGGAACTCCTCGCCATCGACCCTGGGTGGTTCGACGATCCCCGTCCCGCGGCGGTGATCCGGCGATCGGCCACCATTGGCTATCGTACCCGATCGCCATGCTGGGGAGAGCAGCCGTTCGCTCCACGGCTCGCCGCGTCGCGGCTCCGGGAGCGGCGCCGAGCGCGCCGCTCGACGGCCGGACGCGGCTATTCCACGTAGCCGAGCGAGCGCAGCCGCTCGATCTCGGCGTCGGTGCCGCTGGCCTTCAGCTGGTCGAGCGCCCGGGCGACGTCCGCGTCCTCCGGGAAGCGCTTCGCACCGGCGTCGAGCACGTTGATCGCACCCGCGCCGTCGCCGGCCTCCCTCAGCTGCCCCGCCGTCTGCACGTAGAGCGAGCCGGAGGCCTGGGCGGACCAGGCCTCCGCCAGACGCTCGAGCCGTGCCAGGGCCTCCGGCGTCTTCCCGCCCCGCGCCTCGCCTTCCAGCGCCGCGAGCTCGAGTCGCCAGGCGGTCGACCCCTCGGCTCCGGCCTCCAGCCCCCGCGCGGCGGCGGCGGCGGCCTCGGCGTAGTCGCCCGCCGCCAGATGCCCCCGGGCGTCCTCGAGCCGATCCTCCGGACCTGCGCCGCAGGCGAGCAGCATCCCGAGAAGGCCCAGGACCAGCGTGCGCGTCATGGAGATCCTCCCGCGAGTGAGGAGGGAGTACCCCAGTCCGCGACCCCTGTCACATGCGGAATCGCGCGGCGGCCGGCGGCGTCGGAGCACCGGGCCCGCTCTTCCGGCCGCCCGAGGAGTCGTTGATGGCCGGGAGATCGCGCGCCTTGCGTGCCTCGCGCGGCCGCTGGCGATTCCTCCTCCCCGGCGTCCTCGGGCTGGTGACCGCCGGGCTCGCCGCCCTGCTGGCCTGTGGGCCGGCGCGCACCGCGTCGGGTCGCGCGGGCCTCTTCGTGCTCGGCGTGGACGGCCTCGATCCGGTGATCCTCGACCGCCTGCTGTCCGAGGGCCAGATGCCCCACTTCGCGGAGCTCGCTCGCGAGGGCAGCTACCAGCGCCTCGGCACCTCCAACCCGCCCCAGAGCCCGGTCGCCTGGTCGAACTTCGTCACCGGTCAGGACCCGGGCGGGCACGGCGTCTTCGACTTCGTCCACCGCGATCCCGCCACCTACCGGCCGATCTCCTCGGCCACCCCGCCGGCCGACGATCCCGGCACCGCCCTCGAGCTCTTCGGCTGGGTGATCCCGCTCTCGAGCGCCGAGACTCGCAACACGCGGAGCGGCACGCCGTGGTGGGACGTGCTCGTGGCGAACGGCATCGACACGGAGGTCTTCCGCATCCCCGGCAACTACCCCGTGCCCGAGAGCGATGCCAAGGTGCTGGCGGGAATGGGGACGGTGGACATGCGCGGTGGCTACGGCACCTACACGCTGCTGACCGATCGGCCGGTCGACGCAGACGATCCCAAGGGCGACATCCAGCTGGTGAGCCTCCAGGATCTCGACCTCGACGGGACGCCCGACACGGCCGAGGCCACCCTCAAGGGCCCGCCCGATCTCTTGCGTCTGAGGCCTGGCCAGATCCCCGGCCCGGGCGACTACCTCACGGCGCGCATCACGGTCCACGTAGATCCCGACTCCGATACCGCGGTGGTGGAGCTGGGCTCCGGGCCGACCCTCCTCCGCGAGGGCGAGTGGTCCGATTGGATCGAGGTGGACTTCGTCTCCCTGCCCTGGGGGCTGATGTCGCTCCGGGGGGCGGTGCGGATCTTCGCGATGGAGCTCCGGCCGGAATTCAAGCTCTACGTGTCGGCCGTGAATCTGTCGGCCGAGAGCCCGCCCCAGACCTTCACGAGCCCCGACGATTGGGCGGAGGAGCTCTCCGCCCGGCTCGGGCACTTCTACACCCTGGGCATGCCCGAGGAGACCAGCGCGCTTCGAGACGGCGTCTTCAGCGACGACGACTATCTTCGGCAGGTGGGCCTGGTCCAACAGGACTCGCGCGCCCTGCTCGAGCTGGCCCTGGACCGGTTCGAACCCGGTGACGCGACCTTCTTCTATCTCTCGGACATCGACCTGCAGTGCCACATGCTGTGGCGGCACGCGGATCCGAAGTACCCGGGCGTCGGCCACCCGGCGCGGGATCCCGCGATCGCCGCCGCCCACGCCCACGACATCGAGAAGCTCTACCGGGACGTGGACGCGGCCCTGGGCCGCGTGCGCGAGCGCCTGCCCGGGGGCACGCGCCTCATCGTGATGAGCGACCACGGCTTCCAGACCTACACGCGGAAGTTCCACCTGAACGCCTGGCTCCGCGAGCACGGCTACCTGGTCCTGCAGGACGGAAAACGCACCGGCCGGGTCGGGCTCGACGACGTCGACTGGTCGCGCTCGCGCGCCTACGGCATCGGGTTCAACGGCCTCTACCTGAACGTCGCGGGCCGCGAATCGCGGGGCATCGTGCGCCCCGACGAGGTGGGCGCGCTGCTCGAGGAGATCGGCGCGGCCCTGGAAGCCGAGCGCGACCCGGAGAGCGGCGAGCGGGTCGTCCTGCGCGCCTATCCCGCCTCGGAGGTGTTCCACGGCGAACGCGCCTCGGAGGGTCCGGATCTCGTGGTGGGCTACAACCGGAGCTACGCGGGCTCCGATCCCTCCACGCTGGGCGAGATCACCGAGGCCGTGCTGGAGGACAACACGTCGCGCTGGTCGGGCAACCACCTGATCGACCCGCGCCTCGTGCCCGGCGTGCTGCTGGTGAACGGACCGATCACGGCTGGAGAGCACGACCTGACGGACGTCACGGTCTCGATCCTGGATCACTACGGGCTGCCCCCGGCCCAGGACATGCGGGGCACCTCCTTCCTGGATGCCGGGACGGACGCCCGGCGAGCGCCCGTCGCGGGCCGAGGGGGCTGAGCTGCGGGTGGAGGGGGGGTCGCGGCCGTGGTCTCTCGACCGGCTCCCCGGGCGCCGTCGCGGGCCGTGACGAACGGCGCATCCGAGACCGGGGGCGGCGGCCACCGACTCGCCCGCACCATCGGGGTCCCGGGCGCGGTCCTCCTCGGCCTCGGATCCATCGTCGGCACCGGGATCTTCGTCAGCCTCGGGGTGGCCGCGGGCGTCGCCGGCCCCTCGGTGCTGGCAGCCGTCGCGCTCGCCGCGGGAGTGGCGACGCTGAACGGCCTCTCGAGCGCGGAGCTCGCGGCGAGCCATGCCGTGAGCGGCGGCACCTACGAGTACGGCTATCGCTACGTGAGCCCCGCCGCGGGGTTCCTGGCCGGGTGGATGTTCCTGTGCGCGAAGTCCGCGTCGGCGGCCACCGCGGCCCTCGGCTTCGCCGGCTACGCGCTCACGTCCTTCGGCATCCGCGGTGACGCGCTGCGCGTCGCGCTCGGCGTCGCCGCGGTCGCCTCCGTGACGGCTCTGGTCGCCGGCGGGATCGAGCGCTCGAGCCGTGCGAACGCGATCGTCGTCTCGCTCACCCTGCTGACACTCGGCGCCTTCGTGGCCGCCGGCCTGCCCGCAGCCCTGGCAGGCGCCCCCGACCACCTGTGCCCCTTCTTCGGCGGCGAGGATGGCGCGGGCGCCCTCCTGCACGGTACCGCGCTCATGTTCGTGGCCTTCACGGGCTATGGGCGCGTCGCGACCCTCGGCGAGGAGGTGCGAGATCCGGAACGGAGCATCCCGCGCGCGATCGGCATCACCCTCCTCGCGTCTTTGGCGCTCTACCTGATGGTCGGCTTCGTGGCGGTGGCCGCAGTCGGACCGGTCGCCCTGGCGCGGGCCACCGAGGCGGCCGCCGCCCCCCTCGAGGTGGCGGCGCGCGGCTTCGGCGTCCCGGGCGTCGCCTGGTGGGTGGCCGCTGGCGCCGTGACCGCCATGCTCGGCGTCCTCTTGAATCTCATCCTGGGCCTCTCCCGCGTCTGGCTCGCCATGGCGCGCCGGGGCGACGCCCCGCGCGGCCTGGCGTACGTCGCCGAGGACGGCTCCCCCCGCCGCGCCGTCCTCTGGACCGGCCTCCTCGTCTGCGGCCTCGCCCTCAGCGGAAGCGTGCGGCTGACCTGGTCGTTCAGCGCCTTCACGGTGCTGGTGTACTACGCGCTGACCAACCTGGCGGCGCTGCGCCTGCCGCCCGATGCGCGGCGCTACCCGCGCGCGATCCCCGCCGCGGGCCTTCTGGCCTGCCTCGGCCTCGCCTTCTGGGTCGAGGCGCGGATCTGGGGAACCGGGGTGATCCTGGCGGCGGCGGGGCTCGCCTGGCACGCCTGGCGTCGGCGCACCCCCTAGTCCCGGAACCAGCCGAGCCAGTCGAAGCCGCTCCCGCCCGGCTGGCCGCGGCCCTCGAGGGCCTCCAGGCGCGGCACGATCAGCGAACGCCAGGCCTGCGGATCGTCGATCACCAGGCCCGCGACCACGAACGAGTAGACGCAGGTGCCGCTGCGGGTGTGGAAGAGGGTGCCGTTGGGCCGGTCGTTCACGTAGATGTAGCCGAAGCGCGACTCGTCGCCCCAGGCGAAGAAGGCGTCGTCCCAGCGCACGTCCCGGCCCAGGGCGCCGATGGCCGTCCCGCTGCTGCGCTCGGTATAGGCCCGCTCGGCCACGACCTCGTTCCGCTCCAGGCTGAGCCGCACGATCAACGTGATGGGCGCGCCGCGCTCCCGATCCAGGTTCGTGAACTTGTAGGAGAGGTGGGTCGAGCCGTCGCCGAAGGTCTTGCGCTCCAGCACCTCCAGCTCCTCCGGGTCGCGCACCTCCACGCCGAAGGGGGTGAGGTCGCCGGCCCGGACCAGGAGCTCCCAGTCCGGCGGCGGGCTCGGCTCGGGGCGAGGGGCGCAGGCGAGCCCCGCGAGCGCCAGGGCCGCCGCGATGCCGCCGCTGCGCACGCCGCGGCGACCCCCAATCGGGCTCGGACGACCGGCGGACCGGGGCGGCGTCGCGGGCATGCGTCGGGCCGGGAGCTAGGGGTCGATCCAGCGCCCGTGGGCCTTGATCAGCTCGACCAGGCGGTCGTCCGCCACGGCGCTCGGGAGCTTCCGCTCCACGCACTCCTGCCCGACGTAGAGGTTCACCTGGCCGGGCCCCGACCCCACGTAGCCGAAGTCCGCGTCGGCCATCTCGCCGGGTCCGTTCACGATGCATCCCATCACGGCGATCTTGACGCCCTTCAGGTGCCCGGTGCGGGCCTTGATGCGCGCCGTGGTCTCCTCCAGGTCGAAGAGCGTGCGGCCACAGGAGGGACACGAGATGAACTCGGTCCACGAGGTGCGCAGGCGCGCCCCCTGGAGGATGCGGTAGGCCAGCTCCACCGCCCGATCGGGCTCTCCGCACTCGGCCAGGGCGATCGCGTCGCCGATGCCGTCGCAGAGCGGCGCGCCGAGCTCGACGGCGGCGCCG
>Ga0299906_10004737_pt1 | contig 11126 bp, 9 predicted proteins | sample RVTome_14_FD_200259 | JGI IMG/M metagenome (GOLD analysis project Ga0299906, IMG submission 200259) | Soil microbial communities from uranium-contaminated site in the Upper Colorado River Basin, Wyoming, United States - RVT145D125 (version 2) ... | reverse complement strand
GGGCGGGAATCCCTTCCCGCCGCGCGGCGAGGCAGGAGCCCCGTGCCGAACGGGGGCGAGATGGGAATCTCGCCCCAGCTTTTTAGACACGCTCTGAGTTGATTAACGAGGTTTTTCAGGAGCAGGGTCGACACACGCGGCTGGCGCTCGGCATCAACGAGATGCCGCTCGACGCGGCGGTTCAACTCAGCGTGTGGGCCGAGGTGGCCGATTAACTCTGTAACCGGGCGGGTTCATCGGCGAAAACGGAGTACGACATGGCAGCATCAACGCAGACGAACAACACATTCGGAGCCGAAACCACCCTCCAAGTAAAGGGCGGGACGGTACGCATCTATCGACTCGGCAAATTGGCCGACGACGGCATCGCCGCGGTCGACCGGCTACCATTTTCAATCAAAGTGCTACTGGAAAGCGCGCTGCGTAACGCCGACGGGTTTCAGGTCACTGACGACGACGTGATCCGTCTGGCGAAGTGGAACGCCAAGGCGCCGGCCCGGGTCGAGCTGCCGTTCAAGCCCGGCCGGGTGGTGTTACAGGATTTCACCGGCGTGCCCAGCGTGGTAGATCTGGCCGCGCTGCGATCGGCCATGCAGCGCTTGGGCGGTGATCCGGCGAGAATCAATCCGCAGGTGCCGTGCGATTTGGTCATCGACCATTCGGTGCAGGTCGACGCCTTCGGCAGCATCGACGCGCTGCGCATCAACAAGCAGAAGGAATTCGAGCGCAACCGGGAGCGTTACGAGCTGCTCAAGTGGGGCCGGCAGGCGTTCGACAACTTCCGCGTCGTTCCGCCGGCCACCGGCATCGTGCATCAGGTGAACCTCGAGTATCTGGCCGGCGTCGTGCTGACGCGCGAGGACGCGGGAGTCAAGACCGCGTTCCCGGACAGCTTGGTCGGCACGGACAGCCATACGACGATGATCAACGGCCTGGGCGTGCTGGGTTGGGGCGTGGGCGGCATCGAAGCCGAGGCGGTCATGCTCGGCCAGCCGATCTACATGCTCACGCCCGAAGTGATCGGCTTCAAGTTGATCGGCCGGCTCCCCGAAGGCGCGACCGCGACCGATTTCGTGTTGACGGTGACGCAGATTTTGCGTGCCAAGGGCGTGGTGGGCAAGTTCGTTGAATTCTACGGCCCCGGCCTGGCCGAGATGGGTTTGCCGGACCGGGCGACGCTGGCGAACATGGCTCCGGAGTACGGGGCGACAGTGGGCTTCTTCCCGGTCGACGATCAGACGCTCAGCTACCTCCGGCTCAGCGGTCGGCCGGCCGACCTGATCGACCTGGTCGAACGCTACGGCAAGGAACAAGGATTGTTCCGCGCGTCGGATACCCCTGACCCCGAGTTCACCGACACGCTCGAGCTGGACATGGCCACGATCGTGCCTTGCTTGGCCGGGCCCAAGCGACCGCAGGACCGCGTCGCCTTGGCCGACATGCAGCGATCGTTTCACGCGTCGCTCAAAGCGCCGATCGCCGAGCGCGGCTTCGCCCTGGATGCAACGGCATTGGAAGCGTCGGCAACAGTCAAGCTCAACGGCGACTCGGACGAGCTGCGACATGGGGCGGTGGTCATCGCCGCGATCACCAGTTGTACGAACACCTCGAACCCATCGGTGATGGTCGGCGCGGGGCTGCTCGCCAAGAAAGCGGCCGAAAAGGGGCTGACGGTCAAGCCGCACGTCAAGACCAGTCTCGCCCCCGGCTCGCGCGTGGTCACCGACTACCTCGACCGCGCCGGACTGACGCCGTACCTGGAGAAGCTCGGTTTTCACACCGTCGGCTACGGGTGCACGACCTGCATCGGCAACAGCGGACCGCTGTCCGAGCCGGTGCTTGACGCGATTGCGTCGAGCAACCTCGTCGCTTGCTCGGTGCTGAGCGGCAACCGAAACTTCGAGGGCCGGATCAGTCCGCAGGTCAAGGCGAACTACCTGGCCAGTCCGCCGTTGGTGGTCGCGTATGCCATCGCGGGTACGACCGACATCGACCTGACCACGGACCCGCTAGGACAGGGGAGCGACGGCAACGAGGTCTACCTGCGCGACATCTGGCCGTCACAGCAGGAGATTGCCGACGCCGTCGGGCGATGCGTGTCGGCAGATCAGTTCGAGAAGCGTTATGGCGCGGTTTTCGAAGGCGAAGAGGAATGGCAGGCCATCGCCGCGCCGACCGGAAGCCTGTACGACTGGTCGGAATCGAGCACCTACATCCAGGAGCCGCCGTTCTTCGTCGACATGTCGCCCGAACCGGAGAAGATCACGGCGATCACCGACGCCCGGTGCCTGGTCATGGTGGGTGACTCGGTCACCACCGACCACATCTCGCCCGCCGGAGCGATCAAGGCCGACACGCCGGCGGGCCGGTTCCTGCAGGACAACGGCGTTCAGCCGGCCGACTTCAACAGCTACGGCTCGCGCCGCGGCAATGACCGGATCATGACCCGCGGCACGTTCGCCAACATACGATTGCGCAACTTGCTCGCCCCCGGCACCGAGGGCGGCGTGACGACGTATCTGCCCACCGGCGAACAGATGAGCATCCACGAAGCGGCCCTGCAATACAAAGCGTCGGGCACGCCGTTGATCGTGCTGGCGGGCAAGGAATACGGCACGGGTTCGTCCCGCGACTGGGCGGCCAAGGGGACCAGCTTGCTCGGGATTCGGGCCGTGATCGCCGAGAGCTACGAGCGCATTCACCGCAGCAACCTGGTGGGCATGGGGGTGTTGCCCCTGCAATTCAAGGACGGCGACAATCGCGAATCGCTCGGTCTGACCGGCACCGAGACCTTCGCCATCGAGGGGTTGGACGACGCGTTGCAGCCCGGACAGGCGCTGACGGTGGTCGCCAAGCGCGACGACGGCACGCCCGTCACGTTCACCGCCGACTGCCGAATCGACACCCCGGTCGAGATCGAGTACTACCGCAACGGCGGCATCCTGCAGACCGTACTACGCAACATGTTACGTGGGTAATGTTGATCTGCATTCTCCTATCCCCGTGCGGTCTTGCGCCCGCGACCCAATTCAGCGCAACCACTGCACTGTGCGCACGGCCCCGACGGGGCCAATGAGTTTAGCCAGGGGCGTAGCGTAGCGAAGCCCCTGGTCAATTGGGTGTTTTGTAATCCCGCCCCGAAGGGGCGGACGAACGCATGCGTAAACCTTCGTCCGCCCCTTCGGGGCGGGGGTCATCACGACCAACCGTTACCAGGGGTTCCGCTGCGCTCCACCCCTGGCTACATTCAGCAGCCCCTTCGGGGCTTGAGGTTGGCATGGCATTGTGGTTTCATGAACCCATGACCGTTCGCAGTCGAAACTAGGGGTTCGTGACACGAAGACGCTGAAGTCCGCGGCTGGGAAGCCACCACACATTCTTGTAGTATGCGCTTGACGCTGGAAAGTACCCATGAAGATCATCCAAACCAAAACGTGCACCGAACCAGATGGCCTGTTTGCGCTGAACGTAGCGAGCGGCATGCCGAGTACGGATGTTGACGTGATCGTCATCATGCAGCCGACTGAATTAAACGGTGCGGGGTCGGTGAAAGATCCGGAGAGTTGGGAAAAGTTCGTCGATGAAACAAGTGGAAGCATTGCGGACCCGACATTCGAAAGACATGCGCAGAATATGTATACACAACGCGAGTCCCGAACATGAACATGACTGATGACTCAGCCGCGAAGGCCGGCCTGCCCGGACTCAATACTGAGAAGATGCAGGCGTCGCAGTTCCTTCAACTGACCGGGATGCGGGTCGTCTCCGCGGGCGAGCGAAAGGCCGTCGTCGAGTTAGCGGTCACGGACAAGCTGCTCCAGGGTTTGGGCATCATGCACGGGGGTATGCTCGGCGGACTGATCGACTCCGCCATCGGTGCCGCGGTGCTCGGCGAGTTGCACGGTAAGGGGCGCGTGGTGACCATCGAGTACAAGATCAATTTCTACCGGCCCGCGCGGCTGGGCGACCTACTGACCGCGCGGGCGGAAGTGCTCCACCTCGGTCGGGCGACCGCCGCCGGCGAAGCCCGTGTCACGGATCAGGACGGCAACCTGGTCGGTCACGGAACGGCGACGTTTATGCGGGTCACGTCATCCTTCGCGCCCACCACCTCGGACGGCTGACTCCCGGTAATTCGGTCTCGATAGTCGGGAAATCCGCCGGACGGCAGCCAGCGGTCGAGCCGGCGCGGGATTCGGCTATGGCGCAGCCAGACGTCCCAGCGGCGCTCGCCGGTCCGACGCATCCGTACGAAACGGGCGGCGAAGTGGGCGCGTTGACTCACGACTTCACGTTCGGCGCGCGACTTGATCATCTGAATGACGACGTGCTCCCCCGTGTCGGTCTCCATGATCACGTCGACAATCGGGAGCACCACGTCGGCCGGCCGGGTGGTCGTGCCCGGGGTGGCGGGGGCCTCGAAGCGCGTCTCGCCGCGGTCGACCAGCCGACGCACCGTGCCCTCGACCCAGACCGTTCTTCCGTAGGCCCGCGCGAGCCGGCCCGCGACACGCGTCGCGGCGGCAATACGTTCAATCGGGCGCAGGTTCGGATCGTTCCGTTGGCGACGGGCTTCGAGCGTCACGTGCTCGGCGAATTCGAGTAGTTGCTTCAAGGTCATTTGGCGGGGGAGTTGCGGAACGGGCTGTGACTGCGATGGTTCCGCACCACCACACAGAAGTGCCATTGCAATGGCAAAGTACCATTGTAGTGCACGGTACCGGCCGGGAATCGGAGAAGCGTCAGGGTGCATGCCGCCTTTACCGTAACCCGATCGATTGGCGGTGGTCAAAACAGCCGCCGGCCGATTACACTTGGCCCGCAAGCGCCGCGCGCGGATCGTTGTCTTGATTCGGTGACGGCGACAACGTCGAGCAACCGGGGTAGCGCGACATGGCCATGGATCGCGTCGTCGAGTACATCGACGCACACCAGGACGAGTCGGTCGAGCAACTGCTCGAACTGCTGCGCATCCCGTCGATCTCGGCTCAACCGGACCGGTCCGGCGACGTGGCCGACGCGGCGGCGTGGGTGAGTCAGCGACTCGGCGAGGCCGGTTTGACGACCGAGGTTCTGCCCACCGCCGGTCATCCTATCGTGTTCGCCGACTCCGGGCCGCGCGACGACGGACCGACGGTGCTGGTCTACGGGCACTACGACGTGCAGCCGATTGGTGACCCCGACAAGTGGGTGACGCCCGCGTTCGAGCCGGCGGTGCGCGACGGGGCGATCTTCGCCCGCGGCGCCGCCGACGACAAGGGGCAGATGTTCACGCACATCCGCGCCGCCCACGCCTGGCACGCCGTTGCCGGGGGACTGCCGGTGCGCGTGAAATTTCTCATCGAGGGTGAGGAAGAGACCGGCTCGCCCAACGTCGAACCCTTCGTCCGCGCGCATCGGGAGCGATTGGCGTGCGATTGTGTCGTGATTTCCGACACGGCCAAGCTCGATCCGGAAACGCCCGCGATTACCTACGGCACCAAGGGCCTGGTCTACAAGGAAGTCAAGGTGTTCGGGCCGGCGAAGGACCTGCACAGCGGTTCGTTCGGCGGGTCGGTGGCCAACCCGGCCACGATCCTGACCGGCTTGGTCGCCGCTCTGAAGGACGAGCACGACCGCATCCTGCTGCCCGGGTTCTACGACGATGTGAAGGCGATCACCGACACCGAGCGCGACGCGATGGGCGGCTCGGGGTTCGACGAGGCGGCGTTCATCGAGCAACTCGGTGCGCCGTGCGCGTTCGGTGAGGCGGGTTACACGGTGCTCGAACGCCGCTGGACCCGGCCCACGCTTGACGTGAACGGTTTGTACGGCGGTTACATGGGCGAAGGGGCGGCGACGGTGATTCCCGCGTCGGCGGGGGTCAAGCTGTCGATGCGGCTCGTACTCGACCAGGATCCAGAACGCATCTCCCGAGCCTTCGACGATTTTCTGCGGGCGCGTTGCCCGGACACGGTGCGCATGGAGATTGAAACGCATGGATCGGCGGGGGCGTATGTCGCACCGCTCGACAGCGAAGCGATGCGTGCGGCGTCGAGAGCGCTTGCTTCGGGGTTCGGCCGCGAGCCCGCCCGGGTCCGCGAGGGCGGTACATTGCCGATCTTACCCTTGTTCAAACGCGAGCTGGGGGCCGAGAGCGTCATGATGGGGTTTTGTCGATCGGACTGTAACTTGCACAGTCCCAACGAGTTTTTCCACCTATCCGACTTTCATGCCGGGACCCGTTCGGCGGCGCATTTTCTCGGTAACATGAGTAACCACAGCCGGTGATGCTTCGCAACCGACATGTACCGTGGGTCTTGATCGGGTTGCCGTTGGCGATCGGCGCCTGCACGCCGAAGCCGACGGCCGATCCACTCGGTCGGAGTTATGCGGGTGATCCGCGCTGGCGTGCCGAGCGCACCATGCAACGTCAGCTCGCCCGCGATATCGTGCGAATCGCACCCTACCAGGGCGGCTATCCCCGGGCGACGCGTCAGGAGAACTGCGTCGACCCGCGCAACGACCATAAGCTCGAGGTCTCGCTGCCTTGGCCGGACGCGGGTTCCATCGTGGTGGATCTGCCCGAGGCGTTGATTGCCGGGGCGACGTGGCTGTTCCTGGCACATCGTGATGCGTTGGACCCGACCACGCGACGATTCTCGGACCTGCCGACGGTGACCTGGACCGTCCATCCGGACGGTCACATGCGTTTCGAGCGCATCCTACCCGACAACGTCACCTTCGCCGTTTCAGCGGTCCCGCATCACGGGTACGTTGATCTCACCCTGACCGTCGACAATCAAGGGCGGATCGGTCTCTTCGATCTGCGGGCGCAGGTATGCGTTCTGCTCAAGGATGCGGTCGGGTTCTCGCAGCGCACGCGCTACAACAAGCATTATGTCGTCGGGGATCGCATCGTTCCGTTCGCGGACGTCCGGAATCGTTCGCCCGACGCCGGTCGTTACGGGACGCAAATCAACGGGGGTCCGCCTCGGGTCGACGCGCCGCTCATTGCGGTGCGCGCCGAGTCGGGCGATCGCGCGATCGTGATGGTCTGGCAAGCGTGTTTCGCGCTGCCGTGCCGGGCCGCCAATCCCTGTCTGCACGGCGACCCGAAACTGAACGACTGCCCGGTCGGCGAACAGGTGACGGCTCGCGGGCGGATCTATTTCGTCAACGGCGACCTCACTCGCTTTTATCAGGCGTTACGTGTACTCGGTCGGGACCTGCTGCCGATAATCGAGGGTACCCGGTAGGCCGCCACGGACCGATAGCAACATCCTACCCAGGCCCTCGGTTTGGTCGTAACAGACGGGTTCGCGATAACACCTATGCGCACCACGAACTGATTTGTCATTCCGCGAAGTTTATCTTAAGTTCCTTACAGCCATCTAGTTTTTCCCTCATCAGGTCTCCTGATACCAGGAAGGGAAGCGGACTGCCATGAGGCCGTCGGGGCGCCTCAGGTCCGGTTTTTTTTCTCACTGTCGCAGGAGACTTTCCTATGTCCTACTCGCACATTCACACCAACCGTGTCTTCGGATCGAAGATGGGTCGACTGGGTATCTCCGCGGCCCTGAGTCTTGTCGCGCTGACCGCGTCGAGTGCACCGGTCTTCGGTCAGATCATCCGCGTCGAGCAGGATTGGAAGCTCGTGTTGAATCAGCCCGACTATGCGGTCGAGGCGCCACAGTTTCATACGGTAATGTCGCCGAGCGATAATCTGGACGGCTCCTATGCCCAGGTGACCTGGAATTATCGGGAGTATCCCGAATTCTCCCCCGGCGGTCTTCAGGTGCAAGCCTGGAGCAGCGACAACGTTGTTGAAACCAACAGCACGAAAACGAGCAGCTTGAGTACCGTGGCCGAGACCATTACCTGGACCCAGACGCTGCAAACCGACGGGGTCGCACTCGAGTTCAACATCATCAACGGTCGATCGACTACGTGGGGATCGTTCGGCGGCCACCACACCGAGACGTTGTGGATCGCGTACGTACCCGATCTGGGCGCCTACGACACCAACGTCACCGCGCAAAACTCCTGGATTACGTTCGGTGACAATCGGGTCGACCAGTTGGTGGTCACCGAAGTGCGATACTACGACGCCGGCGGGCTGGTATCCACGGACACGAACGATGTGGTGATCTTCGAGATCGTCGACTGATCGGACCACAACGTCTTCCGCACGTGGTGCGAATGCACGGGGGCTCATTCGTCGATAGGTACGCTATCATGTTGAATGCAAAACCGAACATCCGAATAACCGGGCGGCGCGGTAACGTGATCGTCATTTCCGCGATCATGATGACGGTGCTGCTGGGCATGACGGCGATGGCCGTGGACATGGGCAACCTGTATCACGCACGGACCCAGATGCAGGCGTGCGCCGACTCCGCCGCCCTGGCCGGTGCGTGGGAGCTCATGGACGAGGATCGGCTTGCGGGCAGCCCCAATATGGGTGATGAGATCGTCAACGCCCGCAACCAGGTTTCGGCCTTTGCCGCACTGAACCCGGTATTGAACGCGGCCCCGGCCATTGATCCCAACCTGGCCAACAGCCTCACCGGTGAGTTCGTGGTCGGGTACCTGAACGACCCGACCGACCAGAGCGAAGCCCTATCCACGTCCGGCGACCCGGCGCAGTACAACTCGGTCATGGTCCGTGTACGACGGACCGCGGGCAGCAACGGCGTGATCCCCACGATTTTCGCGAATATTTTCGGCAACAGCGCGTCGGAGTTGGAAGCCACCGCTACGGCGACGTTCAAGGACGGCGTCACCGGTTTCCGCGCCACGCCCGAAACCGGGAATGCCGGCCTGATGCCGTTCGCTCTGCACGTGGATTCCTGGAACGACCTGCTCGCGGGCGCGGTATCCACCGGCGACAACTATGAGTACGACGAATCGAGCGGGGTCTCGTCCGGTTCCGACAATATCCTGGAGTTGAACCTGTACCCCGGCGCCGGCGTGTCCCAGTTGCCGCCCGGTAACTTCGGCACCGTCGACATCGGCTCGAGCAACAACAGCACCGCCGTCTTGTCCCGGCAGATACGCTACGGCGTGACTGAAGCCGATCTCGCCTTTCACGGCGGCGAGTTGAGCCTGGGCAGTTCGGGGTCGTTTCAGTTGAACGGCGACACCGGCTTGAGTGCGGCGATCAAGAGCGACCTCGAAGCCATCATCGGTGAGCCCCGCACCATCCTGTTGTTCAACACGGTTACCGGCAACGGCAACAACTCGATGTACACGATCGTCGGATTCGCCGGCATTCGCGTCTTGAACGTGAAGCTGACCGGGTCGATGTCGAGTAAGGAAGTGATCATTCAGCCGGCCTACGTCGTGGACGATTCGGCCATGACCGGGCCGGGTTCCGGCTCGAGCTACTTCGTGATGAAACCCGTGTTCCTTTCCCGTTGACCCTCGGGCACACCAATACCCGACCAGGCGGCAGGGCTGATGCACTCAGTTCTGCCGCTTGATCCATTCGGCATCGGTAGCAACGTGCTTGATCGTTCGTCCCGACTTCGGATGATGCGAATACGTCATGTGAAGTCGTCCGTCGGCGCCCTGGAAAAGCGACGGGTAGGCGTACCCGCCCTCACCCGGACGGCCGTCTTCGAGATACCGCTTGTGAGGCCAGGTCGCGCCCTCATCTTCCGACAACGCCAGCGCCAGCCGGTGTCGCCCGCGCTCGGTGTCATTGAAGATCATGACCCATCTGCCGTCGCGCAGCGCGATGACCTCGAGACTCGAGCTCGGGTTGGGGATCTCGGTATCGCGCGACGGTGACCAGGTCAGCCCGTCGTCGGTCGAGATGCTCCGCTGCACCCGGCTCGGGGCCCGGCCGGTCTCGCGCAGGTAGGCGACGAGCGTTCCGTCGGACTTCCGCACAATCGTCGGCTGAATCCCGCCCAGGCCGACAATCGGTCCTGACGCTCGCCACGTTTCGCCGAGATCGTCGCTGATCGCCGTCATCGAGAGGTTGAATCCGTCGGAATACAACGGCAGGATGATGCGCCCGCTCGGCAACACGAGCGGATGAATCCGCGTCATCCAGCCTTCCTGGCGTTTGATCGGATCGCGAGCGGCCTCGATCACCAACCGTCGGTAGGGCGGAGCATATTCTCCCCACGCGCCGTCCCGGATGCGCAGCTCCCGGAACCCGCGCTCGATCGACTCGACAAAACCTTCGCCCGGCCGGAGCAGGATGGCGTCCTGCCACGACCACGTCGGCGGTCCGTCACCCTGGTAATCCTCGGCCCGGCGATATTTCAACAGACTCCGTTCCCAGCGATTGGCTCGGACCGCGATCCAAAACATCCACAGGCGGTCCTTCGCATCGCGAAACAAAACCGGGTTGCAGTCGGGGAACTCCGGTGTGTCGGCCATGACGAACACCGGACTCCAGGCGTCGTCGCCCTTTTTCAGCCGGGATCCGAGCACCGCGACGTCGTTGGCGCTCCGCTCACCCGAACCCTGGAACCAGCACGCCAGCAGGTCGCCGTTCGGGCACTCGACAATGCTGCTCCCGTGGCAGTGCTTGTCCTGCGGAGTAAAGATCAACTCGCTCCGCGGCTTCGGCTCGGCACGCGCGGTGGTGAAAACACAAGTGGTCAGTCCGGCCAGCAGGATCACGGTTCTCACGGTTGCTCCTTTCAATTCAGTTGCTCCTTTCCGGTTCGTCGCTTTCGTATCGACGCATGTTGTACTTGCTTAGCGAATGCGTGTCACGTCGATCGCCGTGCTGAACTGGTTGATGACGTGCGGTTCGGATACGATCCTCGGCGGTGCTGTTCCTCGTTCCAGGAGTCTTGGCATGTCCAGGCGATTGCGATTCTCGATTTTCATGGTGTGGATGGGGGTGACGTTGGGTGTCACCGGCTTCGCTTCGGGTGCGGAGGGACAATTCCATGTGATCTTCGGCACGAACGAAACCGTCGAGCGGGCGTGGGACGGTCAGGTGCGGGTAACCGCCGGTCGGCTCGAGCGTCTGCGGCCCTGGAAGTTTCAGAAACCCGACGCGCTCACGTCGCCGGTTCGCTGGCAATGTCGGACACGATGGATCCCCGCGCGTCGGGTGTCCCAATCGGAGCCCAACAGTAACGCGCCTCGCCCGGGCTACCTGCAACGACCGGGCTTGC
>Ga0299906_10004736_pt1 | contig 11126 bp, 9 predicted proteins | sample RVTome_14_FD_200259 | JGI IMG/M metagenome (GOLD analysis project Ga0299906, IMG submission 200259) | Soil microbial communities from uranium-contaminated site in the Upper Colorado River Basin, Wyoming, United States - RVT145D125 (version 2) ... | reverse complement strand
TGTGGTTCAAAGGTCCGCACTTCACCGGCAAGGCGTCGGACGACCCGGAAGACTACCCCCGCGACCATGGCGCGACGGTTACCATCGCCGCCGACGCGCCGCTCGGCCCCCGCCACTGGCAGACCTGGACCTCCCAGGGGGCGACCGCGAGCCGGCGTTTCGTCGTCGGAGATCTGCCGGAACGGGTCGAACGGGAAATCGAGGGCGATCCGATCCCCGTCGGCGTGCAACTGCCCGTCACCATCAACGGCCGCATTTTCCCGCGCGAGGACGTCGACATCTGGACCTTCGAAGCCCGAGCCGGCGCGACCTACACGCTCGAGGTTCAAGCCAAGCAGCTCGGCTCACCACTCGAAGCCCGACTGGTCGTGCTCGATCCGGCGGGCCGACGACTGGCCGAATCGCTCGCGGGCGAGAACGACGATCCGCGCATCGGCGTAATCGCCGAGCATGACGGCGTTCATCAGGTCCACATCCACGACATCGCGTTCGGCGGCTTGCAGCCCTTTGTCTATCGCCTGACGATCACGACCGGACCCCACGTCGATTGGGTTTATCCGCTCGGCGGCCGGCGCGGCCGGGTCACACGTTTCGAGTTCGGAGGACTGTCGCTGCCCGTCTCGCCCGTGGAAGTCACCTTACCTGACGACCCCAGCGTTTTTCATGACTATCACGTCGACGGAAAGACCGGTCGCAGCCGACCGGTCCACCTCGCGCTGGACGATTTACTCGAGTACGTCGAGCTGGAGCCGAATGATCAGCCCGAAGCGGCATTGTCCATCGAGCCGGGTTCCATCATCAACGGCCGCATCGACCGACCCGGCGACGTGGATGGCTGGACGTTCTCGGCCCGCAAGGAAACGCCGCTCGATCTCGAAGTCCGTGCCGTAACGCTCGGATCATCCCTCCATGCGCAACTGACCTTGTTGGACCGCGACGGCAAAGAAGTATCCAAGCATACCGGTGACGGGCGGTTCAGCTTCAAGCCTCCCCAGGACGGCGACTACCGTTTGCGCATTACCGATCGCTTCGAATCACGCGGCGGTCCCGACTTCGCCTACCGGATTCGCGTCGCGCCGCCGCCGGCCTCGAGCTACCGTCTGACCCTCGGCAGTGACGCGATAACGGTGACGCGCGGTGAGCAGGCGAAACTCAATGTCTCCGTCGAGCGCATCGGCGGCTATGACGTGCCTATCGTCTTGACGGTCGAAGGCTTGCCGGACGGCGTCACTGCGTCGGAGTCGACGGTCGCGGGTGACAAGACCTCGGCCGAGATCACGCTCGAAGCGGACGCGTCGACTGCGATTCAAGCCCGGCACGTGCGCGTGCACGGTACGGCCGGCGACCGCAGCGTGTCGACGCCCGATCGTTTACTGCTCGCCGTCGCGATGCCGACGCCGTTCACGTTCAAACAGCAGGGCACCTACGTCAACTTCGTACCCCGCGGCACGGTACACCGTGAACGGTTCGTCATCGAGCGCAATGGTTATGACGGGCCGATCACGTTTCGTTTGAGCGATCGTCAGCGACGGCATCTCCAGGGAATCACCGGTCCTCCCGTCGTCATTCCGCCCGGAACCGATTCGTTCACCTACCCGATTCACATGGCCACGGGCATGGACCTTGCGCGTACCGCCCGGGTCCTGGTCATGGGCACCGCGGTCATCACGGACCCGGACGGCAGCTGGCATGCCGTCAGTTACTACAACCAGGAAACCACGCAGTCGGCGATTTCGGTGGCGGCGGCCCGACTCGACGTCAGCGTGGCGAAACCGTCGATCACCCTCGGGCCCGACCGGGAGCTTTCACTGGCGGTGCGGGTCGTGCGCGGCCAAGGCATCGTCGGCCCGGTACGCGTCGAACTCTTGTCTCCCCGCCACATCCTCGGGGTGACGGCGCAGCCGGTCACCGTGGCCCCCGATCAACAGCAGGCCCAGCTCGTCATCCGCGCCGCCGCCCAAGCCGGCCCGTTCAACATGCCGTTGCTGATTCAGGCACAATGCGAGAGCGACGGCGACCCGGTGCTCGCCCACGCCGAGGTGGACGTGACCTGGTCGGCCGATCCGAAGCCGACGTCCGTCGCCGCCACCCCGACCGAGACGAATTGAGCCGTGCGCCGGCACGTTTCAAATCGGCGGCGGAAGAGTAGAATCTACGCGTCGGATCGACGCTTGCGTCGCAGGTCGGCGCGGAACGCATCGGCGATGCGCCCGAAGACTTCGCGGTTGGTGTCGTTGATTCCGGCGAGATGATCGTGGGCGTCGATCACCGTTTCGGTCACGTGCTCGGACGAGAACGTCTGCGCGGTCACGGCCGCGAACGCATCGGGCGGTGGCGAGGGCGGCGGCGCATCGGACAGCAGCAGCGGCGCCAAACCCATCTTGGTCAGCACCTCCCGGCACGGCTCGCTCGAACCGATCACCGTGAATCCCGAGCCGTCACCGGCGCCATCACTGGCACCGGTCTTGACGCGCTGACCGACCAGGCAACCGGCGAACGTCGAATCGAGCCACTCGCATGTCGACAGGTCGATGTAGATGGGACGCGCGAACTGGCGACGACATTCTTCGCACAATGCGGCAAAGCCGGCCGAAAGCGCCATCGTCGCGGGTCCGTCGATCTTGACGAAGACCCCATCGTCGGATTGCCCCAGCGAGATGTGGGCTTGGTACTCGGACACGCTTGACGCACTCGATGAACCAACGGACCCTCGAGACACGACTATCCTACCGGATTCGCCCGGCACGTGCGACCCTTGCCGGTTTTCAGCCGTTCTCGTATGGTGCGGCCGATGGACAGTTTCAACTACATCGACGGGCGATTGCACTGCGAAGACGTGCCCGTGTCGCGCATCGCGGCCGAGGTCGGCACGCCGGTGTACATCTACTCCACCGCGACGCTGCTGGGCCATTACCGGCGCATCGCCGAGGCGTTCGCCGAGCTGTCGCCGATTCTCTGCTACTCGATCAAGAGTTGTCAGAATCTGGCCATATGCCGGCTCCTCGCCGAGCAGGGCTCGGGTTTCGACGTCGTCTCGGGCGGGGAACTGCATCGCGCCGTCACCGCCGGCGCCGACCCGGCCAAGATCGTTTTCGCCGGCGTCGGCAAGACCGACCGCGAAATCAACGAAGCGATCGACGCGAACATCGGGCTGTTCAACATCGAATCCGAAGCGGAGCTGGAGAACCTGATCCGCCTGGCCCGCGAGCGCGGCAAGCCGGTACGCGCCGCCCTGCGGGTCAACCCGGACGTGGACCCCAAGACCCACCGCTACACGTCGACGGGCAAAAAGGAATCCAAGTTCGGCGTGGACATCGCGCGGGCGCGTCGCTGCTTCGAGCAATATGGCCGCGATGCCAACGTTCGGCTATGCGGGATTCACCTGCACATCGGATCACCGGTCAACGCCGTCGAGCCCTACATCGAGGCGATCACCAAGGGCTTGAACCTGATCGACGAGCTTCGCGGCGCCGGCTTCACGATCGAGACCCTCGACATCGGCGGCGGTTTCGGCGCGCACTACAAGGCCACCGAAGCGCCGCCCGCGATTCGTTATGCCGAGGGGATCGTGCCGCTGTTGCGCGATCGCGACTTGCAGGTGATTCTCGAGCCCGGCCGGTCGATCTCCGCCAACGCCGGCATCCTGGTGGCTGAAACCCAATACGTCAAACGGGGCGGGGGCAAGGAATTCGTCATTCTCGACGCGGGCATGAGCGACTTGATCCGCCCGAGCCTGTACGAAGCCTATCACTTCATCTGGCCGGTGATCCCGTCCGGGGGCGTCGTGCCCGCATCGCGCGACGCCAACGAGACCGTGCCCGGCACGTCGCCGGTCGACATCGTCGGCCCGATCTGCGAGACGGGCGACTTCTACGCCCAGGACCGACCGCTGCCCGAGATCCAACGCGGCGATCTGCTCGCCGTGTTCTCCGCCGGCGCCTACGGCTTCGTCATGGCCAGCCAGTACAATTCCCGCCCCCGACCCCCCGAAGTCCTCGTCGAGGGTGACACCTTCCACACCATTCGCCGGCGAGAAACCTACGAAGACCTCATCGCCGCCGAAACGTAGCGCGCCCCATACTGGCCGTGTCGCATGAAACCCGCTTATTTGAATTTCACTTGCTCAAACTTGCCGCTGTAGTTGTGCGGCACCCAGAAACCCGCTCCTGGTGAGACACGTTGCGCCTGCTCCATGATATCAGGCCACCAACGAACGATTCGCCACGCTTGATCCCAAAGACGGAAGTTGGTCCACCCTTTTTTGAGAAAGAACGCCGTCAAGTTCGACCGGCGCCAGGCATCTTGGTTTTGCGCATTTTTGGGAATGCGCGTATCTCCGGTGACGATGACCCAATTGCGTTCCCCCCGCCAAAGAACCGATCCATGCGGGGTCTTCGGCGTCGGCAGCGAGCTTGTCACGAAGATGTACGACCTCGACACCCGGCTCGGTGAGTACTCTGAGACATCGAGCGATGCGGCGCGGCAGGCAATTGTCAAGAAAGTATTTCAAGCGGCTGATATCTCAAACGCGATTGCATCTTGGACGGAGACAGGATCGACCTCGTACCAATCGGCCACAACTTCAACGGACTGCTCAATCTCGAATGCTTGGGCAAGAATCGAGGTTGGAACACCTTCTCTCGAAACGATGGGCTGTCCGAAGCTGCGCATGGGATCGAGTACGACTCGACGCTTACGTCCCAGCGGCCACCATCGTGCCGGAACACCCTCCTGATCAAACTCGATCCCTCGGTACAGATAGGGCTCGAGGATCTTCTTGAACGCATACTGGTTACGTACCACGTCCAGGAGGGACGTTTCTCCGGTTTCGTCAATGACTTCAGCGAATATGCTCCGGCCGTCCGTTCTGAAAGCCTTTGTGCAAAACGGGTGATCACCACGGACAATCTCGTGCGCTCGCTCCGCCGCGCGGCGAAGAGTCGGCCAACTCACGCCGTGTCCGCGAAAGGCATTGACGAATCGCACCTCCATCAGGTCCCTGAACCCCAGCGCCAAGTGGTCTTGCACGATCGGTAGTTGGCGGACCCACACGGGTGTTGATGAGCGACCTTCCTGACCGGAAGAAAACGTGTATCCACGTAGCCATCTTCGAATGCGTCGAGCATTCACGCCCGTAAGTCGGGCTGCCTCCGGCACGCTATAAATGCCCACGCCGAGATAAGGGTTGTCGTTCATGCTCATCACTTGGAACTTCTCTGCACCTGTTGGTATTGTATGCCCGCCGAACGCCTATATCGGCCACGAACCGGAAAGCGGGTCGAGATTTGCCTGGGCAGTTCGGCGGTCTAGGGTACCATTCTACAGTGATCGACCTGGAACGGTAATCCCATCAGTGTGTTTTTGGTGCCGTGGGATCACCGAAACGTAAAGGAGCGACACGTGTCCGCGTTTGATCGAAACGCCTTCGGTCCGGTGATCGGCGAGTTGTTGGCCGAGGAACGGTTGAACCCGCTCGGGCCGGGGACGCCGAACCGTGATGCGAAGCCGCGGCTTGACGAGCTTTCGATCGAGACGGCCTTCGCGGGTCGTACGGTGCGCGACCGTGACCTGGCGGCTGGGTGTCTCAGCGGGTTGTGGCTGGTGCATGATTACCTTGATGCGTCGCACGGCATCAGCCAGAACCTCGAGACCGTGGAAGGCAGCTACTGGCACGGCATCATGCACCGCCGGGAGCCCGACTACGGCAACAGTAAGTATTGGTTCCGGCGCGTGGGAAACCATCCGGTTTTCGAGCCGCTCCGCACCGACGCCGCCGCGTTGGCCTCGGTCGCTGAGACCGACGAGGCCTCCGACTTCCTGACCCGTCAATCGGCTTGGGATCCGTTCGCGTTCATCGACCTGTGCGAAGCCTGTGCGCGCGGGCGTTCATCGGCCGAAACGTTGTGCATGCAAATCCAGCGTCGGGAATGGGAATTGCTATTCGCATTCTGCTTTCGCGGCGCGGTGGGTACGACTGCGTAGCGAACGATCCGCTAAGAGCCGCAGCATTCATGCCGCGCGGCACGTCGAAATCTCCAACCGCGCTACCGCGCGACATGAATGACGCGGCTCTGCGTTTCCCCAGCACTCATTCCGGCAGATCGCGCAGGGCGAGGGGCTTGTCGAGAATTTCGCGGAGGATGATGCCGCGGCGCATCTCGGCCCGGGTGAGCGCGCCGATACGATGCCCGGCCGAAGCGGATTTCGTCGGCGTGAACCGGGTGTCGGTGAGATCACCCGGGAACACGTGGCTCGAATCTTCCGGCTCGATCGCGACGGCCACGATCTCGGGCTCCGACGGTGGCGGCTTGGGCTTGATCCGTTTGGGGGCCGGCGGCGCGGGTCGGGCGACCGACCGGGTCGGTACCGCAATCGGGATCGGACGGCGCGGTCGCGGCAGGGCATGCGGCGTCGACGGCTTGAGCTCGGGCATGCCCAGCATTTCCGCCAGATCCACGACGATCGATTCTTCGTCCTCGCCTTTCTTACCGGCCGAGCGCGCCGTCGGCCGCGGACTCGACGACTTGCCGGACATCTCCTTGAGCTTGCCCACCAGCCAGCTCACGAACGAGATGACCAGGATGGCAATGACCCACAAGAGGCCTTCAAAGCCTTCGCTCTGGGCAAGGATCATCATCGGTCGTCAACTCGCGCCCTGGTTGTCCCCTGCGTCATCCCGGCCGATCGAATCCCGCATCGACGTGTCGGCCTGAATGTTCCGCAGCCGGTAATAATCCATCACGCCCATGTTGCCGCTACGGAACGACTCGGCGATCGCCAACGGAATCTCGGCTTCGGCGAGCACGACCTTCGCCCGGTTCTCTTCAACCCGTGCTCGCATTTCGGCCTCCGTCGCGATCGCCAGGGCCCGCCGCTTTTCCGCCTCGGCCTGAAAACGACGTTTGTCGGCCTCGGCCTGCTCGGCTTGCAGCTTCGCCCCGACGTTCGCCTCCTTCTCCGCCCCCGCCACGCTCATGTCCGCGATATCGACCGACAGGATCTCGAACGCCGTGCCCGTGTCCAGTCCGCTTGCCAGCGCACGCTTGGCGATGTGGTCCGGATTCTCGAGCACGTCCTTGTACGTCTCGCTCGACCCGATCGCGCTGACGATCGCCTGACCGGCCCGGGCGATTATCGTCTCTTCGGTCGCCCCGCCGATGAGTTGCTTGAGATTCGTGCGCACCGTGACCCGCGCCTTGGCCAGCAGCCGAATCCCGTCCCGCGCCACCGCGTCGAGCTTGTCACTGGTTCTCCCGGTCGCATCGATCCCCGGACAGTCGATCACCTTCGGATTCACGGACGTGTTCACCGCGTCGAGGATGTCCCGACCCGCCAGGTCGATCGCCCGGGCGACATCGAGATCCAACGCGATGCTCGCCCGCGTCGCCGCCACCATCGCCCGCACCACGTTCTCGACCCGCCCGCCCGCGAAGTGATGCGCCTGCAGTTGGGCGAACGTGATCGGAACCTTGGCCTTGTGCGCGGTGATCAGCGCACGCACGTTGGTGCGTACGTCCTCGGGATTGCGACGCACCAGGAACACCGACTCCAGGTCCCTCGTCGATAGATCTTCCAAACCGGCCTGGACCGCGCTGATGCGCTCGTCCACGATCAGCCGCGGACTCACCTTCCGCAGCCACATCCCGATCAGGTCGGCGAAGCGAACCCGCGCCCCGGAGAAATACGCCTGCATCCAGATCTTACCGAACTGAGCGAACAACAAGCCAAACACGACCACGGCGATCGCCGCCGCGATGCCCGCGCCGAATACGACGTTGTCCCAGGTGTCCGCGAGAATTGCCGTTAGCATGCCTTGATCCTTTCATCGCCGCTGTGAGTGACCACGTTACGTGGCGGCCTCGACCACGATTCGATTGCCCTCGACGCGCACCACCCGAATGGCGGTGTCATGGTCGATCCATTCGCCCTCGGTCACGACGCTGACCCGTTGCCGGCCGAATCGTCCGGTCCCGGTCGGCCGCAAGTCCGTGCCCGCCTGTCCGATCATACCGATCTCGACCGACTCGCCCTCGATCAATGGGTCCGGGTCCGGCCTGGGATCGATCGCTCCGGCGTCGGCCGCCCGCGTGTCGTCGAGTTCCCGCCTCGTGAGAATCATTCGCCGACCGACCGCGGTGTTCGGCAGCACCCGAAACCCGGTCACCACGATCACCGGCACCAGCAGGACGGTGGCGATCAGCGTCCCCCACCCCCAGGCGGGCGACTCGTTCCACGCGCAGACGACGCCCGAAACGAGCGCCAGGGCCGACATGAGCGAGAGCAGTCCGCCGGAGGGCAGAAACACCTCCAGCACCGCCAGCGCCAATCCGACGGCCAGCAGAAACATCGCGATCGCCAATAGGCTACTCATCACATGAAGCCGACTCTACGGGCTATACGGTCGGGTCGGCAACCCGCCGAACCACGACCCGGTTGCCCTCGACGCGCACCACCTGGACCTCGACCTCCGGCTCGACCATATCCCCCTCGGTCACGACATCGAACCGCTGTCCGTCGATCAGGGCCTTGCCCGCCGGTCGCAACACCGTCTGCGTCACGCCCCGGGCGCCGACCCATACCGGCGCGTCGGCCACGACGGGAGCGTCGTCGGCGCGATCATGGCCTTGGGCGGTGTCACCACCAAGCATCATCTGATTGGCCACCGGCACGTGCGGCAGGTAGCGGGTTATCGACCACATGCCGATCAACGAAACCAGCGTCGCGGTGGTCAGCGTCATCACCCCGGTCCGCAAGTACGTCCAGGTGTCGCCGAGTTGCGGCCAATGGAACGGCCCCGGCTCGGCGGGCACGAACGTGCCCAGCAGACCGGCCATGACGCAGAGCAGCCCCAAAATGCCCGCCACCCCGAACCCGGGAAGGACGAACAACTCGACCGCCATCAGCACCATACCGACGATCACGGCTCCGATTTCCCACGAACTCGCCAGGCCGGTCAGGTACGGAGCCCCGAGCAGCAACATCAAGGCGACCAGCGCGACCGCACCGCCCGCACCCAATCCCGGCGTCTGGAACTCGACATACGCGCCGACCATCAACAGCACCATGAGTAGCCCGCGTAACCCCGGACTGGTGAGCCACGCCGTCAGATGCTCCGACCAGTCACTGGCCAGCACCGGAATGTCGACCCCGGCCGGCAGACCGTACTCCTCGCGCAGTTCCGACACCGAGCCGACCACCGCCCGGGCGAACCCGTAGGCGACGGCTTGGTTCGCGGTGACCGTGAGCAGTTCGTTCGTCTCGACCACCGGCTGCTGCACGTCGCGGGGCTCGCCGGTTTTGGCATCAGGAAAAGTTTCGACGAGTTTCCACGTACCGGCCTCGACGCCGCCCAGCCGCTTCGCAAGATTGTCCAGCACACCCTCGCTCTTTCGTTCACCGAACAGGCGAGCCTTCTCTTCGGCGGTGACGAACTTGCGCGCGCCGGTGGCGGCGTTCTCGATCCAGTAGATCTCCTTCCCGATGGTCACCATCGCCTCGCACAGCAACGGGTCATATCCGCGACGCTGGGCGGCATCGGCGAAAGTGGCCTTGATCGGACTCTCGATCTTGCTCTGCACCGTGTCCGGCATGGACTCGACCCCGCCGCCCGGACCGACCATGATCGGCGCGCAATCACCCATCTGCCCGCCCATCGAGATCACGATCTCATCGCACGAGACCGCGATCATGGAGCCGGCCGAGAGCGCCTTGGGATGGACCCAGGCCACGGTGTGAATGTCCGACAGGTCGTTGATGTCGTAGCAGATATCCAGCGCGCTGGTGACCAGCCCGCCGGGGGTGTTGATCTCGAAGATGATCAGGTCTGCCTTGTCCTCACGAGCCTCGGCGATCCGGCGACGCAACGAGGCGCGGGTCACGTCGCTGATCATGTCGTCGACAATGGGGATGATGACCGGGTGGAGGTACCCCCGGCCAGGGCTCGCGACCGGCTTATCTGTCTTATCTGTGGCCGGGCCATCTGTGGCCAATCCATCCGCCGGCACGGGCGCCGGAGCGAGGAGCGCGCCGGCAAACAGTAGGTAGGCGAAGTACCGCCTCAACATCACCGCGTGGATACGAGTCATAGCGTACCCCCGACAACCCGCCGCCCGCGGGTCACAGACCGATTTTTCCGTCCTCAACGACCAAGACAACCGAGCACACACAATTCTAACCCCCGATAACCACAAGGGCAAGGCGATTCGCAGCGCCCATCCCCCTTAGAGGGTGAATCCGGCGACTCCGGCGCTTGACACCCCCGACTCACTCCCGCATAATGCCCGATCCGATTGAAGTGAGAGACTGACCGTCATTACGTGAGAGCGAGCACCGATGCCAACAGCCGGAACCAAGAGTTACGTCGCCAAGACCGGGGAGGTCACCCGAGGGTGGCACCTCGTCGACGCGACCGATGTCGTGCTCGGACGCATGGCCACGCGCCTCGCCGAGATTCTCATGGGCAAGCACAAGCCCGAGTACACCCCGCACGTGGACACCGGCGACTTCATCGTCGTGGTCAACGCCGAGAAGGTCAAGCTGACCGGCTCCAACAAGCGGGAGCAACGGACCTACGGGCGCTACTCCTACTATCCCGGCGGGTACAAGGAAGAGACCCTGGGCTCGCTCATGGAGCGTTATCCCGATCGGGTCGTCGAAATGGCGGTTCGCCGTATGCTGCCCAAGACCAAGCTCGGCCGGGTCATGCTGAAGAAACTGAAGGTCTACCGCGGCAATGAGCATCCGCACCAGGCGCAACAGCCCGAGACGCTGACACTGAATTAGCAGGCCAAGTGGGGAATTAGCAGGCCAAGTGGGGCAAGTAGGGAATGAGCAGGCATCCGGACAGGAGACAGCACCGTGATCGACGCACCGACGCAACCTGAGCAGACCCCCGAGGCAACGCCGGCTCCCGTGACACCGGAAGCTGTTGCTCCGACAGCACCGGCTCCGGCAGCACCGACGGCACCGGCCGCTACGCCACAGCCGGTGGCGCAGCAGGCCGGACCGCGTTACATCTGGGGCACGGGCCGACGCAAGACCTCTGTCGCCCGCGTGCGAATTCGCCCCGGCGAGGGCAAGTTCATTATCAACGACCGCGACATCAACACCTACTTCTCCGAAGAGAA
>Ga0299906_10004735_pt1 | contig 11127 bp, 12 predicted proteins | sample RVTome_14_FD_200259 | JGI IMG/M metagenome (GOLD analysis project Ga0299906, IMG submission 200259) | Soil microbial communities from uranium-contaminated site in the Upper Colorado River Basin, Wyoming, United States - RVT145D125 (version 2) ... | reverse complement strand
TGACATGTGGAGTCCAGTCGGATTGCTCGTCGTGACCCGCGACGTTCCCGCCCACGCCCTGGTGGCCGGCATCCCCGCCGCCCGCATCGGCTGGATGAGCCCCGCCGGTGAGCGGCTCGGCGACGACCTCGTCTGCCCGCGAACCGGCCGGCGGTTCGAAGAGCGCGAGGACGGAACGCTAGCCGAGGTCGTGCCCCGGCCAGCCCACCAGGGCTAACGGATATAGCCGAGCTGCCTGAGGCTCTCCAGGGCTTCGCTCGAGATCTCGAGAGGTACGAGCTGCGTTCGGTAGGGGGGCGACCGGTCGAGCGCGGCGCGCATCGATTCGACGCGGTCGCGGTGGACGTCGGCGACGTTGTCGCGTTCCAGGGGATCCGCGGCGAGGTCGTAGAGCTCGTCGGTCGGGCCGAACGCCGACCAGATGTAGCGCCAGCCGTGGCGCTCGATCATGCGGCCGTAGATGCGGGCCCGGTAGGGTCGCAGCAGATAGTGGACGAGCGCAGAGCGTCCGGGGTCCTTCTCGAAATGGAGCGAGGCGATGCGCGAGGTTCGGTCCACTGTCGCCGCCCAGACGGCGACGTCCGCGATCTCACCGCTCCCCAGGCGGAGCAGGAGATCGAAGAAGTCACGGCCTTCGAGACGAGCCCCGAGGCTGTCCTCGGGAGCCTTCGCGACCGACCCACGCACCTGCAGGATGGCCGGGATATCGAGGACCTCGGAGTACAGACTCTGGGAGTGGCCGAGGCCGTCGTGCTCGCCGAGCTCTTCGCCGTGGTCCGAGGTGAGCAGGAGCGCCCGGGGGCCAGGCAGCGCCGCGTCGAGGGTGGCGAGAAGCCGTGCGAGCTGGGCGTCGAGGAACCGCAACTCATGTCGATAATATCGCGCCGCGTCCTCGATCGTGAGCGATGCCGTGTCCTGGGCGGCGGGGCCGCTGCTCAGGTAGGGCACATGCGGGTCGAGATAGTGGACATACAGGAACAGCGGCGCGACGGGCTGAGCCGCCCGCGCCACGCCGGCGCTGCGCTCGGCGAGCCAGCTCGAGACCTCCCTGCTCACCCGATCGGCGCGCGCGTAGGCCGCCGGCGGGTCCACGACGTACTCGAAGACGTCGAAGCCGCGCTGGAAGCCCGACTCGGCGTTGACGATCACCCCATTGGCGACGAAGGCGGCCGTTTCGTATCCACGTGCCTGGAGCGACTCCGCCAGTGTCACGGCGCTTGTGGTCAGCCGGTGCGAAATCGAGATCACGCCGTGCTCTTCGGGCAGCAGGCCGGTGAAGAAAGATGCCACCGACGGCTGTGTCCAGGGCGCGTTGGCCTCGACGTCGGTGAACAGGGTCGCCTCGCCGGCTAGGCGGTTGAGCCGCGGCATCCACTCGGGATCGCCTCCCAACGCCGCGAGAGCGTCGGCACGCAGCGTATCGATCATGAGAAACACGATGTCGGGGGGGCGCGGGTCCGAGCTCTCGATCGGATCGCGAACCCACGGCGGCTGGCCGATCGGAAGGCCGCTCGGATGAGTCGACCAGTCGACGCTTTCGATCTTCGCCACCGGCGTGGCGAACAGGTGGAACGCCAGCGTGCCGATCATCTGGTTGTGGCGGATCAGATGCCAGCGCGCCGTGTTCGTGGCGAAGAAGGTACCCGCCAGGAAGACGAAGAACACCGCCGAGGTGACCGCGCAGATGGCGAAGCTTCGCATCGCCGTTCGCTTGGCGCCGCCTCGTTGCGCGGTGGCGGTCTCGAGCAGGTAGAAGGCGGTGCCCAGGATTCCGACGATCGGCAGCCACGCCATCATGCCCTCGTCCGTCCAGAGCGTCGCCCCGGTCCCCGGAATGCGTGTCTGCTCGCGCCAGTGCCAGCCGAGGGTGAGTCCGACCATCAGCGCGGCGAAGGGCCTGCCCGTGGTCCCGAAACAGCCCACCGCGCGCCCACCGGTCACCAGTGCCGCGGCGAACAGCGCGTAGAGCGACGCCAACGCTGTGGCGCTGGAGAAGGAGTACGTCGACTCCGTCGTGAGCCAAGCCACCAGGACCAGGTACGCCCAGACTACCGCCAGGGTGAGCCCGGCGAGCCGGGGGCCGGGTGGCGCTGGCTTCTTCCTCTTCATCAGATCGCTTTCGAGGCTCGAACGGAACGTTGAACCCGATCCGACCCGAGCGAGCGAACCGGCGGGCTGATTCTCGACGGCGACCCAATGCTACAACGCCAGTGCGGCCGGCCTGCCTCGTTGTGATTCCCGTGAGTATCTGCGGAAATCGGAAGGCCGTGGCCGTCTCCAAGGTAGGGGAGGGTAAACGGTGCCGAGTGCTACGCTGGATGCCGAGCCGAGGAGGTGATGCACGATGGTGACCAAGGCGCGGCTGCGGGCTCGGGACCTCTGGGCCATGGGCGAGGGCGACGTCCGCCGAGAGCTCGTGGCCGGCGAGATCATCGAGATGGCGCCTGTCGGCGGACTGCACGGAAAGATCACGCTGCAGGTCGCGCTTCGCCTCGCCGACTACGTGAAACGACGGGGCGCGGGCGAGGTCGTGGCGGGTGACGTGGGTTTCGTGCTGGCGCTTCCTGAGGACCCGGAGCGGGTGCGCGCGCCTGACGTAGCGTTCATCTCGACGGAACGGCTTCCCGAAGGAGGCCTTCCGCAAGGGTTCTTCCATGGCGCGCCTGACCTGGCGGTCGAGGTTCTATCCCCGAACGACCCTCCTGGGGACGTTCAGCAGAAGGTCCGAGACTACCTCGACGCCGGCGCACAGCTCGTCTGGCTGGTTGCTCCTCGAGCGCGAACGGTGACCGTCTACCGCGCCGACGGCTCGGCACGGCTCCTGCGCGACACCGATCAGCTCGACGGGGAGGACCTGCTCCCAGGGCTGACGATCCCCGTCGCCGAGCTGCTCGGATAGCTTCCCCCGGCGCGAAGCGTTCGGAGCTTGTCCCGCAGGTCCTGCGTCGGCGCCCGACACCTTCAACATCGATCCAGCGGGCCTGGTCGCTGGTCTTGAGCGTCGGGGCGCTCGCTCGAGGCCTCGCTGCCAGCCGCTGCCTCGGGACTCGTCGGCCCCCGTGGCCGTCTCATAGTGTCGAGGGACGAATCGCTGCTTCTTGGCCATGGGAACGGGATCATGCAATGCTATGGATGCGCGACGCCCGAAGGGTGTGGAGGCAACAAGCGAAACCAGGAGGTGCGCGATGAGGCCCGGGTTGGCACAGCGACGCTTCACCGCGGAGGAGTTCCACCAGATGGGCGGGGCGGGGATCCTCGACGAGGACGACCGCGTCGAGCTCGTCAACGGCCGGATCATCGAGATGGCGGCGATTGGTAGCCACCACGCCGCCTGTGTCGCCCGCCTGACCCGGCTCATGCAGCAGCGCGGCGACGAGGTCATCGTCTGGGTCCAGAACCCACTGCGATTGGATCCACACACAGAGCTCGTGCCCGACGTTGCGCTCTTGCGGCCGAGAGACGACTTCTATGCGGGCGCCCACCCCGGTCCCGGCGACGTCCTGTTGCTCATCGAGGTCGCGGATTCCACGCTGGAGTACGACCGTCAGGTCAAGATCCCCTTGTACGGTGGGGCCTGCGTGCCCGAGGCGTGGCTCGTGGACCTGCCGCACCGGCGCATCGAGGTCTTCCGGTGCCCAGCGGCGGGAAAGGGATACGAGGAGATCGTCGAGCACGGCGCCGGCGATGCGGTCGGATCCGACGCCATCCCCGGCTTGATTCTGAGGGCGGCGGAGATCCTCGGTTAGGCGGCCCGGGAACTTCCGGTTAGGCGCGAGGCGCGGTGCCTTCCGCGAGCCAGGCAGCGCGACCGCCAACTCTTCTCGCGGATCGCCCGCCCGCCTCGCGCAGTTGCGGGCATCCAGGTGTTAGCCTCTGCCCAGTCCCGCGTGAATGGCGCATCTGGAAGCGCCGACGAAGGCTGAGAGATCGCATGATCGATTCCGACGCAATCGCCCAGTTGCGGAAAGATGGGACGGCCACCGCCCGGCGCCCGGCGCCGATCCCGTTCATCGATCTGGCCGCCCAGCGGGCCCGTATCGGTGACCGGATCGACGCGGCCATCGCCCGGGTGCTGGAGCACGGCCGGTTCATCCTCGGCCCGGAGGTGGCGGCGTTCGAGGGGGAGCTGGCGGCCTTTTGCGGCGCCGGGCACGCGATTGGCTGCGCCAACGGCACGGATGCCCTCGTATTGGCCCTCATGGGGCTCCGGATCGGCCCAGGAGACGGGGTCCTGGTGCCGGCCTTCACCTTCTCCGCCTCGGCGGAGAGCGTCGTTCTGGCGGGCGCTGTGCCGGTCTTCGTCGAGGTCTTGCCCGATACGTTCAACGTCGATCCGGCCGGCCTGGTGGCCGGGCTGCAGGCGGCGCGCGCCGCCGGCCTGAGGCCGCGCGCCCTGATGGCCGTCGACCTGTTCGGCCAGCCCGCCGACTACGACCCGATCGTCGGCTTTTGCGCCGAGAACGGCCTGCTGCTGATCGACGACGCCGCCCAGGGCTTCGGCGGCAGCTACCAGGGCGCCCGCATCGGCACGCTGGCGACGGTGACCACCACCAGCTTCTTCCCCTCCAAGCCGCTGGCCTGCTACGGCGACGGCGGCGCCATCCTCACCGACGACGCCGACCTCGCCGACCTGCTCCGCTCCCTGCGCGTCCACGGCAAGGGCGCCGACAAGTACGACAACGTGCGCATCGGCATGAACTCCCGGCTCGACACGCTGCAGGCCGCCATCCTGCTCGAGAAGCTCGCCATCTTCGCCGAAGAGCTGGAGCTGCGGCAAGCGGTCGCGCATCGATACACCGACGCTTTCGTTGCTCTCGAGGGAGGACGACCGGAACGAGGCGAACGATCGGCCGAAAGCGACATCGCGGACGGAGCCGCGTCGGGCGACATCATCCCGCCGCGGGTGATCGACGGCGCGGTCTCGTCATGGGCCCTCTACACCGTGCGCATCCCGAACGGCCGCCGCGACGCCGTCCGCGACCATCTCGCCAAGCAGGGAATCCCCTCCGTCGTCTACTACCCGAAGGCCCTGCACCGCCAGCCGGCCTACCAGGGCTACCCCGCGGCTGCGGAGCTGGGCGCCGCCGAGGCACTATGTGAGCAGGTGTTGAGCCTGCCGATGCATCCGTATCTCGAGGAGGAGGTGCAGGCCGGCATCGTCGCGGCGGTCGCGAGCGCGGTTACTGCCGGCTGATCCGCCGCGGCAAGCGCGCACGACCCGACATTGCGTCGGCGCTCATCCGCCGCGTTCGACCAGGGGAATGACAACTGCTGCCATGTTCGGCCACATGACGACCTGCGCATCTCCGACGCCATGACGACCGCACGACGGGTACAGCCGGCATGAAGCACATCGTCCACGTCGTCGGCGCCCGGCCGAACTTCATGAAGGTGGCGCCCGTCGAGGCCGCTCTGTCGCGTCGTGGCGGCATCCGCCAGACCATCGTGCACACCGGCCAGCACTACGACGCCAACATGTCGGAGGTCTTCTTCCGCCAGCTCGGCATCCCGGAGCCGGACATCAACCTCGAGGTGGGATCGGGCTCGCACGCCCTGCAGACCGCCGAGATCATGAAGAGGTTCGAAGGCCCGGTGCTCGAGCTGCGCCCCGACCTGGTGCTGGTGTACGGCGACGTCAACTCGACGGTCGCCGCGTCGCTGGTCTCCGCCAAGCTGGGCGTCGCCGTCGGCCACGTTGAGGCCGGCCTGCGCTCGCGCGACTGGAGCATGCCGGAGGAGATCAACCGGGTGGTCACCGACCGGCTCGCCGACCTGCTGTTCACCCCGTCGGCCGACGGCGACGAGAACCTCCTGGCCGAGGGCGTGCCCCCGGAGCGCATCCACCGGGTGGGCAACGTCATGATCGACACGCTCGTGCGGCTGCTGCCCATGGCAGAGCAGAGCGATGCGCGCGCCGCCCTGGGCCTCGACGACACGCCGTTCGGCGTCGTCACCCTGCATCGCCCGGCCAACGTCGACGGCGTCGAGGCGCTGACCCGCATCCTGGCCACCCTCGACGACCTCTCCGCCCGGCTGCCGCTCGTCTTCCCCGTCCATCCGCGCACCCGCGAGCAGGTGGCGGCCGCCGGCTTCGAGGCCTCCAACCTGAGGCTCGTCGAGCCGCTCGGCTACGTCGACTTCCTGGCCCTGCAACGCGCCGCGACCCTGGTGATCACCGACTCGGGGGGCGTCCAGGAGGAGACCACCTACCTGGGCGTGCCGTGCTTCACCGTGCGCCCCAACACCGAGCGCCCAATCACCATCGAGCAGGGCACCAACGAGCTGGTCGGCAACGACATGGACAAGCTGCGCGCCGGCGTCGACCGCGTCCTCGACGGGCAGCGCCGCGCCTCGAGCGTGCCGGAGCTGTGGGACGGCAAGGCGGCTGAGCGGATCGCGGCGATCTTGACGGATTGGGCTGGATCGACGCCGCGGGGCTGAAGCTTGACTACGTGGCCGCTCGACATCGTCTGCTCCGGCAAGGCCGTCTAACTCTAACCACAAGAGACAGGAGAGTTGGCTTTTCGGATCGCAGCTTGATGGCATATTATGCCAATCAGGCTAACCCAGACTGTGGAGATAACTCGTCATGCCGACGCGCAACGTCGTCCTCACGGATCACCAGGAGAAGCTGATCGAGGGGCTCGTGGCATCGGGCCGCTATCAGAACGCCAGCGAAGTGCTGCGCGAGGGCCTCCGCCTCATCGAAGCTCGTGACGCAGAGGAGCGGGCCCGGCTGGAGGCACTACGGAGGGCCGTTCAGGTCGGTATCGACGATATGCAGGCGGGACGTCTCCGCAGCTTCGATACGCCCGCCGACTTGCGCCGTCATCTCGAGGCCGTGACGGCGGCCGCGTTGGGCAAGGAAGCAGGTATCGCGCGCCGATCGTGAACGCGGGGAAGGGCCCCTGGCGGGTAAGCCTTGCGGCTGCCGCCGAAGCGGATTTCGCCGAGATCCTGTACTGGACCGCTGAGCGTTTCGGGCGAGCTCAGGCGGAAGCCTACGCTGAAACCCTCTGGGCCGCGCTCGATGCGCTGACCGAGGGACCCTCCATTCTCGGCGCCAAGCCGCGCAACGACATCGCCCCAGGGATTCATACGCTTCACGTCGCGCGTTCGGGGCGCAAAGGGAGCCATTTCGTGGTCTTCCGCCCTCGCCGCGAAAGGGGCCGTGAAGTCATCCACGTCCTGCGGATCCTCCACGATGCCATGGATCTGCACAGCCACGTCCCCTGACGCAGGGCAGCGTGACGCCCCTGGCCTTTTCCGGGCGAGGCGATCGACATCGAGGATATCCTCGGCTTGGCGCCGAGCGATTCCCCAGGCGACATCTGAAGAGGGCCGAGGACCCCGGAACAGTTCGATGGGGGTGAACAGGTTCGAGGATCGACGAAATCCTCGGGCCCTGGCCACCGGCCGGTGGAGATCGGCGGGCAAGCGCGCGTTGAATCAGCCCGAGAAAGGGCCATTCGGCTTTTCTCCGCGACTCCCTCCGAGAACACCTTCACCCGTTTCGCCGGATCTCCGCCGCGCGCTCTGCGCGGATGCGGACGATCCGTCGGAAAGTGTCGCTCCGTGGCCGTCTACTCTGATTGGCGGGCACTGCGGCTGGCCCGCGTTGTTTCGCGAATCGGGGGCGGGGGTTCCGGCGGCGCCGATCGGGGGGATAGTCTCGGATGCAGGGCACAGGAGAGGCACGAGGTCATGGGCACACGATCAGCCGAAGCCGGCAGCAAGCAGATCGGCGGCGCCGGGCAGGGCGCGCTGCTGAGCAGGCGTCGCTTCAACGTCGACGAGTACTACGCCATGGCGCGCGCCGGCATCCTCACCGAGGACGAGCGCGTCGAGCTGCTCGATGGTGAGGTCGTCGTGATGACTCCCATCGGCGTCCGGCACCAGGCTTGTGTGGATCGATTGAACCGCCGCGTGTTCTCTCGGCGCTTCGATGATCGCGCCGTCGTGCGGGTGCAGGGCCCCGTTCGCCTCGATGGGCACTCGGAGCCCGAGCCTGACGTCGCCCTCCTGAGGCTTCCGCTGGAGCGCTACTACGTTGCTCATCCGACGCCGGAGGACGTGTTGCTCATCGTCGAAGTGGCCGATACCTCGCTGCAGCGCGACCGCCGCGGCAAGGTACCGCTTTACGCGAGCGCCGGGATCGCCGAGGTCTGGATCGTCAACGTCGAGGCAAGGGAGATCGAGGTCTACCGGCAGCCCTCAGGCGACCGCTACACCAAGGTCCAGCACCTGCGCGACGGCAAGGTTACGCCCCTCGCCTTCCCGGATGAGACGATCGACATCGAGGATATCCTCGGCCCGGCGCCGAGCGATCTCCCCGGCGTGGCTCCCGGCGGGTGAAGCAAGCGTAGCGTCGGCGCGTGGACTTCGTTTCGGAAGGCCTGACGCCCGGTCACGATCTCGAACGCTTTCGCTGCAGGATCCCGCAGCTCGACGACTGAAGGTCGACGTGTGGAAACAACCCGTCGTTCAAGCCGTGTCGAGGTCCTCGCCGACCTTCTCCCGCAGCGCTTCGATCACCCACTCGTTCATCGAGGCGCCGCTTGCGGCAGCCGCCTTCGCCACGCGGCGATGCAGATCGGCGGGCAGGCGAACGTTGAATCGCCCGGAGAAGGGACGATCCGGCTGCTCGCCGCGACGTTTGCACACGGCCAGGTAGTGATCGACCGCCCTGGTCATCGAGGCTTTGAGCTCCTTGACCGAAGAGCCTTCGAAGTAGATTTGGTCGCGTAGATCCACGACGTGCCCGGTGAAGGCCTCGATCTCTGGATCGTACTCGAAAACCCCGCCGTAGCCTTTGTATTCGATCATCCTGGGCTCCGTACCGGCATTGTCCTCAGAGGTGCCCCAGCCTCTCCAAGTAGACTTTGACGCGCTTTACGAGACCTCTCCCGCACTCCTTGCGCGAGTGCGGTCGATCCACGGTGAGCTTCACGCCGTCGATTATGAAGGTCGCCGTCGAGCCCGCCGCCTCATGCACTTCCGCACCGCAATGGCCGATGAGCAAGGCCTCGACATCCGACCAGTGCGTCGCGCCATTGATGCGGACGCCAGCGTGCGTTGCTGTATCGTTATTGCTACAATTCCAAAGGAGTTGTCGGGTGCCCACGATCGCACGGGACGGCGAGTTTCGGTTCGTCATCCACACCCGCGAGCTCCCCTTCGAACCTCCCCATGTCCACGTATCATTCGGGGACGACGAGATCCGTATCGAATTGGTCTCAGGCATGTTCATGGAACACCCACCGGAGGGGAAGCGGCGCCCGTTGCTCGAGGCCTTTCGGCGCCACGCCGACCTGATTCGAAAGACCTGGGAGGATATTCACGGACCGCTTCCCGGAGGAGGGACCGAGCCATGACGACGAATGTCGCGTACGTGCGCGGGGCAGAGCGAATGGTCACCGCAGCCCGGCTTGCGGCCGACGGGTTGTACGTGAGGTTCGCGGATGATCGGGAAGGCGTCATACCTCTCCGGGAGCTGAAGCTCCCGGACGCCCCTGAACGCGTGACGGTCCCTCGGCCCCACGTGATCCTGATCCACCTCTCCGAGGGAGGCGTGGAGGAGATTCCCTGGGACTTTGCGCGTCACTTCGTCGATGCTGGATATCGCGAGCGTTCCGAACAGGCCGCAGTCCGCGGACGTGAGGTCTTCGCTGAACGGTTGCGTACGCTGCGGTCGGAAGCGGGTATGACGCAGCATGATCTCTCGCATCGCTCGGGAGTGAGCCGCGTGACCATCGCGCGACTCGAGTCCGGGGTGCAGCTTCCTCGCTACAAGACCCTCGCCGAGCTGGCGAAAGGCCTCGGTCTCCCGATCGAGACATTGATCGCAGGGCCGGGCGCTCGACATCTCTGAGCCGGGTTTTTCGCGGTCATGGCCGTCTACTCCGATCAGGGGCCGCCGACAGTCGGCCCGAGTCGCTTCGCGAAGCCGATGCTACGGTTCCGCCGCCGTCGATCGGGGGATATCCTGGGATGGAGAGCGCAAGAGAGGCACGAGGTCATGAGAAGATCGGCCGTAGCCGGCAGCGAGCAAGCTGGCGACGCAGGGCAGGGCGCGCTGCTGACCAGGCGACGCTTCAACGTCGACGAGTACTACGCCATGGCGCGCGCCGGGATCCTCGCCGAGGACGAGCGCGTCGAGTTGCTCGATGGTGAGGTCGTCGTGATGACCCCCATCGGCATCCGACACGCAGACTGTGTGCGTCGGTTGATCGACACGTTCTCTCGCCGCTTCGCGCGTCGTGCCATCCTCCAGGTGCAGAACCCAGTTCGCCTCGACGGGTACTCGGAGCCGGAGCCCGACGTCGCTCTCCTGAGGCCTCCGCTGGATCGTTACGCCGGCGCCCACCCAAAGCCCGAGGACGTGCTGCTCATCGTCGAAGTGGCCGATACCTCGCTGACAGGTGATCGCGCCCTCAAGTTGCCGCGCTACGCCGTCGCCGGAATCGCCGAGGTCTGGATCGTCAACGTGGAGGCACGAGAGGTCGAGGTCTACAGCCAGCCCTCGGGCAGCCGCTACGCCGACGTCCAGCACCTCCGCGAGGGCAGCGTGACCCTTCTGGCCTTTCCGGGCGAGGCGATCAACATCGAGGATATCCTCGGCCCGGCACCGAGCGATCCCCCGGCCGACGTCTGATGATCACGCTCAAGGCAGATTTCAACCGCAGGAATGACGATCGAAGATCCGGCTCCCGCTCACATCTCGTGCAGCTCGGGATCGACCCGAGGCGGCAGGCGGCGGCGCAGGCGGCTGATGCGGCTCCCCGGCGCGGCCGGCGCTCCGTCTTCGAGGCCGCCCATGAGGGGATCCTCCTCGAGGGCGTCGCCGAACTCCTCCTCCAAGGCATCGGGGTCCTCGCCGGCCTCCATGCGCGACAGCATCTCCTGCATCGCGTCGCCCACCGGCATGCCGGTCGCCTGGAACATGCGGCGCATGAGCTGGGCCGCCTGGCGCGGGTCGCTCTCGTCGATGTTCTCCGCGTTGGCGCCGAGCTCGGCCATGGCGCGCTCGAGCGCCGCCTCGTCGACGTTGGCTAGCGGGTCGGGTGCATCGGGCCTCTCGAGGCCGCGCGAGACGGCGAACGTCGAGGGGCGCCGGCTCAGCCTCGC
>Ga0299906_10004734_pt1 | contig 11127 bp, 10 predicted proteins | sample RVTome_14_FD_200259 | JGI IMG/M metagenome (GOLD analysis project Ga0299906, IMG submission 200259) | Soil microbial communities from uranium-contaminated site in the Upper Colorado River Basin, Wyoming, United States - RVT145D125 (version 2) ... | reverse complement strand
CTCCTCCTCCTCGCGCTGCGCCCGCTCCAGCCAGCCTGCGCCGAGATGTCCCATCACCTGAGAGATCTCGCGCCCCATGTAGCACTTGCCGATGCCGTCGCGGCTCGCGGGGCAGGGCTCGTAGCCGGGTTGCGCGCCGAGCGATTGCGTCAGCGCGTGTAGGAGGACGGCAACGGCGAGGCCGAGGAAGCGGCGGAACATGGTCAACCGGAAAGAGGCGCTGGCGGCATTCATCGGGGAACGGTAGGCTAGCCCGGATATTTCACCAGGCCACCCCCGCATCGCATACCATTGCGCACCAGCAGGTGTTCTCGGAGCATCCGTTCGGCGGAACACTTTGGCTTCGGGGTTACGCGGATTCTGGCCCGTTCTGGACGGCCATCTCGGGCATGCCCGCCTTGCCAATAGAATAATCTATTGGCTGCGGCGGTCGAGCCCGATCTGACCGTCCAGAACAGGCCATAATTCCGCGTCCTGATGAAATATCCGGGCTAGCGTTTTCCCTCTCCGGAGGGAAGCCGGGACGGTACCGGGTCGGCGCTGGCGGTGAACGCCCCATGCCCGGCGCGGTCTCTCCAGCATGCACCTTCTCTTCCTTCTTGCCCTTCCTCTGCTCGCGCTGCCGGCCTGGGCCGCGCCGGTCCAGCAACCGCACTCGCAAGCCGAGCTGATCGCCGAGCGCATGGCGGTGACGCGCGGTCAGCCGCTGACCGTCGCGCTGCGGCTGCAGATGGAAGAGGGATGGCACGTCTATTGGAAAAATCCGGGCGACTCGGGGATGGCGACCAGCATCGCCTGGGCGCTGCCCGACGGCTTCAGCGCGGGGGCGATCCAGTGGCCGCATCCGGCGCGCATCGACACCGGTCCCCTCACCAGCTACGGGTACGAGCGCGAAGTCTTGTTGCTGGTGGAGCTGCAATCGCGCGCTGCTCTCGCACCGGACGCGCCGGTTCCGATTCGGGCAAAGGCCGATTGGCTGGTGTGCAAGGAAATTTGCCTGCCCGCCAGCGCAGACCTTGCGCTCGAGCTGCCGGTCGCAACGACGGCCGCGCCGGCGGATCCGCGCTGGGAAGGGGCGTTCGCCGAGGCGCGCGCGCGCCTGCCGGTCAAAGCCCGGGATTGGCGCGTGCAAGCTTCCCAGCGCGGGGACGAGCTAACCTTGCGCCTCGCCGCGCCGCCCGACGCGCCGCGGCTGTACGACCTCGCGTTCTTTCCCGGGCGCGAGGGCCTGATCATGAACGCGGAGCGGCAGCGGTTCGAACGCACGCCGACCGGCTACGCGCTTCACCTCAGGGCCTCGACGCAAGCCTTTGGTGGCGCGCGCACGCTTGCCGGCGTGCTGGTGGCGCAATCGGGCTTCGGGTCCGCGCGCGCGCTCGAGATCGACGTTCCCATCGAGATCGCCGCGCCGGCGCGCGCCGCGAGCACCCCGGTCGCGCTGTTGGCAGCGCTGCTGCTCGCCTTCGGGGGCGGTGTGTTGCTGAACCTGATGCCGTGCGTGTTTCCGGTGCTGGCGATCAAGGTGCTGGGCGTGGTGCAGCAAACGCATGCCGAGCCCGCGCGCTTGCGCAGCCACGGCTTGCTGTTCGCGCTGGGTGTGCTGCTGTCGTTCTGGGCAATCGCCGGGCTGCTGCTGGCGCTGCGTGCGCAAGGGGCGGCGCTGGGCTGGGGCTATCAGCTGCAGTCGCCTGCGATCGTGGCCGCGCTGGCGCTGCTGTTCTTCGCGCTGGGGCTCAATCTGAGCAGCGTGTTCCAGATCGGCGGCGCGCTGCAGTCGATCGCGGGCGGCGTGCGCGCGCGCGGCGCCCATGCCGATGCGCTGCTGACGGGCATGCTCGCCACTGCGGTGGCCTCGCCCTGCACCGCGCCATTCATGGGCGCGGCGCTGGGCTTCGCCCTGGTGCGGCCGGCGTTCGACGCGATGCTGGTGTTCACCGCGCTGGCGCTCGGCATGGCCGCGCCCTACGTGCTGCTGTGCTTCGTCCCGCAGCTGATGCGCCGGCTGCCGCGCCCCGGGCCGTGGATGGAGACGCTCAAGCAGCTGCTGGCGTTCCCGCTGTATGCAACGGTGGTCTGGCTGGTGTGGGTGCTCGGACAGCAGGTCGGCATGGACGGCGCTGCGCGGCTGCTGGCGGGCCTGGTTCTCGTCGCCGCCGCGCTGTGGGCGGTCGGTCGCTGGGCGCACGCCGCGCGCGGTGCGCGCACCGCCGCACGCGCGATCGCTCTGGCGCTGATTCTCGCCGGAATCGCAGTCGCCTGGCCCGACCGGCGCGTGGAGCAACCCGCGCAGGCGGCACAGGGCGCATGGCAGCCGTGGTCGGAGGAAGCGGTGCGCAACGCGCTGGCGCAGGGCCAGCCCGCGTTCGTGGACTTCACCGCGGCCTGGTGCGTCACCTGTCAGGTCAACAAGCGCCTGGTGTTGAGCGCGCAGGCGGTGGAGCGGCGCTTCGACGAGCTGGGCATCGCGCGCTTCCGCGCGGATTGGACCAACCGCAATCCCGCCATCACTGCAGCGCTCGCGCGTATGAATCGCAGCGGGGTGCCGGTGTACGCCCTGTTCTCGCCGGCGGGAGGCGCGCCTGTGCTGCTGCCCGAGGTGCTCACGCGCAAACTGGTGCTCGATGCGCTGGAGCAGGCCGCGACCCGGCCTGCGCAAGCTTCCGCTATGATCACGTCGCACGACTGAGGAGACGCCATGACACGACCCCTTGCCGCCGTTTTCCTGAGCCTGGGCCTCGCCCTGCTCGCCCCCGCCGCTTCGGCCAACGTCGCCGCCGGCCAGGCCGCGCCCGATTTCACCTTGACCGACATCCAGGGCAAGCCGCAGAAGCTCTCCGCCTACCGCGGCAAGTACGTGGTGCTGGAGTGGTTCAACTCCGAGTGCCCGTTCGTGCAGAAGCACTACGAGAGCGGCAACATGCAGTCGCTGCAGAAGCGCTACGGCGACAAGGGCGTGGTGTGGCTGACCGTCAACTCCACCCATCCGCAGAGCAGCAACTACCGCGACCCGGCGCGCTCGCGCGAGATCGCCCGGGACTGGAAGATCAACGCCGCGGCGTCGCTGCTGGACCCCGACGGCAAGGTGGGCCAAGCCTACGGCGCACGCACCACGCCGCAGATGTGGGTGATCGATCCCGGCGGCAAGGTGATCTTCGCCGGCGGCATCGACGACAAGGCCACCTTCCGCACCGCCGACGTCAAGGACGCGAAGAACTTCGTCGCCGCCGCGCTGGACGAGAGCATGGCCGGCCGCGGCGTCAGCACGCCCGCGGCCACGCCCTACGGCTGCTCGGTCAAGTACAAGTACTGAGGCGCCAGTGTCCCCCGCCCCGGCTGCAGGCGCGCCGGTGGCCAATGCGGGGATGAGCCAGGCGCGCCTGTTTCCCGAGTTGCGCGTCGCTGCATCCGGGCTAGCCGTGACACAGGGATCCGGCATGGACATGAAGGACTATCGCGTCGATGCGCTGATGGAGATCACCTCCCGGCCCGAGATCGTGTTCGTCAAGGGCGAGGGCGCCTGGCTGTGGGACCACGCGGGCAAGCGCTACCTCGACTTCGTGCAGGGCTGGGCGGTGAATTGCCTGGGCCACTCGCCGCCGGAGCTGATCGAGTCGCTTGCGCAGCAGGCCAGGCGGCTGATCACCCCGAGCCCGGCGTTCCACAACGAGCCGAGCATCCGTCTCGCCGATGCCCTCACCCGGCGCAGCTGCTACGACCGCGTGTTCTTCGCCAACACCGGCGCGGAGGCGAACGAGGGCGCCATCAAGCTGGCGCGCAAGTACGGCGCCCTGCACCGCGGCGGCGCCTACGAGATCATCACCTTTGACGGAGCGTTCCACGGCCGCACGCTGGCCACCATGTCGGCTTCCGGCAAGAAGCAGTTCGAGGCCCTGTTCGAGCCCAAGGTGCCGGGCTTCCCGAAGGCGACCCTGAACGACCTCGATTCGGTCGAGCGCCTGATCGGCGAGCGGACCGTGGCCGTGATGCTGGAGCCGATCCAAGGCGAGGCCGGCGTGTGGCAGGCCAGCGATGCCTTCCTGCGCGCGCTGCGCGAGCTGACCGAGCGCCGCGGCCTGCTGCTGATCGTGGACGAGGTGCAGACCGGCATGGGCCGCACCGGCAAGTTGTTCGCCTACGAGCACGCCGGCATCGAGCCGGACATGATGACGCTGGGCAAGGGCATCGGCGGCGGCGTGCCGCTGGCGGCGCTGCTCGCCAAGGGCGCCGTGTGCTGCTTCGAGCATGGCGACCAGGGCGGCACCTACAACGGCAACCCGCTGATGACCGCAGCCGGCCTGGCGGTGCTGGAAGCGGTCAGCGCACCGGCGTTCCTGCGCGGGGTGGAGTCGATGGGCGCTTACCTTGCGGGCGAGCTGGAACGGCTGTCGGCGCGCCACGGCCTGGGCAGCGTGCGCGGGCGCGGGCTGCTGCTGGCGCTCGACCTCGGGCAGCCGATCGGTGCGGACATCGTCACGCGCGCCCGCGAGACGGGGCTGCTGATCAACTCGCCGCGGCCCGACGCGCTGCGCTTCATGCCGGCGCTCAACGTGACGCGCAACGAGATCGAGCAGATGATCGCCATGCTCGACCAGGCCCTCGCGCAAGTGCGCTAGGCTGCCGGGCGCGAGGCTGTCCGCCGGGGCAGCGATAAGATCAGGGAGGCGCGGCATGCTGGACTGGGTACGCGAGCTGTCGAAGCAGGAGCGCAGGACTTTCATCGCCGCCTTCGGAGGATGGTCGGTCGACGCGCTCGACTTCATGGTCTACTCGTTCGTCATCCCCACCCTGATCGCCGCATGGGGGATGAGCAAGGGTCAGGCCGGCCTGATCGCCACCGCTTCGCTGATCCTGTCCGCCGTGGGCGGCTGGCTCGCGGGCATCCTCGCCGATCGCATCGGCCGGGTGAAGGTGCTGCAGATCACCATCCTCTGGTTCTCCGTGTGCACGTTCCTGTGCGGCTTCACCAACTCCTTCGAGCAGCTGCTGGTGGTGCGTGCGCTGCAGGGGCTGGGTTTCGGCGGCGAGTGGGCGGTGGGCTCGGTGCTGATCGCCGAGATGATCCGCGCCGAGCACCGCGGCAAGGCCGTGGGCACGGTGCAAAGCGGCTGGGCGGTGGGCTGGGGTGCCGCCGCGCTGCTGTTCGCCCTGATCTTCTCCGTGCTGCCCGACGAGCTGGCGTGGCGCGCGATGTTCTGGGTCGGCATCCTGCCCGCGTTGCTGGTGATCTACATCCGCCGCAAGGTGAAGGACCCCGAGATCTTCCACGCCACCCGGGCGAAGGTCAACGAGTCGGGCAGCCACTTCATGGAGATCTTCTCGCCGCAGCTGCTGCGCACCACCGCCCTGGCCTGCCTGCTGACCACCGGGATGATGTCGGCCTACTACGCGGTCACCACCTGGGTGCCCACTTACCTGAAGACCGAGCGCGGGCTGTCCGTGCTGAACACCGGGGCCTATACCTTCGTCATCATCGTCGGTTCTTTCGTGGGCTATCTGGTTGCCGCTTACCTGTGCGATCACATCGGCAGACGCAAGACCTTCCTGATCTTCGGCGTGTGCACCGGCCTGGCGGCGATCGCCTACACGCTGCTGCCGATCAGCAACACGGCGATGCTGTTCCTCGGCTTCCCGCTCGGGTTCTTCCTGTCGGGGAACTTCAGCGGGTTCGGCTCCTTTCTGACCGAGCTGTTTCCGAGCCGCGTGCGCGGCTCGGGACAGGGTTTCGTCTACAACTTCGGACGCGGCTTCGGCGCCTTCGCGCCGCCCCTGGTCGGGTACATGAGCAGCACCCTGCCGCTGGCGCACGCCATCGGTGTGGTGACGGCGGGCTCGGTCGGCCTCGCCGTGCTCAGTCTGGCGTTCCTGCCGGAAACGCGCGGCAAGCAACTGCTGGTTTACGACTGAGCCCAGGCGCCGCCGCGGGCAGATTCGGCGCTGCATCGCAGCATGCGAACGCATTGCGAGCATCGCCAGCGGGTAGTAGCATGGCCTGGCCGGTACAAAAACACGAGCGGCTTCAAGCCGATGTGCCACCACCCGCAAGGAGGTACGCCATGTGTTTTGAGTTCGAGTATCTGTACTGGGCCAAGCTGGAGGAAGAGGCGCGCCAGCGCAAGGAACAGGAGCAGCGCCGCCAGCAGGCCGCGCGGCCCCCGCAGGAGGCCGCCCCCGAGCCGCAGCAGCAGGACCCGGTGCCCGCTTGACAGGCACCAGTCGCCATGGAAAAAGCCCCGCAATGCGGGGCTTTTCTTTTGCAGCGCGCTGGGATGCGCGATCAGAGCCGGGCCAGCAAGCGCGCGATGGTGTGCTCCAACTCGCGTATGCGGCGATGGGCATCGTCGAGCAGTTCACGCAGCACGCGTTCGCGTGCGGTCGCTGTGCGCCGGCGCAGCAGACCCATGGCGCCCACCCGCCATGCATCGCGCCACGCGTGCGCATTGTCGCGGCCGTGCAACAGCTTGCGCTGCATCCCGAACATGTCGTGGCCTCCATCGCCATGGGGCGGGCGTCACTCGCCACGGGGTTGGGCTGCGCCCGCTCGACGACGCGTACGTTACGCTTGCCGCGCGCTCAGTGAAATCCAACTTTCGTATTGGTGCGCGCACATTGGCGACGGCAGCAGCAGCGCACAAATCGAGAAAACACATGTAGTGGCGCGTGCTTGCGACATGCACTTCATGCGGAGTCGGAGACGCCGCCGGTCATTTGGCGATCGCCATGCAATGCGACGGATCAATTGACGCAAGCGCGGGCCGCGGGCAGCATGCGCCTGCTGCCATTCAATCAGACGAGGAGACCGGGCAATGAGGAGACTCACCGCCACTTTGGCGCTGGCGCTGCTGCCGCTCGCGCCGCTGAACGCCGACGCCGCCCCGCTGCCGGAGGCGAAGCCGCAGGACGTGGGCCTGTCGCCGGAGCGGCTGGAAAGGGTAACCGTCCTGCTGCAGGACGCGGTGAGCTCGGGCGAGCTCCCGGGCGCGGTGGTGATGATCGCGCGCAACGGCAAGCTGGTCTATCAAAAGGCGGTCGGCCTGCAGGACAAGGCCAACGGCGTGCGGATGGCCCCGGACGCGATCTTCCGCATCTTTTCCATGACCAAGCCGATCGTCAGCGTCGCGGCGATGATGCTGGTCGAGGAAGGCAAGCTCGGCTTGCACGAGCCGATCTCGAAGTATCTGCCCGAGTGGAAGGAGATGAAGGTCGGCACCGAGGCGCTCGATCCCGCCAGCGGCGTCACCGCGCTGCACACGGCACCGGCGAAGCGGCCGATCACGGTGCAGGACCTGCTGCGGCACAGCTCCGGGCTCACCTACGGCGTGTTCGTGCCGAAGACCCAGATCGGCAAGCTGTACCAGGACGCCAGGCCGTTCTCGCAGCCGAACCTGGACGCGCTCTGCAAGGCGCTCGCCAAGTTGCCCCTGCGCAGCGAGCCGGGCACGGTGTGGGAATACGGCCATTCCACCGACGTGCTGGGCTGCGTGATCGAAGCCGCAGCCAAGCGACCGCTCGACGTGTTCCTGGCCGAGCGCATCTTCAGGCCGCTCAAGATGGTGGACACCGGATGGCATGTGCCGGCGGAGAAGCTGCACCGCTTCGCCCAGCCCATGCCGGGCCGCGAGAAGGATTGGTTCCCGGAGTCGCTGATCGACTTCACCAGGCCGGCCACGCTGTTCGCGGGCGGCCACGGGCTGGTGTCCACCGCGCCGGATTATCTGCGCTTCGCGCAGATGCTGGCCAACGGCGGCGAGCTGGACGGCGTGCGCCTGCTCGCACCGCGCACGGTGGCTTACATGGCGGCGGACCATACCCTCGCGGCCGGACTCGGCAAGGGGCCGAACTATCTTCCCGGTCCCGGCTACGGCTTCGGCCTGGGCTTCGGCACCCGCCTCGAACCCGGCGCATCGCAGTGGCCGGGCTCGGTCGGCGATTACTTCTGGGGCGGCTACGCCGGCACCTACTTCTGGATCGATCCCAAGGAAAAGCTGGTGCCCGTGTACATGATGCAGGAGGTGGCGCGCCGCAACCACTACCGCTATCTCCTGCGCAACGCGGTATATCAGGCGATAATGGATTAGCGTGCGGGCCGGCCCGGGCGCTTCATCGAAACTGACTGGACAAAAAAGGAGAGCTTCGAATGCGCAAATCGGTCCTGGCGGTGCTCGCCGCCCTGCTGGCGCCCGCACCGGCGATTGCCGCCGACCAGGGAGAGGTGGTGTGGGTGGACCCCAGCTGCAATCATTTCATCGCCAAGATCGGCGAGGAGTTCGGCACCTTCAACTGGCGCGCGGGCAAGGCGCCCAGCCTGGGCGACCGCTTGGAGGGCGACCTGCTCTCGGTGGAAGGCGGCGCGCGCGAGCTGCAGAACGTCACCGCCGGCGGCAGCAACACCGTCTATATCCTGGCGCTGGGTCCGAAGCTGTACGCGATGATCCACACCGCTCCGGTGCAGTGCAAGGAGCGGTTCCGCGGGTCGGTGCGTTGAACGCATGCGGGCGGGCGGAGCCCGCCCCGCGCGCCGCGCGCGTCCCGGCCTGCGCGCAGTCGCAGGCGTCAGTTCTTGGCGCGTTCCGCGGTGTTCTCGATCTTGTCGCCCGCGGTCTCGATGTCCTGCCCCATCCCGCGCATGGTGTTGCAGCCGGCCATGCCGATTGCGCCCGCAAGCACGAGCAGCGCGATCAATCTTGTAAACATGATCACTCCTTGTACTGGTAGTTGATTCCGCTGCATCGGCACGCGTGCGCGCGGTCCGATGCAGCACTTCGCTCGACGGTTACTGGTAGTCGCGCTCGAAGGTGCGGCTGTTGTTGGTCTCCCAGTCGCGCACTTCCTGCTCCGCCTGGTCGCGGCCGTAGCCGTAGGCTTCCTGGATCTTGCCGACAAGCTGATCGCGGTTGCCCTTGATCTGCTCGAGATGATCGTCGGTGAGCTTGCCCCACTGCTCCCGCACCTTGCCCCTGATCTGCTTCCAGTTGCCCTCGATACGATCCCAGTTCATGGCGGTCTCCATATGGCTTTGTGCACTGCCTGCGCCGGCGCCGTTTGCGACGGCATCCACAGTGCAGCTCAGCTTTCGGTCAGCACGGGGCGTGCCGAGCCGGCATTCGCAGACTGCCTCTCGAGGCGTTTGAACCAGCGCCGCACGGCCAGCGTTGCGGCGAGCAGCGCTCCGCCCACCAACCCGATCAACCAGTAGTTGATGCTGGACGGATCGCGTACTGCCGCCTCGAGCTGATCGCCGAAGACGGTCGCGGCAAGGACGCCCGGGAGCATGCCGAGGAAAGTTCCACCCACGTAGTGCGCCGGCTTGATCCGGATCGCCCCTGCGAACACGCTTTCCACCACGAACGGCGCAAGGGGCACCAGCCGCACTGCGGTCATCGCCGCCAGACCGCGCTGGCGCAGCGCGTGGCTGAGACGGTTCAGGCGCTCGCCGGCCACGCGCCGCACCGCATCCCGGTGCAAGGTCCGGCCTGCGCCATAGGCGAGGACCGCGGCCGTCAGGATCCCCGTCATCGAATACACGAACCCCAGCCATGGCCCGAAGGCCACCACCGCGGCGAGCGTGATGAGCGGCCGGGGAAACATCACCACGCTGGCGGGGGTGTAGGCCAACATCACCGCCAGCGGCGCCCACCAGTGGCCGGCGAACTGGTCTGCCCAGTCGATCGCCTTGTCCGGCGTGACGACCTGCGCCAGCGGGGTAAAGCGCCACGCCAGGGCGAGAGCCAGCAGCGCGACGGCAGCCGCGGTCAGCCGCTTCCAGGGGATGACGCGATGCGGGCCGACATCCGGCGCGAACTGCTGGACCATGCGGTCCAGCGCGATCGGGCGCTCCGGGTCGGCGAGCGACACTGCGCTGACCACGGCCGGCGACCATTCGGGCACGCCTTCCAGCGGCTTCAAAGTGCGCGACCCGCCGCCGAGCGCACGAATCGCACCGGTCATGCTGCCCGTGCGCTCGACCGCGCTCGCCACTTCGTCCGGGGTGACGCCCAGGTGCTCCGCGAGCAATCCATCGCGCATGCGCCGGATGGCTTGCGAGACAGCGGGCGCTCCGCCGGCTTCGACCACGACGTCGCATTCGGTGTCCAGCCCCATCGAACGGTTGCTGAGGTTGGCCGAGCCCACCCGCAGCCATTCGTCGTCCACGATCATCAGCTTGGAGTGCGTGTCGATGCAGGTGCCCTCGGCGAGGCCGTCCACGTGCGGGTAGTACACGTGGAAGTGGCCCTTCCGGTCGGCCGCCTGCAGCTCGCGGATCAAGCCCGTGCGCAGCACGTGCATGGTCACCTCCTCCAGCCAGCCGTGGCTCAGCAGGCGCGTGACCAGCACGATCTCGGGGCAGTCGAGTTGCGCGAGACGAGCGGCGAGCGCTTCGCCCACCTTGCGTGCGGTGAAGTACTGGTTCTCGATGTAGATGCTGCGCCGGGCGCGCGCGATCATGTCCAGGTAGAGCTGCTCCACCTCGTGCACGCCCGGGTCGCCGTTGTAGGTCGGCGCCGAGCAGGCTACCGCCACGCGCACGTCGGCCAGATCGACGCGCAGCGTCGGCGGCCAGGGATCAACGCTGGTTGCAACCGGCGCAAGCCGACGCCCGGTCGCCCTCTCCCAGCGGTCCCGGGCGATGCGCGCCACGGCCTGCGCCGCTTCGCCGTCCAGCGCCACCATCGCATCGTGAAACGGCGGATACGGCTTGCCGGCGGCGATCCGCCGCGGGTCATCCGGACGATGCGCGGGCGTGTCCCAGCGCCTGGAGGTGAGATCCAGCCCGCCGACGAAGGCGACCCGGTCGTCGATGACCACGATCTTCTGGTGATGCGAGCCGGCCAGGGGATGCGTGGCGTCGTAGCGGAACTGCACGCGCCGGTGCGGCTTCCAGCTCAGCCCGTACAGCGGCGGCAGCTCGCGCTCGCGCCCGAAGATCATCGGATAGTCCCAGTCGAGCACGCCCACGCGCAGTCGGCGCCGGCGTCGGGCCAGGCCGTTGAGAAACTCGCCGAGCAGCACGCGCGGCCGCCCCTGCTCGTCGTAGGCCAGCACCGTGCGGCTGTCGAAGTCCCACGCGACGATCAGGATCGAGCGCTCGGCGCGCTGCGCCGCGCGCATGAACGCGTCGAAGTAGGCGGC
>Ga0299906_10004733_pt1 | contig 11130 bp, 8 predicted proteins | sample RVTome_14_FD_200259 | JGI IMG/M metagenome (GOLD analysis project Ga0299906, IMG submission 200259) | Soil microbial communities from uranium-contaminated site in the Upper Colorado River Basin, Wyoming, United States - RVT145D125 (version 2) ... | reverse complement strand
TCCGCGAACCGAAACACGTCGTTCCAGATGCGCGCTTCCCGATGTGATTCCAGTTTCGGGAGATAAAAGTACGGACCGGTACGGCGTTTCTTCAGTTCTGCGGCGTTGTGAAACAGGTAGAGACCGAAGTCGACCAGCGCCCCTGGCACGGGCCTGCCGTCGACCAGAATGTGCTTCTCCGGGAGATGCCAGCCGCGCGGGCGTACGACCAGCGTCGCGGTCTGCTCGTTCAGCGCATAGTGCTTGCCGCCCGACTCCAGTTCGATGCTTCTGTCGACTGCGTCGCGCAGGTTGATCTGGCCCTGCACGATATTCGACCAGGTCGGCGACAGCGAATCCTCGCAGTCTGCCATGAATACTTTTGCGCCGGAGTTCAGCGCATTGATGATCATTTTCCGGTCGGTCGGTCCGGTGATCTCGACGCGTCGGTCCTCGAGATCGGCCGGCGCGTCACATACTCGCCAGTCGGACTCGCGGATCTCGCGAGTGGTGTCGAGGAAATCCGGCATCTCGCCGTTGTCGATCGCCTGCTGGCGTTCGTCACGCGCCGCGAGCGCCTGCTCTATCTGCGGCGTGAATTTGCCTGCGAGCGCGGCGATGAAGTCGAGGGCCCGGGCGCTCAGGATCCCGGCGAAGGCGGCGTTTACGGGGCCGGTGATGTGGGCGTGTGCGGCGGAGGGCCGGGAAGGACTGGGGTCGGTGGTGTGATTCATGCGTCGGGTCCTGTTAAGTCTAAGTGGCTTTAACTCAGAGGGTTATAGGCGGAAGTTCTGGTAATTTATACGTAATCATCGCCCGCGGGGCGGGCTCCTGCAGCCTGCTGTCCGGCCGTCTCGCGAGGCGAATGCCAAGAAGACTGTAGGAGCCCGCCCCGCGGGCGAACACCCGTCGCCGGGGAGCGCAAGCCGACCCATCCGACCGTTACCCCGGCAATTATACTTCCCCCGTGCCACTGGTCCTTTTCAACAAGCCCTACGGAGTCCTGAGCCAGTTCAGCAGCGCGGACAACCGTCCGACGCTTAAGGGTTACGTGACCGAGAGCAACGTATACCCCGCCGGCCGCCTCGATGCCGACAGCGAAGGGCTGTTGCTACTTACCGACGATGGCAAATTACAGGCGAGAATCAGTCACCCCGGCGCGAAGCTCCCGAAGCGCTACTGGGTTCAGGTCGAAGGCGTCGCCGGCCAGCATCATGTCGAACTGCTGATGAGCGGCGTAGAACTGAAGGACGGCAGCGCCAGGGCATTACGTGCCGAGTTGATCGCCGAGCCAGGGCACTTGTGGCCACGCCAGCCGCCGATTCGCGAGCGGCGAAACAAACCCGTGAGCTGGCTCGACTTGAGTATCGACGAGGGGCGCAACCGGCAAGTGCGGCGCATGACGGCCGCCGCCGGCCTTCCGACGCTGCGCCTCGTGCGGCACGCGGTCGGACCGTGGTCGCTCGACGACCTCAAATGCGGCGAAACGCGCCGGATGACCGGCAAGAAGGCCTGGCAGCGACTCGAAAGCTACGTGGAAGAACCGTTGCGGTGAAGGCCCGCGATCCGCATCGCTATTTCCATCGCCTGTTCGTAATTGAGGCGCGGGTCTACCGTTGACCGGTATGCCCTGGCAAGGTCGCCGTCGGTCAGGCCGCGGGCGCCGCCGGTGCATTCGGTTACGTTCTCACCGGTCAATTCGAGGTGCACCCCGCCCAGATAGCTGCCGTGCGACCGATGAATGCGGAACGCGGCTCCCAGCTCCGACACGATGTTCTCGAAGCGCCGGGTCTTGGTGCCGTCCGCCGTACTCTCCGTGTTGCCGTGCATGGGGTCGCAGATCCACAACACCGTGGAGCCCGTTTCGCGAACGGCGCGTATGAGTTTCGGCAGTCCATCCTCGATCGATTTCGCGCCGAAACGATGAATGAGTGTCAGTCGCCCAGGCTCGTTGTTCGGGTTCAGGACGCCGATCAGTTGCTGCAGCCACTCGGCGGTCATGGCGGGACCGACCTTGATGCCGATCGGGTTGGCGATGCCGCGGAAGTACTCGACGTGCGACCCATCCATTGCGGCGGTGCGCATGCCGATCCACGGGAAGTGCGTGGTCAGGTTGTACCACCGGGACCGGCGTTCGAGAAAGCGGGTCTGAGCCTGTTCGTAGTAGAGATGCAGGCCCTCGTGAGACGAATACATATCCGCGCGCTGGGTCTGGTAAAAGGCCCGGCCCGAGATCGATTCCAGGAAATCGAGAGAGTTCGATATCGAGCGGACTATCTCGTGGTATTCCTCGGCCATCTTCGAATGACCGACCCAGTCGAGATCCCAGTACTCCGGATGGTGCAGGTCGGCGAATCCGCCATCGATCAGCGAGCGCACGAAGTTGAGGGTCAGCGCCGCCCGTTCATAACCGCGCAGTATCAGTTCCGGGTTCGGCACGCGGTCCTCGGCACTGAATGGATTGCGGTTCACCAGATCGCCGCGAAAGCTCGGCAACGACGTGCCGTCGCGCGTTTCGGTGTCCGTGGAACGTGGCTTCGCGTACTGGCCCGCCATACGCCCGACGCGCACAACGGGTTTTTTCAGTCCGTACAGCATGACCAGGCTCATCTGCAGGAGTATCTTGAGTTTTGCGACGATGCTTTCCGACGTGCAGTCGTCGAAACTTTCCGCGCAGTCGCCACCCTGCAGGACGAAAGCCTCGCCGCGTTGCGCTTTTGCCAGGAGGTCCTTGAGGGCGTTGACTTCCCACGATGTTACGAGCGGCGGGAGACGGCTCAGCTCGGCGACGGATCGTTCCAGCGCAGGCAGGTCCGGATACACGGGCTGCTGCGCAGCCACCAGGCGCTGCCAGCTGGCCGGATGCCAGTCGGTTTTGGAAACAGGTCGAGTCACGGGCGCTCCTTGAGTCGGTGCACTATGCCACGTTGCGGAAAAGCGGCGCAAAGGTTTCGGCGGAAATCAGCAGGTTACTGCAGGTTTTGAACCTGCGCTGATCGCCCGCGGGGCGGGCTCCTACAGCCTTCTAATCCCGGGTCGTGGCAGGTTGTATGAATCGCGGGCTGTAGGAGCCCGCCTTGCGGGCGATGCCTCGCCAAGCGATGCGCTGCGGTATTCGCCCGCGAGCCGGCCTCTTACGGTGTGTAATTCCAAGCTCCCGGGGCCCACCCGCTGGGATGTATCTGGAAAGCACGGCGCGACATTGGCACAATGCGCGCCCGCGGGCATCCCGCCTCTTTCCTCCAGGAGTTTCCATGCAGGACATTCTGGTTCTCGGCGCCGGCAAAATCGGAGCGCTGATCACGGGCCTGTTGGCCGAGTGCGGCGATTACCGTGTCCAGCTCGCAGACAGCGTTGAAGGCGCCGCGGCCGGGGTTGTCGACGCGCATGGCCTGGATGCGGCCACCGCCTTCACTTTTGACGCGAGCGACGAACAGCAGCTGACCGAGCACGTCCGAAAGTTCAAACCCATCGCCGTCATTTCCGGTCTGCCGTTCTATTGCAACGTCACGGTCGCCAAAGTTGCGCGGGCCGAGAACCTGCATTATTTCGACCTTACCGAGGACGTCGCGGTCACCAATTCCGTGCGCGCCCTCGCCAAGGGCGCGACCACGGCATTCGTGCCGCAGTGCGGCCTTGCACCGGGCTTCATCAGCATCGCTGCAAACGAGCTCATCAAGCATTTCGACAAGCTCCGGTCGGTCAAGCTTCGGGTAGGCGCCCTGCCGCAGCATCCCAACAACGTGCTGAAGTATTCGCTGACCTGGTCCACCGACGGCCTGATCAACGAATACGGTAACCCCTGCCAGAGCATCGTCGAGGGTAGGGAAATAAACGTGCTGCCGCTCGAGGGCCTCGAGGAAATAGAAATCGACGGAACCCTTTACGAAGCGTTCAACACGTCAGGCGGACTCGGTTCTCTCGGAGAAACCTACGGCAATCGCGTGAACACGATGAACTACAAGACCATCCGCTATCCCGGACACTGCGAGCAGATGCGTCTTTTGATGAACGGGCTCAAGCTGAATCGCGACCGCGCGACGCTGAAGCGCATCCTCGAGAACTCGGTTCCGCAGACGCTGCAGGACGTCGTAATCATCTATGCTGCGGTGACCGGCATGCAGGACGGTGAATTCCGCGAAGAAAACTATGTAAACAAGGTGTATCCGGAAGTCGTCAGCGGGCGCTTGTGGTCCGCAATCCAGATCACGACTGCCGCGGGCGTCTGCAGCGTCATGGATATCGTTCTGTCTTCGAAGCCTCAGGGTAGCGGTTTCATCGCGCAGGAAGAGTTCGGGCTGCAGGAAATCCTGAGCAACCGGTTCGGCGAGTACTATGAACATGGCGGAAGCAATCAGCTGTCAGCCGACCTGATCGCTCGCGGCGAGACCGGTCGACAACGCAGGAAACGGGCCGAAACTGAATGAGTAAAGCAGGAGCAAATGCAATGAAGGATATCCTCGAGAGCCTTGGTCTGGGCGACACCAATCCCGGCACCTGGTCGGGCTCACGCACGTTCGAGTCCGAATCCGCCCCCTTGATCGAGTCGGTAAATCCCGCCAGTAACGAAGTGATTGCAAGCGTCCGGGCAACGACCGAGGCAGAGTACGACCGCCTCGTCGACGATGCGCGCGCCGCCTTCCTGGAATGGCGCAAGGTACCGGCGCCGGTCCGCGGCGAGGCAATTCGCCTGCTCGGCAACGCACTTCGCGACAACAAGAGTGCCTTGGGCAGCCTCGTGAGCCTCGAGAACGGCAAGATCAAGGCCGAAGGCGACGGCGAAGTGCAGGAAATGATCGACATCGCCGATTTCGCCGTCGGCCAGTCGCGCATGCTTTACGGGAAGACCATGCATTCGGAACGGCCGATGCACCGCATGTACGAACAATGGCATCCCCTCGGCATCGTCGGCACGATTTCCGCGTTCAACTTTCCTGTGGCAGTATGGTCCTGGAACGCGTGCATCGCAGCGATTTGCGGCAACGTCAATATCTGGAAGCCGTCTCCGAAAACGCCGCTGTGCGGCGTAGCGGTGCAGAAGATCTGCAACGCAGCGCTTGCCGATGCGGGTTTCCCGGAAATTTTCCACCTGTTCAACGACGGGGACAACAGCCTGGCACAGAGGTTCGTCGACGACCGCCGCATCGACCTGCTTTCGTTCACCGGCTCAACGGCAGTCGGACGCAAGGTCGGAGGACGCGTGGCCGCGCGCATGGGCAAGAGCCTGCTCGAGCTGGGCGGCAACAACGCGATCATCGTCGACGAGTTTGCGAACCTGGACCTCGCTGTGCCCGCCATCGTGTTCGGCGCCGTCGGAACGGCGGGACAGCGCTGTACCACTACACGACGAGTCATCGTGCATGAGTCACGCATGAAAGAACTGAAGGAGCGCCTCGTGAAAGCCTACGGCCAGGTAAGAATCGGCGATCCGCTCGACCGCAAGACCCTGATGGGGCCGCTGATCGACGAAGTCGCTGTAGAGAGAGTCACGAAAGCCGCAGACGCGGTGCAGAAAGCCGGCGGCGAAATCCTTTGCGGCGGCAAGGTTCTCGATCGGCCCGGCAACTTTATCGAGCCGATCATCGCGACAGCCCGGAACGAGTGGGATGTCGTCCAGACAGAAACCTTCGGTCCCATCCTTTACCTGATTCCGGCCCGCAGTCTCGAGGAAGCGCTGCAGATGCACAACGGCGTGGCACAGGGTCTTTCGTCGGCGATTTTCACCGACAGGCTGCAGCACGCGGAGTACTACCTGTCGCACCTGGGGTCCGACTGCGGCATCGCCAACGTGAACATCGGCACGTCGGGCGCTGAAATCGGCGGCGCGTTCGGCGGTGAAAAGGAAACCGGGGGAGGCCGCGAGTCGGGTTCCGACGCCTGGAAGGCTTATATGCGGCGGCAGACTAACACGATCAACTGGAGTGCGGAGCTGCCGCTGGCCCAGGGGATTAACTTCGGGTTGTAAGGAATAGCACGCTGCAGGAGCCCGCCTTGCGGGCGAACGACGCGGTGATCAAGCGTCATTGCAAATCGCCCGTGAGACGGGCTCCTACCGCGTGCTATCCGAATACAGCGCCAGCGGCGTTCTCAGCCGCGCGTCGCGATTCTTCCTTGCCTCGCCAGCGCCGAATACCTGGCCGTTCATCGCGATATATACGCCGGGGCCCACGAGTTGCACGGCGGCGACCGCCATCCCCACATTGAACACCGCATCTGTGCTTTTGAACCGTGCAGGGCTCAGCGCTCCCGTCAGCAGGATCGACTTCCCTGCAATGCCATCGAGGGCGGCGGCTGTTTCCACCATCGTGTCGGTTCCGTGCGTTACCACGATCAGGCTCGCATCATCGTCTTCGATGCACTGCCTGAGCACCGCACGATCCGCGTCAGTAAGTTCGAGGCTGTCCTTGTGGAAGAGCGAAACGATATCGTACTCGAAGTCGATCAGCCCCTCGGTCAGGATGTGCTTCAACTGTGAATCGCCGACTTCAAACTGGCTGATGGCGTCGAAGTAGATCTTGTCGATTGTGCCGCCGGTGGTAATAAATCGAATGAACATCGTCTCGGGCCGGGAGGTTCAGGGCTGGCAGTTTGCCATTTCCCGACCGCGACAAGAAGTGCCGGCCAGGCCTGCGCGCCCCCACCGTGCCCTGTGAGGCGTGTGCCCTGCTATCATTGGGTGCGTGAACACTAAAAGCCGTAAACCCAGCGCGCTGCCCGGTACGGGGATATTGAAGTTCCTGGCCGTGCTGGTCGCGGCGCTCGCGGCGGTTTCCGGCACGGCGACAGCTCGCGCGGACGGCACGGCCGTTGTGCTCGACCTCGAAGGCGCCCTGGGCGTGGCGACTGCCGAATACATCGTCGGCGGCATAGAAGACGCCGAGGCGCGCGGCGCAAATATCGTGATCATCCGCATGGACACGCCCGGCGGCCTCGTGGAGCCGATGCGCACCATTGTGAGCAAGGTTCTGTCGTCGAGCGTGCCGGTGGCGACTTACGTATCGCCGGCTGGCGCGCGAGCCGACAGCGCAGGTACGTACGTACTGCTTGCGAGCCATATCGCTGCAATGTCGCCGACCACTCACGTCGGCGCCGCTACCCCGGTTTCGCTCGGCGGCGGCGATCCTTCCGATTCTGAGCGTCCGTTCGGGGAGCGGCCTTCCGGCGACGAAGACCGTGAGGAAACGGAAGACGGAGACGCCGAAGAGAGCGAGACTGAGAAAGAAGCTGAGAGACAGGCGCCGTTGCCCGGCAGCGCAATGGAACGCAAGGTTCTGAACGATGCCATAGCGTATATTCGCGGCCTTGCAGAAGCCCACGGCCGCAACGCCGACTGGGCGGAAAAGGCCGTGCGGGAAGCGGCAACGCTGACGGCGGAAGGAGCGCTCGCCGAAAACGTCATCGACCTGATTGCGAACAACGAGCAGGAACTGCTGGCCGCGATCCACGGCCGTGAAGTTACCGTCAATAACCAGACCGTGACCCTCGACACCGAGGGTCTGGACATCGAGGTCATCGAGCCCAGCTGGCGCATCAAGATACTCACCACCATTTCCAATCCCGAAATCGCGCTGTTGCTGGTGCTTATCGGCATCTACGGTCTTCTGTTCGAAGGCTACAACCCCGGTGCAATAGTCCCCGGCGTCGTGGGAGTCATCGCTCTGCTGCTCGCGGCCTATGCGTTACAGGTAATCCCGGTGAACTATGCCGGCCTTGCGCTGATTATCGTCGGCATCGGAATGATCGTCGCCGAGGCCTTCGTGCCCAGCTTCGGTGCGCTCGGACTCGGCGGCATCGCCGCCTTTATCTTCGGAGCAATCATGATGTTCGACAGCGGCATCCCGGGATACGACATATCAATCGCCTTCGTGGTCGTGTTCGCGACGGTGGCCGGCTCGGCGGTGCTCCTGACGGTCACGTACCTGCTGAAACTGCAGCGCCGCGGCGCGGTCACCGGCAGGAGTTCGATCGTCGGCGGAACCGCTACCGCGATGCAGGATTTCACGGGCAACGGCAAGGTCTGGCTGGAGGGCGAATCCTGGCAGGCCGTGAGCAACGCACCCGTCGTCAAGGGTCAGCAAGTCGTCGTTCGCTCGATGGAAGGACTGACTCTGTACGTCGAACCCTTGCCGCAACAGAACCCGACACACGCCCAGACGTAAGTTCGACAACCAGGATCCACCGCGATCCATAACGAGGAATTTCCATGGCACTACCAACAATCGGACTGATCGCCGCGATCGTCGTCATCCTGCTTTACAACACGATCAAGGTCCTGAAGGAGTACGAGCGAGGTGTTGTGTTTTTCCTCGGCCGTTTTCAGCGCGTCAAAGGTCCGGGACTGATCCTGCTGTTCCCTGTGATCCAGACCATGACCAAGGTGGACTTGCGCGTCATCGTTCTCGACGTGCCCACCCAGGACGTCATCTCGAGAGACAACGTCTCGGTCAAGGTCAATGCCGTCATCTACTTCCGCATTGTCGATCCCGAAAAAGCCGTCATCCGTGTTGCAAACGTCTTCGAGGCGACGAGCCAGCTTTCCCAGACGACACTGCGCTCCGTGCTCGGCCAGCACGAACTCGACGACATGCTCGCCGAACGCGACAAACTGAACGCCGATATCCAGAGCATCCTTGACCAGCGAACCGACAACTGGGGAATCAAGGTTGCAAACGTAGAGATCAAGCACGTCGACCTGGACGAGAGCATGATCCGCGCGATCGCGCAGCAGGCGGAAGCCGAGCGCTCCCGGCGCGCCAAGGTGATCAATGCCGAGGGCGAAAAGCAGGCGGCCGACAGGCTGGCCGAGGCGGCGCGGATTCTGGGAGGCGAAAAACAGGCGCTGCAGCTGCGCTACCTGCAGACACTCAAGGAGGTGGCAAACGAGAGGACCAACACCATTATCTTCCCGCTGCCACTCGACCTGATCGAGCCGCTGATGAGCCTGCGCAAGTCGTCCACTCAGGATAACTGACGGACAGAATGGCACTTGGTCAGGTAAATCGCCCGTCTTGCGGGCGATCGGCGTTAACCAAGTGCGATTCGATTCTCCCTAGGCCGCGGACTGCTTTCCGGTCGTCACCGTAACCTCGGTGCCGCCCAGCTTCGACCTCGCGATACGCACGTCGCCGCCGTAAGAGGCGGCGATATCCCTGACCACGGCCAGGCCGATGCCGTGTCCCGGCGCCGATTCGTCCAGCCGCATTCCCCGTTCAAGCAGAATGCCGGCCAGCTCTTCGGGAATGCCTGGCCCGTCGTCGGCGACGACCAGTTCGAAGCCTGCGCCCGCGGTCGGCCCGACGTGCAGCTCTACGCGCGATCTGCACCACTTGCAGGCGTTGTCCAGAAGATTCCCGGCCAGCTCGAGAAAATCCCCGCGGTCGCCACGGAACACGACGCCATCGGAAACATGCACGGCAATATCGGGATTCTTGTTCTTGTAGACTTTTGTCAGTCCGTCGACCAGGCGCGTCAGTTCCTTCTCGACGCCGATTGATGTAAAGCCGAATCCGTCGGAGACGTAGCTCGCCGGTTTGCGCAGCTGATAACGGACGATGTCGTGCATGCGCTCGACCTGGGTTTCGACGCGTTTCCCGAGATCCGATTGCGGATGCTCCGCGATGACCGAACGCACAGCGGCCAGCGGCGTCTTGAGGCTGTGCGCCAGGTTGTCCAGTGTGTGCATGTAGCGTTCCGAACGCGCGCGTTCGTTGCCGATGAGAAGATTGACGTTCCTGGCTACTCCCTGCAGTTCCGACGGCAGGCTTTCCGACAGCGCCCGGCGGCGACCCTCCTCGATCTCCGTGATCTCCCGCTCTATCTGCCTGAGAGGCTGCAGAAGCCTGCGCATCACCAGCGAGATCGAAAACAGCATGACGATCGCGACCGCCGTGAACCACGTGAGCAATTGACGGCGGAAGGTCGCGATCTGCGCGTAGTAGGCATCCAGACTCTCTGCGACGCTGAACGTGTGCGGCTCGAGATCTCCGTTCGGCATTTCCCAGGCGACGGAAAGACTGAGTGCCATCAGCTCCGTGCCATCCTCGAGCGCGATTTCCGTGTAGTGACTGGTACCCTGCGTCGGCGGCTCCGTGCGCGGCAGGTCGACTCCGAGCGTCGATCGCGAGCGCCATACCGTGTTGCCGCGCACGTCCCGCAACTCGCCGTACAATCCGGAACCCGGGTTGCCGAAACGCGGCTCAGGCAGGTCCGGCGGCAGTTGCAGCGCCCCCTCGTCGTTCGGCTCCGCCGCCGCCAGCAGGGACATCAGATGTCCGTCCAGTATGTGTCGCTGAGCCTCTTCGCCGGCCCCGCGAAAGGCAACGTCGAGCACCGCGATCGTGGCGCCGAAGAAAACCAGCAGCAGCAGGCTCACCGACAGCAGCAGGCGAGCGCTGAGCGATGACATACGCAGTTTTCCAGGATCGGCCGACCTGAGCTGTTGTCCGCGGGACAGCACTACTGTCCTGACTGATTTCGCTCTAGTGCAAAGCGGTAACCGCGCCCCCGCAGCGTCTCGATGGGCTTGATGCGGTTCTCGGGGTCCATCTTCTTGCGCAGTCTGCCGATAAACACTTCGATCACGTTGCTGTCGCGTTCGAAGTCCTGGTCGTAAAGCCTGTCCGTAAGCTCCGCCTTGGATATCACTTCGCCTGCACGCATCATCAGGTGTTCGATGATGCGGTACTCGAATCCCGTCAGCTCAACGACCTGGCCTTCGACCGACAGTTCCTGGCGGGCGGTGTCCAGCGTCACCGGTCCGGCCGACAGCGTTGGCGAGGCCCAGCCGCCGCTGCGGCGCAACAGCGCGTTCACGCGCGCCAGCACTTCCTCGAAATGAAACGGTTTGACGACGTAGTCGTCGGCGCCTGCCGCAAGTCCGTCGACTTTGTCCTGCCAGCGGTCGCGCGCAGTCAGTACGAGAATCGGCCAGGTCTTGCCCTTCTCCCGAACCTGGCGGATGAGATCGAGGCCGGACACTTCGGGCAGGCCGAGATCGACGATGGCCAGGTCCACGGGATACTCGAGCGCGAAATAAAGCCCTTCCCGCCCGTCGCCTGCCCGCTCGATGCCGAAACCCTGCTCGGACAGCTGCCTGCAGAGGGATTCTCTCAGGGTTTCGTCGTCTTCGATGACCAGCAACCGCATAGTACC
>Ga0299906_10004732_pt1 | contig 11130 bp, 8 predicted proteins | sample RVTome_14_FD_200259 | JGI IMG/M metagenome (GOLD analysis project Ga0299906, IMG submission 200259) | Soil microbial communities from uranium-contaminated site in the Upper Colorado River Basin, Wyoming, United States - RVT145D125 (version 2) ... | reverse complement strand
CGCTCGCTTGCGCTCGCGGCTCGGATTGGATTGAACAAGCTACGCACGGTTGGCCCGACACAACCCGATGCTCAGCGCATCGATCGCGAGCTGGACGTTGGCGTTGCGGTCGAGGTTGGATTCGGCTTGGGTGAGGTGTTTGATCGCGGCGTCAGCGCCGATGGTGCCGGTGCGTTGGGCCAGGGTGGCGATGAGCGCGGCCTGGTCGGCGTTGGTCATGCCCTCGGTGGCCCCGGCGGCGCGACGTAGAGCGTCACGGTAGAACTCGGCGGTCATCGTGATCAACGCCCGCAGGCCGACGCGGGTCAGCTCGGTGTCCGAGGCGTTCTTGTTCCGTTCTTTCGCTTTCTCGGCCAACTTCTTGCCGGTGTCGAGCAGGCTCTTCGACAGCGCCAACGCGTCGCCCGGCGCCAACGCGACCAGCCGTTTACCCAGCGACGTCTTGATCTCGTGGTAACCGTCGTCGATCGCCGCGAATGCCGCGCCCAATCGACCGCCGGTCAGCGACGCCACGTACTCGGCGACGGGCGGATCGACGTCGGCGCGTTCGGCCCGGATGCGTTCGGCGACGAACGCGACCGGCAGCAATTGAAACGGCACCGGCTGACACCGCGAGCGCGTCGTCGGCAGCAGTCGGTCCATCGAGCGGACCAGCAGCAGCAGGTAAGTGGTCGGCGGCGGTTCTTCGAGCGTCTTGAGCAGGGCGTTTTGGGCGGCGATGCTCATGCGCTCGGCCTCGGGGATCACGAATACCTTGGCCTGACCCCGCACCGGCTTGGTCGCGGCGGCGTCGATCAGGAAATGACGCACCACGTCGACGCCCAGGTCGACCGCCTTGCGGTTGCGGATCGTCGTGTCGGGGTGAAACTTGTTCAACTCGCGGTACACACGATGCAGGTCGGGATGCGTTCCGGCGGCGGTGAGGGTGCAGTCTTCGCACGCTTCGCACGCGTCGTGGTAGGTGATCGAATCACCGACGCTCGCCACCCCCGCCGGCGGTTCGACGGCGATGCGGTTCGGACACAGCAAGAGTCGGCTAAGCCGACCCGCCAGCATCTCCTTGCCAACACCGTCGGGCCCATGAAAGATGTAGGCGTGCGGCATCCGCCCGCAGCTTACCGCTCGCTGTAACACGCGGTGGGCTCGGTCTTGATATCGCACGTCAAAGATCGACACGAGCAATCACCTCGATCAGTTTGGCTTGTACCTCGTCCACCGATCCGCGTCCGTCGACGATCTCGACGCGACCGGGATAGCACCCCGGCAGCGACAGAAAAATCTCGCGCACCTTCTTGTGATAGGTGATCGACCGACTCTCCAGCGCGTCGGTCTTCACCCCGTCGAACAGCATACCCTGGCCCGGTCCGTCCTTCTCGTTTCGGCGTGACGGCGACTTCCGACCGGTGCGCTTGAATCCCTCGTCGACGTCGACTTCGAGTATGAGCGTGAGGTCGGGCCAGCGATCGCCGATGGCCGTCTTCGCAAGTTCGAGCGCCCCGTCGATGTCGTAGCCGGCCGCACCCTGATAGGCGCACGTGGCCGAGACGAACCGATCGCACAGAACGGTTTTACGCGCGGCCAGGGCCGGCTCGATGACTTCGCCCATCAGTTGCGCTCGCGAGGCCATGAACAGAAACGTCTCGCAGCGCACGTCGAGTTCGGTGTTCGGGTGGTCGAGCAGCACCGAACGGATGCGATCGCCGATGGCGGTGCCGCCGGGGTCGCGGGCGCGTACCAGGTCGACCCCCGCGTCGGTCAGGGTTTGTTCGAGTCGATCGAGCTGCGTGCCTTTGCCCGCGCCGTCCGGCCCGTCGAGCACGATGAATTTGCCGGCCAACCGGTCCGCGAAGTCAGACATGGCTCGCTTCCTCGCGTCGTCGGCGCACTTCGGCCAGCACTTCGCCGGCGTGATAGCTGCTGCGAACGAACGGGCCCGAGGCCACCGCGGCGAACCCCGCGCTCCGCGCGTCGTCGGCGAGCGTATCGAACTCGGCCGGCGGTACGTATCGCTGCACCGGCAGGTGGTCGCGCGACGGTTGCAGGTATTGGCCGACGGTCAGGATCATCACCCCGGCGGCGACGAGATCGTCGAAGGTACGCCGGAGCTCGTCGCGCGTTTCGCCCAGGCCGACCATGATGCCGCTCTTGGTCACGATGTCGTCGGCCGCCACTTGCCGCACGACGCGAAAGACGTCAAGCGATCGCCGGTACGCCGCCTGCGGTCGGACGTCGCGACTGAGACGTTCGACGGTTTCGATGTTGTGGTTATAGACGTCCGGCCGGGCGTCGCAGACCCGCGCGATGCGCGTCGGCTCGGCGTGCAGGTCGGCGGGCAGCACTTCAATCGTCGCCGACGGCAAGGCCGATCGCACCGCAACGATGCAATGATGAAGATGGTCGGCACCCTCGTCGAGTAGGTCGTCGCGGGCCACGGCGGTGATGACCACGTGGTCGAGGGCCATGCGTTGCGCGGCGGTGGCGAGCCGGGCCGGTTCGTCGTCGCTCAACCGATCGGGTCGGGCCGTCGCGACCGAGCAAAAGCCGCAGCGTCGCGTGCAGCGGTCGCCCATCACCATGAACGTCGCGGTACCCGCCGACCAGCACTCGGTGCGGTTGGGGCACTTGGCTTCCTCGCAGACCGTCGCCACACCGCTGGCCAGTACCGTCGTTGCGGTGGGTACGAACACCCCGCCGGGCAGGGGGCGCTTGAGCCAGGGCGGCAGTCGGCGTCGCGTCGATGGTCGGTCCGCGAGCGTCGGCAACGGGATGTCGAGACTCGGCGTCGTCATGCGTCACCCATTGGACCGCAATCGGGACCGCCAGACAACCGGTTGCTTGTCGCACCCATTTCGCATCGCTAAAATGAGCCGCCGCTTGCGACGGGTTATTCGTGGCGTGACGAACCCATCCCGTAACGTCAACGTAGTGGATTCATGCGTATCGCGCCAAAGCCCACGGGTTGCGTCCCGTGGATATGCGGGTTGTAGCTGTTCCGGGAAACAAGTATGACGAGCCGGGTTTTCGTGATCACCGCCGTCCTGACGCTCGCGCCGACGGCGCAAGGGGCGGTGGTGGCGAAGATCGAGCAGGTCGGCTTTCCCGGCGGATTGACGAACCAGTTCGGGGCCGACCGCGGGTGGCTGGTCCGGCACGGCGTCTGGGCGCCGATGCGGTTCAGTCTCCGGGTCGACGGGTCCGAGCATTTCACCGGCTTCTTCCGCGTCGAGCAGCGGGACGCCGACGGCGATGTCACCTTCGCTCAGGTTCCGGTCACCCTCACCGCCGGGACCCAGCGCGCCCGTACGTTCTGGTTGTACTACCTTCCGAATATGCGCAGCGAACGTGCCTACACGGTGTCGGCTCGGTTGATTCGGGTCGACGAGGACGGAGCCGAACAAGGCGTCGCGGTCAAGACGCCCGACGGCGCCAGCGTCGAGCGGCTCGAACCGGCGAGCATGTTGATGCAGGTGCCTGACGACGATCGGCTGGTGCTCGACATTTCCACCCGCCCGGTCGAGGCGTTGCGCGGGCTGGCCAAGCTTGACGACGAGGGTGAGCCGGTCTTTCGCGACCGCATCAACACCGCCCATTGTGCCGCCAACGAAATCCCGGACGCCTGGTACGGGCTGGAGATGGTGGATTACATCCTGTGGGACAACGCCGATCCGACCACCTTGGATGCCGGATCGGGACAGTTGGACGCCCTGGTCGAGTGGGTCCGGCAAGGTGGTTGCTTGCTGATCGGGGCGACGGACACCTGGCCCGCGCTGCTCCGATCCCCGTTGGGCGAATGGTTGCCGGTGACCGACGCGGAGATGGTGCCGGGCACCACGTTTCCCGGTTTGGACGAGCTGGGTGGCATACCGTCGTCGCCGAACGCCGACGAGACGGTGAGTTTCTGTAAATTCAAGACGCATGAAGAAGGTCGGACGGTCCCGGCCGGTGTAGCACCGACATCGATCTTTCGCGAGCGCCAGGTCGGGCACGGCCGCATCGTCGTCGTCGGCGCCGAGCTGTGGCATGTCCTGAACCAGAAACGGCTCCTCGCGAGCAGGCCGCCCGGGGACTTGCTGGCCATGCTGCTGCGCATCCCCAAGCGCGCGGTCAAGTTCGCCAATCAATATCGTCTTTCCGAGCGTCGCCTCTTCGATCAGATCAAGAGTTTCGTCGGCTATCAGACCGAGGTCGGGATTCGGTTGATCGTCGCGGTGTTGTTCGTATTGGCGTACATCTTCGTGGCTACGTTCGGGAGTTGGGAATGGCTGCGGCGGCGCCAACGACTTCAGCATTCCTGGACCGCGTTCGCGGTGGTGGCGGCCGGGGCGAGTGCGATCTCCATCTTCGGCGTCGGCTGGGTTCAGGGGCTGACCACGCGGGTGCAGCAACTGACCATCGTCGACGGCGAGGCGGGCCGCTTCAACGCGCGGGCACGGGTGCTGGTCGGGCTCAAGACGCCCACGCATGACGATCTGGACGTGTGGTTGCCCCAAGATTGGAGCGACAACAACGGCGTTCCCGAGACCACGGCCTGTTGGCTCCGGCCCATGCCCGGCCGGTCCGACCTGGCGGAGACCGGATACGCCGCTCCGGGGCGGTATCAGGTGCAGCCCGCGCGGGCGTCGGTGCAGGGTGTTCCGGTGCGGGCGACCCTCAAAGCGTTCGAGGGTTTTTGGTCCGGTCAACTCCCCGGTTCGCTGCGTGCGTCGCTGAAAACGACCCGGCGGGCACGCAGGATCAAGGACGAAGACAAATCATTGGATCGCGAGATCACCGAATTCACGAACGACAGTTGGATCGCCAACGATCTCAAGGTGGACCTCGTCGATGCCTACCTGCTGCACGCCATGGACGTCTGGCCGGGGCGGGAAAGCGGAGGCACGGAATTCCGCCGAGACCAAAACATCTTCATCCGACGGCTCGGTCCGATCTCCACGGGCGATCGAATCGAGGGTCTCGCCGACCGGCTCTACCGGGATGCCAAAGGGAATTTCGTCGACGACGCCGAGCGCGGCGGCACGCGCGAAGCGAAACCGGTGATGTGGAATCTCATGGGGGCGCACAAACTTTGGGGCGGTGGGGGTTCGGTGTTCGCGCGCCGATCGGAATTCGACGGCCTGCCCGGTCACGACATGGGGGTCATGCTGCTCACCACCCTGAGCGAATACATCGGCGAATACGGCACCGGCTCGGACGCCCGGACCGAAGCGGTGCGCGGCGATCACGGCCGGCAGCTCGACCGCTCGTCGTTGCTCGCGCCGGACACCGCCTTGTTCATCGGTTTTTCCGAAGATGCCGGCCCGGCCCGCATCAAGATCCGCGCCACCGGCGGCGGCGACGACGACTGGCGTCCGATCCATCCCCGGAGCGGCGGGACCAACCGGCGCACGGTGTATCGCATCACGCTTCCGATCCAAACGTCGTCGCGCATCGCCGCGGTTCAGGCACGAGCCGATACGGAACCCTAGCCATGCCCATCATTCAAACGATCAACCTGACCAAGCGATACGGCAAGCTCGTCGCGCTGAACAACCTGCACCTGAACATCGAAGAGGGCGAGTGCTTCGGCTACATCGGGCCGAACGGCGCGGGCAAGACCACGACCATTCGCATCCTGGCCACGCTGCTCCGGCCGACGTGGGGCGAGGCGCGGGTTTGCGACAAGGTCATCGGGTACGAGTCGCGGGCGATCCGGCCGTTGATCGGCTACGTGCCCGACTTTTTCGGCGCGTATGAGGACATGGTGATCCAGGAATACCTCGAGTTCTTCGCCTCGGCCTACAACATCACCGGCCAACAGCGCACCCGCGTGGTCGGCGACGTGCTCGAGCTCACCGACCTGACCGGCAAACGCGACGTGCACGTCGACTCGCTCTCGCGCGGCATGAAACAGCGGCTGAGCATCGCCCGCGTGTTATTGCACGATCCCAAGGTGCTGCTGCTCGACGAGCCGGCGAGCGGACTCGACCCGCGGGCCCGTATCGAAATCCGCGAACTGCTCAAAGAGCTGCATCGCATGGGCAAGACGATCATCATCTCGTCGCACATTTTGCACGAGCTGGCCGAGTTGTGCAGCACGGTCGGGATCATCGAGCGCGGTGAGTTGTTGTTCCACGGTCCGGTGGCCGAGATCACCCGTCGGGCCCGGCTGGGCACCCGCGTGCACGTGGCCGTCACCCACCAGCAGGACCTCGCCGTTCAAGTGCTCGGGCGCGTCAACGGGGTGAAGAACGCCGAGACCCGCGACGGGTCGATCATCGTCGAGCTCGACAAGGATTCGCACGACTTCTCGTTCCTCGCGTCGGCCCTGCTGGAGCGCAATTTCAAGATCAGGGAGCTGCGCGAAGAAGAGGTCAACCTCGAAACCGCGTTCATGCGCCTGACCAAAGGTATCGTGCAGTGATGGCAAGACGGCGCATGCCATACGCCCCGGAGGGGCGATTGATCGTACCCAGGGGCGAAGCGAAACACCGCCCCTGGATAGATGGGCGTTTTGTAAACCCGCCCCGGAGTCGATCCAGGGGTTGCGCTTTGCTCTACCCCTGGCTACGTTCCTTGGCCCCTTCGGGGCCGTGCATACCGGCAATGGTTTGTTTATCAGAGGGAATCTGACTCGTGCACATACCCCAACGAGCATTGGCGCTTTGGATGTGGCGGCTGTTGCCGGCCAATCCGATTCTGGTGCGCGTGGTGAACGGGGCGAGTCGGCGGATGCGTCACCTCTGGATTCGGGCCGGCTACCTCGCGGTGCTGATGTTCGTGATGCTGGTGATGGTGCTCGCGAATCCGCAATCGGGCGCTTCGCTCGCGGACCTGGCCAAGAGCTGGACGCAGATCTTCAAGCTGGTGGCCATGATCCAACTCGGCATGATGTGCTTTCTCGCGCCGATCTTCACCGCCACCGCGATCACCCAGGAAAAGGATTCCCAGACCTACAACATTCTGCTCACCACGCCGCTGTCGAACGCGCAGATCGTTCTCGGCTCGCTGATGAGTCGGCTTTATTTCGTGGTGGTGCTGTTGCTGGCCGGGTTGCCGATCTTTTGCGTGATGATGCTCTACGGCGGCGTCACGTTGCGCGAGATCTTTCTGTCGTTCGGCATCGCGGGCTCCACCGCCGTGCTCACCGGTTCGCTGGCCATCGCCCTGTCGGTCATCAAGGTCGGCACGCGGCGGACGATTTTTTCGTTCTATCTGGTCATCGCGCTTTATCTGCTCATCTTGTACGCCGTCGCGCAAACGTCCTGGGTCGTGCCCGAAGGCATGCCCGGCGGCGACGGAGCCTCGCGCGTCGGTTGGTTCACCGCGATCCATCCCTTCCTCGCCCTTCAGGTCGCCCTCAACCAGGTCCCCGCGCCGCCTTTGGAGGATGTTTCCCGGTATGGCTGGCCCTGGGCGCAGATGCTCGCGTTGCCGCAGTACACCTACATGGTCATGACCATGGTGATTTCGATGGTGCTCGTCACCGCCAGCGTGTTCTTCGTGAGGCAGGGACAGAACGAGGGCGAGGCGACGCTGCTCAATCGCATCACCGACAAGTTCAGGCGCGAGCCGGTCGACGAGCTGCGTCGCAAGCCGCGTAACGTGTGGCAGAACCCGGTGGCCTGGCGTGAGGCGGCCACCCGCGCTTCGGCCGCCAGCCAGTCGTTCATGCGTTACGTCTTCGCGCTCGGCGGGACGGCCATCGGAATCTGGTTGCTGGTGAAGTATCTGGGTCAGGGTGACCCGGCCGCCAACGGAGTAATGGTGTCGGAGTACCGGAGTTGGCTCAAGTCTCTGGTCTACATCGAGTACGCCACCATCCTGCTCGTGGTTACGAACGTGGCCGCGACCAGCATGACCCGAGAACGCGAAGCGGACACCATGGACCTGCTGCTGTGCACGCCGCTGACCAGCCGGTACATCGTCTGGGGCAAGCTGCGCGGTCTGGTCAGTTTCGCGGTGCCCTTTATCGCCGTACCGGTGCTGACGGTCGGGTTGTTCGCGGTCGCGGATCTGGTACGTGGTGTGCGTCAGCCGTTGGTGTTCATCGAGTCGGTGGTCGAGTTGGGCGCGATGCTGGTGGCGTTTGCCGCGTTCGCCGCGATGCTGGGTTTGCAGGCTTCGCTCAAGAGTTCCAAGACCACCCAGGCGGTCATCGTCAGTGTGGGTACGCTGGCGTTGGTGTGCCTGGCGCTGTGGGCATGCGGTATCGGGCTCGCGTCAGCCGATCCGGATTTCGGTGCGATCGTCACGCCGTTGACCCCGTTTACCGCGATCTCGGTGATCATTGACCCCGATACGACGCTCAAGTTGGAGCGTGGCGTAAGGAGTGTGCGGCCGTTGGTTTTTTTCGGATCGTTGTGCAGCGTCGCGCTCTACGTGCTCATCGTCGCCGGTCTCTACAAGAACATGGTCCGCAACTTCGACATGACCGTGCGCAAGCAGTTGGTGTAGCTTGGTTCGGGCTGGTAAGTCTCTATCCCTCGCCCACGCGTGTGGGGGCGCCGAAGACCGCGGGGGCTTTGGCGTTCTTGCTCGCGAACTCGCGCAACTTGCCCTCGTCGCGGAGCTTCTCGAGCGCGGTCTGGGCGGCGGTCTCGACCACACCAAGTTCCTTGGCGATGCCGCGAGCGCTGCGCCAGGTGAATTTGCCCGACTCGGCCGCGTTGAGCACGTCGGCTTCGTCGACCGTCGCCGCCGCGCTTGAAGCAACCTCGGCGGGTGCTGCCTCTTCTTCCTCACCGCCGCCGGCGGCCGACGGTTCGGTGATCTTCCAGCCTTTGGCGCGCTCGGCTTCCTGCAACTCGGCCAGGGACTTGGCGCCGGCGAGTGGGTCGAGCTTTTCCTTGATCATGGTGCCGGCTTTGAACAGCTCGGCGTTCTTGGCGGTCCATTCCTGATATTCGGGCGGCAGCTCCGACTCCGGCCAGATGGCCTGAATCGGGCATTCCGGCACGCACGCCTCGCAGTCAATGCAGGTGTTCGGATCGATCACCAGCATGGCCGGATTGCCGATCTCGTAGAAGCACTCCACCGGGCAGACCGTACAGCAGTCAGTATAGCGGCAGTTGACGCATCGTTCGGTTACTACGTGAGCCATTGGCCATCAAGCTCCTTCAAGGGACCATAGGGGCCGCATTCTACCGATCCACGAGGCGGCGTCCACTGTGGATTGGATCGGAACAGGGGTATGGGTCGACTCAGAGTCGCGAAATGCATGCCCCGCGGCAGCCGATATGCCCACGCACGGGCGCTCGGTTCACTCAGGCAAGAACCCGCTCGCTGGCGCTCGCGGCTCGGATTTTGCCGTGACTCCTCACCGGTCTTGACGGTAGACTTCCGGGCTGACGAGTCTGGAACACCCAATAAGTAAGGGAGGAAGATCTCATGCGTATACTCCATTCCATCGTTTGCGCCGCCTGTCTGATCGTGCCCGTCAGTGCGTCCGCCGCGGTCAAGCCGCACGCGCTGTTCACCGACCATATGGTCCTCCAGCAGGGCCGATCCGTGCCGGTTTGGGGCGTCGCCGACGCAGGCGAGCGGGTGACGGTCGGCTTTCTGAATCAGCAAAAGTCCACCACCGCCGGGGGCGACGGCAAGTGGATGGTGCGGCTCGACGCCCTCGAAGCGGGCGGTCCGCACACCCTGTCGATCGCGGGCAAGAACACCATCCGCATCCTCGACGTGCTGGTGGGCGAGGTCTGGATCGCCAGCGGCCAGTCGAACATGCAGTGGCCGGTCTCGCGCAGCGCGGACCCCGAGCAGACGGCGGCCAGTTCCGAGAATCCGCGGCTTCGGTTGTTCACCGTGCCGCGCACCAAAGCCGACGCGCCGACCGACAGCGTCGACAGCAAGTGGGAGCGCTGCGGACCGGAGACCGTGCCCGAGTTCTCGGCCGTGGCGTATTTCTTCGGTCGCGACCTGCAAAAAGCCCGCAACGTGCCCGTCGGCGTGATCCACACCTCGTGGGGCGGTTCGCCCGCCGAGGCCTGGCTGAGCCCCGACGCCCTCGAGAGCTGTGCTGACGGCAAGGACATCGTCGACCTGTACGCCGGGATGTGGAAGAATTATGAACAAAGTCTCGCCCAGTACAAGACAGAACAAGCCGCGGCCAAGGCCGAGGGGAAGGAATTCAAGAAGCAAGCGCCGCGCAAACCCTGGAAACCCACCGAGTTGTACAACGGCATGATCTCGTCGATCCTGCCCTACGCGATCACCGGAGGCATCTGGTATCAGGGTGAGTCGAACGCGGGGCGAGCCTACCAGTATCGCACCTTGTTCCCGGCGATGATCCAATCGTGGCGCGAGGCCTGGGGGCAGGGCGACTTTCCGTTCCTGCTCGTGCAGCTCGCACCGTTCCGGAAGATCCGGACCGAACCGGGCGACAGCGACTGGGCCGAGCTGCGCGAAGCCCAACTTTTGAGCACGCACGTGTTGCCGAACGTCGGCATGGCGGTGATCACCGACGTGGGCGAAGAGGACGACATTCACCCGAAGCAGAAAGAGCCCGTCGGGGCGCGGTTGGCGCTGGCGGCGCGGGCGATCGCCTACGGCGAGGAGATCGTCTACTCCGGGCCGGAATACAAATCGCTTACCATCGACGGGGATGAGGCGGTCGTCGGCTTCAATCACGTTGGCGGCGGTTTGGTCATCAAGGGCGACGCACTCCAAGGGTTCGAGCTTGCCGGTGCGGATCGGGTGTTCCACAACGCCAAGGCCGAGATTCGCGGCGAGACGGTGGTGGTGACCTGTCCGAAGGTCCCCGCGCCGGTGGCGGTGCGGTACGGCTGGGCGGACTATCCGGTGGTCAACCTGTGGAACGCGGACATCCTGCCCGCCACGCCGTTCCGGACCGACGATTTCCGCATGAAGACCACGCCGAAGTGAGAGCGATTGAATTGGCGTACGCCTGATCCGACCGCAAGCGAAACCTCAGCACGGCGGGATTCATCCCGCTCGATCACCACCGATTGGTGCACCCATGTTCCGCGCGGCATGAATCCGAGGGTGCGTGACACATTTGGGATAGCGCCGGCCAAGCCGGTGAGGTGGTAAGGATGAAAGAGCCTGACGGTGAAGACCTAGCGAGTCACACCGGCCCCGAGTCATGTGAGGGCGGCAGTAATGACGCACTTGAAGCGTTGACAGGGG
>Ga0299906_10004731_pt1 | contig 11130 bp, 15 predicted proteins | sample RVTome_14_FD_200259 | JGI IMG/M metagenome (GOLD analysis project Ga0299906, IMG submission 200259) | Soil microbial communities from uranium-contaminated site in the Upper Colorado River Basin, Wyoming, United States - RVT145D125 (version 2) ... | reverse complement strand
GACAGCTACCGCAAGATGGTACAAAACGTCTGCCTGGCGTTTCTCTTCAACGGCATCGGGGTGCCGCTCGCCGCGACCGGGCTCATTTACCCGGTCTGGGCGATGGCGGCGATGGCGGCGAGCGTCACGACGATCTTTTTCAACTCGCTGTGGGGCCGGCCGGCGATGTTCTTCGATGCGATCATGAGCGTCGGGCGCGGCGTCTCCGCCCCGCCGCAGCGCGTTGCCGCCTGAGCCGGGAACCGACAAATTGAGAACGCTCCTGAACGCCGCTTTCTGCATCACTCTCGCCTTCGCGCCCTTCGCGTCGGCAAGGGGCCTGCTGCCCAGCAGCGAGGGACAGGCCGCGTGGGAAGCGCTGCAAGGACGGGTCTTCAATGCGCTCGGCGGAAGCTGCGCCGCCGTGAAGCAGCCCTCGGAACGCGTTTCGGCCATTTCCGCGCCGGGCGCAGCGCGCGGCGAGCTTGCGCTGAACAAAGTGCTCGCCGTAACCCTTCATCCAATGGAGAGGGTCAAGTTTGCCACCGTCCCCGAGAGGAAACAGCAAAAGCCACAAGGCGCCGGAGGGCTGCTCGCGCTGACCGCCGCGGCCACGGGAACCTACGTGCTCGGTTCCGTGAGCCGGGCGTGGATGGACGTGGTGGACCAGGACTCAAACCGCTTTGCAAGAGCCAAACACTACGAGTGGGTGGATTTCTGCGGGCGGCGGATGAAAGCGGGGATTTTCGAGCTGCGCGCAGGCGCGCGCTACTGGATCCAGGTGTCGGCGAGCCCAGACCCGGAGCTCAACCTTTTCGTCGCGGGGCCGCTGAACTAGCGTTTGGCCGCCAAGGCATCGATATATGGGGTTCGAAAAGGTGCAGCTGATATGGAAGAAGCCGATGTTTTTCTTCATCTGGCTTCTTGCTACTCTGGTGGTGGGCGGAGTTTATGCCGGCCTCCTGACCGATCCTGAGGCCTACGACGCGATCGGGTGGGTTTTTGCCCTGGCATTTCCCGTTCTCACGGGAGCAACGCTCGCTGTACTGGTCGCAAACTACAGGGAGCAGAAGACCTGCCCGCTCAACGCAGCGGGCAGTGGTCTGGGCGGCAGCGTTCTGGGCATCTTCACCGTCGGATGTTCCACCTGCCCGGCGCTCCTGCTTGGCTGGATCGGCCTGGGGGCGGCCGTTCCCAGCGCTTTCCTCGCCAGCCCATGGATAAAGCTCGCGAGCCTTTTGCTGCTGGTTGCCGCATTGTTCTGGGCTGGCAAGAAGACATCACCAGCATCGTGAAGGAGTTCGCCATGAAAAAACTTATCAGTGCTCTCATGTTTATCGCCTTCGCCGTGGTCTCTACCGCGTCCCTGGCCGAGATCAGGACCGTCACGCTGTCCGTCTCGGGGATGACGTGAAGCGCGTGCGTGACCTCCGTGAAGAGGTCGTTAACCAAGGTCAACGGCGTGACCCATGCGGACGTGAGCCTGGAAAAAGCCGAAGCCGTGGTCACCTTCGATGACGCGAAGACCAACGTCGAGGCGCTACTCAAGGCCACCAAGGGCGCTGGCTATCCGTCAACGCTCAAGGGGGGACAGAAATGAAGCTTCACTTCCAACATCGAGATGGAGATAACGATGAATGCGCAGGATCTCAAAGCAATTGACCCCGCCCTCGGGCTAATGGGCGAATTTTCGAAAGTAACAAAGAACACCGCCGGCCACATCCAGAAGATGCGGCAAGAGGCGGTATTCACGGACGGAGTGTTTCCTGCAAAGGTGAAAGCGCTGGCCGCGGCGCTCTGGGGCATCAGCGCGAGGTGCGAGCCCTGCCTCAAGTTCTACATCCTCAAGGCCAAGGAGCTGGGGGCGACTGAACAGGAAGTCGGAGAGTTTCTTGCGGTGGCGTCCGCGATGGGTGGCTGCGTCGGCGAGATGTGGGCGCTGAAGGCTTACCAGGCAGTCAAGAACGGCCGTGGCAGTGAATCAAGAGAAACATGCTGCGCTGGCTGAGCGAGAATCATGCAAGAGCTTTTGAAACAGTGTTCATCGGTCGCCGGGGCCAGTTTCGCGGGCGCGTGTTGCCTGGGCGTGCCGGCAGCGCTGTCGGTACTTTCTGCGATCGGCGCGGGATTCCTGATCAACGACGCTTTTCTCATCCCGCTCTATCTCGGGCTGCTGGCGGTGAGTGCCTGGCTGCTCTTTTCCTCAGCGCGGTCGCACAACAATCTCGCACCCTTCTGGGCCGGCCTCGGTGGGGCAATCGTGGCCTTTGCCGGATTGTGGATCCTTCCAGCTCTGGTGTATGCCGGTCTCGCCGTTCTGATCCTCGGCAGCATGTGGGATTTCTGGAACTGGCGCGCGGCGCGAGCATCTCCGCGCCAGCTTCAGTAAGAAGACCTGACTGATGGGCACAGAGGAAATGAGGTAGAACCGTGCGCTTCGAGCCTGTGAACGCATTGGCCCGAGTGGCCCGCGGAGCCGGCAGAGCCATACGGGGCCGGCCGAAAATGTTCGCGTGGGTTGCCGTCGGTGTCTTTGCCCTGAATATCTTCCTCCCGCTCCTCGTTCTCTCGCTCGCGCGCAAACCCTTCGATCTCTTCACGTTCAACCCGTGGTTGTCGCGCCTGCCGGAATGGCTGGTCTCGCCCGAGTTGCCGTGGGACCGGAAGATCGAGTTCCTGTCCCAGATGGCCATCGCCTGGTTCATTGCGGAGAACCCGATCGACGGCGTCGAGTGGGGTTTCATCATCGACGTCCCCTCCCTCGGGCGCTTCCTGCTCGCGTCCCTCCTCTTCGGGACCTACTTCGCCCTCTGGTCCTACCGACGTGGCCAACTGAGGGAATACGGATTGGGCTCTAGGGCCGCCCAGCAGGGAGGCGTCGCGGGCGCCCTGACGAGCGTCCTGGGTTTTTCGACCGGTCCTTGCAGCGTCGTGGGGTGCGGGGTGCCAACTCTGCCGGTCATCGGGCTGGCGTTCACGGGAGTGTCCTCGGCTACCCTCACCTTCTTCGCAGACCTCTCGAGCATCGCTTTCTGGGTGGTCCTGTCGGCCGTGGCGGCGGGCGTGGCCTGGTATGGTTGGCTTGCCGGCGCCGACACGACTCGCGAGGCCTCTTCCACCTGAACGCGATCCGGTAATCTCCGCACGGCTCCCGATCACTCAGACTGCCGTCACGCGGTTGCAGTACGATACTGGCACTCCCGGCGCGGCTACAACCTAATAGGAGCCAGCCATGCTGATCCACGCAACCAGACTCTTGTTACTAGAAGTTGTTCCATAAGTCCGGGCGCCGCTTCCCGTGGTCGAGCTGCCGCTTAACCGCTTCGCCTGCTTCGCCGTCGTCGCCGTGGCCGCGGCGCTTCTGGCGATGCCGGCCGTGCTGCCCCCGTATCCCCTCATCGAGCTCTGCTACGCCCTGGTGCTCGCCATCGCGTGCCTGGGACTCAACCTCCTTTACGGGACGACCGGGCTGCTCTCGCTTGGCCATGCCGCGTTCTTCGGGATCGGCGCGTATTCCGGGGGCTTCCTCTTCCACATCTTCGACGTGCAGTCCCTCGAGGCCTACCTCCTGACCGGCGTCCTCGCGGCCGGCGCCCTCGCCGCGGCCCTTGGCGCGTTCTGCGTTCGCGTGACACGCATCCACTTCACGATCCTGACGCTGGCCTTCGGAATGATCGTCCACGCCTTGTTCTTCGCCGGCATCGTCTTCAAGCTGGGCGGCGACTACGGCAAGGGCATGTTCTATGTCGGCTACGGCGGGATCGTCCTGCCGCGATTCGCGATCCTGGGGACCGTGCCGGAGCCGGAACAGTTCTTCGCCGCCTTCTACTACGTTATCCTGGCTGCCTTCGCTGCGACGCTCGCGATCCTGTGGCGGATCAGCCGGTCGCCCTTCGGCCTCGCGCTCCGGGGCATCCGCGACAACGACGTCCGGGCTGAGTTCATCGGGATCCGGCTCAAGCGCTTGCGGTGGCGCGCCTTCGTCGTGTCGGGGCTCATCACCGGCCTCGCCGGCTGCCTCTACGCCCAGCTTGACCGGCAAGTGACCCCGCAGCAACTCCACTGGATGTTCTCCGCGACACTCGTGACCGCGATCATCCTGGGCGGGACGCGGGAGTTCCTGGGGCCCGTCGTCGGCGCCTTCGGCCTCGTCGCGCTCCAGGAATTTTCGCGGCCCATGACGATCTACGATGGGCTCGTGCTGGGTGTCGTGCTGATCCTGGTCATCCTCGCGCTCCCGGGCGGGGTGACCGGCACGATCGCGAGTCTGGCAAGGCGTGGGAGAGGAATTCCACGCACCGACAGCTGGCAGCGCAACCGGGACTGGGGTTGATTTCAGGCGGCCGTCATCGCGCGGCGGCGGAGCTCGCGCAGGGCGCTCGCACTCACGCCGATCGCGGAGCGCAGTAAGAGGCACGCAAGTGCGAATCCCACGATGAGGTCCGGCCAGCCGGATTGCGTCAACCACACCGCGCCCGCTGCGATGAAGACCGCCACGTTGGATGCGATGTCGTTGCGCGAGCACTCCCATACCGAGCTCATGTTCACGTCTTCCGCGCGGTGCTTCCACAGCAACGCCAGGCAAGCACCGTTGGCGGCGAGAGCAATCAGGCTGACGATGCCCATCGCCTCGAACACCGGTACGCCCGGATGCAGGGCGCCGTAGATCACCTGTCCCAACACGAACACCCCTGCCGCCAAAATGAGGCCGCTCTTGAAAAGGGCGACCTTCGCCTTGGAGCGAGCGCCGCGATCTACGGCGTAGAGGCTCAATCCATAGGTCAGCGCATCGCCCAGGTTATCGAGGGAGTCCGACAGCAAGGCCGTAGACCTTGCCATGAGGCCCGACGCCAGCTCGACGACAAACATCACGGCATTGATCGCCAGCACGATCTTCAGCGTCGCGCTCTGCCGCGCCTTCAGCGCCTCGATCGCACATTCCTTATCGCTGCAACAATCCGTCATGGCAACCGCCTCATGTCGCCCTAGCCCCGCGTCGGGAAGAAAATGATGGCCATGCCTGCAATCGTGACTGTCACGCCCAAGATATCCCAACGGTCGGGGCGGACCCCGTCTATCACCCACAACCAGACCAGCGCCATGGCCACGTAGATCCCGCCATACGCCGCATAGACCCGGCCCGCGGCGTGCGGGTGCAGAGTCAGAAGCCACACGAACAAGGCCAAGCTCAGCGCCGCAGGAATCAGGATCCACGCCGGCGCGCCTTTCCTGAGCCACATATACGGGAGATAACAGCCGACGATCTCGGCAATGGCGGTGGCAGTGAAGAGCCCGAAGACCGTCAAGGCACGCATTTGGGTCAAGTATCCCAAGATTTCGCGCAGGTTGGTTCCGTCAATATTACGCCGAAGCATGAACGGAGAGATAATGACGCCATGACCGCTAATCATCCCCACGGCCATGACCACGCCCAAGGCGCGAGCGAGCGTCGCATGTGGCTCGTCTTCGGCCTGACGGCGGGCTTCCTGGTTGTCGAGGTGGTGGGCGGCATCCTGACTAACAGCCTGGCGCTGCTCTCCGATGCGGCGCACATGTTCACGGACGTCATGGCGCTTGCCATCGCCATCGCCGCGATGCGCCTGTCCCGTCTGCCGGCCGATCGCAAGCGCACCTTCGGCTACCACCGCTTCGAGATCCTTGCCGCCGCCCTCAACGCCACGCTGCTCTTGCTTGTCGCGCTCTACATCCTCTACGAGGCGTATCAACGCTGGATCACGCCGCCCTCGATCGAGTCGCTCGGCATGCTTGCCATCGCTATGGTCGGTCTGGCGGTCAATCTCGCCTGCATGCTCCTGCTCTCGAGCGACGCCGGCAGCAATCTGAACGTCAAAGGAGCGTACCTCGAGGTGTGGGCGGACGCGCTGGGTTCGATTGGCGTCATCATCGCCGCGCTCATCGTCACCTTTACCGGCTGGACGCGCGCCGATCCCATCGTCGCGGTGCTGATCGCGCTCTGGGTCCTGCCCCGGACCTGGACACTCTTCAAGCAGAGCGTAAACGTGCTGCTCGAAGGCGTGCCGGAAGGCTTGGATCTATCGGTGATCGACAGCCGCCTGCGCGCCGTGCCCGGCGTCCGCGACGTGCACGACCTCCACATCTGGGCGATAGGGAGCGGCAGGGCAAGCCTGACCGCGCATCTGATCCTCGACGAGGCGCAGGCCGACGTCCAGCGCGTGCTCAATGAAGCCAACGAGATTCTGCGGCGCGACTTCGGGCTCACGCACACCACGCTCCAGGCCGAACTCGAGCATTGCGATCCCCACGGCAGCGACTGCGCCCTCGAAGGCCAGCCTGCAACGGATGCGCAAGCGGGCCACCGCCATTGACCCGCCGTGGCCGGGATCGACCTTCACTTTCAGCGTTACGCGCTCCTCGCGCTCGCCGCCGCCGCGCTGTTCGGAGCAAGCACGCCGTTCGCCAAGCTACTGCTGGGCGAAATCTCTCCCGTGGTGCTGGCGGGGCTGCTCTACCTCGGCAGCGGATTCGGGCTCGCCCTGCTGCGGCGGGCGCAAGGCGGGAGCCAGCATCCCCGCGAAGCGCCGCTCGCCGCGCGCGACCGGGCATGGCTCGCCGGCGCGATTGTCTCTGGCGGCGTCATAGCGCCGGTGCTTCTGTTGTGGGGCCTTGCCGGCAGCGGCGCGGCGGAAACGTCCTTGCTGCTGAATTTCGAGGGCGTGATAACCACACTCGTCGCGGCCGGCCTGTTCCGCGAGGCCGTCGGCGCCCGCGTATGGCTCGCGGCGCTCGTCATGCTCGCTGGCGGTTTCGTGCTCGCTTATGATCCGACGGCGCCGATCGCATTTTCGCCGCAATCTCTGGCGATCGTCGGCGCCTGTTTTTGCTGGGCCCTCGACAACAACCTGACGCGCAAAGTTGCAGGTGCCGACCCCGTCGCTACGGCCGCGGCCAAGGGGATTACCGCCGGGAGCTTCAACCTCGCGCTCGGGCTTGCGTTGGGAGGAACGTTTCCCGCTTTCGGTGCCGCCATGGGCTCACTCACGCTGGGATTCCTCGCTTACGGCGTGAGCCTGGTTTTCTTCATATACGCGCTGCGCCACCTTGGCGCCGCGCGAACCGGCGCGCATTTCAGCACCGCGCCGTTCATCGGCGCAGCGCTCGCGGTGCCACTGCTCGGCGAGCCCGTGACGGTCGGCCTCATCGCCGCCGCGACCCTGATGGTGATCGCGACCTGGCTCGTGCTGACCGAGCGGCACGCGCACGAGCACGGGCACGAGCACATGACGCACAATCACCGCCATGTGCACGATGAACACCACCAGCACGCGCACCATGGCGACGAAGGCCCCGAGCCCCACGTCCACGAGCACGTGCACGAGCCGATGCGGCACGCTCATCCGCACCTGCCGGACCTCCACCACCGACATAGGCACTGAAGCGGACGCCACGCCCGGCGCGGTGACCACATGCGCCGGGCAGCATGCTAATATATCGAGGATCGATATCGACTTTCGATATATAAAGCCCGTTTCATGGTCGAGGATCCAATGCCGATTACCGGAGCACCCGCGCACCAAGCTTCCGCCAGACCCGCATCTGTGCTGGACGTATTCGTCGCATTCCTCAGGCTCGGACTGACCTCGTTCGGGGGGCCGATCGCCCATCTGGGCTATTTTCGCGAGGAGTTCGTCAACCGCCGCAAGTGGATCGACGACAAGGCATATGCCGACCTGGTCGCCCTGTGCCAGTTCACGCCAGGCCCGGCAAGCAGCAAGGTGGGCATCGGCATCGGCCTGTCGCAGGCGGGGCTGGCCGGAGCATTCGCGGCATGGATTGGCTTCACCTCCCCGTCCGCCCTGGCGCTCATCCTGTTCGGATTCGGCATCGTCGCCCTTGGCGACCGATTCGACCTGGGCTGGCTCCATGGTTTGCTGGTGGTCGCGGTGCCGGTCGTGGCCCAAGCGGTCTGGGGCATGGCCCGCAATCTGACACCGGACGCGCCGCGCGTGACACTTGCCGCGCTGGCCGCCATCGTCGTCTTGATCTGGCCGACGCCGCTTGGGTTCATCGGGGCCATCGTCGCCGGCGGCTTCGCGGGCTGGCTGCTGCTCAAGGCGAATGTGGACGAAGAGCATGTCGCGATCGCCGCGAACGTCAGCCGTACCGCGGCCATTGCGGCGCTGGCCCTGTTCTTCGGACTGCTCCTCGCGCTGCCCGCGCTACGAGCGGCATTTCCATCCTCCCAAGCGCTTGCGTTGCTGGACAGCTTCTACCGCGCCGGTTCGCTGGTGTTTGGAGGCGGAAACGTCGTGTTGCCGCTCTTGCAGGCCGAAGTGGTCCCCCCGGGATGGATATCCAATGAGGCATTCTTCGCGGGCTATGGCGCGGCACAGGCGGTCCCGGGCCCCCTGTTCACTCTTGCGGCCTATCTCGGCACCGTTTCGACCGTACCGCCCAACGGCTGGATCGGCGCGCTCATCTGCCTTGCGGGTATTTTTGCCTCATCGTTCCTGCTGGTGATCGGGCCACTGCCGTTTTGGGATGCGTTGAGACGCTTTCGTCCCATGCGCGCGGCGCTTACCGGCGTCAACGCCGCGGTCGTCGGCATGCTTCTCGCCTTTCTCTACGATCCGGTCTGGACCAATGCAATCCGCTCCGCCGCCGACTTCGGGCTCGCACTCGCCGGATTCGTGCTGCTCATGTTCTGGAAGCTGCCGCCGTGGCTCGTGGTCGCGCTTACGGCAGCGGGAGGCGCCGCAATCAGGGTGGCGCAGAGCCTGACCTGAGAGTGCCGTAATCATGAGGAATCTCGATCTCTATGGCGGCCTGATCCGGCTGCATATCCTGTATCACGCGAGCCGGGAGCCGGTTTTCGGCTTCGGCATCATGGAAGAGCTCGGTCGCCACGGCTACAAGCTAAGCGCAGGAACCCTCTACCCGATGCTGCATTCTCTGGAAGAAGCCGGGTACCTCCGTTCCCGGTCACAAGTCGTGGTCGGCAAGATGCGCCGCATTTATCGGATCACGGCGCGGGGACGCAAGGCGCTCTCTGCCGCGAAAGTGAAAGTGACGGAGCTGTTCGGCGAGCTTTTCGAGGACGCCTCTTGACTCAGCGCATCACGCAGGTTCGAAAGCCCGCGAAAATGTCGTTGCGTTCCGGCGTGTAAAAATTGCGGAAGGTGTTGCGCACGAGCCGCCGCGTCGTCGCGAAGCTCGCGCCCCTTAGCACCTTGTGCGTGCCGAACCAGGGCTGCGAGTACTCCTGGTACGGATCGATCACGAACCCCGGATAGGGGTCAAAGTCGCTCTCGGTCCATTCCCACGCGTTGCCGAGGAGCTGCCTGCAGCCCGCCGCGCTGTCGCCGTCGGCGTAAGCGTCAACCGCAACCGGCCCGCCCGATTCCAGGTTGGCGTGTTGCGGGGTGGGCGCAGCCTCGCCCCAGGGGTAACTGTGCTTCTTTCCTTCGCGCGCACTCCATGCGGCGGCGTATTCCCACTCGGCTTCCGTCGGCAGTCGGCGCTTGGCGTAACGGCAGTAGGCTTGTGCTTCGTGCCAGTTGACGTGGACGACAGGATGTTCGGCAACGAGCGGGGCAACCTTGTCGAACCGCCGCTGCAGCCAGCGGTTTCCGTCTCGTATCCAGTAGCGCGGCGCGTCCGCTCCCGCCGCCGCCCGCCAGGCCCAGCCCGCCTCGCTCCACCACTCCCGCCGCTGGTAGCCGCCCGCCTCCACGAACGCGAGGAATTCGCCGCTGGTGACGGGAACGCGCGCGATCCGGAACGGCGCAAGCCGGACCGCATGAGCCCATTTCTCGTTGTCGAAGACGAATCCGCTGCCCGGCTCCGCCCCCAGCTGAAACTCTCCGCCGGGAAGCTCCACATCGCCGCGGCTTGCCCCGGGAGTCGCTGTCGACACAGCCGGCGCCGGGAAGGGATCGGGATAACCGAGCGTCTGGCGCGTGTAGTGGAACGCCTCGGCGTGCATGTCCTCATGAAAAATTGCAAGTTGCACGAAATACTGCAGCCCGGCATGGTCCGGCTCCCGCTGCAGGCGGCGTACAACCTGGTCGAGAACTTCCGCACCGTAGGCGCGCGTCGCCTTGATCGCGGGCAGCGGCAGCCTCCAGCGCGTATCGTGGGCGACCTTCGCGGAGTCGTAGAGCCGGTCCGCGCCGGACAGCATCGAGTCAGCCGGCGCGGCGGATGCGCCGTCGCGCAGGCACCACCACTCCTGGAACCACGCCACGTGCCCGATTTCCCACAGCGGCGGATTGACGATCGCGAGTTGGGGCCCGAGCAGGCGTTCCCCTGTCAGATCGGCGGTCAATCGCGTGGACCTGGCACGGGCGTCGAGCAGTGCTCTTTCAAGATGCGCGGGATCGATCAGGGCGGGCATTTTCCGTATCATGAACCGGACGGATTAATATAGTCGCGAAGTCCGGAGAAACAGACAAGTCATGAAAATCGCAATAGTGTCGCCCGCGAGCTCCGGGCCTCGCAGCGGCAACCGGCATACCGCGGCGCGGTGGGCGAAATTCCTGCGCGAAGCCGGGCACAGGGTCGCGGTGGCAACCGGCTGGGATTCCGGCAGCGAGGACGTTCTCATCGCACTGCATGCACGCAAGAGCTACGACTCGATCGGGAGATTCCATGCCGCGCGGCCCGGCGCGCCGTTGATCGTGGTTCTGACCGGCACCGACCTCTATCGCGATATCCGCAGCGATCGCAACGCCCGGCGCGCGCTCGACCTGGCGTCGCAGCTGGTCGTGCTCCAGGAGCGCGGCCTGCGGGAACTCTCGCGCCGGCACCGGGCCAAGACGCGCGTGATCTACCAGTCCGCCGACGTACGGTCGCGGCATGCTCCGCCTGCGCACCGGTTCCGCGTGGCGGTCATCGGTCATCTGCGCAATGAAAAAGACCCATTCCGCGCCACGCAGGCGCTTGCGCGACTGCCGCAAGACCGCGAATTCGAAATCATCCACCTCGGCGCGGCGCTGACACCCGAGATGCGCAGGTCGGCGCAAAGCTGGATGAAACGCGAGCCACGCTACCGGTGGCTCGGCAGCAAGCCGCACGGGGAAACCATGCGCTGGCTCGCCCGCAGCCATGTGCTGGTGGTGAGCTCGGTCATGGAAGGCGGCGCCAACGTGATCTGCGAAGCCGCGCGCATCG
>Ga0299906_10004730_pt1 | contig 11133 bp, 8 predicted proteins | sample RVTome_14_FD_200259 | JGI IMG/M metagenome (GOLD analysis project Ga0299906, IMG submission 200259) | Soil microbial communities from uranium-contaminated site in the Upper Colorado River Basin, Wyoming, United States - RVT145D125 (version 2) ... | reverse complement strand
TGCCAGCCGCTGGCCGCCTGCCGCTCTCCATGGCAGCATTGCGGCGGGACAGGCAGGAGCATCCAGCGATGCAGTTGGCAACGATTGCAGGGATCCTGAACGGCAGGGTCGCGGCAGGACAGCAGGCTCGGGTGCGCGGCTGGGTGCGCACCCGCCGCGATTCCAAGGCCGGCCTTTCGTTCATCGCCATGAACGATGGCAGCAGCCAGGGCAACTTGCAGGTGGTGGCGCCCGGGGAGCTGCCCAATTACCGGAGCGAGGTGCTCGCTCTCACCACCGGCTGCGCGGTGGAGGCAGAAGGGACCATCGTCGCCTCCCAAGGCCGCGGTCAGCAACTGGAGCTGCTGGCCGACACCATCCGGGTCATGGGCTGGGTGGAAGATCCCGACACCTATCCGGTCCCCGCCAAGCGGCACACCATGGAGTACCTGCGGGAGGTGGCACACCTGCGCCCGCGGACTAATACCTTTGCGGCCCTGACCCGGGTTCGCCACGCACTTGCCCGTGCGATCCACGGCTTCTTGGACGGCGAGGGCTTCTACTGGGTCAATACGCCCATCATCACCGCCAGTGATTGCGAAGGCGCCGGCGAGCTGTTTCGGGTCACCACCCTCGATCCGCTCAGCGTTCCGCGCACCGCCGCGGGTGCGGCGGACTACTCGGGTGATTTTTTCGGCCGCGAGGCCTTCCTCACGGTGTCCGGACAACTGAATGTGGAAGCCTACTGCTTGGCGCTCGGCCGCGTGTACACCTTCGGGCCCACTTTCCGGGCGGAGAACTCCAATACCAGCCGCCATCTGGCGGAGTTCTGGATGGTGGAGCCGGAGTGGGCCTTCGCCGACCTGCGGGACAATGCCGAGCTGGCCGAGCGCCTGCTGAAGAGCATCCTCGGCGCAGTCCTCGAGCGCTGCCCGGCGGAGATGGCCTTCTTCGACCAGCAGGTGGATCAGGGCTGCATCGCCCGGGTGGAGGCAGTGGTGCAGTCACGATTCACGGTCATCGACTATGGCGAGGCGCTGGGCATTCTCCAGCGGGCCCGGCGCAGCTTCGAGTTTCCGGTCGCCTGGGGCCACGACCTGCACTCGGAGCACGAGCGCTACCTGGCCGAGGAGCATGTGCGCGGGCCCCTGGTGGTCATCAATTATCCGAAGACAATCAAGCCCTTCTACATGCGGGTCAATGATGACGAGCGCACTGTCGCGGCCATGGACATTCTCGTCCCGGGCATCGGCGAGATCGTCGGCGGCTCCCAGCGCGAGGAGCGGCTGGAAGTGCTGGACGCACGCATGGCGGAGCTCGGCATCAACTTTGAGCAATATGGCTGGTATCGCGAGCTCCGACGCTACGGCTCGGTGCCCCATGCGGGCTTCGGCCTGGGCTTCGAGCGTACCCTGGGCTACTTGACGGGCCTCGCCAACGTCCGCGATCTCATCCCCTTTCCACGCACGCCGCGGAGCGCGCGCTTCTGAGGTGTCCGGGCGGCGTCGCCAGCTCGCCGACCAAGACCACGGTGTGGAGCAAACCCTCGGGCGCGGGGGGCAATTTCCCGCGCCCGCCGTCAGACGGCTGCCATTGGTGGGGCAGGCGGCGATTGCTATGCTGCCGCGAGCCTTGAGGATCTAGCCCCTATGTCGCTTGCCCGTCTGAAGCCACCCGCGGAGCTCAGCTCGCACCTGGAAGCGGCGGTCTCGCAGGTTGGCCAAGTGGTGCTCGGGAACCCGGCGGCGATTCGCCTCGCTTTTGCCTGCCTGCTGGCGCGGGGCCACCTGCTGATCGAGGATCGCCCCGGCGTCGGCAAGACCACGCTGGCACATGCGCTGGCCCGCACCCTCGGTCTGGACTTCCAGCGGGTGCAGTTCACCAGCGATCTGCTGCCTGCCGACATCCTCGGAGTGTCGGTGTGGGACCGCGATGTGGGCGGATTCGCCTACCACCCGGGACCCATATTTGCCCAAGTGGTGTTGGCTGACGAGGTGAATCGCGCCACGCCGAAGACCCAGAGCGCGCTGCTGGAAGCGATGGAGGAGCACCAGGTGTCGGTGGACGGGGCCACCCGCCCACTGCCGGATCCCTTCTTCGTGATCGCTACCCAGAACCCGGCGGACCAGATCGGCACCTATCCGCTTCCCGAGTCTCAGCTCGACCGTTTCACCATGCGCATCGGCCTCGGCTACCCGGATCCCCGTGCCGAGCGCGCACTCCTTGCCGGTATTGAGCGGCGCGAGTTGCTGGAGCAGCTGCTCCCGGCCCTGGGCATGGACGAGCTCATGCAGGCCAGGCGCGCGGTCCGTGCCGTGCACGTGGCCCCACGACTGCTCGATTACCTGCAGTCCCTGCTCGCCCGCTCGCGCCATCATCCGCGCATCGCCGTCGGCCTCTCGCCGCGGGCAGCACTGAGCCTGCTCGGCGCCGCTCGCGCCATCGCCCTGCTCGAGGGGCGCGACTACTTGGCGCCCGAGGACTTGCAGACCGTCTTCCCCGCGGTCGCGGGCCATCGCCTGTCTCCGATGGACCCTGCCCTAGACCGCGGTGACGCTCTGGCGCTACAGCTCCTCGACGAGGTGCCCCTCCCCTGACCCGGCAGGGGGCTTGGCACCGCCGACGATGGCCACCCCCGCCAGGAATGGACGCCCACGGTGGGCGCCGTCAGCGAATACCGGAACCGGAGCTTGGCGGTCCTTGACCGGCCAACTCGCCGAGCGCTGGATCGCTCGCCGCCATCCGCCGGCGGCCGGGCCGGTGACCCTGCGCGGCTCTCGGGTCTACATTCTGCCGACCCGTCAGGGCTGGCTATTCGTGAGCCTGCTGCTGGTGCTGTTCGTGGGCTCCTTGAACTACGCCAACAGCCTGGCCTTCGCGTTCACCTTCCTCTTGACCGGGGTCGGGATCCTCAGTATGTGGCACACCCAGCGCAACCTCGCTGGTCTGCGGCTGGCCGTGGGCGCACCACAGCCCGCCTTCGTCGGTGGCGAGGCGCACTTTGCAGTGGCGCTCGGCAACAGCGGCGGGCAGCCGCGCTACAGCCTCCTGTTGTCCTTCGCCGGGGCCGCCTCGGTTGGGGCGGACGTGCCGAGCCAGGCCGAGGTGGAGGTTGAGCTCGGCGTGCCGGCAGCGCGGCGAGGGCGACTAGAGCCGGGACGGTTGCTGATCGCCTCGCGCTATCCACTGGGCCTGTTTCGGGCCTGGTCCTGGGTCAGCACACCCGTGCACACCTCGGTGTACCCCAAGCCAGCCGGGAAGGTCGCGCTACCCGCGCTTGCCGACTCGCCGACGGCTTGCGGCGTGCTACGCGGCAACCGGGAGGAGGACTTCGAGACTCTCCGTCCGTATCGGAGCGGCGACGCCCCACGGCGCATTGCCTGGAAGGCGAGCAGCCGAGGCAATGGCCTGCAGACCAAAGTATTCGGCAGTGCCGCCGGCACCCGGCTGTGGCTGACCTGGCCCACGGGCGTGGGCGAGGTCGAGCGCGGCCTGTCACAGCTCTGTCTCTGGGTGCTCGAAGCATCTCGCTCCGATCGCGAGTACGGTCTGCGCCTGAAGGGCGTGCTAATACCCCCGGCTCGCGGCAACGCCCACCGCCAACGCTGCCTGGAAGCGCTGGCATGCTACCGCAGCGGCTGAGCGCGATGGTCGGCGGACGCGGTCAGGATTGGGCCAACGAAGCCCCGGACGGCTACGCCCAGTGGTGGCTGATCGCGGCTCTCTCGCTTGCCGTCCTTCCCCATCTCTTCCGGCTGCCACCGTGGATCACGCTGACGGTGGTGGTCACGCTCTCTTGGCGAGCGCTGGCACAGGCGCGCAGAGTACCCTTGCCCGGGCGGGGCCTACTGGCACTACTTACGGTGCTGACCGCAGGGGCCGTGGTGGCAAGCTCCGGGGCGCTCCTCGGACCTACCACGGGCACTGCCCTGCTGGCGGTGATGACCGGCCTCAAGCTGCTGGAAACCCGTCGCAAGCGCGACGCCGGGCTCAGCACCTATCTGGGCTTCCTGCTAGTAGCGACCTACTTCTTCGTGCGCCAGGAGCCCTGGGTGCTGTTGTACCTGGTGGCGACCGTGCTGGCTCTGTTGAGCACGCTGGTGGCCTTGAACCGCAGCGCCGGCACGGTGCGATCTGCCCGCGAAGTGCTGCGACCGGCGGCGACGCTGATGCTGCAGGCGCTGCCGCTGATGGTGGCGCTGTTCCTGCTCGTGCCCCGCCTTCCTGGCCCGTTGTGGGGGCACAGTGAGCAGGGGGTGGGCATTACCGGTCTGTCCGAGGAGATGGCGCCTGGCAGCATCAGCCAGCTCGTGCTCTCCGACGACCTGGCATTCCGCACCCGTTTTCAAGGCGCGGTTCCCCCGCTGGATGCCATGTACTGGCGGGGGCCGGTGCTGTGGGAGTACCAGCTCGGCGTCTGGCGTCAGGGGCCGACGCAGGAATTGCCGCCACCCGTTTTGGTCGCCGCCGGCGGTACTGCCATCGACTACTCGGTGCTCCTGGAGCCCCATGGCACCCGCTGGCTACCGGCGCTGGACATGCCGCTACCGGGCAAGACCGCCGGCGCTCACCGGGGCGCTGCCGGGGAGCTGCTGGCCCTGCGGCGGGTCGACGAACGCCGGAGCTACCAAGCGAGCTCGCAGACTCGCTACCAGCTCCAGGCCGTCCTGCCGCCCCGCATCAGGCAGGCGGGGCTGCAGCTCGCAGCTGCCGAGGCGCCGCGGTTGCGGGCTCTAGCTGCGGCCTGGCGCGCCGAGGGCCTCGATGACTCGGGCATCGTCCGCCAGGCCCTGGACCTGATTCGCCAACAGCCCTTTCGCTACACCCTGGAGCCACCAGCGCTGCAAGGCGATCCAGTCGATAGCTTCTTCTTCGACACCCGGGCCGGCTTCTGCGAGCACTACGCTAGCGCCTTTACGGTGCTCATGCGAGCGGCAGGCATTCCGGCGCGCGTCGCCACCGGCTATCTGGGCGCTCACCCGAACCCGCTCTCCCGTCACTGGCTGGTGTACCAGGCCGATGCTCATGCCTGGAGCGAGGTCTGGCTGGCGGGACGCGGCTGGGTGCGGGTCGACCCCACGGCAGCGGTGGCCCCGGGCCGGGTGCAAGGTGGCTTGCGGATGGGACTGGAGCCGGGCCGCATCGTCGACCCGCTCGCTGGACGCCTCCCAGGTGCCTGGCTGTACCGCTTGGCCATGGGCTGGGATGCCCTCGAGGAGCGCTGGAACCGTTGGGTGCTGGGCTACGACAGGGCCGCCCAGCACCGCCTTTGGCTGGAGCTGCGATCGGCTGCCGGATGGTTGCTCCCGGTCGCTGCTGCCGGGCTGGTGCTGGCCGCGGCCCTGCTCTGGTGGCAAGGCCGGCGGCCGGCCCGACCCGCGGCCGAGACCGCGTTCGCCCGCTATTGCGCTCGGCTGGCGCGTGTTGGCCTGGCGCGCAGGCCTAGCGAGGGCCCCCGGGATTTTGGCCGGCGGGTGGCGAAGGCCCGTCCGGATCTGGCCCAGCGCGCCCTGCGCATCACCTCGCTCTACGAACGGCTGACCTTCGCTCCGCCACGGAGCGTCTCGCCGAGGGCCTTGGAGGAGCTGCTGCGGCTGGTAGCGCAGTTTCGGCCGCGGCCACCGCAGTGCGGCGGCGGAAGCTGAGCCGGCGTCAGTGAGGCGATCAGACGGTGCGCTGGCGACGGCGCTCCAGGGAGATCTGGCGCTCCTGGTAAGCGCCGCTGCGACCGTGCAGCTCGTCCTGGCGCCTGGCCACCGCCCGCACGGTATCGCGCTCCAGGAACTGCGCCAGAGTGATGCTCTGGAGAAACGCGTGGATCTGGCCGCTCAGGTCGCTCCACAGCTCGTGGGTGAGACAGCGCCGCCCGCCCTGGCAGTCCTCCCGCCCCTGGCAGCGGGTAGCGTCCACGTTCTCGTCCACGGCGCAGACGATATCGGCGACGGTGATGGAGTTGGAAGGCCGTGCCAGCCGGTAGCCACCACCGGGACCCCGCACGCCTTCGACGAGGCCGCTACGGCGCAGCTTGGCGAACAACTGCTCCAGGTAGGAGAGCGAGATATCCTGACACTTCGAAATCTCTGCCAAGGTCACGGGGCCGTCCCGATCATGCAGCGCCAGGTCGATCATGGCGGTCACCGCATAACGCCCCTTCGTTGAAAGCCTCATCTTCAGCACCTTCAGGGTGACAGGACAATCCCCTACCTTCGGCCGGGGAAAGTAGAGTGTCCTACCGGTACAGTCAAGATTGAGCGCAGCGGCCATCGAAGCGATGGCCCTGGTAGAGGCAGTAGCCCAGCCATTTGTAGAGAAACCGGTTCACTCGCCAACGGGTGTACAGACGGCTCATGGATTGACGCGCGGCGCCGAGATCGTCGCTCGGCGGGTCGGGAAACTCGGGCCAATGGCGAAGCTGTGCGGCCAGGACTTCGGCGACCCGGGCGTCATGGTAGATGCGGATGCTGAGGTTCGGCTCCCGCCCCGGGCCCTGCAGCCGCTGGAAGTGGTAGGTCAGCACCAAGTCCGACGTGTAGCGATGGCGCTCCAGCACCCGCAGATGCAGGTCCAGGCCGTCCACCACCCGGGAGACCCGGCCCTGGCCACCTGGGGGCAGCTCCGGAGCCAGGCGGCGCATAAGAATGTAATTGCGCTCATAGAGATCCATGAGCGCAGTGAAGGTCCCGGGGGCCAGCCCGAGGGAGGAGGACGACGCTTTGCAACTCAGCAACATGCCCGATACCATTGCGCACGCGACTCGTGCCCCGCGGCCTTCTGAAGCGTAGCAGCGCCCCCAAAAGCCACACAAGCAGGGTCGGTGGCTCGAAGCCTGCCCGCCATCGGGTCGTGGCAATGGCGCTCGGCCGTCACAGCTCGCGCGGCCGTGGGTATCAGTGAGCTCGGGCCTTCCAGCAAGGGGAAGTACAGAGTGGGAAAATACGTGGTCTCACTCGATGCCGTGGGCATGGGTGATGTGGAATCGGTCGGCGGCAAGAACGCGTCGCTGGGGGAGATGATCAGCAACCTCTCGGGCACCGGGGTCAAAGTGCCGGGGGGCTTCGCCACCACCGCCCGGGCTTACTGGGACTTTCTAGCGGCCAGCGGTCTCCCCGAGCGCATCGAGGGCGCCCTCCGCCACCTGGACATCGACGACGTGCAAGCACTCGCAAGCACCGGCGCCCAGGTTCGCCGCTGGGTCCGGGAGGCACCGCTGCCGCCCGAGCTGGAGCGCGCCATCCGTGAGGCATACCAGCGGCTTGCCAGTACCGGGGGGCCAAACCTCAGCGTGGCGGTGCGCTCCTCGGCCACCGCAGAGGACCTTCCCGACGCCTCCTTTGCCGGCCAGCAGGAGACTTTCCTGAACGTGCGCGGCATAGACGAGGTGCTGGAGAAACTGAGAGAGGTATTCGCTTCCCTGTACAACGACCGCGCCATCGCCTACCGGGTGCACCATGGCTTCGACCACGCCCAGGTCGCGCTCTCGGCGGGCGTGCAGCGCATGGTGCGCAGCGATCTGGGCGCGAGCGGCGTCATGTTCACCATGGACACCGAGTCCGGCTTCCGCGACGCGGTATTCATCACCGCGTCTTTCGGCCTGGGCGAGACCGTGGTTCAGGGCGCGGTCAACCCGGACGAGTTCTATGTGCACAAGGCGACCCTGGGCAAGGGCCGGCCCGCAGTGCTGCGGCGTACCCTCGGGGGCAAGGCCATCAAGATGGTCTACAACGAGGAGCCGGGGGCCAGCTCTCGGATCAGGACCGTCCAGGTACCAGAGTCCGAGCGGCAGCGCTTCTGCCTCAACGATGCCGAAGTCGAGGCGCTGGCGCGTCAGGCGCTGATCATCGAAGCCCACTACGCTCGGCCGATGGACATCGAGTGGGGCAAGGACGGCCAGGACGGCGAGCTCTACATCCTGCAAGCCCGGCCGGAGACGGTGCAGAGCCGCGCCAACGCCCAGGTATTGCAGCGTTACCACCTGAGCGGCAAATCCCAGGTGCTGGCCAGCGGCCGCAGCATCGGGCAGCGGATCGGGGCCGGCACCGCGCGGATCGTCTCCTCCATCGAGGACATGCATCGGGTACGAGCCGGCGATGTGCTGGTCACCGACATGACCGATCCCGATTGGGAGCCGATCATGAAGCGCGCCGCCGCCATCGTCACCAACCGCGGGGGACGCACCTGCCACGCCGCAATCATCGCTCGCGAGCTCGGTATTCCCGCCGTCGTAGGCTGCGGCAATGCCACGGAGGTCTTGCAGGATGGCCAAGCGCTGACCGTATCCTGCGCCGAAGGCGACACCGGCTACATCTATCGGGGCGAGCTCCCCTACGAGGTCAAGGAGGTGGGCCTGGACTCCATCCCCGAGCTGCCCTTCAAGATCATGATGAACGTGGGCAACCCGGACCGGGCTTTCGACTTCGCGAGCCTGCCCAACGCCGGCGTCGGCTTGGCCCGGCTGGAATTCATCATCAACCGGATGATCGGCATCCACCCGAAGGCCTTGCTGAACTTCGATACCCTGGCCGAGGATCTGAAACAGCGGATCAGCCACCGGATCGCCGGCTATGGCGATCCGGTGGAGTTCTACGTGGAGAAGCTGAAGGAGGGCATCGCGACCATTGCCGCGGCCTTCTACCCCAAGCCGGTGATCGTCAGATTGTCCGATTTCAAGTCCAACGAATATGCAAACCTCGTCGGCGGCGACCTGTACGAGCCCCACGAGGAGAATCCCATGCTGGGCTACCGGGGCGCGTCACGCTTCATATCCGAGGGATTTCGAGACTGCTTCGAGCTGGAATGCCGGGCGATGCGCCGAGTACGCGACGACATGGGGCTCACCAACGTGCAGGTGATGATCCCTTTCGTGCGCACCGTGGAGGAGGCGGCCCAGGTCGAGCAGCTGCTGGCGGCCAACGGCATCGAGCGTGGGCGCAACGATCTGAAGCTCATCATGATGTGCGAGCTGCCCTCCAACGCCCTACAGGCGGAGGACTTCCTGGAGCACTTCGACGGCTTCTCCATCGGCTCCAATGACCTCACCCAGCTCACCCTGGGCCTGGACCGAGACTCGGGTCTCATCGCCCACCTGTTCGATGAGCGCAATCCAGCCGTGAAGGCGCTGCTGGCCATGGCCATAGCGGCCTGCCGCCGCCAGGGCAAGTACATCGGCATCTGTGGGCAGGGCCCATCGGACCATCCCGATCTCGCCAAGTGGCTGATGGATCAGGGCATCGACAGCGTGTCCCTGAACCCGGACACGGTGGTGGAGACCTGGCTGTTCCTGGCCGGCAAGGCGCTCTGAGGACGGCTCGCGCCCTCGACCCACTCGCCCTCGCGCGCCGACCTCCCTTTCACTCAGCGCACAGCGCAGGCGGGAGCCGGACGGGGAGGTCGCGTGACCGAGCCTGCGCTGCCTTAGCCGTTGCGGGGTGGGGCGACCGGGGCAGGCAGTGCGACGGGCTCGTCGTCGTCGTTGCAGACGGTGCCGTGCTCCCAGGGCAGACGCCGGTAGAGCGCCCCTTCGTCGAAGGCGACGTAGGGGTACTTGATGATGTCGAAATAGGGCGAGTAGTCGAAATCGCTGGGCGTGAACAGTCGTGAGTTGCGTGGGTACAGGCGCACCCTGCCGTCGGCGCCGGAGCGCACCACCGGCAAGACCGGAAAGTTCACGGCGCTGAAGGCGTCGACCAACAGCGTCGAGCAGACGGTGCGAGTGGGCTCACCGATATTGTGCTCGAACAGGCTGGAGCGCCAGCGTCGCGGCAGGACGGTCCAGGGAAACAGGAAGCGCCCCAGATCCAGCAGCTGGCGCAGATCGTAGGCCACGCCCAGGCATGCAGCGACCCGCGCGATCACCGTTTGCGAGTCGGTTCGCGACAGACCCCGCGGCCGGCAGATGCGCAGGTGCTCGCCGCGGTAACGCTCCAGCGGCGTCACCACGGTGCCGCGGCCTATCAGTGCCTCGATGATGAGTTGGTCTTCGGCCGCCCCCTGGTGGTGAGCCCGCACCCGCTCCCGCAGTGCCGGGTCGTCCATATCCGCGAGTCGACCCACGTACAGGGCGGAATGCGTCCACGGGCTCTGGGTGATGAGCTTGATGACCTCGCTGACCCGGGTGCGCCCCTCGAGCAGCAGCACGTCGGCCTGGCGGATCTCGAAGCGCAGCTTTTCAAAGTCGCAAAGCGGCGCCCGAGCGACTGGCAGCTCGCGGGTCAGATAGCCGTTGACGTGCTCAGCGAGCCGACGTCGTAGCGACATGCCGCACCTCAAGCGCCCTGATGCAGCGACTGCGATCAGCTGACTAGGATCGTCGATCCATGTGCCGCAGCATCGACGGTTCCAGGGCAATGCTGCAGTTCGAGCAAGCCATGTGCCACAGGCTTTGCGGCGAGGGATCAGCTCTGCAAGTAGTAGAAAACGAGGAAACCGGCGAGCAGTACGCTCACCCACAGCACCATGCTGCCGGTGGGCCAAGTCTTCGCCAGCGCCCCCCGTGGACCGTGATGTCGATAGAGGGCGGCGAGCACGCGGCCTCCGCGGGCATCGGCGTCGCCGGCCGCGCGACCGGCGAGGCTGCGGTAGCGTCGGCGCAAGTCCAGAAGCACCCTGACCAGCCCGCGCCTGTATAGCCAGTCGCTGTCCAGGCTGAGCCCAGCAGCGGCCGCCGGGTAGAGGCCGCTCCGCATGAGCAGTGCCAATGCCAGTGCCGAGAACAGAAGCAGCTGAAGCTGTGCCAAAACGTGGCTGGGTGTGTAAGCGGAGCCGTCGATGGGAAAGGGCAGCAGGCCATACAGCAGGCCGGGCCAGACGCCGATGAGGATGCACAGCGCCGAGGTCAGGCCCATGGCCCAGAGCATGGTCGCCGGCGCCTCCTGGCAGCGCTTGCCGGAATCCTCGCCGAAGAAGGCGAGCCAAGGCACCCGGACCGCCACGTAGTGGAGCACGGCGGCGGAGGCGAACAGCAGCACCAGCCAGGTTAGCCAGCGGTGCTGCTCGGCCACGGCGCTCAGGATCAGGGTCTTGGAGACGAAGCCGCAGAACAGCGGTACGGCAGCGATGGAGGCGGCGCCGACGATACAGCAAGCGGTCGTCCACGGCATCGAGCGATGGAGCCCACCCAGGTCCGCGATCCGGACCGAGCCGACACGCGCCAGTACG
>Ga0299906_10004729_pt1 | contig 11133 bp, 8 predicted proteins | sample RVTome_14_FD_200259 | JGI IMG/M metagenome (GOLD analysis project Ga0299906, IMG submission 200259) | Soil microbial communities from uranium-contaminated site in the Upper Colorado River Basin, Wyoming, United States - RVT145D125 (version 2) ... | reverse complement strand
GCCCTTGCTCTGTGGAGATTCTTCGTCGCTACGCTCCTCAGAATGACATGGGGACTTCGTACCTAAACTCTATGTGCCAAGGAGGCAACTCTCTATGATCGACCCAACCCTTATCCAAACACTCCAGCAAGAGGTCGAACAACGTCGCGAAACCATCATCCAATTTCTGCGTGAAATCTGCGCCATCCCCAGTATGGACAGCCAGATCGGCCAGGTTGGCGAACGGGTCGCCGCCGAGATGCGCCGGCTCAACTTTGATGAAGTCCGCTTCGACAAAATGGGCAACATCCTGGGCCGGGTTGGTCATGGTCCGACCGTGATCGTCTACGACAGCCACATCGACACCGTCGGCATTGGCGATCCCAAGGCCTGGCAATGGGACCCATTCGAAGGCAAAATCGAGGATGGTGTGTTTTATGCACGCGGCGCTTGCGACGAAAAAGGCTCCACCCCCGGCATGGTGTACGGCATCGCCCTGGGACGCGATCTGGGACTGTTCTCACCGGATGAGTTCACCCTCTACTATTTTGGCAATATGGAAGAGTGGTGTGACGGCATCGCGCCCAACAGCTTTGTCGAGGTCGATCCCAAGGTTAAACCAAACTACGTCGTCATCGGCGAACCGACCAAAATGAACGTCTATCGCGGGCATAAGGGCCGGTTGGAACTCAAGATGACGGCCAAAGGCAAGAGCGCGCACGCCGCCGCGAACCATTTGGGCGATAACGCCATCTACAAAATGTTGCCCATCATCGATGCCATCAGCAAACTGGAACCGCAGCTCGGTGATCACGAATTTCTGGGGCCTGGCAAAATCACGGTCAGCGATATGGACGTCAAAACGCCCTCGATCAACGCGGTGCCGGATGAATGCACCATCTACATCGACCGGCGTATGACCTTTGGCGAATCCAAAGCCGCTGTCCACGCCCAGCTTGCGGCCCTGATCCCCGCCGATCAGCAAGATCGGATTACGATTGAAGAGCTGTTTTACGATGACCCCAGCTACACCGGCTTTGTCTTGCCGGTCGACAAATATTTCCCGGCCTGGGCCTACGACGAGGACCACCCGCTGGTCGTGGCCGGCCAGGCCGCGCGCCAGGCCATTGGTCTATCCGACGCACCCACAGGCAAATGGGGCTTCAGCACCAACGGTATTTATTGGGCCGGCAAGGCCGGTATTCCTTCCATTGGCTTTGGCCCCGGCGACGAGCTAACCGCTCACACCACCGAAGACAGCGTACCTCTGGCTGAAGTCGTCAAGGCCACGGAGTTTTATGCCCTGCTGCCGGCGCTGCTAAAAGCATAGGCCCGCATGTTTAGACGCAATCCATCATTAACCGAACAGGTCAAATCGCACCTTAAAGAACGCATCATCAATGCCGAGTTCGAAGAAGGGCGCATCCCGTCCGAGACCAGGCTGGCCAATGAACTGGGCGTCAGTCGCAATACCATTCGGGATGCGTTTAGCCGTCTCGAAATCGAGGGCGTGATTTTCCGCAAACAGGGGGTTGGAACCTTCGTCAACGAGGCAAATCTCCTGGTCAAGACGCGCCTCGAAGAAATTGTACCCTATGAAACGCTCATCCGGGAGCATGGCTACACCCCTTCCGTTGCGCTGGTCGAGGTCGAAGAACGACGGATTGAGCCGGAACTGGCTCGCTGCCTCAACCTGAAATCAGGCGAAACCGTCCTGGCCGTTCAGAAACTGTTTCTGGCCGATGGTCAACCCGTCATCGCGACCTGGACATATCTGCCCAAAAGGTTGATCAAGCGGCCGTATCTCGATGCTGATCTGCAAGCGCCCGTTTACCAATTTCTGCCGGAATTTTGCCGCCAAACACTGGCCTACTACCTGACCGACATTGTACCCATCATCGCCCCGGCCTGGCTGGTCGAGCGGCTGGCGCTGCGTTCAAAACCACCGACCGCATTGCTCTCGTTTGAAGAGATCGGACACAATCAGGATCACGAACCAGTTATGAAAGCGGTATCCTATTTTCGAGATGATTTGTTACGGTTGCGCTTGATGCGACGGTACTCGTTGTGAGATGGGAGGTGGGGGAGGTAATTGGCAATTGATAATTGGCAATTGATAATTGGAGGTGAACTGTGGAATTTATCTTGAACGGTCAGCCGCAGGTATTCGAGGGGGACCTCGATCTACCCTTGCTAACTTATTTGCGGGAGCAGCAGGGCATCATCTCGCCCAAAGATGGCTGCGCGCCCCAGGCGGCCTGTGGCTGCTGCGCCGTACAGCTTGATGACCGGGCCGTGCTGGCCTGTATTATGCCGATGAAAAAAGTGGCCGGGGCGCGGGTCACCACGACCGAGGGCCTGGACACCTATCGCCAGAACGTCTTCGCTAAGGCCTTCGTGGCCAAAGGCGGGGTGCAATGTGGTTTTTGCATTCCGGGGATTGTGATGCAGTCGAACGTCCTGATCAGCAAAAACCCCAACCCCAGCCGAGCCGACATCGAAAAAGCCTTGACCCCACATCTGTGTCGCTGCACCGGCTACAAGAAGATCGTCGAGGCGGTTGAATGCGCCGCCGAAGCCATTCGCAACGAAGAAGAAGTGCCCCTGCCGGAAAGTGATGGCAAGATCGGTTCCCGCCATCCCAAATATCAGGCCCAGCAGTTGGTGTTGGGCCAGCATCGCTATGTGGACGACATCAGGCTCGATGGCATGGTTTACGGCGCGCTCAAGTTTAGCGACCATCCCCGGGCGAAGGTACTGAACCTCGACACCGGCGCGGCTGAACAATTGGCGGGCGTCATCCGGGTGTTTACCGCCGCCGATGTGCCCGGCGAGCGCAGCACCGGCCTGATTCGCCAGGATTGGCCGCTGATGATTGCCGTAGGCGAAGAAACCCGCTACGTGGGCGACGTGCTGGCCGGCGTGGTGGCCGAGTCCGAGACCCTCGCCCGGCAAGCGGTGAGCTTGATCGAGGTCAAGTACGAGGTCCTGGAACCGGTCACGGATGTCCACCAGGCGCTCAAAGCGGACAGCCCTTCCATTCATGAAGGCGGGAATATCCTATCCAAATCTGTCACCCATCGAGGTGATCTCGACCAGGCCAAGGCCACATCGGCCCATATTTCCCACGGCGTCTATCAAACCCAGATGATCGAGCACGGCTTTATGGAACCGGAATGCGCCATCGCTTATCCGGGGGAAGCTGGGGTCGAAGTGCTATCACAAAGCCAGGGCATCTACGAAGACCGGGTGCAAATCGCCAGGCTGCTTGGCTTACCGCAGGAAGAGGTACGGATTATTTTGGTGCCCAACGGCGGCGGTTTTGGCGGCAAGGAAGATTTATCGGTCCAGGGGCACGCCGCGCTGTTTGTCTATGCCCTCCAGGTTCCGGTCAAAGTGCGCTTGACCCGCGACGAATCGATCCTGATGCACCCCAAGCGCCATCCGATCTGGATGGAGTACACCATCGGCTGCACCGGGGACGGCAAACTGACCTTTTGCCAGGGCCGTTTTATCGGCGATACCGGGGCCTACGCCTCGGTCGGCATGAAGGTGCTGGAACGCTCGGCGGGTCATGCCACCGGCGCGTATTCCTTTCCGGTGACCGACATCGAAAGCACAGCGGTCTACACCAACAACCTGCCCTGTGGCGCGATGCGCGGCTTCGGCGTGAACCAGACCGCTTTTGCCCTGGAAAGCTGCATCGATGACCTGTGTGAACAGGGTGGCTTCGACCGCTGGCAGTTCCGCTATGACAACGCGCTGGATGATGGCGATATGACGGCCACAGGCCAGGTCATCGAGGGCGGGGCCGGGGCGAAGGCCACGCTGCTGGCCGTGAAGGATGCATTCTACCAGGCCCGCTATGCCGGCCTGGCTTGCGGCATCAAGAATACGGGGATTGGCAACGGCATGCCCGATGCTTCTAACGTCGGCATCACCATCGAAGCGCCGGACCGGATCGTCATCGACCACGGCTGGACCGAGATGGGCCAGGGCGTCCACACCATGGCCGTCCAGGTCCTCTGTAACGAAACTGGGCTCGATCCCGATATCATTCAGGTGCGGGTAGATACCGCTTCTGAGCAGGAGGCCGGGATGACCACGGCCTCGCGGGCCACCTCGCTGATTGGGAATGCCATTATCGAGGCGGCCAAAGGTCTCAAACAGGATCTGGCCGGTCATTCACTGGCCGATCTGGTCGGGAACAAATACGAAGGGGAATGGGTGGTCGACTGGACCACCAAACCTGGCGCGATGGTCGAGAAAGTCACCACCCACTACTCCTACAGTTACGCCACCCAGTTGGTCACGCTCGACGACGAGGGCTACATTGACAGGATTGTCGCCGCGCACGATGCGGGCAAAATCTTCAATCCGACGCTGTTCGAAGGGCAGCTTGAGGGCTCGATCCACATGGGGCTAGGCTACGCCATCAGCGAGAACCTGGAACTGGACCAGGGCCGGCCCAAGAGCACCCGCCTGCGCGACTGTGGTATTCTCCGGGCCTGGGAGATGCCCGAGATGGAGGTCATCGGCGTGGAAGTGCCGGACCCGTACGGGCCGTATGGAGCCAAAGGCGTGGGCGAAATCGGCCTGGTGCCCACCGCCGGGGCGGTCGCCAATGCGCTTTATCAGTACGACAAGGTGCGCCGCTACAGCCTGCCAATGCCGGTCAAAAAACGCAGTTGGCGGGAGCGGACGCGCAAGCTCAATAGCTCATGACGAGCCATAGAATTGACTGTAATTGGTAATTGGTACCTTTGCAGTTTAATTCTTGATTTTTTGGGCATGAAAATGTTCAACCATGAAAGACATGAAGTATGAAGAAATAAAAAACTTCATGCTCTTCATGTTCTTCATGGTTAATTTCAGTTTGGTTCTGGTGTGGCCAGGTTAGGAAAAAGCTTTATCCTGACCAATAACCAATTACCAGTTACCATTAACCAAAAAGGAGTTTAACGATGAGCCGTGACAGAGTCGCCCTATATTTACAGGATGCCCACGATCTGCGAGAGGGCATGAAGCTGGCCCAGTACGCCGAAAAGAACGGCTTCGAGGCGGTCTGGCAGGCCGAGAGCCGGCTGGTCCGGGATGCCATTGTGCCGATGGCCGCCTTTGCCGCCGTCACCGAACGGATCAAAATCGGCTCCGGGGTGATCAACAACTGGACTCGCAACATCGGCCTGCTGGCCTCCACGTTCCTGACGCTCGACGATTTGGCTCCCGACCGCATCATCTGCGGCATTGGGGCCTGGTGGGACCCGCTGGCCAAAAACGTGGGCATCGAGCGCCGCAAGCCACTGCAGGCCATGCGCGAAACGATCGACGTGATGCGCCGGCTGTTAAATATGGAAAACGTCACCTTTGAGGGCGAATTTCACCAGGTCAAAGGCATTGAATTGGACGTGGTGCATGGCCGCCGCGAGCCGCGTCACGTACCGATTATGATCGGTGCGACCGGCCTCAAAATGATGGAACTAACCGGTGAAATCGCCGATGGTGCGGTGCTAAATTACTGTGTCCCGCCTGACTATAACCACGGCGCGCTGGCCAGTCTCAAAGTCGGGGCCGAGCGAGCCGGTCGAACTCTGGACGATCTTGACCGGCCCCAACTGGTCGTTTGCTCGGTTGACACCGACCAGGCCAGGGCACTCGATGGCGCGCGCTGGCTGCTAACCCAGTACATCGCCCAACAGCCGCACATCACCAAAGCCAGCAACACGCCCCCGGAAACCGTCCAAAAGATTCAATCGATTCTGGGCTGGCCGGCCACCAAGGAACAAATCCGGGAAGCCATGAAACTCGTGCCCGACGATCTGGTTCAGCGTATCACGGCTAGCGGCACGCCCGAAGAGGTCAAGGCCAAAGTGCGCGAGTACGTCGCCAACGGCTGCACCTGCCCCATCCTCTATCCGCTGGGTGATCCCTACCTGATGATCGAGGTCTTCTCCGAAGGGTATGGGGAGTAGCGAGTGGGGATTTGAGATTAGAGATTAGAAATTGGAGATGGAGCCGTGCTTATTACGAATGGTGTGATTCTTACGTTTGGCGATGACAGGCGGGTCATTCCCGGTGGTGCTGTTTATTATGAAGGGGACACCATTATAGAGGTAGGAGACAGCGCCGCTCTGGAGCAAACATACCCGAACGCGGATCGGCTGGATGCGGCGAGCAAAATAGTTATGCCGGGCATGATTTGTGCGCACACCCATTTTTATGGCGCGTTTGCCCGGGGGATGGCCATTCCGGGCGAACCGCCGGCCAACTTTATGCAGATTTTGGAACGGCTGTGGTGGAAGGTCGACCGCGCCCTGACCCTGGAGGACAGCAAAACCAGCGCGCTGGTGGCTCTGGTCGATGCCGTCCGGCACGGCACGACGACCCTGATCGATCATCACGCCAGCCCAACCCACATCGATGGCTCGCTGGATACCCTGGCCGAAGCTGCAACCGAATCGGGCTTGCGGGTGGGACTCTGTTACGAGGTGACCGACCGGAACGGACCGGAGGGCGCGCAGGCCGGCATCGCCGAAAACGTACGCTTTCTCAAACGACTACAAGCCAACCCCGATCCTAAACTGGGCGCATCGTTTGGCCTGCACGCCGCCTTCACCGTCAGCGACGAGACGCTGGAGGCCTGTCTCGATGCGGCCCAAGGGTTGGACACCGGCTTCCACATTCACGTGGCCGAAGACAAGGCCGATGAGACCGACAGTCTCGAAACATACGGTATGCGCGTGGCTGAGCGCCTCGAACAAAAAGGAATCTTGGGACCCAAAACGCTGGTGGCCCATGCCATTCACGTCGACGAAACCGAATTGGATATCCTCCGGTCGACCCAAACCAAAATCAGCCACCAGCCCCGCAGCAACATGAACAACGCCGTGGGCGTGGCCGAGGTCGAGCGGATGCTTGATAAAGGCATCACCGTGGGCCTGGGCAACGACGGCTTTTACAACAACATGTTCAGCGAGATCCACACGGCTTACCTGCTTCACCGCGTCAGCAAAGGCGATCCACGCGTGATGCCGGGCGACCGGCTCATCACCATGGCCTTCAACCATAACGCCGCCATCGCCGGATTGTTCTTCCCCAAGCCTGTCGCTGCGCTGGCGCCCGGCGCATTGGCCGATATCATCCTGCTCGATTACGTACCTTACACCCCACTCACCAACGGCAACTATCCCTGGCAGCTTATTTTTGGGATGGACGGCAGCCACGTCACCCACACCATTTGCGGCGGCCAGATGTTGATGAGAGACCGTAAGTTACTGACGTTGGACGAAGCGGCTATTGCCGCCCACGCTATGCAGTTGGCTCCGGCGATTTGGCGGCGGGTGGAGGCAATGTAGAATGACCACACTTCTGATCAAGAACGCGGCGGTCCTGGTGACGATGAACGAGGGCCGCGATGAAATCAATAACGGGGCGATGCTGGTCGAGGACAACCGGATTGAATGGGTCGGTCCCAGTGCTGAACTCGACCGCGCCCTGGCCGAAATGCGCCCTGACCTGGCTCGAGTTGGGCTTGACAAGATCATCGATGCCGGCGGCTGTGTAGTCATGCCCGGCCTGGTCAACTGCCACCATCATCTCTATCAAACCTTGACCCGCACGATTGGCACCGGCGCCGGCAAAATCCTGTTCGATTGGCTCAAGTTCCTTTACCCGATCTGGGCCGAGATGACGCCGGAGGCGGTCTACACTAGCGCCAAAATCGGCCTGAGCGAACTGGTCTTGAGCGGCTGCACCACCGTGGCCGACCACCTCTATCTTTATCCCAACGGCAGCAAAATCGACGATGAGATTCGTGCCGCGCAAGAAGTTGGGGTGCGATTTCACCCAACACGCGGCAGCATGAGTCTGGGTGAAAGCCAGGGTGGGCTGCCGCCCGACCGGGTCTGCGATACCGAACCGGTCATCATCAAGGATTGCATCCGGGCGATTGAAACCTTTCACGATCCTGAACCGTTGTCGATGTTGCGCATTGGGGTCGCGCCCTGTTCGCCTTTTAGCGTAACGGCGGATTTGATGCGTGAGTCGGTGACGTTGGCGCGCCAGTATCCATTGGTCAATCTACACACGCATCTGGCCGAAACAAAGGATGAGGACCGTTTCTGCCTGGAGATGTTCGGCCGGCGACCGGTTGAATATGCCGAGTCGCTCAACTGGGCCGGCGAGGATGTCTGGTTTGCCCATATGGTCCATCCCAACGATACCGAAGTAGCCTGGCTGGCGGAAACCAGGAGCGGTGTCTGTCACTGCCCCACCAGCAACATGATTCTGGCCTCCGGAATTGCGCCAATTCGGGCGATGGTCGATAATCAGGTCAGGGTCGGTTTGGGTGTCGATGGTTCGGCCAGCAATGATGGCAACCATATGCTGGGCGAGGCCCGCCAGGCCATGCTCCTACAGCGGGTCGGCTGGCCCGGCTTTGAGTCGCGAGCCGACCGCTTCACCGTCCGTGAGGCCCTGGAGTTAGCCACCATCGGCGGGGCGCGGGTCTTACGCCGGGATGACATCGCCACGCTGGCACCGGGTAAGGCCGCCGACCTGGTCGCCTTCCGGATCGATGATCTGGCCCATGCCGGCGGTCTGGCCGATCCGGTGGCGGCGCTGTTGACCTGCGCGCCGGCCCGGGCCTGGCTCTCGGTCATCAATGGGCAGGTTGTGGTTGAGGATGGGCACTTTCTACCCTTTGAGCTAGAACCGGTCATCGAGACGCACAATCGTCTTAGTTTTGAGATGATGCGACGGGCCGGGGTGCTATAATAGTGAATGACGAGGAACCGGCATAGATGACCAGGCTGGCTAGAGTATGCTTCAAAGACATAATGGTGCTCATTAAAGGGGCCGGTGATCTGGCTACGGGCGTGGCTTATCGTTTGAAGCGAAGTGGCTTTCCGGTGATCATGACCGAACTGCCCGCTCCGCTGCTGGTCCGCCGCACCGTGTCCTTTGGAGAAGCGGTTTACAGTGGTGAAACAACGGTCGAAGATATGTTGGCCCGGCGCGTGGAGACGGCCGAAACCGCCCGGCGGGAGGCGGCAGGCGAGGTCATTCCGGTGCTGGTCGATCCCGAGGCTGTCATCGTTGACGCCTTGCAGCCGCGGGTGGTTGTCGACGGGATCATGGCGAAAGTCAACACCGGCACCTGTCTGAGCGATGCCCCGTTGGTTATCGCCCTGGGCCCGGGATTTACGGCCGGGCAAGATTGTCACGCCGTCATTGAAACCAATCGCGGCCATAAATTAGGCCGGGTGATTTATCATGGTCAGGCTGAACCCGATACCCAAACTCCTGGGCCGGTGAAGGGCCAGGTTGCGGATCGCGTTCTGCGGGCGCCGGCGGCAGGACATGTCACAGCGGCCTGTCGTATCGGTGACGTGGTTGCCCTGGGTCAATTGATTGCGACTGTCAACGGTCAGGACGTACGGGCTCCCTTTCCCGGCGTGGTGCGCGGCCTCATCCATGCCAGCGTGGAAGTCTCGCCCGGCCTCAAAATCGGCGACCTGGACCCGCGCGGCGTGGTTGAGCACTGCTTTACCATCAGCGATAAATCGTTGGCCGTTGGCGGCGGCGTGCTGGAGGCCATTCTGGCCAGTGATACTTTGTAGAGATTGGAAACTGGAGATGAGGGCACTCTAATCTCCAATCTATAATCCCATTCTAAGTGGGGACGATGCACGAAGAGAGGAAATCGGACCATATTCGCATTAACCTGGAAGAGGATGTCAACTTCCACCAGGTGACAACCGGCCTGGAAACCTACCATTTCCTGCACCAGGCTCTGCCGGAAATCAATCTGGCGCAGGTCGATACCTCGGTGACGTATCTGGGCAAGAAACTGAAGGCGCCGTTGCTCATCTCGTCGATGACCGGGGGCACCGACCAGGCCCGGCAGATCAACCACACCCTGGCCGAAGCGGCCGAAGCCAGTGGGATCGCCATGGGCATCGGTTCGCAGCGAGCGGCTATTGAAGATCCGGCCCTGGCCGGGACATTTCAGGTGCGCAGTGTCGCCCCGACCATGCTGCTGCTGGCCAATCTAGGCGCGGTCCAGCTCAACTATGGCTACACGGTTGATCACTGCCGGCGAGCGGTCGAGATGATCGAAGCGGATGGGCTGATTTTGCACTTCAATGCGCTGCAAGAGGCGGTTCAGCCGGAAGGCGACACCAACTTTAGGGGCTTATTGGCCAGGGTCGAGCAGGTATGTAAGGCTCTATCGGTGCCGGTCATCGCCAAGGAGGTGGGCTGGGGTTTCTCGGAAGATACGGTGCGGCGGCTGGTCGAGGTCGGCATCACGGCGTTGGATGTGGCCGGCTCCGGGGGGACGAGCTGGAGCCAGGTGGAAATGTATCGCGCCAAAACCGAAACGCAGCGCCGGGTGGCGGCGACCTTTATCGATTGGGGCATCCCCACCAGTGAAGCCATTCTGGCCGCTCGCCGCGCCGCGCCCGATTTGCCCATCACGGCCAGCGGCGGTCTGCGCAACGGCGTCGATATGGCCAAATGTATCGCCCTTGGCGCTACCCTGGCGGGGATGGCCGGGCCGTTTTTGAAAGCGGCGGTCAAATCGCTGGAAGCCGTTATGGATGAGATCAAGATTACCGAAACCGAACTCAAAATAACCATGTTCGGCATCGGCGTTGACTCGATCATGGGCTTACAGCAAACGGATCGATTGATCAGGCGATAGTTATTGCGATACCAGTTCTACCGCAGCACCGCCAGGGCGAAGCTGGGCGATACCTGGGTCAGCCCACCATCGAGCGTGATGAGGCCGGTGCCGATATCACCGGCTTCATTGATGGGGCCATAGACCAGCCGATCCTCGTCGAGCCAATCCCAGATCGCGGCCACGGTGTTGTCGGTCAGCAGAATGCGTGCTTCGCCCGTGTAAGGGGGGGCGAGCAGGCTGATGATGCCGGGATTCGGACGGGCTAGCTCTTCCTCGCCGGTCGAGGTAAAGGTCGCGGACAGGAAGGCCAGGTTACCACCCGGTCCGAAGATAGCTTGACCAATGTAATCGGTAGTGGGGGCCGGAATGGTGTTGATCAGACCGCCAGCCGGACCGATGAGTTGGATCACTTTATCGGCGGGTTGCCCAACGGCCAGCACGCTGCCATCCGCCGAAATATCATTGAT
>Ga0299906_10004728_pt1 | contig 11133 bp, 5 predicted proteins | sample RVTome_14_FD_200259 | JGI IMG/M metagenome (GOLD analysis project Ga0299906, IMG submission 200259) | Soil microbial communities from uranium-contaminated site in the Upper Colorado River Basin, Wyoming, United States - RVT145D125 (version 2) ... | reverse complement strand
GCTGCTCGACCTGTTCCAACTCCTGCTCGTGGTCGCCCAGGTGGTGGGAGGCCTCGATCTGTCGCATCCAGTAGCGGGAGATCCCCCGCATCGAGCCTCGATCCGGGTCCAACGAGGCGAGCGCCTCGCGCGCTTCCGCCGGTCGTCCCATACGGATCGCCATCAGCGACCAGTTGTACGCCGCCTTCGACTCCGGAGCGAGGGTCGCCGCTCGCCGAATCGTCACACGGGCCCGATCGAGGTCGCCCGTCAACACCGCACGCGAGTAGTCGACCCAGTGCCGTTGATACTCCGACAATTCATCACGGCGGGCCTCGAGCAGGCTGACCACGGAATCGGAACGGGCCCACTCGCCATGGTTCCGGAGTGACAGCGAGGCGTAGACCAAGGGCACGACGTAGGTCGAATCGAGCTCATGCGCCCGGAGGAAAAGGGCCGACGCTTCCGTGTAGTCGCGCGCGGCATACCGGTCCAACGCCCGGTTCAACGCCTCGTAGGCTGCATAGGTCGGAGCGCGATCGCTCACGCCGACCTGCGCCACGATCCTCCGGTTCAGGCTCGTGGCCAGCGAGCCGAGGAGCCGGCCACGCACCTCATCGAAGAGGGGCGTGACGTCGCTCACGGAACCCACTACGGGAGCGATCGACCCCACGAGCCTCGCCTCCTCACGGTTGGATGCGTCGGTCACGGACGTCTGTATACGGAGCTGATCGCCCTCCCGGTACAAGGTTCCCGAAACGACGATGTCCGCTCCGGTCTCGTCGGCCAGCGCCCGAACGGGGTCGCGCACCCTGCCCTGGCGGCCTTCCGACCCGATGTAGTCCGCGGCTTGGCGCGCCGTGATAGTCGGTACGACCTCGAGCAGGCCGCTCTGCAACAGGCCGTCGATGATCCAATCCTGCAGCATGTGGCCGACGGGATCGAAGGCCGCGTCTCCGGTCCGATTCACGAACACGTCGACGACGACCCGACTCGTCTGGTCGATGTCCGCCCCCCCCAACCTCGGCCAAAGGAAGATGCCCGAGAGCATGACGGCCCCGGCGGCCGCGAACAGCCCCACGCGACGGGCCCGGCGGGTCCCACGAGCCCCGGCCGGCATCGCCGACCCGGTGCCGCGTGCGGTCGGCTCCAAGGCGCGCAGTGCCGCCAGCATCTCGCCGGCGCTCTTCCAGCGGTCGGCAGGCTTTTTCTGCAGGCAACGCATCACCCACTCGGAGAGCTCGTTAGAGACCGTATCCCGGTGCACGTGGACCGGCACGGGCGCTTCGGTGATCTGGCGCGTGAGTATCGACGGGGCGGTCCCCCCTCCGAACGGGGGGCGACCGGCGAGAAGCTCATACGCCAGGATCCCGATCGCGTACAGGTCCGCTCGATGATCGACCGAGGGGTCGGCGGCCGCCTGTTCGGGTGCCATGTAGGCCGGCGTGCCGATCGCCATGCCCTCGGCCGTGCTCTCACCGTCGGACCGGCTCGCCACCTCGCTGAGCGCCTTGGCGACGCCGAAGTCCACGATCATCGCGTGTCCGCCCTGCAGAAGGACGTTGCCGGGCTTGATGTCCCGATGCACGACGCCGTGCGAATGCGCGTGTCCGACGGCGTCGACGACCTCCTCGAGAAGCGTGACCGCGTCCCCGACCGGAAGCTCACCTTCCCGATCGATCCATTCCCGAAGCGACTCCTCCCGGCTGAACGGCATCACGTAGAAAAGGAGTCCCGCGGCCTCTCCCGAGTCGTGCACGGGCATGATATTCGGGTGCGTCAAATTCGCCGCGATGCGGATCTCGTCCAGGAAGCGCCGACTCCCGAGCGTCGCGGCGAAGTCGGGGCGGAGGACCTTGAAGGCGACCTGCCGGTCGTGGCGCAGGTCTTCGGCGAGATACACCGTGGCCATCCCACCCGCACCGAGGGGCCGCACGATCCGGTACCGGCCCCGGAGGGCCTCGTTGAGTTGGGCGATCGCCTCGATGGTCATCTATAGTACGGGTTGCGGCGGGTCACGCCGATGTAGACCCCTTGGATCCCACGGACATCCTGCGCTCCCGGCGCCCGTCCATCAATAGGTACCGGCTTCGGCCCGCCCGGGGATCACACACTTCGAGCCGCGCCCCGGCGGCGGGTTGCTCGGCACCGCGGAGTGGCCATGGCGTGCAGGGCCAGCAACGAGCCCCACCGGACGCGTGCGGAGGCTCCCTACGACCCGCCGCCGCCGACCACGGCGAGTGGAATGTCCCCCAGCCCGCTGCGCTGCGGGTTCTGACGACCGTTCGTCGCCTGGCGAACATTGTTGGCCACATGGTCGAACAGCTCCGTGAACGTCACGATCCCGTTTCCATCGAGGTCGCCCGCTCCCCGTAGACCCTCCAGCATGAAATGGGTGAAGACCCCGTGGCCACCCCAACGGGCATCCTCCAGGCTGAACTCGTTCGTGTCGGCCGCCGTCATCATGAGCCGTCTGGACGGGGTGAAGAGGCCCTGGAAGCCTCCCGCTATGTGGTTCGCGTTCGAGCCGCCCAGCACCTCGCCATCCGCTGCTCCCGCCGAGTGGCACGCATCGGCGATGACCAGGACCCGCTCGGCCGCGATTTGACGCCGGAGAGCGGTCTTTACGTCCCACATCGGGAATCCGGTGGCCGCGAGCGACCCGAGTCGCGCATCGGTCGGGAGTAGGTAGAGGTTGTCGGGACGTCCCGGATCGGGCGCACCGTGACCCGCGTAGTAGATCACGACCAGGTCGTCCCAATCCGCCTGCTGGAGAAAGACGAAGAGCGCTTCGCGCATGGCGGCCCCCGTCGCTCTCTCGTTTTCGAGGTACAGGACCTCGTCGAACGGGCCCGCCGCGTCGCTCTCGAGGAACTCCTTCACGGCCCGCGCGTCCGCCGGTGCGAACTCCAGGTCTGGAATGTCGTCCGACTGGTACTCGCCGACGCCCACGACGACGGCCCAGCGCTTGTCGATACGCGGAGCGGCGATCGTCTGGACGATCTGTCCTCCCCTACCCCGGGCAATGATCTCGACCGTGTCCTGGCTGATCGGCAGCGTGAACTCACGCGAGAACCGACGAGCGCTCGATCCCGTGAGCCCCAAGCGAGCGACCTCGTCGGCGTCGATCGGTTCTATCTGAGCCGGCTGACCGTGCACCTCCACCTCGTCCGCGTCCCCCACGACCACGCCCTCCAGCCGGACCAGATTCTGGACGTCCGAAGGGCCCTGGTTCCGCCTCACGACGCCGATGCCCCGGGTCGCGATGTCGTCTGTCCCCGGCAAGACGTCGGCGCGCAGAACGGCGAGGCCCGGCGGCGTCCCGGTGCCGTTTGCCGCCGCGGTGGCCGAGCTGGCGGTCTCCGTCGTCGCCTCCTGGATCGAGCCCGGGTCGGAGGCCCAATACATCGCTTCCTGCCACGAGCGCGACACCCAGTCGTTGACGACCGGGCCGATGAACCGCTCGATCACTTCCTGCGTCGCCGCCCGGATCGCTTTGGCCCGTGCTGCCTGGTCGGTCGCCTCGATGGCGCGGGCATCGGCGACCGCGTCGGATACGACCTGGCCGAAGTCGAGCCGCAAGGCCCTCACCGCGACCTCGGTCGTCGCCGTGATGAGCGTTCCTCCACCTGGACTCTCGCGCGTCGCATAGTCGGCCACGCCCAGGATGAGCACCTGTGCCCCCCAGTCACGCCCGAGTTGCGTGGCCGCGCCGTCGTTACCGTTCATCGCGGCGGTCACGAGCGCCTGCGACGCTTCATCGATCGCGAGCGCGGGATCAATGACCGGGAAGCCGGCCTCGAGGAGGAACGACGTCATCTCGCGGGACGCGACCTTGCCGCGCCCATCTTCCTGGATGAAGACCATCGTGCGCGGCAGATCACCGTCGAAGGAGATGCCCTGGCCGTTCAGGCCAGCCGGAGCGAGCAGAAGGGCGGCAAGGAACAGCACCGTCGTCCCGGGTCCTCGAGTCGAAGTATCGGGCGTCATGCCTGCGCACCTCCCCTCAGACGTTCCAGAGCGCGCCTCGCGTCACGATGATTCGGGTGAATTGCGAGCGTGGCTTCGTAGTGCTGAATGGCCAGGTCCACTTCGCCACGATCCTCAAAGTCCACGGCCCGACTGAACTCGATGGTGGCTCGAACCGGAATCGATTCCATGGCCGGTCGCTCGGATGGCGGCACCAGATTCAGCGCCGCGCCGAACTCGTCCGCGAGATCGACCACCACCGCGAAGAGCTCGCTCGTCTTGTCCGACTTCTTCATGACGGTCACGATCTCGGACGTTTCGACATCGACGGCACGGATGTCCATCCGGAGGTTGTCGACGATGCTCGTGACCTGCCCGTGGAGGACGTACTGCACGCCGAGCATCTTGCCAACCTCGATGGCATCGGCCTCCTCGATCCGTCCCGACAGATTCAGATCCTGTTCCCTGAGCAGGTCGTTGAGCTGAGCACGCTCCACGATGCGCATGCCTTCGCGACCGCTGAACTCCGTCACGAGCATCGCGCTGATCGCCTTGCCCAGATTCACCGAAGCGCCACCTTCGCCCATCATGAAGCTGCTGAAGTCCATGACCGCCACGGTCGGGACGTCCTGACCCGATAGCGGCACCGTCCCAACGGGCGCGACGGCGATGACCGCCGTGACCGCGAGGGTCGGGGCAAGGGTGCTTACGCGCATTCAGCTCTCCACCACGGGGGGGCGGTGTCCGGAAACCTCGGGCCCGAGGGGCACGAAAGGCGGGCAAAATCGGAAGAAATCCTTTGCCCGCCGTTTGGCTCCCTTCTATAGTTTAGGGTAGTACCAACGGGGAAGCGAGAAGATTCGTCACTCCTCGTCGACCTCTCGATTTCATCTCGAGATCCTGCCGCCGCCCCCCGATGACCCCCATGAATCTTGACCCGAGATCCCTCGCGCGGCGGCTCGTCGTGCTCGCGGCCGGTCTCGGTCTTTCGGCCTGCGCCGGGGGCCTTCCCGAGGTCGGGCCGGTGGACGTTCCGCGTCTGGAGCAGGAAGTCTCCGCGTCTCCCGAGAATACGGACCTGCAGGTCCAGCTCGGCATGGCGCAGTTCAAGGCCGCGGACTACGAGGCGGCCAGGACGACCCTCCAAGGCGCTGTCGACGGGGGGAACGAGTCGGGGCCGGCGCTTCTCTACCTCGGACTGGTGCAGGAGGAGCTCGAGGATTGGTCGGCGGCGCGCGAAGCGTACAATCGATACTTGACCCTGGGCCACTCGTCGCCGGTCCGTGCCGCTGTCCGCGGGCGCCTTACGATGATCGGTCGCAACCTCCTCCGGACACAGGCACAACAGGCGTTGGCCCAGGAGCAGGAAATCACGGCCACCGGTCAGATACAGCGGCAATCGGTCGCGGTGCTGCCGCTCGGCTTCAACTCCGACAACGAAGACCTCGAGCCGTTGATCTACGCGCTCTCGGACATGATGATCACGGACTTCAAGGTATCGAACGCCCTCGTCGTGCTCGAGCGCGCGCAGGTCCAGACGCTCCTCGACGAGATGGCACTCACCTCAGCCGGTTACGCCGATGCGGCGACCGGGGCACGCGCGGGGCGGATGCTGCGTGCCGAATACGTCGTGCAGGGTGTGCTGACCACATTTGGCAACGACGACCTGCAAACGGACGCGGACATACTGAACGTGCCGAACACGAGATCCGCAGGCCAGATCAGCGAATCGGCGGCGCTCGAGCAGCTGTTCGACATGGAGAAGCAGATCGTCATTCGGACGATCCGCGAGGTATTGGGTGTGGAGCTCACACCGGCCGAAGAGCAGGCGATCCTCGAGAACCGCATGCAGAACGTCTTGGCGTTCCTCGCGTACGGGCGGGGTCTGCGCCGTCTGGACGAGGGTGACTTCGAGGGCGCACGCACGGAGCTCGAGCTGGCCGCGTCGTTGGAGCCGGGCACCTTCCGGGGAACCCAGGTGGCGCTGGCCGAGACGGCCGCCCTCGAGAGCGCCTCCCGGACCAGCACCACGGAGTTGGCCAGTTTGGCCGACGCCACCGGGGAAACGACGGCCGGCGTGCTCGGTCCACCATCGGCGACCACCACCGAAGACCTGTCGAGAATTCCACCGGATCGGCCCGTCGGAGCGGGGGCCACCGACGGCCTCGAGACGACCGGTATCAGGACGACCGGTATCAGGATGACCGGTATCAGGATGAACACCCTGAGCAACGTGGCCGAGGGGGTCGACCCCACACCGACCGCGTTGACCCTGGGGCTAGGCTCCGGGGAGATGGGCCGGAATGCGACGGGTGAACAGACGGAACCCACCACCCGTGATCCGATTCAGGAGGTGCGGGACCAGGAGGGCGTGACCGGCTCTGCCCAGGCGCAGATTCGCATCGTGATCCAGCGCCCCGGAGGCGAGCAATGAGCCGCCGTGCGGTCTGTTGCTTTGCGATCATGGCGCTCTCGACCATGACGGCGCGGCCGGGGTCGGCGCAGGTCATGGTCGGAGGTGGCGTCGACTATATGGGGTATTCGTTCGAAGAAGGCCTCGGAGCAGAGTCCGCTCAGCTCTTCATGATTCCGATCGCATTGCGTTTTCCGGCCACCGAGCGTCTCTCGGTCGACCTGTACTCGGCGTGGGCGGAAGGCCGCGTCGAACAGGGCGATGCGGTGTTGAAGCTGTCAGGACCGGTGGACACGAGCATCAAGGCTGCCTATCAGGCGACACCGTGGGCCCTCGTGTCGCTCGGGTTGAGCCTACCCACGGGCAATTCCACTCATGACGGCGAAGAGGCGATCGTCGCGTCGGTCCTTTCGACCGATCTGCTCGGTTTCCGGGAAGCGTCGTGGGGCACCGGCCTCGCGATCACGTCTTCGGTCGCGTCCGCGACGACCGCCGGCGGCTTCGGGCTGGGCATCGCGGCCGCCTACGCGATGCGGGGCTCCTTCGAGCCGAGCCAGGACGTCGCCCTCATCTACCAGCCGGGGAATGAGGCCCGGATCCGCGTCGGGCTCGATCGCAACTTCGGCGCCAGCACGCTCACGGCGGGCGCCACGCTCGTCAGCTACGCGAAGGACCAGGCCGACGACCGGAACCTCTTTCAGGCCGGTCAGCGCATCCGTCTCGACGCATCCTATGCGTTTCGAGCCAGCTCGGGCGTTTGGACCGTCTACGCGGCCGATCTCATGCGCGCAAGCGGCGACCTCTTCGTCGACATCGTCGACGAGGGCGGGGCGACGGTCGGCGAGACCATCGTGGCAACCGCCGAGCAGAACATGCTCGTCGGCGGGGTCATGGGCACGGTATCCCTCGGCGGCGGCTTCGTATTCCGCCCCCACGTGGACTACTCTCGCCAGACACGCCGAGCGGCGGACGGCAACGAAGCCGGCTCGGGTTGGATCCTAGCCGCGGGCGGAGACATTCCAATTCGGGTCTTCGGCGGATACGAGTTCTTCCCGAAGGCGAGGGTGTACTTCGGATCGATCCGCGACTTCGCCGGGGGGGGAGTGAGCCTGCTCGGCCTGGAGGTCAAGGGGACTGTGCGAACGACGTTCTGACATGCCCTGAACGCCGCGGTCGCTTAGAATGGGCGTCCGCCCCTCGGGGCGGACGCCCTCGTTTTTTTCATGTGAACCCGCAACTCCTATGTCATGAACTCAATTCGCCGTATCGCCGTGAACACGGGCGGCGGAGATGCGCCCGGCCTGAACGCCGTCATCAGGGCCGTCGTCCTCTCCGCCGAGCGTATGGGATGGGAGGTCGTCGGCATCGAGGACAGCTACGACGGCCTCTTCAGGGAGAACGGCGTCGTGCGTCTCGACCGCAAGGCGGTGCGCGGCATCACGCACCTGGGTGGGACGATCCTGGGCACGACGAACCGGGGAGACCCGTTTCGGTGGCCCGTGACGGCCGAGGATGGGACGAGGACGTACGAGGACCGATCCGATCGGGCCGTCGAGGCGCTTCGCGAGCACGGCATCGACGCCCTCATCGCGATCGGAGGAGACGGCTCGCTCGCGATCGCGCAGCAGCTCGCCGACAAAGGGGTGAACGTCGTGGGTGTGCCCAAGACGATCGACAACGACCTGGCCGCGACGAACCTCACATTCGGCTTCATGACGGCGGTAGAGACGGCCACGGACGCCATCGGGAAGCTGCACTCGACGGCGGAAGCGCACGAGCGCGTGATGGTGGTCGAGCTGATGGGGCGCACCGCCGGGTGGATCTCGCTTTTCGCGGGTCTCGCGGGCACCGCCGACGTGATTCTCATTCCCGAGATCCCGTACGACATCGAGGCGGTGTGTCGCAAGATCGAGGACCGCTACTCGAACGGTTCCAGGTTCGCGATCGTCGTTGTGGCCGAGGGCGCCAGCCCCATCGACGGAGAGCCGGTCTTCCAGCGGATGGCCGACGGCAAGACGAGACTGGGCGGCGTGGGCGAACAGGTCGCCGAGGCGATCCACGCCCGCACCGGGCGCGAAACCCGCGAGCTGGTTCTCGGGCACCTCCAGCGAGGAGGTAGCCCGAACGCGTACGATCGACTCTTGGCGCTCCGGTTCGGAACCGCGGCCGTTCGGATGGTGGGTGAGGGTCGCTTCGGCACCATGGTGGCGCTCGACCCTCCGAAGGTCCTGGCCGTGCCACTACGGGACGCCATCGCGGGAACAAAGACCGTGCCGCTCGATTCGGACGTGGTACTCACCGCACGCTCGCTCGGAATCTCCCTTGGTGACTGACCGGACCGGACGAACCGGACGGGATCGGAGGGACCCGATCGAGGCGAGCGCACGAAAAACCGACCAGACCAAGGAGAAGGGTTCGGGATGACGATGACGAACAGGGCACCGGCTCGCGCCGCAGCGCTGATGGGCGCCCTCGCCCTCGTGGCGTCGGGTGGCGCATGGAAAGGGCTCCTCGGCCAGAGCGTCGCGGGCTACGTGCCACCGGCCGCCGCCGCCCGGGAATTCGAGCTTTCCATTCGGAGCATCATGCGGGCCGAGGAGAACGTGGGCGTGGCCCCCTCCCAGGTCCGCTGGACGGACGACTCGCGATGGATCTATTTCCGGTGGCAGCCAGGAGGTCTCGAGTGGGACGCGGGGACGTCGCTTTACCGCGTCTCGGCGGAGGGGGGCGCGCCCGAGCGCCTCGATGACGACCGGGCTCGCTCGCTCGCACCACTGCTCGCCGACGGTGACGTATCGCCGGACGGACGCTGGCGGGTGGTATCGGAATCGGGTGACCTCCACCTCGTCGACCGTGCCTCGCTCGAGACACGGCGGCTCACCCACACCGAGGACAGCGAGGACCAGCCCGTCTTCAGCGCCGACGGTGCGTCGGTCCTGTTTCGCCGCGAAAACGACGTGTACCGGTTGACGCTCGCGACGGGCGCGCTGACGCAGCTGACCCGCATCGAGGGCCCGGCACCCGAGGAGGAGAGCGACGCCGAGGGGCATAGGGCCTTCCTCGAGACCCAGCAGCTCGAGCTCTTCGATCACGTGCGTCGAGACGCGGCCGAACGAGCGCGAGCGGACTCGGTGCGCGAGGCGATCGAGGCCGCGGAGCCGGCGACGATCCATCTCGACAGGAACGAGCGTGTTCAGAGCGGGCAGCCCACACGGTCGGGCTCGCACGTCCTTCTGAGGGCGAACACGCCGGCCCAGGACGAACGGCAAACCATCGTGCCGGACTGGGTCACGGCCGACGGATACACGACCGACCTCACCGTCCGAACCAAGGTCGGGGACGACCAGGGTTCGTCGCGTGCGGGCATCATTGCGACCTCGACCGGCGAGGTGACCTGGATCGACCTCACGCCCGACGGCTACGAGAGCGACATGCCGGCGCGCGTCGCCGGTGCGGGCTGGAACGACGCCGGAACCAAGGCGTTCCTGTTCGCGGTGTCGTTCGACGACAAAGATCGGTGGCTTTGGGCCGTGGATGGCGAGTCGGGAGAGCGCACGCTCCTCGATCACCTCCGCGACGAGGCCTGGCTCGCGGGTCCGTGCTTCTCTTCGTGTGTCGGCTTCGTCCCGAACACCGACCGCATCTATTTCGTGAGTGAGGAGTCGGGCTACGCGCACCTTTACGCGGTGGATGCCGACGGATCGGACAAGCGGGCGCTCACCACCGGCGAATGGGAGGTTCTCGACGTGGAGTTGCCCGAGGACCGCGCGCGCTTCTTTCTCCGTACCAACGAGGGATCACCGTTCGACGAGCACCTGTACTGGATGAGCTTCGACGGTTCGGACAAGGGTCGGATCACCGTCGGCGGGGGCCGCTTCGTCGGAACGTTGTCACCCGACGGCGAGCGGTTGGCCGTGGTGCACGACGTGGCGAATCGGCCGCCCGAGCTCTTCGTCGGCGATTCCGACGACGCGTCGACCATGGAGAGGGTCACGACGTCGCCGACCGAGGCATGGACGTCGTTTCCGTGGATCGAGCCGGAGATCGTCCACTTCCGGGCCGAAGACGGGACGATGGTTCCCGCCCGGATCTATCGGCCCTCCGATCTGGGCGCCGAATCGAACGGCGCCGGCGTCATCTTCGTGCACGGCGCGGGATACCTGCACAACGTGCACAATTATTGGTCGTCGTACTACCGCGAGTATCAGTTCCACCACTTCCTCGCGGCAAGCGGTTACACCGTGCTGGACATCGACTATCGTGGCTCCGCTGGATACGGCGCCGAGTGGCGGACCGGTATCTACCGGTGGATGGGCGGCAAGGACCTCTCCGACCAGGTCGACGGAGCCCGCTATCTGTCGGCGAGCGAAGGCGTGGATCCGGAGCGCATCGGGCTCTACGGAGGCTCGTACGGCGGCTTCATCACGCTGATGGCGCTCTTCACCGCGGGCGACACGTTCAAGTCGGGTGCGGCGCTTCGGTCGGTCACGGATTGGGCCCACTACAACCACGGTTACACGAGCCGCATCCTGAACCTCCCCCACGACGACGAGGAAGCGTACGAGCAGTCGTCACCGATCTACTTCGCGGAGAGCTTCCGGGACGACCAGCACCTGGTCATGCTGCACGGGATGGTGGACACCAACGTCCATTTCTCCGACGTCGTGCGACTCTCGCAGCGGCTCATCGAGCTGGGCAAGGAGAACTGGGAGCTCGCGGTCTACCCGGTGGAGAACCACGGCTTCGTCGAGCCGAGCTCGTGGACCGACGAG